>Ga0210392_10000246_pt1 | contig 39710 bp, 57 predicted proteins | sample IncBWC30OmetaG_FD_161057 | JGI IMG/M metagenome (GOLD analysis project Ga0210392, IMG submission 161057) | Forest soil microbial communities from Barre Woods Harvard Forest LTER site, Petersham, Massachusetts, United States - Inc-BW-C-30-O ... | reverse complement strand
GAATTGTACGAATCCCCCATATTCACCCAAAGCGTGCCGTCATCGCGCAGCACCCGCCAGACCTCGAGGAATACGGATACCATGTTGGAGAGGTATTCTTCGATCGTAGGTTCAAGCCCGAGTTGCTCGTGACAATCGTAATCGCGCAAACCCCAATAAGGCGGGCTCGTGACGCAACATTGGATCGAGCCCGCGGGCAAGGTTGGCAATACGTCCAGGCAATCGCCGACTAGTATTTGCGCCTCGATCAAAATAGCTTTGGCTCCTTCATGTCTTCAAGACTTGGGCGATCGCCGCGAAGAACGGGTACGCTTGCTGTGGACAGACGCTGTTGCCGAGTGCTTTAATTCTGTCGCGCCGATTTCGAACCCCATGTACCTCTCGCAAAAGGCTGGTGTTAAACTCTGGCCCAGGACCTCCTGTAATGGCCTGGCGTTTTTGTCCATCGTGGCCTGACTTACTTTTCCACTGCGCCAACTGCTCGATATCAGAGTTGGCAACAATGAAAACCCGGTTTCTGATATGTGGTGCTCCAATGGAACAAGCTGGAACGCAGAAACATCGTGCTGCGTATCCATTCTTTGCCAAACGTGCAAATGTGACTTGCATATCCCAAAGGCTAAGGACTCCATAAGGATTTTCGAAAATTGCCCAAGCGGGGTTGATGTATCCAACAACATTGAGCACTGCCGGCCAGAGCCAGCGGTTATCAGCCGCGCCTCGTCGCTTTCCGGCAACGGAAGACGGCTGGCACGGGACTCCGACACTGAGAACAGTAATTGTTCCTCGGAGGTCTCCAAAGTCTGCGGTTCGTAAGTCTCCATAATTTTTAATTTCCGGCCATTTCTCAGCCAACAACTCGCAGCAGTACGGCTCAATCTCACTGAACCCTACCGTCCGGAACCCAGCCCATTCCGCCGCCAGGTGAAACCCCCCGATCCCCGTGCATAGATCCAAATGCGTGCGGCTGTCCATGCTGTGTCTTTCAATGCTATTTGGCGTGCTTTAGTTTTAATTGCTCCAGCTCGAGCCGCACATTGATCAGTTCCCGCGCCAGCCGGCGATTTATCTCGACCTGGGTTTTAAGTTCTTTGCGCGCCGCCTCCAGCGCGTCGTTATCGTTTTGTGGTGTCATCGTCTTCATCGTTGTTTTCGTCTTCCTCGTGATCAGCGCGGCCAATCTCGTAGAGCATCCAGAGAGCCCAGAGGCCGTAGAACGCGCCGATGGCTAAGAGCCAGTTCATGGCAGGTTGAAAAATTGCGCAACTGCGCGGGTCGCTTCCTCGTAGCTGTAACAGATCAGGATCACATTGCCGGCGCGGCCCATCCGCTGGAAAACCTCTTCCTGTGCTTCAGAGAGCCCGTTTGGCTTGACCTTGATCTCGATGAACAGAATCCGGCTGTCGCGATACACCCCGAAGTCAGGGAGGCCCGCTTTGATGGTCGGCCTCTTGATAGGGTCGCTATGGTAATAGTCGTAGAAATCGTGCCGGTAAAGCCAGCCGCCGAACTGGTGATGGATCTCGCGCTCGAGCGTCAGGTTAGCCTGGGCGGATTCTTCCTCAGGGGTAAGGATGCCGTTGGCTTTGCGATCTTCGGGCGACATCAGGCGCGCGATGTTCGGCGGAATGAAAATGCGTTGCTTGCTCATGTCATTCTATCCAAAGAAGACCACAAGCACTACAGAGGTGCAGCCTGCTCTCGTCTTCAGGTGCAACATCGACTTCTTTAGACCCACACGTCGGGCAAACGAACTCTTCAATACTCATCGTAAGAACGCTTTTAAAACCATGTCGCGCACTTCCAGATGCTCTTGCGTTGCCCATTCCACCGCCTGCCTGATTTGCCGTCGCCCGAGTTTTTCGGTTTTGATCCGAAAACGAATTTGTTCGGCTAGGTACTGGAGTTGAAACTGCTGGTAGACATAGCTTTTAAGCTGATCTCGCAAGATTAAAAGAGGCTCCTCGAATTCAGCTGGAAGCGCAGGTTCAGCTTCCTCCGCCTGTTGTTGATCGCGTTTGGAAAGCAACCGCAACGCTGCCTTTATACTTGGTAACTGCAGTCCGCGCTGCGGTTCTTCCGAAAGATCCATATGCTGCTCAAGAAACTTCCGCCCACTCGCAAGGCGCATGTAGTTACCGATAGTGGTCACATGGATTTCTGGAAAATGCGCACCTAACCATAGACGCCATTCACCACCCCTGCCGCCTTTGATGGTTCGTTTAAGCCCCATCCGCTGATCAGCTTCGACGAACCACTCTCCGATTTCTATCGCTTCTTTCAGGATTCGACGCGAACTTTTCATAATCCCGGCGTGTTTTGCCCGGACCCATTCAATCTCTTCTTTACTCACTGGCGCAGCTAGTTCTGCATTCATCGTGGCAACCTCACTTGAGTTTTAATTATAACCCTGATCCCAGGAAACGTAGGGATAGGTTGTCCCGCAGTTTTCGCCTCTTTGATCCGGTCAGTAAACCATTTGTCCTGAGGCTCCATCGCTACAGCTTCGCTTGGCAATTTTGCTGCTAAAGATCGATTCTCAATTTCGAATTCGTAAACGATCACCGTGGCAGTTCCAGGTATTGGTTTCAGGATTTTGAACTGTTCCGCTTCCTTGCGTACTTCTTTTGCCTGGACTTGGGCTTTCCTGCTAGCCTTAGGGTCGGAATCGTATTTTGCCTTCCGCTCTAATTCTGTCGCTTCCCTTAATAGGTCTTCACGTATTTTATTACGCCCGGCTTCCTGCTCGGCTTGCCAGGTTTCAATCCGATGTCCCAGTTGTTCACCAACTTGTTCCAACTGAGTTTGTAAGCCATTAATAGCGGCTTTAATTTGTGTCAAAATGTGCACCCAGGCTTTGCGCTCTTGATTTTCTAACCACTTTAACTGCTTGATTTTATCTCGAATCTCCAAGACAAAATCTGCGCACCTCTTACACTCCGATTCTGCGCGTATCCGTTTATTAAAGATCTTGGCTGTCTCTATAGTGCGCTCACAAACCGTCTGTGAATCCCGCGACAGCCGCACATCTTTAAAAACAGGAGCACCGCCATGCTCCTGACCGTTGAGATAAACCAATTCTAATTCACTGATTGGTAACTCTTTTTGTTCTGCCATAAAGTTTTATTCCGTTTCTATAGCATTCAATGCCATCCGATTGCGTGTGTTTAAATCTTTCACCGTCGCTTCGCCCTTCACCCTCTTGAGGCTGGAGGCGTTCTGTTTTATTTCCACCAACCCATTCAGAATCTGGTTCATCTTTTCCTTGGCCTGCGGCGCTTTTAATTTGAGCGCTTTTCCGAGCGACTTCTCGAGCTCACCCAGTCGGTAATCGGCCGCGCTGTTCAACTGCTCGATCGGAAGAAATTCACCTAACCGGCCGCGCGCCGCGTCCCAGTCGGTCACCTCGCGCACCGTGGCGCCCGGAACCATGGCATAGCCCGGAATCGTGTAGGTCGGATCCTCAAACTTGGCCGCGTAGAACTTCTTTATCTCTTTCAGTAAGCTGGCCATAATCTCGACCTCATCGAGCAGCTTGGCCGCCCGCTCACCTCCTTCGGGCAGCGCACTCATCTGCAGCCTGGAGAGCGGTTTGACGACCTGGTCCTTAACCGCCTGGCATACGTTTATTGCACTGCAGAAACGGCACGCCTCAGGCGATGGAGAAAACGGCGCGTCAGGCGCGTTGATCGCCCGGAGGGTCTTGACGATATCCTCGTAGGCCGCTGAGAGTTCTGCGATCCCGTAGCGGGCTTCTGTGACGCCGTAGGGGCCACTCACCAACTGCACCACTACCTCTTTCACGGTCGGCAGGTTCAACGCGATCAGAACGGCGAGCACTTTGAGTTGCGCGTTGTCCTCAGCTGGATCCGGCTCGGACCAGGACGTTTTGTAATCTTGGACCAGTGCAAGCTCGTTCGTGTAACTGACCACATCGAACCGGCCTGAGAGCGCAGGCTTCCCATCAAGATGCAACCAGAGCCGTTTTTCACGCAATTGCTGATATTCCTGTCCCTCGAAGATCCGTTCGATCTGCCAATCGCCGCGCTCTTTTAAGTTGGCCGCGGTCGTTGCTTCATTCTCGACCAGTTCAAGTTTCTGACCGGCCAGCCAGGCGTGAATCCGATCACCGCGGGCCGCGTCGTCGCTCTCCACGTGCGCGCTCTGGCCGATCCGCGCCGCTTCCTGCTCGAGCTGAAACTTGCCCGCGCACAGTTCGTAACTACGCCACGGACTCGCCGTCGGTAACCCACGTCGTTCGTCAGTCATGTTAACCTCGGTCGCAGGCATAAGGGATTTGGTCCGGCTCAGGTTCTCCCCCTGAGGCCTCTATTTGCTTCCCGCGCGCTTTCAAAAATTCACTCTGGGAAAAGCTTTTCTCGGTCGGCTTCACCGTTTCCGCTTTTTTCGGCGTGTGCACGTAATGAACCACGTTACGATCAATGCCCATCTGGTCGGGCTCGACCTTTAAGCGAACCTTGATCTTGGCCCCTTGGAGTTTTGCCCAGTTCGGTTCTTCCCCTGAGGCCGGAGCGCGATTAGCGGCAAACAGCAGCTCGCCTATACTGTCCCGGTATTCGCCGCTCGAGGTATGTCCGGCCCAAGGATAATAAAACACCGTGGTGCCGCTCGGCTGAATAGCGAGCACGGTTTTCATGATTAGCTTGCCGCCTTTCTCGTAAGGTTCATCGATCGAGGCAATCACGGCGACATAATCGCCGGCTGGAAGCACGCTGAAAGTGCGTGCTGTAGGTTCCTGATAACGATAGGTTGAACTCATAATTTTCTTTTTTTTCTAAGATTATCCTTCCACCAAAGAGGTCGACATTATTGAGTCTCCATTGCCGCATGGATTGCTTCTTGCGATCAGAAGTCATTTTTATTTGTTCCAGAAATCATTGAGGCATTTCTCGATTGCCTGGTAGCTAAACTCGATGGTGTCCGGCATGTCATAGCGGTTTTTCGCCATTACCCCGGTCGCTGGCTGGCAGTACAAGAGACGGTCGCCAGTGTTTACTCCGCGACCTTTCTTGGCTTTCGGATTATCCTTGGCAACGTTGATCTCCATTTTGCCAAACAAGATGCAATCGACCTTTTGCTGCACCACGTCGGCCGCTTTGGTCTGCAACTTGAGGTCATAAACATCGTATCCGGTAGAAAGCGTCGGATCGTTAACTGTCTTGAGCTGTGAATGGCAGATCAGCCAGACATTCATCTTCTCCGAGAGTTGAACTAATTCGTTTAAAATCCCGGTTAATATTTCCTTTGAGCGAACCCAGCATTTTCCATAGCCACCCTCATAATGTTCCAGACTCCTCACCTTCCCTTCGGCCTTGACTTGATTATGAATGAGCAGCTCTAGCGCATCGAGGGTATCGACCACGTAGGTCTTGTAAGGATGTTCCTCAGTCGCCAATGTTTTAAGCTGCGCGAGAAATTCGCCTAAGGTGTTCGGCGTATCGAATTTCGGGACGTTAATTGAATCAAGACCTCTTTCCACCGGCGAGAAAACCGGGTCCGGGGCCTCAGTAAGAAGAGTCGATTTACCAAGGCCGGGAGGCCCTGCCAAGACCGCCAGAATCGGCCGGCGTCGGCGTTTCCGCGTGATGGTTGAAAGAAGACTATTCCTCTTCGGCTTCGCTTCATCCAGGGAAGCCCGCTCGGTGAACGGATTGGCTTGGTTGATCGCCTGAGGCGGGATTAATGGCAGTACTTCGGTATTAGTTTCGTTCATTTGTAAATTACACTCCAGATGATGCCGACGATTCCCGCCAGGAGCAGGGCCACTAACGGCAAAACGTTATGAATAAATTCTGTCAACATATCTTCCATGATAAGATTAATCCTCTAACGGCACAAAAGCCGGATCATTAGAATGTAACAGCAAGTTAGCCTCAAAGGCCCGCGGCGCGTTGGCCCGCAATTCCTTACAGGCTTTGTGCAGGCGAATAGCCTCGCTCTCGATATCGTCGAGATAAGCTAAGGCTGCGCCTAGATAACCTTTGCGCACTGCGACTTTCGCCAGGCGCAACGGGTGTTCCATCTCGTCCAGATCAAAAATAATTTGGTTCTCAGTCATACAGTATAAGCAGTTCAGTTGCCGTTGACGTAGTCGGTCCATTTTTGATGGATGAATCCGAAGGCGCATCCGGCGATTGCAATCAAGGTGATGGTGATCATGTGAATACTGCTGAATACGACTGAATGCTATCCGAGTAAAGTTTTTATTTTCCCCAGCGGCCAGTATTTTGACGGATCAGCCAAGTCAGGTAACTGGACACGTTGTGTCCGGATTCAGCAGCTCGACGGTAAATTTCCGGTAATAGTCGTTCCGGCACCGTGATCGTGATACTGCGAGTCGTCCGCACGCTCTCTTTCTTTTTTCTCATTTGCTTCGCTAATATTGTCGAATACTATTTCAGTATGCCGCGTAAACCAAAACACTTGCCCGATGGCGTGCGCACCCACGTCTCGTTAAGCTTCACTGCACCGCTGGAACTCGAAGAACCGATGAACCAGGCCGCAGCCGCCAAAGGGATGAACCGTTCGCAATACATCTGCTGGCTGGTCATGGAAGACATCCGGACCCAGGAACGCCATCCGCCTCAGGGAGATGGGAAAACGCTCCTGCCAAAAGTGCCGCCCAGGATCCGTCGCAAGAGCTCATAAATCACTGGTCCCCAGAAGATCCCTGATCGACGCAACGTTAAATAGGCGAATCCCCTTCTTGGCGAAGCGGCTTTTGAGCGTTTTGCACTTGATCTTTCCTTCTCTGGCTAATCGGTCCAGCGTTGAACGTCCAATTCCGAATTGCACAAAGACTTGCTTCGGCCTCGCCCACTCAACGCTCAAGGGTTCAATTGTCGGCATATCCTTTTTTCTCGTGTTCAATGTATTGGTCGATCGCTCCCAGAACGACATCTTCGAATGGCCGATCCTGTTTGAGAGCAATCTTCAAAAGCTCTTCCAGTTGGTGGGCAGAGAGCTCAAAAACATAAGCAGAACGTTTTCTTTTCAAGTTAGTCATAGGCTGATGTTTTATTGAGACCGTCAGAGAATACTGACAATTAGACGGTTTTTGAGGCGCTTGTTATCGGTCGTCTGACTGATGTGTCCCAACAGATAACTGAAGGGTGTTGATAACCAAAAAACAATAGATGTAATGTAAAATAGGATGTTGTTATGGCTTTCTAATCTCCGACATCTTCAATACCTGCCACTCTTACGCAAGGTTTCTGCTTGCGAGAAAGAGCTGCGCACCCCAAAGAGTACCATTTGCGTCCTGTCGGTCAAACGAAATAAACCAAAATAATGGCTTAATGTTGTTTTTATTGCGTCGAAGTATTCTTCTGTGCTAGACTTAATTCCAGACTGTTTTATGGATGCGAAACCGAACGACCGCAAAACCAGGCAAACTGGCATCAGGTTCTTTGAAGATCAGCTCGATGATCTTAAATGGCTCGTCGTACACAAGCACCGTAACCGCCGCAAGGTCGCCAGTCTGGCCCGCGAAGCTCTGGATTTGTACATCGAGGCCGAAAAGAACGGATCGAAGTAATTAAAGCTTCGGCTCCTTTGGACCGTAAAGGATGTTATTCAACAATATCCAATGAGTGAACCAGCCACTAAAGAAGATCTTGAGAAGGTCAGTGAGAAACTCAGCCGCGACCTTGCGCACGCCATTCAAGACATCCGCGTATTTGTCCTTGAACGCGAAACAGCGCTTGTCTGGCGCGTAATCACCTTGCAACTGGCTGTCGTTGGCGGCATTGCAGCAGCTCAATTTGGGCTCATCTACTTTATCCTCACTCACTGGAAACCATGAACGAACCAGCCACTAAACAAGACTTGATCGACCTCGAGCGCGACCTTAAGCAATTCATTCTGGAACGCGAAGTCAACGCCATCCGCTGGTTTGTCGGTACCTTTGTCGGCATCCAGATTGCCTATTTTTCGATCACCCTGGCCGCGGTTTATTTCCTACTTCACTTCAAATGAAAATCTTTTTCCTCACCCTCATCGCCATATCATCCATAAGCGCATCAGCGTTCGCCACCGACCTGGATGATTTATCCGACCAGATAGACGAACTAAATTCCAAGCTGGACGAGGCTAATGACAAGCTCGATGCGCTCACGCCTGATCCGGCTCCTGTCTATCATCAGGCCCATCACAAACCCAGCTACGTATTGGTTCCGATCAATCCAGAGCCAAAAGAGTCTCCTAAACCAAAAGATGTTCCGGGCGGATATTGGGTGGAAAGCGACAACCCGAAAATCGGCTGGCATTGGATCAAAGGTTCCCCACCGTCAAAGAGCGGACGCTTCGCTAACCAATGAACCTGTTACCGGAACCTTACGCCCCCCCCGTCTACGACTGTGGCAAATGCACACGGTGCAAGGCAAAACTAAGAAAACAGAAGATCAGATCAATTATTTTCGGGACACTGTGGACATTATGGATAGCCGCCGGTATTTGCGGTGCAGGAGCTGCAGCCTGGTCCGCGATGCATCCCGAACCCATAACGGCTGAACAAAAAGCGCGAAATGAGCGCCTTGATAAAATAGACACGGCAATGGCAGCTCTCCAGAACGAGAGAGACGAAATAGATCCTCCTGACGATGACAATGGCCGCTATCCGCCTCAGGAGGATGAGGCTGACTATCCCTAATGCCTCCCTATCAGCTTTTTGGCTGCCGCCTCGCGCTTGGCAGCCTCTTTCTCCGCGCCGTAATCTGGAGAAGCATGCATTCCGGTTAACCCCGCTCCAAACATGATCAAAGATTTAGTGATCGCCATGGCATCGGTCGCGCTGGCCCCTTTTTCCTTCATCTGGTCGTAGAAATAACCGACCGGCCCGCTCAACGGAATTGGGGTTTTCGAGATCGCGTATTGCCACCAGTCCACGCGTGGCCAGCTTGGTTTCCCTGGGTCAGGACTCCAGGGGGCAGGTTTTCCCGGGAAAACTTTACCAGTCAACCCTTCAACCCCCAAAGTAATACCAGGGTTTGCTTTAGAAAGCACATATTGTTTTGCCGCCTCTACCGGGTCAGGCGCAGGCCATGGTTTCTTTATCCCCAGTGTTTTTTGTTGTGCCACATATTTTTGGTCAGCCCATTTATAGGCTGCGTATGAGGTAGCTAATATTTTCCCTAAGGCTTTTACCTCAGAATGCAATCCAGGAACGGCAAATTCCATGTCCCCGACCTTAAAAGACAGCCAACCGGGTTTATCCGGATGTTGCCAATTGACATTCTCTTCGTCTTTTTTACCCATCGCCTTATTGACTCCCCAGTTGACCGCCAGCGTTCCTGCCATCATGCCAAAGTACTGGGTAAGCCCAGCAAGCCGTGTCCACGCCACCGCTTTCTCTCCAGCTGTAGCATTTCCCCAATCGCTAAATGTCTTGAGCGTCTTGACCGGGTCGGAAAACATCCTGTTCAATTTGCTTTGAACAAGCTTCGGCCCAAATAACACGTTTCCGCCTAAACTAGCGATCTTCCCCTTGGCTGAACCTGTAGCGTGATTGGCCCATTCGGCTAAATGCTTGCCAATCTCCAACGTCGCTTCTTGAGTCATTCTGGAATTGGTTGCTTTATCCATCAGACGATTCCATTCGTCGAACCGCAGGACCGTCAGAGCTGACCAGGCTCGGGCACCCATGCTGCTCTGCTTGGTAAATGACTCGTTAATATGCGATCGCTCGCCGATATCCAGCCCGCTCCGCAGCGCCAGGTCATAGCGCGGATGGCGTTCCATGGCATCCATCATTCGCGCAAAATCAGCTTGTTGACCAGGCCATGTCTTGGTCCAGGTATTCAAGAATCCCTTCATGAAGCTGCCCCAGCTGGCGGGCCGCAACATCAAGTCGCCGGCGTGGGTAACCGGGAAAACCAGACCGTGTCCAAAAACGGCAGCAGCCCTGGGAATATTCCACATCGTCTGCATCGCTTTGACAGCCGGATGCATGGCCTGCCGCCCTGCCACCTCTTTTGCCTGGGCAATAATCTGCCTGCGGTTATACTGCGCCTTCCAGGCAGCGTCGGAAAGTTCTCGATACGGAGTCTTGCGCCCGGACAAAATGTCTCTAATCCATTCAGGTTTCGCCTGTCCGGCAAAAAAATGCTGATTGATGGCGTCAGCAACCTTTTCTATCGGTTCCCCTTTATCGATTGAGGCCAATTTCGCCCATCGCCAAATCGCGAGGCGTTCCTCCGGGGTCACTGGTATGGGTCCGGAATAACAGGGTGCGGCCATAAGTTTAAGTTGGGCACGGCTCCACTTTCATGCGTTTCACGATGTTTTCCCGAACTTGATCAGGCGTCGGTAACCGACGAAGAGAACTTTGTTTTTCAATCTCCGCCCCGAGCCTTTGCATGGCTTCCGCCTCTGCCGTGCTCGCATCACGTACTCGCTTAGCTGTTCTACGCATCACAGGTTCCGCGTTTGCTGGAGGCGCTTTACCGACATTCTTCAAATACGCATCACGTAACCCATTGTAAGTGGACAAGTCTACCGGGATTTCGCCTTGCAGAGCTTCCCCTTGAGCGTGCCAGTTGTTTTTCAATTTCGCCACCGGGCCATTATGGAAATCGGTCAGATCTTTAAACGCATTGTCGGCAGCGGCGCGAGCTTGCTGATCTGCTGGGTTGGCTTCCGAGAGAAGCGATGCGTTACGTGAACGCTGCGTGAGTCGCGCTTCTTCCGCTCGAATAGCCGATGCTTGAGCTTTTGGATCGCCACCACGATTATTCATTACGTCGCTGACATGCTGATTGATTTCCTCAGGCCCCATCTGTAATCCGCGCGCCAGCATCTCTTCCTTGGAAACCCCAATACCGGGCTCGACGTGCCCAAGTTCACCAGTGACCATTCGCTCTGCGGTAAACCTATTGGCTATTTTCGACACCCAAGGCTCAGCTTCGCCTACCGATCCAGTGGCCACTCTCGGTTGAGTCTGTGTCCGTTCCTGTGGAACAGCAGGGAGTTGCATTCCTTCCGGATGCAATGCCGCTGCCGCGTTCGAGTTTTCAATCTCAGTTTGTTTCGCCTGTACTGCCTGCGCCCTCTCAATCTCGGCTTGTTGCGCTTCGGCGCTGTTCAAGAACACGCCGCGCTGAGTGAAGTCAGTAGGTGGCGTTATCTTCTCTGCGGCGGCCGCTAATTCTTCCGGCGTCCTGCCGGTGATCGTGCTGGCTTGTTCTGCCAACTCTGAGGGCGTAAATGCGGTGCGTTCCGTGCCTCGGGTGACAATCGGACCCGGTTTATGCCAGGGAACAGAAGTATCCGGAACATCCGGCCCGAGCACGCTAGCGCTCGTCAGGGGTGTTGGCGGCTGTAACGGTGTCCCTTCCTCTGCGCCGGTAAGTGTCCTTTGTTCCGCACCGCGCACCGCTCCGCCAGCCGGACCAGTCTCAGGCGGAGGCGTAACCGGTTCCTGTCCTAGAGGCGCTTTCGTCGGAGCCTCAGGGTGTAAAGCCTCTGCGCCAGCGTGAACTGCACCAGTCACCCCGCCTTGCAACGCGCCACCAGCAGTAGCAGCAGCAACGCCTTGTCCGATCGGTTCGCCGGTAGCCACATTCGTTAACGCCTGCGTGCCGCCAGAGATGCCAGCGCCTAATCCTGTATTGGTCAACGCTTGGGCGATCGCCCGTTTGACCGGCGATTTAATCCCTTGCATCAATGCGCCAGTACCTGCGCCAAAGAGCCGGCCAGCTGCTTCTTGGCCGACCAGTTGAACAAGAGTTCCGTAAGCGGCTTTCTGATCCAGTTCATCCTCGCTGTATTCGGGATGCTCGACTTTCATTTGTTCCCTGAGCTGCTGGCCGATCTGCGCAGCCATCAGCGGCGGAACACCCGCGGCCGCAATCATCTCCGGAATTTGCGCCAGGTTCTCAGAGGCGAACGCGGCCGGCGTACCAACCAGGCGCGGATCGGTGGCCATCCGCTGTTTCAATGCGGCTTTCGCCGCCTCCATCTGCGCCGCTTGCTGCTTGGCGTAGTTCGGGTCACTTAACCGATCGAGCGCCGAAACGACTTCTTGAGGATCCTGCCCCGGAACGCCGGCTTGCGGATTTGGGATCAGGCTTGCGACGTACGGACCTCTTTGTTCCTGAGGCATCGCATAGAGTTTGGTCAAGAGCGCATGCTTGTCGGCATCGCTCCCCTTGGGCAAAACCTGGTCAAGAAAAGCGTTGACGTGCGATTGCTCGGCCTGGACGCCGGTTGCTTGCTGGAGCAACGGTGAAAGTTGCTGAAAACTCCCGACGAACTTGTTCCAGAAATCGGCGCCGACATCGAGTGCGTTCGGATCAGTCTGCGCCTTGGCCCAAGCATCATCATCGCTCAGGTCAGGATACTTCTGTTTCATCAGCCCGATAATCTGCGGCTTCAGATTGGACTGGAACTGTTGCCGCATCGCCGGCGTAACGCCTGGCACGTCTTTATTGAGACTCTTATAAAGTCCGACCACATTCGACGTCGAATCAGACAGTTGTGTCAGCGTATCCATCTGACCTTGCAGCGCGTATTGATTTGCCGTGTCGGCCGCGACGCTCATCGCCGGCTCCATCGGCTTAAGAACATAGCTAGGCTTTGCTGCTACGGGTGCTTGCGGCCTGATCTTAGCCCCGGTATCTATCCCCGCGCGAATCGCCGCTTGTTCGTCCGCAAACTCTTGCGGATTCTTCATTACGTCCGGGCCGGCGTTAGGAATAATCTTGAATTGATAATTCTGTTCCCCGGTATTGCCCGTCAAGTTGGTCAGCCCTTGCGTGAAATCAGCTGCTACAGCGCCCGAGGTATCGCGCGGCCCGAGATCAACGATCGGCACCAGGACATGTTGACCATTTTTGCCTACCACGTCGACGCGCGCTTTACGCCAATCGGCTGGATGCGCTGAAACGTAACTCCGCAACGCCTGCTCAGGTACCGCAATCCCAATTAGATCGGTGTTATCAGTCGATAACCCGCCGAGCTTTGGCGCACCAACGCCGGAATCCTCAGGATCCTTATAGCCAAAGGTTGTCGCTTTGCCGCTGATGTAGCCTTGGGTGCCACTAGCCGCAGCCGTAGCGCCTGTTTGCGCCGTTGCTGCGGGCCCTGACGCACCCGTCGCCGGCGCCCCGCCTTGTTTATCGACCGCAGAAAAGAATCCCTGCCACGGATAGTTGTACGGATCCTGCTTTCTTTCCGGGGCAACGTCCGAATGCCCCATGATCTGGTTGTCGCTGAGCCCATACTTCTGCTTAAGGTAGGCCGTCAGCCTGGCTGTCGCCGCCACTTGCGCCGGCGACCATGCTTCGCCGTCTTTGCCGCCTTTGCCGCCCGGATCATAATGTTCTTGTTCGATCCCGATCGTGTTCGAATTGTTGTAAGGCCCAACAACCTTACCGGCGTGATAGGCCGTGTCGCCGTCATTGACCAGGTTATAAATCCGGCCATCAGTCGTTACGTAATAATGCGCTGAAACGCCACCACTGGTCAGCGTATTGAGATCACCTTTCTCCCGGCCGTCGCTCGAGTGCAGGATGATCCCCTGGATCTTGCCGGCCCGCCCCGACGCATAGGAGCCTTTCTGCGCCGTGTAATCGGTGTTGATGTTAAGGCCGGTAGCATCCGGAGGCGCGGCAGTCGTCGTTGTCGGTTGCTCCGTCAGACTCGCTTTGTATTCGTCCGGCGTCAGGCCAAACTGGCTCTGCCTAGGCTTTGGTGCGGCAGGCGCCGTTGGTTGTGCCTCAGGAGAGGGAACTGCGGACGGTTGCGCCGGCGTGACTGGCTGAGCCGGCTGCACCTTAGGTGGTGTCCCTGGTGCTCCCTGGTCTTCAGCAATCGTGGGATAAGTGACCGGCACAGCAACACCCACGGCCTTTGGCGCGGTCCCTGGAGGCGTGCTGACCAGTTGCCCTCGCTCGACTTGGGTCAGCTTGTCTGGCGCAGGTGCCGTCCCTGCCACCGTCCGTTCAGCTAACGTGACATCACCAGGCTTGAACGCTTCCTTGTCTGCCGGAGTCGCGAGCTCGGCGTGCGGAATTTTGGCTCCGGTATCTTTATCGACAACGTACGGAGTGCCAGTCTCCGGATCGGTCTGGATATCTGTCGGGCCCGAAGGCGATTCCGGCGTTGGCGTTAGTGCCGCAGTCGATGCCTCGGGCGAAGTAGTTCCTTCCGGCAACTTCATCTGCCCCGGAGGCGCTAAATCAATGTGGCCGCTCGTGTCGGGCGCCGCTTTGCCTGTCTGGCCGGCTGGCACCAGAACGTAGCTCGGTCCCTTCTTGGTCGCGGGCGCGTAGATGGTTCTTTGCGAAACTGGCTCTTGCGTCTCTTCGCTCGAATCGTCCGGATCTGGATTAGTATCCGGATCCGGATCAGCATCGTCTGTTCCGTCGCCGTCATCTAAGAGAGCGGCCGCGGCTTTCCTGCGCTTAATCTCTTCATCCAGGCTTGCCGCCATTGGTTATTACCCCGCTGGTTTCTGTTTCTGGTAGGTCTGCCCGGTACTCGGATCGGTCACCCAGGTACCGAAAGGCAAGCTTCTGGTCTGCAACTTGCTCGTGAGAATAATTGGATTGGTCTGACTCCCAGCCGCCGCGGTCGAACCAGGGTTTTGCGGTTGGCCATACACACTGTCCTTTCCAATCATCTTATTAAGCGGTTGCTGACCAGCTTTATTGCGTGCGGCGTTCACCCGTTGCATCCACATAGATGCGTCTTGAACCGGAACCGTTGCGAGAGGTTTACCATCGGGCTCCGCTTTAGTCTTGGGACCCGTAATCGAGTACCCTATAAGATTACCGTTTTTATCCAGCTGTTCCTCCCCGCCGTTTTCGGCCTGGAACTGATCAAAGGCGCCTTTGCCATACTGATTATCAAAATCAGTACGGATCTGGCTGAAATCATCCGTACCTTCATCGTTCTCCACGTCACCGCTGCCGGCCACATACGCTGGCGCTTTCCCTCCTCGACCGCGTTGCTGGCCTCCTTGGCCATCTTGTTGCCCACCACCTTGCAGCCATCGGCTCGAGCTGCCACCACCGAGAGTCACCCCAGCGGCCTTCTTTCCCGCTAACGCCGCCGCGGCTTGCCGTTGCGCAATCTGTTCCTGCACACTTTGTATGCCCAACTGTGCCTTGGCTGCATCCTGGCGCATTTGCAGTTCCGCTGCGCCGCCCTGGAAATTTCCTTGCACGTCTGGTGTGCCAGTGCCGCCGATATCCGGAGAAACAGTTTCCGGTAAATCAGTCGAAAGATCAGCGTTAGGATCCGTAGTGCCAGCTTGATCCGGATAATATTGCGATAAAAGCGCGTTAGCTACCTTGTCCTGCTTGCCCTGGTTCATTAAAGACGCGATCGCACCGGCGAAATCCTTGCCCATTGTCTGACCAGAACTGAAAGCCCCCGAATAATCGGTCTGGTCCTGCGGCCGATTCTGAACCCTCGGATAATACGGACGATACTTGCTTGCCATATTAGTAGTAGCTTCCTGGTGTTTGACCTACCGCTGCCGGCTGGGCGTCTGTGTAAAGCCAGTCCGGATCCGGATCATTTAAAAGCGCATTTGCCGCCGCGTTTTGCTTCTGTTGTTGGATCGCTTGAATAATTTTGTCGATCGGTAACCCTGCCGCCTGCTGTCCACTCGCACTCGAACTCGCTGGAGCAGCCTTAGCTTGATAAGGCGAACGCGGATAATACGGCTGGAATTGCGACGGCATTTTAGAGGTAGCTCCTTTTCGCTTTCGGTTTTCTAGCGAAGTCTTCGAGCTGCTTTTCCGACATCTGGCGCGAGATCTTTTCCGCCTCAGGGAAAGATTTCTTCCCGCGTTTGGCGGCTAGCGCGGCCCCCATTAAACGCCTCTGAGATGGTGTTTTACTTGGCATCTTTCCAGTCCGATTTTGATTGCTGAATACCTGGATACTTGTGTTTTACCGCGGCGCGGACCTTTGCTTTTTCGGCTGGACTCCCATGCTGGCTGACGCGAGCTAACGCGTTGCGAGCGTGACTCGAGTCTTGGATCGGATAAGCACGCTCGCCTGGAACAGCGAAATTAGATGTCTTGATTTTCTTCCTGCCTTTAGCTGTCAGTTTTGCCATACGTTGCTCCTCTTGATGCTCCAATGACGGCTCACGAATAGTACCCCTTGACTCCTCCGGCGACTGCCCCTACCCCCGCGCCTATCAATGCTCCGTACGGTCCCGCTGCCGCGCCCGTTAACGCGCCTGAAGCTGCGCCACCTAAGGCGCCGGCGGCGGCTTGCGCACCTTTGTTCGGCGTCGATCCTCCCTGACTGCCGCTATAAGCCTGGAGCGAATTATACCAGTTCTGGCTCTGCTGCCCGATATCCAGGCCGTACTGCGGGATCTGCGAGGCGCCGTAGCCCGCGCCCAGACTGGCCGGGTTATATTGCGGACCTCCTTGCGCCGCCATTGCCGCGGTCTGGTTCGCCTGGTTCACGTAGGACGCTCCGGTCTGATATGGCGTCTGGCCGCTACCCAGGTACGATAAGGCCCCGCCTTGCGCCGCGCGCAGATTGGCTTGCTGCTGGTTGTAGAGAGCGATCGCCGTGTCGCCTAAGCCCAACCCCGCGCCCAGATAGCTTTGCTGCGCGCCCAGAGCGGTCCCTAACTGCGCTTGCCGTTGCTGCTGGAGTGCCAGGCCCGCTTGCCCGGTCGTCATCGCTTCCTCGACCATCTGTGGTGTGCCATACACATTGCCGCGCGCAGCTTGGCCGAGCCTGGTCTGTTGCTCGACTTGGCGCGCCGTTACCGGATCCAATTGACTCCCGAGCGCGGCCTGGTCTTGCGCCTGTTTCAAGTAGGAATCCATCGAAGTAGCCAGCCCCTGGCGCTGGGCGTACTCCTCCGGATCGAGCTGCTTGAATTGGTCCAGATACGTCTGATAATCTGCGGCGCTCGGCGTTTGGGCTTGTTGTAAAGGCGTCAGGTAGCTGTTGGCTAAGGCTGTCCGAAGCGTTTCACTGGCCGGATCAATCCCCGCAATCTGCTGGAGAGCTGCCGTCTCCGGCTGAACGGTGTTCGTAGGTGCATTTGGCCCGGTCTGATTTTGTAAATTGGCAACCGCCTCATCGAGATGTCCCATCCCAAGCGAGCTCGCCAATTGTGAAGCCGCTGCACCGGCTCTCATATCGCCAGCTTGATATTGGCTGAACAGGCTCATTATTTGAGCCGTCTGAGCAGAAGTTATAGGCGTACCATCAGGCTTATATAAAACTTGTCCGTTATTGATCACTGGTGAACCGTTTGCCATAGATGCTCCTGAATAACTTTGGGGGGCCGCGCTCGCAAAACTCTGTGGTGCGGCGCCTGCCGTTCCTAAATAACTCTGTCCTGCCGTTGGTGCTTGAGCGTAATTGCCGGTAAATGCTGCCGGCGCGGCCATTCCGCCAGCCGCGACGCTCGGGCCGCCTTGCACTGTTCCGGCATTCGCTGCCCCGGTCGCTTGCGCCAGTGTTTGAGGATAGTTGCTGTTGCTGGCAGTGGCATCGGTGAAATACTGGACATTACCTTTGGAATCCATATCCCCGGCCAGCTTGCCACTGAACGAGTTATAGATCGGCATGCGGTCGCCAAACTTAGGACCAGGAATATATCCTTCAGGCAATGCCATAAAGCCTTAGTAGTAAGAGGGAAGCGTCGATTGCGGATTACTCGGAGCATTTAGCCACGGATCCGCTCCCGATTTATGGACGCCGGCCGTTGAGATATTCGAGGCGATCGCCGCCGCATTTGCTCGCAAGGTTGCTAAATCCGGCGAACTGGCCGTTGACGGCATCGCATAAGCGCTCGGCGCCGAGTAGCTGTATGCCGTCGGGTCAACTCCATACAGTTGCCCGAGCCGTTTATTGGCCGCCTGCATCCGTATTTGCCGCTGGGCGTACGCTTGCGGATCGACCTGGCTCTGGATATCCATTTGCGCTTGCGCGCCCGATAACGCCGCCCGATTGGCCAATGATTGTTGCGCTTGGATCTGCGCCGGCCCCAGGGCCTCCTGCGTTGCCAGTTGCGAATATTGCTCAATCGGTTGATCTGCAATACTCATCATCTCACCGGCGCCGGCTGCGCCAACCGCGGCTTGGGCGGCTTCACCAGGCGAGTATGTAGTGGGCGGTTTCGAGCTTCCCATTTTAGCGTGTCCTTTCGACCAGGCCGTATGTCAGACGGTGTGTAAGTTTCAAATATCCTTCCCAAGTGAACATTCGCGGCGCTCCGCTTTCCGTGCGTTCGTCACGGTCCCAGAGCATGATTTCCTGCGGCCCCCAACGAGCAAATAGCGTTTCAAAACAATTGGCAATCGCCACCGGGCTCGTCGCGACCAGCAAATCGACCAGACAAAATTTGCCGGTCGGATTGAATGCCTTAGGAGAGAGAAAGTCCTCGAGCTGATCAAAGAGCTTGATGGTGCAAACCCCATGGATTTCTTCCCCGCAAAGGCTGACCGCCAAAAGATCTTTCCCCCAGAACCAAGCCAGATATTCATAGAGCTTCTGGTCCGGCGTGTCCTGCCACTTCTTATGATTCTCTTTAATGAAGGGAACCATTCGGTCGGCCAACCAGACAAAGCCGACAAACTCGAGAGTGGTTTTCATATCGTTACGAGGGGCATCGCTTCAAAAGCGGCCAGTTTCATTTGGTAAACCGTCCAGTTGCCTGGTCCCGAAAGCTCTACCTGCAGCTCGTTGCAGATCCCTGAGCCTGACAATGAAATCGGCAGGTTGTAATACCCCATTTTATCCAGGTCGAACGGGAACCCAGGAATCGTCAGGCTTAAAAGATAGTTATTGGTCGGACTGGATTTATCCAGAAGCCGGATCGTGCGATCGCCCCAGATCGTCACATCCACATTATCGTCAGACTCGACAAACTGGAGCTGAGCCGAATACGGCTGGATCTGGTTTACTTTGCCGCCGAACTGATACTGTTGCTGCATGTCGCCACCGAAAGTGAACGATCTGCTCATCAACGAAGTATCAAATAGCGTCCTGGTTCCATCAATATTCTGATCATAATATCGGCGATCAGTCGGATAGGTGACCTGGGAAATCGTCCCGTCCAGTGTACCTAAGAGCAATACGGTTCCATTCGGATTAGTTCTGTCCCGCGCGAAATCCCTCAAGGTAACAGCATTGCCGCTAGCATCTTTATGCGACCAGAGCCCTTGCCATGAATTCAAGGTCACCGAAAAAATCAACGTATGCGTGTTATAACTCGCCCCGTCGAGCGGCACCGCTAATTGATAGGTATCATTCCAATACGTGGCCCGAGCACACTGGATCGCTGACCAGTTGATTCTGTCGATGTACCTCTTAATCGGTTGACTGATCGGTTGCCATACCCCCATCTGGTTGCTGGTCGGCATCTGGGAAAGCGCATAAACACCGCGGCCTGTCTCGCTCAGAAAATAGACGTCAACGCCACACTGAACAATCGTGCCGTGACAACAACAGCCTACCGTTGCGCTGGCTCGGTCCAACTCCCAGTCAAGCACCGGCAAATTCGGCCCGGTTTGTGCCATCCAGGTCGATCCGTTGCGGAACACCGCAATCTGTTGCCCTTGCCAGAGGCACATCCCGGTAATGTAATCGCTCTTTACCGGATCTAAGACCAGGGTTTGCGTCGTCAAGTTGAAAACCTCAGGGTCCAGAATATCCGAAATAATCAGCGTGTTTTCGTATGCATAGATCAATCGGTAAAGCGCCCAGGTCGGATAGAGTGCCAAGGTATAAGGCGACGGCAAGACCACAGAGCTGAATCCTGTTCCCACCACATACTTCCACAGCGAGCCGCCCGTCGAAGTTCCGCCTCCGGCAGAAAAATAAAGAGGGATATCCGCCAATGCCGAATAAACGTTTTGTCCATGTGTGAACGCAGGGCCGCCTGGCGCTGACGCATTCACACCGCTGCGCGAATCGTATAGAAACCAATTCCCGGCATCGTTATAGAGAAATTTACCCTGACCGAGATGATGGATCGAATCGAAACTGGCGCTCGGCTGTTGTAACCGGATAATGCCTGGCCGCGGCCGGTTTAACCCGTCCAGAGACGCCAGCCTATTCTCGGCATCCGCTGCCATCGTCGGCCCGATCGCGCTCGGCGGCTGCGCGTTATCCACCCCAGCAATCGGTACGCTCCCGTCAATAATCGGTTCATCGTCTAAATTTGGATTCCATTGGGCCATTTTACCTTATCCGAACGGCGTTGCGCTGGTTACGTACCGATAACGTTCTCCGAGATAATCGCCTTCTTCGTAAACTGTAGGAATTACTTGCTGTCTGCTTTCTGATTGATTTTTTTCTATATTTACTGCTGCTTGAACATGTTGGATTGCCTTCTGCTCTCTGGAGTCAGCTTTTGTTAACTGTCTGGTTCTTGTATATAAACTGGAAAGAGTAAATTCAATTAAGGCGTCCCATATGTGAGACACCCGCGGCACGCTCATATCGTTATCGAGCGCATCCGCCTTGAGCTTGACCTGCGTCTGCACCGTGTACGGGATCAGCGCGCCAGTCTGGTCAGTCCAGACTAACGGCGGGAAAAGGACAAACTGCGAAAAAGTAAAGCTCGACCGCTCTCCTGACATAACAATCGAGAGGCCGTTCGCGTCGGTCACTGTGAGAGTGCCTCCGTCTTTAGACAGCGAAAGCACGGTCTTATACAGGTTAACCGTGGTAACCGATTGCGGAACCACCGTGATACCGTCAGGCAACAAACTCGCGTTCAGGACGAAAGCTTCATTGACTGGATTGTCGTTGTAATCCTTACCCTCGATAAAGACGTTAAACGGGCTTAGATCGCTCGTGGAAAACGTAATCCGGCCGACACCGATATACGGCCACGCCAAGTTTTCCGCCCGGTAATAAAGCGGGTAATTGCCCGGTAACGAATACAAGGTCGTTGCCCAGACACGCTCAATCCAGTCGCGTTCCCGATAAGTCAGCCTCGTATAATTCACGCCGTCTCTGGAGATCTTGATATAAATCACTTCTTCCGCGTCGTACGGCAGAAAGAGCGCGCCGCTCAGGTTCGGATCCAAAACGATATCGTAAACGCGCATACTCTCGCGCCAGGCGTGCGCGTCGTAGAGCGTCTTGTATTTGAGCCGGATCGCGCTCTTAGCGTACTCCTGCATATCAGAGCTGATGTCTCCGACAGTCTGGCAACAGAACTGCGCTATCTCTTGGATATTCATTTAATCTACCATCCGGTGTCGGCGGTCCACTCGAATTGTGCTTGCCAATTAGTAGCCGCCGCGCCGCTAATTTGAAATCCGCTAAACCCAGAATCACCGGGAGTGACGGCTGCTGTAATTGTTCTATCAACTCCGGCACTCGCATCGCGAACGGTATTAATTGCACCTGATGTGCTGTATCCAACAGTAGTAGGAACTTTAGCTAAAACCTTTTTATACATTATCGGCATGTTTGGAAATGCACTTGCAAAACAACTTATTACAACAGCGCCCGCCGACACAGCCCCCCCGGGGATCTGAGCATAAGAATAACTTTTACAATAGTACCGCAAACACTCGTCCAGGTTTTGCGCGAACGGCTTATCGATGAAGGTCGTGCAGACCGAGCCGGGTTCGTGCTGGACGAAAGCAATATCGAATGTGGACGTCGAGCTTGCCGCGAAATTGGATTGACCAACGGCTCCGATAAAATTGCCGCTCTGCCAAGTATCGTTGGCTGGCGTGGTCAAAGTTGTTCCGGCAGCTAAACAAATTCCTAATAAATAGCCAAGTACCCCTGGCGCGGTGCTGAAGTTTCCGCTCGGAAAAACAGGCAGATTAGGCAACGATACCAGCGTCCAGGTGTTTGCCGCCGGAATCGTGCACAATTTGACCAGGCTCTTGGTTGTGGTCGCAGGATCCCTGATGCTGAGCCCAAAATTCAATCCTGCCACACTCGTACGCACTAATAAACTGATCGAATGAACGTCGTATTGCAGCTCACGAAACTGCGGACCTTCCACTTGTGTATAGAGCGTCAGATTATCGCTGGCCCCCAAACTGGCTTGCGCAGTTGTCATCGCAAGCCGATGAAAAGAACGGCTAATCGCAAAATTAGTCCCAGGCAATAACACTTCACTTGCCGCCGCAGGCCTCTGGCCGGATGACGCAACCAAGGTTCCAGCCTTCTGGTAAACCCACCGATCTTGAATCAGCGTCCCGGTTGCCGGAGCCGCAACTACATTGCCAATATTGCGTTGGTCACATTCAAAACTCGGATTGCCGATTGCGTTAAATGACCGAAGACGCGTACTCCAAATTTGCGAAGCCGTAATGCTGGCAGCCAATGACGAAACCGGCACTTGCGCATAAGCCCCGGCTTTCAAAAGCAGCATCACATCAGGCGGATCTGCCGTGCTCGCAGTCGGTTTACTGGTATAAAACGCCGGCTGAATCACCGAGCTCGCAACGATGTCGTTCAGTTTGGCGGCCGTTATACCTTTCTCGCCATCAACAAATATTCGGGATGTTACCAGATCGGCCATAGGTCAAAGTGAGTAAGAAAGTCCATCAAGATACACCTGCTGCGTTTGGCTCGGATCCGCCCAAACAAAAGCTGCACCGCAAAGAAAATAGATCGTGCACACGCCGGCGCTGCTGACACTGGCAATGTAGCTCGCCACATCAGACGGTGTTCCCGTCGCCTGCGCGCCGCCTAAGACACGGCTCCGCGTCATGCTAGGGATCGCCCCAGCTGGCGCCGTAAACGCCGTGGTGCCTAAGGCGGAATAAGCAGCCTGGATCATCCCACGGAAAACAACCGTCGATACCGCACCGTTCACCTCGATCCTGTATTGAGCCTGGGTCGGCGCCGTCCAGCCAGTGCCTAAGGAAAGAGAAGTCCAAACGCCTGGATTGGCGCTGGTACCCGGAACGCCTTGCGGACCTTGCGGACCAGTGTTGCCGATCGGTCCCTGCGGCCCGGTTGCTCCCGTCGCGCCAGGATTACCTTGCGACCCCGTCGGTCCTGCTGGTCCCGCTGGCCCAGTCGGTCCTGCTGGTCCTGGCACCGTGCTAGCTGCTCCAGGTGGTCCCTGTGGTCCAGTATCGCCTTTTGGTCCCGCTGGCCCCTGCGGTCCAGGCGGCCCTGCCGTGCCGCCACCGCTGCCAATCGCCGCTGAAAGATCGTCCCGAAGGAGATTCAGCTTGTTCGCCGTGATGCCATTTAGCTTGGCATTGGAAAACGTGACGTCAGTGTAGGCACTAGCCATTTAAAACCGTACGCCTCCCAGCAAGTAAAGAATCAGGAAGATGATCAGGACCAAGATCAATAAGCCTCCGATCCCTGGATACCCGTAGCGCGGATAAGCATACCATCCACCGCCACGAGGATAATAAGAATGATGATGATCAGAAGGAGGCTCATGCTAGATACACCTTAGTTCCGTTCATCACCAGCGGCTCTTCTACTAGCTTCCAATTATCCTTATTCACCTCTTTTAAATAACAATCGCAGCGATAGACCGTCCCATGAAGAATGTCGCGAGAATGATTAGCTAACCAATCCCGGCGAACTTTTAAATATGCTAAAGTCCAGGCTTTTTCTTCACCACCATCGCCAGGAACTTTCTCGGCAAATTTGTTCCGCAACGAACTCATGACACTGCCCGAATGCAGGAAACTGTCGGCAATGACGAGGTACGAGAGTGGGAGTGCGAACCCATTATCTTTGCCCCAGGCAAAGGCCGGTCCCAAATAAAGATCGTCGAAAGCTTGGCGCTGGGTTTCAGTAAAACCCGGATCATTTGCGGCGCTGCGCACCAGATCGCGAAACTCCTTGTCCGTGCAAGGTTCCCCGGCTTTCAGCGCCGTGATCCAGGGCGAAAATGCCAGGCCAAACGCCCCGTGATTATCCATGTACATCTCCAGCATTTTGCGAAGGTTCCCGCCATCCGCCGTGAATCCGATCGATACCGTCACTTGTTTACGACCATTGTTGCCGTCCGAATAAACGTAGGTCTGGCCTGGGTCCCATTCCGGCGAATCGGTTTCCGCCACCGAAAGTACCCTCCTGATCAAGACGATCCGTTCGGGATCGAAGGGCACGATTTCGGCGGCTTTCATTTCTTTTTGCGAATGCTCTTTTTTACTTCTTCGGTGCTGGTGTCGGCTGGATCGGTTGCGTTGGTGTGCCCGGTGCCGGTGGAGTGGTCGGTAATCCCTGGTCCGGATATGGCTGATCCGGCGGCAGTCCCTGATCAGGCCGAACCGGCGGTTGTGGCCAGACTCCTGGAGGCGGTCCACCGGGAGCAATTGGATTAGTCGGGAACCCTGGCCCCTGACTCGGATATGGCGGTTGCCCTGGCAGTCCCTGGTCAGGATGCGGTGGCACCAGAATAGGCGGCCAAACTTCCGGTGGCAAAACAATTGGAGGCGCAATCACGCCGGGAGGTTTCGGCAAACCTTGGTCCGGTCTGCCGGGAGGTTTTGGCAACCCTTGATCAGGTGTTCCGGGAGGTTTGGGTAAGCCGTGATCGGGATGTGCTCCGGGAGGCGCAGACGGTGCACCGGGCTCGCCGGAGTAATACCAAATTTCTACATGAACTAAGGCCATAGGTTTTTATCTGTCTGGGGTTGGAGGATTCGCTCGAATCCAGTCGTTTTGTTTTTCTATCCATTTCTCCCAAGTTTGCCCACTGGGAGGAGGAGTCGGCGAAGGTGTCGGGGAAGGAGAGGCGGAAGGTGTTGGTGTGGGTGATGGTGCCATTGCCTTTTCGAGGTTATCATCCCCACACCAACCATTGGGAAGCGAAGCAAAGACGACCTGATACCAAACCACGTTTTCGCCATTCAACGCGGCATCCTGCGGTCCAGCTTGTATAGTACCCGGTTCACCAGATGGTTGTGCTCCAAGCTTAGTGCCAGCCGGAGTTGAACGGACATTAGTCTCAACGGTTGTTACTACAGAATCGCCCACCTTGAACTTAGCGGCAGGCGCGGGCGTCGGTGTTGCGGTTGGAGCGGCGGTTGGGGAAGGAGTGGCTGAAGGAGTCGGACTGGCACTCGGGGTGGGTACAGGTCCACTAGATCCGCTTTTGTACGCACCTTGATCCCACGGCGCGCTCCTCGTATCGCCTGTAAAACTCACGTCAAACGGACTGCCTAGATCCGTCCCTTTGCCTTTGGCAGGCGAATTGTCGCTTAAAGAATAATCGAACGCCGCGGAATTCTTGAAAGGATCAGCGCTCCCGGTGTAATTGGTTACGTTGCTCCAGCCTGACCCGAGACTCGCCGGGGTGCGCCACGCGATGTTGTTGGCAAATTTGCAGTTGGAATACTGCGCGGTATCAAGTCGCGCCCCCAGCGGCAGATCAACAAAGCTGTTGTTGATCACCTGGATATTAGTATTGCCGGTGCTGGCGTTGTCGAACTCCAAGGCGCGGCCTGAGTTTTTCGGAACGCTTCCCTGATAAAACAGGTTGGCGTAAATGTTCAGGTTCTGGTTGCCGGAATCACCGAAGAAAAGACCTTCGACCTGGATGTTATAGAACCTGTTTTGTCTAAAGGTGGAATTTTTAATTGTCCCGCAATAAATCAGGTTCTGGTGATATTGCGCGGCGTTGACCGCATCGGCATCATGGAAACTGCACCCCTCAATCATCGCCCCATCGGCAAAGAGCAAATACATGCCGGAATCGCCACCGCCGCCGATCTCGCAGTTCTGGATTTTCAAGCCCGTCATCGGCCCGCTGGACGGGGTTAAATCCATGCCGCGTACATCACTGGTCTGGGTGATCTTGCCAGGTCCATTGACCTTGATAAATCTCAGGGTGACGTTCTTAGGCGCCTGCCCGGAAAACTCAATTCCACTGCTGGCGTCACTGGTCTGGATAAGAATCCCGCCGTCCTGCCGTCCGTCGATCGTCAGACTGTCACCGGTCGATCCAGTGGTATAAATTCCGGCGGTGCCTTTGGCTACATTGATGGTCACGGTCGAATCGAAGCTAGCTTGCCAGCCTGCGGCATCGGTCGCCGCTTTATCGCTGGCTTTGACCCGGAACAGGTTGACGCCGGATTTCTGGATCTGACAATTGCCGGGGTAAGCGCCTCCGGCGATGTAGATGGTGTCGCCGCTAGTGACCGATCCCCAATTAATCGCCGAGAGCCCACCCCAAGCCTTGGTCCAACTTGTCCCGTCGCCATTGGATCCAGCTTTCACAAACAGACTTTTTCCGTACAGCGAGGCGCTCAAGGTGAGCGTAAGGAGAAGAACTAGGGCTTTATTTATCATTAGATTTTCCGTTTTTTGTTTCGACGTATTTGTCAAAGCTGCGTAACCCGGACAGGCCGAAAACCAGGGCGGTCACGCTCTGGAAAAAGGGTCCGATAAATTTGTATTCCGAAAGATGGTTGCGGATCTCCGGCATCCTATCTGCCAAGAGGAGCAAGGAAATTCCCACCAAAGGCACGGTGAAGAAGGTAAAGACAGCTCCCCAACAGAGAACTAATCGCCATAGCGGGTCTTTCATTTACCAATACTCAAGCTCACGGATCCGATGTTTGTCTTTGATCCAACAATAGGTCCAGCCGTGTCGCTGAAATATCTTGATCACCTCACTTAACACTTCGCCACCAACTTGAGGCGAGAGCTCCCAACCGGCTCCGTACCAAAACAGATTCGGTTCTTTTCCCCCGAACTGGTAGCAGCGCACGAATTGGTCAAGCCCATAAGCCGACAACGCCTCTGGCGTCCATACTTCAGCCATTTCAGATAAAATCCGCGACAACGATTCCACCGCCCGCCGGTTGACCTGCAATCTTTTAAACCAGAACCCGGGAAAATAGGCACTCTGCAACGGAAACGGAAGTCGCAAGCTATGAAGATTGCGCGCTTCCCAAGCCTCGGTCGGCCGACCGGTGGAAACGTCCAGATCAAACAAGCCGTAGAGCGTGTTGATCTCAGCCAGGTGTTCGATTCGCGGGTTTAACTCGACCTGTCTCATTCAAGCGTTTTCCTGATCTGTTCTTTCGTGCCGGCTTTGCTCCGGAACCGTGAACCGTCTCGCTGCTCCCGTCCGTAATAATGCTTCCTCGTCTGTTCGAGGTATTCTCTACTCCGTCGAACAGACTCGGATTCCCGCTTCTTGATAATGATGTTCATCAAAACGGCATCGGCTGGCCACGAGCTTTCTTTTTCAACGCTGCGCCCAAGGCCAGTGTCTCCGGACTGATCGCTGCAGCGCTTCCCCGCGGGCCTTTCACCGCAAACCCTCGACCGCCTGCACCCGAAGCGCCACCAGCTTGCCCGCCCGGTTGCGGTGGGCCGCCGCTAGGCACACCCTGATCTTCGGCGGTTTCTTCTGCCGGCGACTCGTCCACAGGCTCACCGTTGACGCTCGTGATTTTCACGGTGGCGTCTTCGGCGTCTACCGATTGCACGGTGCCCTCGACTGAATAGCTAACATTGTCGCCTTCTTCAGGCGGTACGCCGTCTTGTGCCAGGAGATCGAGCGGTACCTTACAAATATAACCGCCTCCACTTCCTCCCGGCTTCACGCTGATTCCCACTAGTGCTGCCATAGATTAGGTGCCTGTGTAAGCAGTCTTGGATTGCAAGACAATTCCATTCCAGGTGCTCAAGCAAACGGCGTTGTAAAAGGTCTTCCAGACGTAACTGATGAACTGGCCAAACGGATTAGCGCTGTCCGGCGTGGTGATCGTGTAGACTTTAGGCGACGGCGGGTTTTCCCCCGTCAGTTTCGGTGCCGCAAAACTGTCTTTACCGAACACCAGGGCCGCAATAATGGTTCCACCTGGAACATTGACGCCTTCGGTCCCGCCACTGGTCTGATAACAGGCGTTAGTCCCGCGCATCACCTTGATACCGCTTAAGGTGCCAATCTCACCTTTGTATATCTGATCCGGTTTATTAAACGCGCTGGCATACACCCATGCGCTGCCTTGTTCCTCGATCAGATCACGTTCCTGTTCCGGCGAAACCACCGCAACATAAGTTCCGTCATCGAACGGCTTGGCTTTCTGAATTCGAAGTTTTGTCACCGTGTCGATCAGATCGTCACCGCTGAACCGGCCAGTAGCGCCAGTTAACGCCGATAACGTGGTGTAATCGACCGCCGTACCGGCATACATCTTGCCGAACTTAGTCGGTTCCTCGGTGTTGCCATTAATGCAGGTATCGCGGATCAGGCCATCGCACCAGAGTGCGGCTTCCTCGCCAAACTTATCCATCAATGCATTGCCGGTGTTCAGGAATTCCGTCTCATCAACGATATCGCTGACCTGCGCGTAGCCTCCGTACTGTTGCAGTGTTCGAGTAACAAATTCGAAGATCAGCTTGTACGGCGTTTGCGTCGGCGGCGTGCCTTCGGTCAACGTGATGACGTTACTGACATTCGCGGGCGGCGCCCGGAACATCCGGATTGTTTTTGACCCCTGCCCTTGCGGGATCTCTGCTTCGTAGCAGAACTGATAGAGCTGCAGTTTGTCTATCTGGTGTTCGAGAAGTTTTTTACTGAAATAAATCCGGTATTCGGACGCTTTGTCAGTCGTGGTGACGGCGCCGTATAACGGTTGGTTAACTGTTGCCATACTAAATTTTTACCCAACTTTAGAGCCACGGCATCCCCCCCTTGTTCGATTGCGACTTGAGATGCTTGAACATGTCGGAACTGGACAGCTTCGAGAAATCACTCAGACTTTCTATCCTGCCGCCAGAACCAATCCGCCCAGGCGCTCCGCCACCGATCGAAGTAAGACCGGTCAGCCGTTTAAGCTCTGTTTCCAATTGTTGGATCTTCCCTAGTGCGGCCTTATGGTCGCCTTCGAGAATTTCCATCTTCGCCCGATGATAAGCCGCGACAATCCCGCGCGGATGCTGCCGATAGATGTTGCCATCCGGCCCAGCCATGATCTCGCCTAGCTTCTTGTCCAGTCGTGTGCCTTTGCCGACGCCAAACTCCGGATCCGCTTCGCCCAGCTCGCGCTCGGCCTGCTGCCATTCCTGAACAAACGACTGCTGGCCTTTCTCCTGCTGTTCGAGGCTTTCCAGCCGTTTAAGCTCTTTGTCGGCCGCCTCAACCAAATCAAACCGGCCTTCGTTTTCCCAAGCCTGCCGGTACTGTTTAAGCTCGGCCGCAGTATAGTCAGGCTTTTTCGGCGCGTTGGCAGCTCGCTCGGCTTGAGCAATCCGTTCTTCGCGCTGTTTAAGCTCTGCTTCCCGTTTCTGGTATTCGGCATGTTTGCGTTTGACTCGCTGAAACTGGCTCTCGCGCTTTTGACCATCACGCTTTTGCTGAAAACTCTGCGGTTTCTGGCTGTCTCCACTGGCTTGACCGTTTGTCTCCGCCTCAGGCGTAGAAGTCTCCGAATCGCCAAGCTCTGTTGAACTAGGCTCATCGCTGATTTGTCCGGGCGCTGGACTAACAGTTTCTGTATCGGGCATTTATCATCTAACCGATGGCCGAATTTCCACCGCTCAAACCGAAACGCCGGCCATCAATAGCGCCTCGTTGCGATGGCAAAGGCTCGATATCTTCATCAGCATCGCGAACTTCCACCTCAGGTGGAGAAGATCGCAAACGATGTAACAGAGCCAACACATCCTGCATGCCACGTGCGTGTGCGTTTGCCACATTAGCGCTAGTATTGCGATAAACGGCGTTGAACGTCACGGACGCTACGGTTTGGCGCAGGAGTTCAAAAAGTTTTTTTCCACACGAAGAATTGTAAAAGGCCTCGAATTGTTTGGCCTCAGCGTCGGTCCAATCGACCGCGCGCAGGATCGGCCGGCTTAACAGCGCCCAGAGGATAGCTCGCAGCCAGGTCTTCATAACTGCGGCGTGCTCCCGTTAGTCGGATTCTGTGGCAAGCCGCCCGGTGGCATCACCGGCCCGTTGCCGGCCGGCATTCCCGGCGCAGGTGGCCCTGGCGGCGCCGCTGGTCCGGGCGCGCCGTTCGGCATTCCTGGCGGTCCACCGGCCGGCGTCATTCCGCGCAAGTTGCCCATCGCGGTTTGCGCGCTCTGCGCCGCCGCTTGCTGTTGCTGCATCTGTTTCTGGGTCTGGGCGATCTTGTTGGCAAACTGCGCAATCTGTTGCCCGTACTGTTTCATGTACTGCGCATCAGCCCGCGCCGCTTGTACGTGATTGGTGGCGTGCTGCAAGAAGGTCGGCATCACCGTTGGCCCCACCTTGACGCCATTAGCCGGGTTCTGTGTCCAACCAAGGAACCCGTCCAGTATCTGCAAATGAAGAACGTGCGCGTCGGTCGGCAGAACGTTCGGCAAATAGCCGTCGATCATCACCGAATTCTCGACCGCTTGTTTCATCTCTTCATCCTGCTGAATATCCTGCGGTTCACTGAACACCTGCATGATCCAGGTCGAATCCATCAGCTCGATGATCTTGCGGTCGATCTCCGGTAGCTTGATCCAGGGCGAACCTTGCGCCAACTGGCGCAATTGCATCAGCTTCTGGATCTCGCGTTCACGTGAGTAACCATCGACACTCCCGTTCGGCCTCAGGACGTAGGCATTATCAAACGCGGCGTCATCGAGCGTGATCCGGCGTTTACGCCAGAAATAATTCAGGTCGTTACTCTTGTACTGGCGCAGGATCGACCACGCTTGCTCGAAGACCATCGTAATCGAATTCTTGGTCACCCGCGCCCGCAGATCGTTACTCTGCTGCATCACTGTCGTGATGGCATTGGTTTCAGTCGCCGTCTTATTCTGGCCCTGGCTGTCAGACTGGTCACCGATCCCGAAGTCCGGCATCCCCACCCGTTGCTCCGCCATGCTCCGGTTGTTCTGCACTTCCTCATCGAAATTGACCGGAGGCGGCGGTTGCTGAACGAGCTGCAAGACTGAATCGTACACCGCCCCCGGTTCCCACCGAATGTTCTGCGCGTTGATGCTCCCTCCTTGCGTGCTTAACACCGGCCGATTGGCGATGCTCATGAAGTCAAGCTTCTCGTTCCACATCTTGCACGCGCTCGCTTCGTACATCTGCACGAGCTCCATCGCGCCTCTGGAAGAGAAAAACCCAGGGTCAAGGAGTTCGTACGGCAACTGGATAATCGGGATCTGCTTATGCTGATACGGCAGCTTGAACGGCGCCCGCGCCGGTTCATCGGGCTGCAAAGGTGAAAAGGTCTGCACCTCGATCTGGCCATCCGATTGGCGCAAATAAACTTCCCACAAGATAATCAAATCTTTGAGCCGGGAATACGACAGGCCTTCGGCGACATAGCGGCTCTGCTCGTATTTCTGGTCAGGTTTACCCTCGCCCTTGATCGACTCGATATAATCCTCGTCGGTATTATACCCGCGCGGTTCGGCGCTCCGCAGATAATCGGCTTCGCTCATGTGCATGACATGCACCACACGATCGGCCTCAGCCAGTTCCTGGGTCCAGGGCGGAACGATCACGAAATACGGATGAATCGAGGCAAACGCCAATCGTTCTTTGCCACTGTCCCAGTAGGGTTTGAGAAACCCCATTCCGTTCTGGAGCAATGAATCGATGGCGCAAATTGCCATCGTCGGAAAATTAGTGTTCTCACGCACCTGATAATCGAACCATTGCGCGACACTGTCAGTGTAACTGTCGCCCTGGTCTTCCAACGCATAGAAGCTAGCCAGCAACTCAGGCCCGAAGATCCACTGAACATAATAAGCTTTGAGTTTGTTGATGATCGTGTCACCGATCGGGACATGCATGTCGGCTGCGCCTGGCCACGGTTTACGCGTCCGTTTGACGCCCTGGTTACGCATCTTTGACCAGAGGATCTGACGCGATTCCCATGCTTGTCTGTCGCGGAGATCGCTGCAGATATCCTCGTAAAGCTCGTCTTTATCCTCAGGCACGCTGTCTATGACTCCTTGCTAACAACGGAACCGTCTGATCTTCGGTTAAAACGCCTAAACGCTGTGCGTTTTTAACCTGCTCATAAATAAACTCTCGAATAACTTTGCGCCTCATCTTCGCCTGATGTTGGCTCAATTTTTGATTCGGATATTCGCGAGTATTTTTTATCCGATCAGCTTCCTCATTGAGTGCTCTTACAAAGGCATTTTTACGTACAAGAGGTGTCTCATCCGGCCCGCTGGTATTTAAAATAAATCGAGCTAGATCCATATGTGGAGCATGTTCAAAAAGGTCCCGATTGTCTTCAGACATCACGCAACAGCACTGCCTTTGGGCAAAAGCAGCAGTCCGGACGGTTTACTGACCACGGTCACCCCGAGTTTGAGCCCAGTCGAGCCAATGAATTTCTTCACCGTCCCAGCCAAAGTAGCACCACTAGGTACGGTAACGGTCATCGTATCTCCGACCGCGACGCCAGCAGTGGAAACCAAGGTGAGATTAACCCGTCCCCCAGCCTGATTGGCGAACGAGGCCCGTTCAAGAAAAGTGCCAGTTGTCGCCATAGGTCAAACCTTGATGGTGATGGTGGCCGGCGACACCGGCCTGACCGTGATGAAGATGTCAATAATCGTCTGATCGAGCGGTTCATCCACGCCGCTCAACTGGTAATTCACTTGCCATCTATCCGCGAACATTCTTAGAAACCGCGGCGCTTTCGCAGGATCAACCAGCTCAGGACTAAAGTTATAGCTGGCGTTGAAGAGATCCATCAACGTCGAATCCCAGGTCAATTCCTGAGGAGGCGCAGTATCCCGCGGATCAGCAAAAAGTACGTCGGTCATTGCCGCTGGACCTCGTAGACCGGGTTTTCTTGAGGTGGCGGCGGTGGCGGTTCAACTGGCGGAGCAGTCGCCGCCGCAGCCATCGCGTCGTAATGTTCGTTCCGCACCGCCTCGTCTTCGGGCGTACCATGCGGCCCGATGCCGCCCCAGGCGCCTGGCCGACCCTCAACCCGGATACTGACGAGGCTCCCATCAGCTGGATAATGCAGGTTCAACTGGTGCGGGCTGACCGCATCAACGACCGGCGCGTCGATCGACGCAGCCACAAAGAACGCCGCTTTAATCAGTTCATCAACCGTGGTAGCAGGCGTGAAAACCGCCTGTTCGGTTGCCTCAGGGGGAGAAGTTCTTTCCATAGGAATACGAGTCAATGCGATTGAATGCTCGAAAACGCGTTTACGCCTCAGAACGGCAAATGGCAAGCACAAAGCGACAATGTTCCACAAGGAACATATTCAACGGCATTGACTGCCGTCCGCGTATCCAGCAAGCTTGCCGACGAAATTCTACGGTGAAGAATTGACAGTAAGTGTGACGCCCGGGCCTACTCGATCGTAGGTTCCGGGCTTTTCTTTTTATCGCGTGTTGCGCTCAATCCGCATCATTACCCAGAGGATCGCCGCCATGAATCCGCCCATGAACACGACCCAGAACAGGCAGTAGGCCAGGTCCACTTCTTCGATGCGTGAGAGTTTCATTAGTCCATACCCACGTATTCGTAGCCCAGCCGCCCGTCCGTGTAGCGGACCAACCGGTAACTAGCGATCGGCAAATGCTGTAAAGCCTGAGGCGGGCCATAAATCGACTCCCAAGTAGGAAGCGGAATGGCGTCTTGAAGCATGATCCTCAGACTCGGCCAAGGCGGATCAGGCACCTCGGTTTTCTCGCCATCCATCGGGCCGCCGTTAAGCGAGTATTTCATTCGCCCGCCCATCCTCCAAGCTCCCGTTGGATCCGTTCCATCCCGCGGTCGCTACCCATGTCATCCCCTGGAAATCCGTCGTAATATTTCTCGAGCTCTGCAAACGGATCATCGACACGCTTGGCGAACGTCGCGAAGTTTTGTGCTCCGTGCGCGAACGCGCCGATCACGGCATCCGCCCGATCCGGTGAGCGCAGCCCCCGAGCGTCCATCTCGTCTTTGGTCTCCAGCTTGATCCGGCCGGCTTGGTCATACCTGAACTTCCTGGTCGTCAGCTGGCTGATCAGCGTCGGATCGTTAATTAAGCAGATTTCCTGCCGTGCGATGCGTTGCGCGAGGTTGACCCAGATCTCCGCGCCTCTGGAAACAAATGCTTGTGAGCGGCCCGCAGGCGCACCAAAATCGAATCGGTTGATCGGCCAACCAGCCGCATCCAGCATGTCACACATCGCATGTCCAATTCCACCTCCATCACCCCAGATCTGCTCTTTGCGCAGATTGTTCTTGCGAAACTCGATGATGAAGCGGCCGGTGGCCGCCACCGTGTCTTTTTCACGCCAAGAGATAAGTTCTAAAAGTTTGTTTCCCGATCGGATCGCCAAACAATTCTCGTCCCGGCCAGCGGCAAAATCACAGAAAGCAGCGTATTCATGCCTCGAGATACGAGCATGAGGCGGATTCTGAATCGTCGCCATGACATGCTGGAAGTCGAAGACCATCAACTCGCCCTCGTCCTGATCCATGAACTCGCCGTAAAGAGTGCTGCGCGTGAACTGTGCCTCTGGCCCGTAGGTGTCAATGACGTCCTGGATCCGCTCTTTGCTGATATGCGGGCAATCGGTCAGGCCGATCTGCGCAGTCAGGAGAAACTGGTCGCGATGGAGACTGAACGCTTCGAAGAACCGACCGAGCTTGATCCCAGGACTCGAGATATACAGAATCACGTTGTAGCTGCAGCGATCGAATGCCTGGAATATCTCAGGCTCAACTGACTTGGCCTCGTCCACGATGATCAGGAGCGGAGAATCGCGTGTCGCGTGATGGCCTTCGGCACGAGCTGATTCGTCGGTGGTAAACGCCAAAAGAAAACCGCCGGCCGGCGTGCGAACCATACGTTGGAGGAATTCCCAGCCTGGAAACTTGTGCTTGTGTTCGGCAATCGCCGGCATCAGTTGAGCGTCCAACTGCTTGGCATCGGCGGAAGTGATGATGACTCGGCCTTTGGGGTGAGAATTCAGCCAGCGGAGCGCAGAGACGGCGACAACACGCTGAGTTTTACCCGAGCCGTTTGGTGCAACCAGAGCCACTTTAATGCGCTCGTATTTGGCCCCTTTATCGATGGCAATATCTGTTTCGAGCTGCCAATCATAGAGCTCGAGACCAAGGCCGACTTGAGCGAAGGAAAGAACATCATCGAGAACCTTGGTGCGTTTAGTCGCAGTTGCTGTACTCATCGGTGATGATCTTTTCTATTTCGCGTCGATTCTGACTGGGTTTGATGCCGGCTCGGCGTAGATCATCTTGCAAAGCGACCAGATACTTCAGGTGAAGGATGGCATCTAAAGTCATCTGGGCAATTTCCATCTCCTTATGAGCCAGAATTATTTCGTACTTTTGCCTAAGTTCTTCGAGAGTCATTAGTCGCCTCCCGTGCGCGTTGGACTAATTCAACTTTCGTTGACCAACAAGATTGCTGCACCAGCGCATCCGCCAGTTCGGTGATGAGCTTGTGAGCGTAGGCTATTTGATCGCAAACTGCATTTTGGCTCAAATCTAACTCGGCTTTCAGCCGCTCGATCTCCGCCTTTTGGCCCACTGATTTCTGCTCCAGCGCATCATAAGCTTTGAACATCTTGATTTGTTCAGCTTTTAACCGCTCGATCTCCGCGTCTTTCTCGTTGAGCTTCATCACATCGTAATCTCGATTGTCGAATGGTTGGCTCATTTTGCATCAAGTTCATCTGCCAGTTTGGTGATGATGGCTTTCAGCCGCTCGATCTCGGTTGTCTGTTTATCCAGAACCGTGAGCAGGAGATTTTTCTCCTTCTCATTCTTGGTCAGCAATCGCTCGATCTCCGCAGCGCTCTTGTCGCGTTGATCTAATGCTTCGTTACACCACACCCTCAGCCGATCGATCTCAGCGTCTTTCGCTCTAAAAGCTTCGTGTATCTCCCTGTCTTCGCGTTCCCACGGTGATTCTTCAAAACTCATTTGGTCGCCTCCTGTGCGCGTTGGAGGAGAGCGGCATCATACTCATTAGGCCAACTATAGTTCACGCGCACCAGCGCATCTGCTAGTTCGGTGATGAGCGCATCTTTCTCAGTCACTCGATCTTTCAGAGCCAAATTCTCTTTCTGCATCCGTTCCCATTGCTGACGCAATTCAACGCGGACGGCTTCCACCTTGGCCTCCAGCCGATCGATCTCGGCGTCTTTCTCGGCCAGTAATTGTGATTCGGCGTCCATTATTTTTTTGCCTCAGGAGGGTGAGAATTGCCGTTGCCGTTGTGCCCGCGTTTATCTTTGAGCAGACGCTCGATCTTGGCGTCCACATCTTTGACACGCGATGAAATGCCGTGCGCTACTTCGGCGGTGACGATGAGCGTATTGTTAACGGTTTGATTCGTTGTATTGATCTGCAGTTGGACCTCAGGTTTGGCGAATTCCTGAGGCCAACGACGTTCAAGCCACCAGGCAATTCTAGGCCAATCGCGATTGTCTCCGTCACGTATTTTCTCGAGGTAAAAGCGCTTACGTGTCAGCTCGATTTTTTTGATACCTGGAAACTTGGTTCCATGCCGCGCGGACTGAATAGTTTTGGCAGAAATACCGCAAAGCAATGCAGTTTCTTCATCAGTGAGACCATCGAAGAAACAGGCGGCGATTTTCTGTTCAATGGCCTTGGTAATGACGGAAGGCCGAGGCATAAAAAATGAGGATAGCAAAGAAGGATGAGAGGTGATAGGGAAGAAATTGGTGTTACTGCATAAGTGTGGGCGCCTGGAGTTTTGGACGGCTTCAGGCGCTCTTTGTATTTTCCGAAGGGAACAGTTGATTCTGTGTTCATAAAAGTTCATGCACTAAATGGCTTGGTGCAGGGGTATAATCGATTGGTGTTTGTAAGTGCACGTGCATGTAGTACGAAGTACGTACAAATGCACCGTGCACTTCCAGTCGATTCAGTGCACGGTGCATTAAAGCGTGCACTTGTGATCGTGCACTTATGCACTTGAACGGTGTTTTTTGACGTTCCAATTGTCGGTGATTCTGGAGACGTAGGCTTTTTTGTCTTTTTTGAGTTGGTTGAGTTTGTTGATAATGGTTCGTCGTGCCCAAGCTAAGTCGTTGGAGGCGAGCTTGATAAGGTCTTCGGTACCGAGTTGGTCGTCATGATCGGCGATCAAATCGAGCAACAAAGCCGGATCAAATTCCTCTTTACCGGCTCGAGGTTTTTTCAACTTGGAAGGGTCCGAATTGCAACGAAGCAAGAGTGGGTGGCTCCACTTAGTGGTGAAAGCGTCGATGGGCGGATGATCGCGCAGTGTGAAATCGAGAACGAATTCGCCTTTGTTCTCATGCCCGGAAAAGGTCAGGAGAGCATCAGGATCGCGGTTCAAGCTGCCGCCGCCGCTGATGCGTTCAGCCGGTTCCCGATGGCTTTGATTGCCTTTGGCGAAATGAGCGCTGGCAATAATGGAGGCGCCGGTATTGCGATTGAGCTTGTCGAAAGCCAAGAGAATCGGATTTATTTCGGCTGAGATGCGTTCGTCTTTACTGCCGAGAAGTTTATAAAAAGGATCAATAAAGACGGATCGACGGCCAGTTTTTTCAATCCACCAGGAGAGTGAATCGATGAAAGAACTAAAAGCGATTTCGTGCCCGCGCAGGTTCCAAACTTGTAAAGCATTCTTGTCGAGTTTCACGCCTTTGGCTGCGCAAATGGCATTGAGTCGTTTTTGGAAATAGTATTCTTTGAGCTCGAAATTAACGTAAAGGCTTGGGCTGAAATAGGTTTCAAAATCGAGCCAAGGAACTTCGGCGGACAAGGAAACAGCTAAATCACACATTCCCCAGGACTTGTACGTCTTGGCAGCGCCGCCAAAGATCATCCGACTGGCTCCATCGAAGAGGTCTTTAATTTGCGGCAACGGTTTTTCAACCGGCATGACCTCAAACTCGAGGTATTCGATTGGGTCAGGTAAATCACTGGGAGGCTTAGGCTTAGGCTCATCTTTTGGCTCCTCTAGAGGCATTGGATAGAAATCCTTTCAAGAGATCGAGGGGTTGATCGGGCCCCGGATTTTGCAGGAAATCGTTGAGGTCGTCATGGAGAAAGGGGAGGGCTTGACTGACGACGGATTTTGCCCCGAGGCGGTAGAATTCTTTAACCCACTTGGACAGTGCGGCTTGGCCTTGAGGATCGTTATGACATGTCATGAGGATTTTTTTTCCGGCCAGATATGGTTGAATGGCATCGCTGAAACTGGACAGACCGGCGCCCAAGATGGCTATGGGGCGGAAATTGATGTCGCTGCCGATAGACAGTTGGAGAGCAGCGTAATAGTCGGGCATCCCTTCGACTAGGAGCAGGTTGTCGATCTGGTCGAATTGCGGGTTGGCGGTTTTGAGGCCGAGCGGCCAATCTTTCTTGCTCCCGGGCAGACAGAAGCTTTTGTTCCCGCTAGGGAAAGGTTGGCCGTCGAACTGGCGTGCCTCGGCGCAACGCGCATTGCGATCGGTGATGATCCAGCATTTCTGGCTGTAGATGGTCGCCACTTTGAGGGTGCCGAGTTTGCCGGCCAGGAAGAAAGCCTCAGGGGAAAGACTGCGCAGCGCGGCTAAAGCGCGACATTCGTCCCCTGAGGCCGTTCTAAGGTCCGGAGGCCATCTTATCCCCTGAGGCTTTAAAAACGCCTCAGGCGGGCGATCAGGGGCCTTGGCGGGGCCGCCCAGATGCGGCATCGAGGCGAGGATGTCGTCAATCGCCTCTTTGACGCTGATCTGCTTGGCCCGCGCCCAAAGATCACAGACATCTCCTCCTCTAGCCAATCCATGATCCCACCAACGTTCCCAACCATCCTGCCGGTAAACACTGAAGCTGGCGCGCTTGTCGTCGCGGAAAGGCGAGTGGCATTCTTTGCCGCAGGAACCGCGTAGACCAAGATGACTCCAGGCGGCGGCTATCGATAAACTGGCCTTGATGCGCTCGATTGCGCTGTCCATGTCACTACCTCTGCGATTGCTGCGAAGAACGGGTAACCCCAACTTTTGGGGTTGCGGTGTCATAGGAAACCCGGGGTGACGTTGGTTCGGTCCCGCGCCATCTCGGCATAGGCCGGGTTGAGCTCGATCAGGATTGCCGAGCGGCCGAGTTCGAGTGCCACCTTGCCGGTTGTGCCCGAGCCGGCAAACGGATCTAAAACGGTGTCGCCGAGTTTTGTCCCGGCCAGGATACAGGGTTTGATCAGGTCTTCGGGAAAGGTGGCGAAATGCGCCTCGGCGTAAGGTTGCGTGGCGACAGTCCAGACTGAGCGCTTGTTGCGGAATTCTCCCGACGGTCCGTTTAATTGGGTCGGTCCGTGTCGCTTTCCCGTTTTGGCCAAAGCGATATCAGCAGGGCATTGATACCCATTATCACCCGTACGCTGTTGCGGAGTTGCCAGCTCCCTAATCGCCTCGGCATCGTAATAATACCTTTCCTGCTTACTCAGCAAAAAAATGTACTCGTGCGCTTTGGTAGGCCGATCGGTGACCGATTCCGGCATCGGGTTTTTTTTACTCCAAATGATGTCGCTGCGTAGATACCAGCCATCGGATTGAAGAGCGAAGGCTAGGCGCCAGGGAATGCCGCACAGATCTTTTGGTTTTAGGCCCGGACAATTTCGACTACCGACATCATTCGATCCGCGGTTTGTCGATTGCTTCCAACCAATCTTATCATCGGGTTTTCGTTGGCCGGGTTGTGAATTGTACGAATCCCCCATATTCACCCAAAGCGTGCCGTCATCGCGCAGCACCCGCCAGACCTCGAGGAATACGGATACCATGTTGGAGAGGTATTCTTCGATCGTAGGTTCAAGCCCGAGTTGCGAATCGAT
>Ga0210392_10000244_pt1 | contig 40560 bp, 40 predicted proteins | sample IncBWC30OmetaG_FD_161057 | JGI IMG/M metagenome (GOLD analysis project Ga0210392, IMG submission 161057) | Forest soil microbial communities from Barre Woods Harvard Forest LTER site, Petersham, Massachusetts, United States - Inc-BW-C-30-O ... | reverse complement strand
GCGCGCCGAGCTGGAAAAAATTCAAAAGACCCTCGTCGCGCTCATGGGCGAACTGGCCTGCGCGGAAAGTGACGCAAAAAAATATGCCAAGTCGAAGTTCCCCAAACTCGGCGAGGCTGACCTGGCCTGGGTCGATGCGGCGGTGGCCGCGCTGGAGGCAAAGAAAATTCGTTTCGACGGCTGGGCCACGCCCGGCGCGAACCTGCACGCCGCGGCGCTCGACCTCGCTCGCACCGTCGCGCGCCGGGCGGAACGGCGACTCACGGCCCTGCCCGCGCATGGGCGGACGCTCCGGCCCGTCGTGCGCCAATGGGTCAATCGCACCGCGGATCTACTGTGGCTGATGGCGCGCGAAGCGGAACAGTGATCGGGGTTCAAGATTCCCGGTTCAAAGTTCAAGGTTTGGCACACAAAGAAATGCGGCCACTCCTACTGTCATTCCGAGCCGTGCGAGGAATCTCTGCTGTTCTTGTCGATTTCAATTCCGGAGATGTCAGACTGTCGGCTTTCGGCCTCGGTACCTCGCACGGCTCGGAATGACAGTTGTACCCATCATGGGTCGGTCTAAATCGAAAACGCTCTAAATGCCGGCCATTTTTTCTTTCCAATAATAAAAACCGATAATCGCCGATGTTATGATAAGCCACGCAAATATATTCATGGCAAGTCCTGCAGTCCTTCCGCCCGTATTTCCTCTTTTATACTGAACAAAGGCATTGGCTAAAACGAGAAAAGGCGGAACCATAATGAACGAAATATAAATCATGTATTTTACATTGGGCGATAAGTGCGCAGCAATATAGCCGAAGACGACAAACAACACTCCTCCAATGATGTGCCATCGCGTTAACCCGCTCGCATGCCGGCCAGAAATCCCTTCACCATCTCCTGCGTTATTTCCCTGAGTCATTGTTTAATCTGTCATGATCATCACTCCGCTCACAGCAGATCCGCGGCGAGTTCGGCGAGTTTGGAGCGCTCACCTTTCATCAGCTTGACGTGCGCGGCGAGGATCTGGCCTTTCATGCGGTTGTGCGCATAGGCCAGGCCGTTGCTGCGCGAATCGACGTAGGGGTTGTCGATCTGCGCCGGATCGCCGATCAGGACGATCTTCGAGCCTTCGGAAATGCGGGTGATGACGGTCTTCACTTCGTGCGGCGTGAGCTGCTGCGCCTCGTCGAGGATGAAGAAGCGGCGGGCGATGGAGCGGCCGCGGATGAAGGCCAGCGCCTCGATTTCGAGCAGGCCGTTCCGGATCAGGCGCTCGTAGGGTTTGCTGGGCGCGAGGTTGTTGGAATGGCTGTTGTGCGCGGGCTGCGCCGCGGTCATCGAGGAAAACAGGTCGTCGTTCTTCCGCTTTTTCTTCTTGGAAACTTTCTTGGAGGCGAACTGGGGCTCCTTGGGCGGCTTCGAGGGCATGAGGACCTCGAGCGCATCATAGTAGGGCTGGAGCCAGGGTCGCATTTTTTCCTCGAGCGTGCCGGGCAGGAAGCCGATGTCCTTGCCGAGCGCGATGACCGGGCGGGAAATGGAGACGCCGTCGTAGCGCGAGGAGTCCTCGTGCGTCTGGTAAAGCGCGCAGGCGGTGGAGAGGAGCGTCTTGCCCGTGCCGGCCTTGCCGAAGCAGGTGACGAGCGAGATGGAATCGTCGAGCAGCGCATCCATGAAGAACTGCTGCTCGAGGTTGCGTGCGCGGATCGCAATGCCGCCGGGGGCCTTGACGTACTCGGGAATTTTCAGCCGGCGCACCAGGCCGTCGCCATAATGGCGGGCCGGCATGGTCTTCCCCTCGGCCGAGCGCAGCAGGACGTATTCATTAATAAAGAGCCGGCGCGCGACATCGGCCGTCAGCTCGAATTCGCCCTCGGAGCAAAAGCGCTGCAGCTCGTACATGGTGAGCGCAATCTCGCCGTAGGCATCCTCATCGGTGGGCTCGGGAACCTTGTCGTTGAGGTAATCCTGCGACTCGAGGCCGACCGCGCGGGCCTTGAGCTGCACGTTGACGTCCTTGGTGACGAGGATGGTCGGGGGCGGATAGGTCTCCTGGACGAAGAGCGCGCAGGCGATGATGCGGTTATCCTTCTTGGAGAAATCGGGCAGGACGGCCCGCAGGCGCTGCATGGCCGGCGAGTTTAAAGTGTTTTCCGCAATATAACGGTTGATGACGACGGAGAGCGTGCCGCCGTTGGGCAGCTTCACCCCTTCGAGCATCGTGCGCGAGTCAGGCAGGAGTTCCTGCAGGTGGCGGTGCACGCGGCGGGCGTTGCGGCCACGCTCGGTGGACTGCTCGCTTTTGATCGCGTCGAGTTCCTCGAGGACCTCGACGGGAATCACGAGGTTGTTTTCCTCGAACGTGAAGAGCGACTGCGGGTCGTGCAGCAGGACGTTCGTGTCGAGGACAAAGGTCTTAACTTTAGCAGAGACCTTGAGCTGCGGTTTTGGAGTTATGACCCCGCTCAGGTGTTCCATCGATTGTGGATATCTTGTGAGCAACTGAGCACGCTTCGCGCCAATTGTCGATGACGGAATGGGAAAGAATCACAAATGTCACATCATGCCTGCTCACGACGAAGACTTTTCCATTTAAAAACGAAGCGGGCCGCTTACCCCTAAGCGGCCCGCCACTAACTACCTTTCAGTACTTTTATCTCCCTGATAGGAGACCAAAACCAATAACCATAAGCGGAGACGCCTGCGGGCATCGCCCGGTTTCAAATAAACAATTTTCTTTTTCTGGCCGGACGGGAACTTCTCGGGCGACTGGCGCATTAACTTCCATAATGCTAGCCAAGTCGTTCTCGGGCGATTAGATGCCTAATGCTAAAAACAACTGAGTCGACCGCCAAAAAAACCTCCATGCCCCTTATCGACTACTTTTTTTCCATCGGGGCTCTCCGCAAGGCCATCTGGCGACTCTGGTATCCCTTTCTCACCCGGCGGCTCCGCAACGAGGAAATTCTTTTTCTCAACTACGCATTTGAGACTGATCCGCCCATGCGTCTGCCGCTCCCGCCAGCCGACGAACCCAATCGCGCCTGCATCCAGCTCTATCATCACGTCGCAACCCAGGTGGAGCTGCGCGGAAAAAATGTGCTGGAGGTGAGCTGCGGGCACGGCGGCGGCGCATCCTATCTCACGCGCACCCTGCAACCATCGCGCTACACTGGACTCGACTTGAATCCCACCGGCATCCGTTTCTGCCGGCAGCGCCACCAGGTAAACGGACTCAGCTTCGTCCAGGGCGACGCCGAGAGCCTGCCCTTTCCAGCCGCCACCTTCGATGCCGTCATCAACGTCGAGGCGTCGCACTGTTACCCGGTGTTTCCACGCTTTCTGGCGGAGGTCGCGCGGGTGCTCCGACCCGGCGGATATTTCCTTTATGCCGATTTCCGGTTCAGTGAACGCTTGGCCGAGTGGGAACAGGCGCTCGCCTCCGCTCCGCTGGCCCGGCTCCACTCGCGTGTCATCAACGCCGAAGTGCTGCGCGGCATGGATCGAAATTCCCAACGTTCGAAGGAATTGATCGTGCGCCACCTGCCAAAGCTCATCCACCGGCTCGGCGGGGACTTCGCCGGCGTCCAGGGCTCGCGCGTATATACCGCCCTCCAGTGCGGAACCCTCTCCTATCGCTCGTATTGCTTGGTGAAGCCGTAGCGGTCGGCTAAGCCGCGCCCACTACGGTCGATTCGCGCAGGGCTGAAAATTTCTTTTCTGCGAGGGCAAATCCGCCAAAGAGCAGTGCCGTGTAAACCAAGTCGCCCGCGACGGTGTTCTGGAAAAATGGAATGGCCGCCACGTAACAGGCCCCGAGGCCCCCAAGCGTTCGCGGATACAGGCCGCCGGAAGCCCAGACACCAAAATTCGTGAGCGCAAAAAACAGCACTGAACCGGCCAGGGCCGCACCGGCGATGAGCCGCAACCGGCGCCGCGATTGCAGTTGCAAACCGAGGCACACAATCAGGGCAAAACTTCCATAGACCCAAATCATGCCGTGGTAGAATCCCAACACGGCATCACTTAAAAACAGCGCGGCCAAAGGCAGGCCAAACGCCAGGCGCTTGTCGGAAAGATAGGCGCCGCCAAAGAGCGCCATCGCCGCCAAAGGAGTGAAGTTGGGCGGATGCGGGATCAGCCGCGAGGCCGCCGCCAAAAAAATCATGCCGGCCAGGGTCGTAAAGCGAGGTTTGTCCATGTCCATCCTTGGTTAAGGTTCAAGGTTCCCTGTTCAAGGTTCAAGATTAGACTTCTGGATCGATCGGCAACATTGAACTTTGAACAAGTCGGTTTGAGGTTCTGTAGAGAATGCGCAAGTGCAAGGCCGCCACGATGGCGCCGAGCGCGGCCCCGGCGAGGACGTCGAGCGCGACGTGCTGCCGGATGGCCATCGTGGAGTAAAGAATACCCAGGCACCACAGCCAGTTTAGCGTGCGGACTAGGCGCCCGGCGCCCATCTCGTGCAGCAGGCGCCCGAGCCAGATGGCCGTGAACACGGCAAAAGCCACGTGCAGGGAAGGACAGGCATTGCCCGTGGCATCGACCGTCTTGAGAAAAGAAACGGAAGGATGTTGCGACCAATCAATTTGCGACTTGGGCACCGCCGTCGGCCAGAAAAGAAAAAATCCAAAGGCGATTGCACTGAGCCCGATCACCGCCAGGCCGTAAGACCCGAGCTCGCGGCGGTTTTTCAAGAACATGGACGGAAGCACGACGTAAACCCACAGCGACACATAGAGCGGCAGGGCCTCCGGGAAAAAACCAACCAACCGGTCAACCGCGGTGAGCGGGATGGTGGTGACCGGGAAAAACGGATGCTTCAGCAGCCAGAAATAAACCACGAAGAACATGGGCATGCTGAGAATCGTGCCGGTGACCTTGGCCACCCACAGGGTGCGCATCCGGGGCCAAACCTGCCGGAGCCAGCGGCCGTTGGCAGGAAAGTCTCCCCTCTGGCACACTGGCTGCAACGGCTTCATTTACGGTATAAGCGTGAACACGCTGACCACAAATGCGACCATGAACATCGAACACCCAACATCCAACGCCCAAGGGTCGATCAGGATATCTCACAAATAAAGCAGAGCTGACTTCGGCGTTGGATGTTCGATGTTGGGCGTTGGACGTTCGTTAGAGGGTTGCACGCGGCGGGCCGGTGGACCACGTTGGGACGCTTATGTCGCTTTTCAGCTTGCTCGATGTGAATCTCTGCTTTGGTGGCCCGGCGATCCTGGACAAGGTCAACTTCCAGGTCGATCCCGGCGAACGCGTCTGCCTGCTCGGGCGCAATGGCGCGGGCAAATCCACCCTTATGCGCGTCATCGCCGGCGAAATGAAGCCCGACACGGGCGATGTTTTCCGCCAGCCCGGCTCGGTCTTTACGCGGCTCAACCAGGAGGTTCCCGCCGACATGAGCGGCACGGTCATCGAAATCATTGCGTCCGGCCTGCGCCCGCAGGCCGAGCACGAGGAGGATTGGGAGCGCGATGTGCTCGTGGACACCCTCATCGAGCACCTGCAGCTCACGCCCGGCACCGCCTTCGAGGAACTCTCGGGCGGGTTGAAACGCCGCACGCTCCTCGGCCGCGCCCTCGCCGGCCAGCCCGACCTGCTGCTGCTCGACGAGCCGACCAACCACCTCGACCTCGAGTCGATCCTCTGGCTCGAGGAATTCCTGCTCACGGAAAAGATCACGCTCTTCTTCGTGACCCACGACCGCGCCTTCCTGCGCAAGCTCGCGACACGCATCGTCGAGCTCGACCGCGGACGCCTCGCCAGCTGGGCCTGCGATTACGATACCTATCTCATCCGCAAGGAGGAGGTCGTGGCCGCCGAGGAAAAACAGCAGGCCGCCTTCGACAAGAAACTCGCGCAGGAGGAAGTGTGGATTCGCAAAGGCGTGCGCGCCCAGCGTTCCCGCGCCCAGGGCCGCATCCACGCCCTCATGAAAATGCGCGCCGAGCGCGCCGCCCGCCGCGAACGCCTCGGCAACGTCACCCTCCGCCTCGGCGAGGCCGAGCGCTCCGGCGTGAAAGTCATCGACGTCGAGGCCATGTCCTTCGCCTACCCCGATGGCCGCCTGCTCGTCCGCGATTTCACGGACACCTTCACCCGTGGCGACAAGATCGGCATCATCGGGCCCAACGGCGCCGGCAAATCGACGCTGATCAAGCTTCTCCTCGGCCAGCTCGCGCCCACCACGGGCACGATCAAGCACGGCACCAACCTCGAGGTCGTGTACTTCGACCAGATGCGCGCCCAGATCGACGACGCAAAAACCGTGGCCGACAACATCGCCGGCGGCAATGAGACCGTCACCGTCGATGGCCGCACGCGCCACGTCATCAGTTATCTCCAGGATTTTCTCTTCACCGCCGATCGCGCCCGCACGCCCGCGCGCGTCCTCTCCGGCGGCGAACGCAACCGCCTGCTTCTCGCCCGCCTGTTCACCAAGCCGGCCAACGTCCTCGTGATGGACGAGCCCACCAACGATCTCGATGCCGAGACGCTCGATCTCCTCGAGGACCTGCTTGTCGAGTACCAAGGCACGCTCCTCATCGTGAGCCATGACCGCGATTTCCTGGACAACGTCGTCACCAGCACCCTCGTCTTCGAAGGCAACGGACGCATCGGCGATTATGTTGGCGGTTATGCCGACTGGGTGCACGAAAAGGAAAAAGTTGCCGCCGCAAAAACCGCCGCGGCCGCCCGCGCGACCGCGAATGAACCCGCCGCGCCAGCGCCGCAGCCAAAGTCCTCGCGCAAGCTCACCAACAAGGAACAGCGCGAGCTCGACGCGCTCCCCGTGCAGATCGACGCGCTCGAAACCGAGCAGGCCGAACTCGGCCAAAAACTCGCCGACCCCGTTTTTTATCAGCGCGAACGCAGCGCCGCCGCCCAGGTGAAGGCCCGCCTCGACGAACTGGACCGCCAGCACGCCGCCGCCCTCGCCCGGTGGGAGGAACTGGAAGCCATGCGCACAAAAAAGTGACGAGCAGAGGACAGATCTCAGAAGTCAGGGATCAAGCCTCGGATCGACCTTCGTGGTGAAATCTGACTTCAGGGTTCAGCATTCGATGCTGGATGTTCGGCGAAGCCGCCGTCACGGCGACGAGGCCGCCTCCAACTCGTCAAGCTTGGGCCCGACCATTGCGCCCAAACGAGTGCCCGCCAGGCCCACGACCCAGCCAAATCCGACGAGGGCCACGAGCAGGATGGCAAACGCCCAACGATGATGGGATTCAAAGCGTTTGATCGACCGCGCAAAAGCAAACAGTCCAAACACGGCCGCAATAATGATGACGGCATGCACACTTGTGCGCTGCCAATAACTTCCGCCCAAGTGCAACCACATGCCAAACTCGTCGAAGGTGAGCGCCATGGAAATGCCATACACCAGCGCCGCAACCTCGGCCGGTCGCCCAACCGGCCGCGCAAACACGCTATATCCACAAACTGCCGCCAGGAGAAATATGCCGTAGTTCAGATGGTGAACATGGGTGCCGTGCAGGAAGAAATACATGTTCGGAACCTCGTGGGCCATGATCAACAGGACGAAGGTCCGCGCCAACAGGAACGTCAGGAGAAATCCGAGCAGAGCCAGCCGGGCCAGCTTGTGCGTGGTGAGACGGGGCACTCTATGCTCTGGATGTTCTGTCGTCACGTCGCGGGATTGATTGGCCGGACACGCGCCATGATCAATCAATAATGTTCAAATGGCCTCCGGCTATCTGAAATCTCAAATTTGGGATTTTCAATCACAGCCCCAGCAGGCTGCCGTTGCGCTTGAGCCAGTGCTCCGCCTCCTGCCACCACGGGCATACTTCCGCCACCCGCGCCCAGAAACGTTCGCTGTGGTTCATCTCATACCGCAGGTGCACCAGCTCGTGGTAAATGATATAGTCGCGCACGTTTTCCGGCGTCTGCACCAGCCGCCAGTTGAGCGAGATCGTCCCGCTGGCGGAGCACGAGCCCCAGCGCGAACGCTGGTTGCGCACCGTCACGTGCCGTACGTCCGCGCCGCACCACGCCGCCAGCTCCCAGGTGCGCGCCGGCAGTTCGATCTTCGCCCGACGCATGAAATGCGACTCGAGCACCGCGCGCAGGTCACCGTCAAATCCGGGCACGCGAAACACCTCGGCCCCCAGGCACACCTGCGGGCGTTCACCCGCCGCGGCCACGCGGATCTCCGCCAGTTCGCCGCGCCAGAGCACGCGCGTGCCGGGCGTCCACACGCCGGCGCTGCGCGGCCGGCGGGCTTCGCGTTCCCGCGCGCGCTTGAGCCAGTCACGGTGCCGCTCGACAAAACGCCGCGCTTCGCGCTCCGAGCCGCGGATCGGAATAGTCGCCACGGCCGTGCCGTCGCGCTGCAAGGCAAGCCGGTAGTGGCGCGCACGCGGGCTGCGCCGGAAAACAATCTCTTCCCGGGCGCGCGGCATCTCCACCGGCGGGGCAATGGATGCACCCGGCACCGGGGAAAATAGTCCCAATAAAACCTGTTGCTGATCCGCGCTCATCGTTCGGCACCAGCGTCGCACGACACCCACCTGAGTTCCAATCTCGAACTTTCTGATTCTGACTCACCACAAAGGCACAACGAACTCAAAGGACAGGATTAAGCTCCTTGGATCAATCTTCGCGTGCTTCGTGCCTTCGTGGTAAAATCCATGTTCGATCTTCAGGCCCTGAAGGCGAACTTGAGGTACCAATTTGGCACCTCAAGTGATCATGTTATTTTTCTATCGGTCAGATTTTGCAGCTAGACTAAGGAGGCGCACGTCCCGCCTTTTTTATATGTCGTCAACTGCCATCATCCCCGCTGAAACCATCCAGAAATGCATTTTATTGATTCGTGGTCACAAGGTCATCCTGGATGCAACGCTGGCGGAGCTCTACGGAGTTGAAACGAAAGCCCTTATCCGCGCTGTGCGCCGTAATCTCCGGCGATTTCCCGCTGACTTTATGTTCACGCTTTCAGCCAGTGAGTGGGCAAACTTGAGGTACCAATTTGGCACCTCAAGTAGGCATGGTGGCCGTCGTTACCGGCCTTATGCATTTACGGAACAGGGCGTTGCGATGCTTTCCAGTGTGCTAAATAGCCGCCGGGCGATCGGCATAAATATCGTGATCATGCGCGCCTTTGTGCACCTCCGCGAGCTGCTCTCCACTCACCACGAACTTGCCGGCAAGCTGGATGAACTGGAGAAAAAAATTACCGGACACGATGCCGCCATCGCCAACCTGTTTGAAGCCATTCGTCAGCTGCTGGCCAATCCTAAACCTAGTCACGATCGCAAAATCGGCTATCATCAGGGCAACCGCTAACCTCGTCGCCTTTCCGGCGGGCAAAATATGCGCACGATCGGCCAAGAAACGCCCAGTGGCCCGAGCGTGGGAGGCGTCTCCTTTTGCAACTGGACCGGAATGTTCCGGCTCGGATATTTCCCAAATGAAAATCACCGACTTCCTTGTTTTGTCCGTCGTGGCGGGATGCATCGCGCTGCCATCCGTTCTGGCCGAGGCGCCGGCTGTGCCGGCGTCGCCCGCCCCACCTCCGGCCTTGGCTGCTTCCGCGGCAATTCCCCAGGTGAAGGCACCGGCTGCGTTCCGCCAGGCGATGCAAGCCCAGATCATGCACAGCCTGCGCCTCACGGCCGAACAGCGGATGCAGGCCAAAACCATCCGGGAGCGGACCGCGGCTGCGATCGCGGCGATCAAGGCCGACCCGACGCTCACCCCCGACCAGAAACAAGTGAACATCGCAGCAACCAGGCTGGCTGGGCATCGGCAGATCCGCGAGCTGCTCACGGATCAACAACGTGAAAAACTTTTCCGCCTCCAGCGGCAACTCGTCAAGTTCCAGCGGCTCCTCCGGCAGTAACCGTCAACTTCCAACTTCCGACATCGAACACCCAAGGAGGAGGCTTTTCTTTCGAAGACTGCAACGTTCAGCACTGGAGTTCGATGTTGGGGGTTGGACGTTCAAGGCCGGTATTCATCGTGATACCGCACCCAATCCTGGGCCCGGTCCGGATGTTCGTCGCGGCCTTTGGCGGTCAGATCGAGGAAATTGTAGGTGCCGTTGAGCAGGTCGATCCCGCGCGCGAAGGTCGAATAAGTGTGAAACACCGCGCCGCCCTTGTCCCGATAAAACGTGCTGACCCCTTCGCGATCTTCGATGCCCATCGCGGATTTCGTGTAGTTGTAGAAAACGCTTCCTCTGCGGATGGCCTCCGGCGTGAACGAAACGTGAAAATCGTAATTGAAATCGTTGCGGGCCGACGACACCCACTTGAACTTCCAGCCCATCCTCCGCTTGAAGCGGGAGAGTTTTTTTAATGGGGCGCGGGAGATCACGACCAGCGACGTGTCGCGCTGCGGCAGGTGAAGGCCGGCGCCGTCAAAATGATCGGCCCAAAATGAACAATGTGCGCAACCCTCAGTGTCGTCCGGGCCAAACATGAAATGATAGACGATGAGCTGGCGCTTGCCGGCGAACAGCTCCGCGAGCGTCTGCTTGCCATCCGGGCCATCGAAGACGTACGCCTTCTCCACTTTAGTCCACGGCAGATTGCGGCGCTTTTGCTTCAACCGGTCGTGCAGTCGCATGAATTTCTTTTCCTCGGCGAGTAGGACCTTGCGGGCGGCGAGCCATTTCCCAGGCGATACGACCTTGTGCCCCTTGGTGCCGGCTCGGGTGGTGAGTTTGGCCATGATGTCCTCCGGTCTGGTTGCGTGGTGGAGTTCGCTTAAATCAGGAACACAGGAAGCGGAAAAGACAAACCGAAGAACACGAAGGAATTTAACCGCAGAGGCACGGAGAACGCGGAGGTGAACTGCAAAAGGCATTAATCCATTTTACACAAAATTCGCTAAAATCACGAAGCCCAATCCAAGACCTGATCAGGATCAGTGGCTAAACTTGGATCAATTTTTGTGCTTTTTGTGCTCCTCGTGGTGAAAATGAGCCGCCAATCGCCAACGATACACATAATAGCTGGGCAACACTACTTACTACGCGGAGGGCAACTCTACTCAGCCCCAGCAGGGCATTTTCCTCACACGCATAGTCTTGTAATCGATGGGTTTAGTTGCTTTTCTTTGACCTCGCCACACCGCACAAGGAAATGCAGCCAATAAAATCCTCCCTCTTTTTTATATGAAACACCTAATCGAGCTCTGTGCATTCTGCCTCTCTCTGGGGAAGATCAACCTTGGTTTCGCGCCAAGAAAGGAAGCCGGTGAAAAGGATTCTTTTGGTTCGTTCTCCGTGCGCGCGGTGTTCCCGGTGGTAAAAAATTTATTTACGTACGCCGCCGATGAAAATCTCTTCTTCGAATGCTATGGACCTTCGTTTGAGTATTCGAATCTCGACGCACTCAAAGGGATTTGGAGCCAGAAACTTGCTCCGAAGAATACGAAGCATATGCCGTGAGAAATCGGGGTTGGTAGTTGGTAATCGCCACCGGGTTTCCGCAGCCAATACCCCGCTTCGGGTTGTTCTCTGTGCTCTTCGTGCCTTTGTGGTAAATATTAACGGTCGAACGCGACTTCCCACTCGGTTTGGTCAAAGCCGACCAGCCCGAACGTATCGCCAAGGACAAACGGGCGTTTCACCAGCCGGCCGTTGCCGGCCAGCAACACCAGCGCCTCCGCTTCGGTCATCGCCGGAAGTTTGTCGGCAAGCCCGAGCGCGCGGTATTCCTGCCCCGACGTATTAAACAAACGGCGAAGCCTGCCGTTTTGGTGGCCAAGCATGCGCTGCAGTTCCGCGACGGACGGAGGTGTTTCACGGATGGGCTTTTCAACAAACGACACGCCCAGTGCATGCAGCCATTTGACCGCGTCGCGGCACGTGCTGCAGTTGGCGTAGGTGTAAACGGTCACGGCGGAAAAAGATCGAGATTGGGAGCGAGTGTCCAGATTCGATCGCCTGCCCAATTCCACATTCAAAGTTCATCCTGTCCTCCGTAGCCCAGGGCAATCCTGCCGTGAGTCCGTCGAACCCCGGCGAAGGAGGACGCGATACCAAAATGTAACCAAATTCGGTTTGACGCCAGTAATTGGCAATAGCATACGCCCTAGTATGCCAGCCAAACCCAAATTGATCGGCCCCGGCGGACAGCTTTATGCCGAAATTCATCCGTCGAGCGACGAGACTTCGTTCCGCGTCAATAATACCAGCGCCGCGTATTACAATTCGCCCTATTATTTGGTGCACAAAAGCCAGGTGCAGCCCATTCCGGCGCCGCGCACCGGCGTCCCGCTGCAGCTAAAGCTGGATGATTTTGTCGGCCCACAGATGATTGCAGCGATTCAATCGGCCGGGAAGATCGTGTTTCATGCGGTCGGCGACACCGGTGCGGCCAAGGTCGACCATCAACAAACTGTCGCGCGCGCACTGGCCAACCAGGCCCATGTGGCTGACACGATGGTGGGAGACCTGGCGGGCCCGAATCCGCCGGCATTCTTTTTCCATCTGGGCGACATCATCTACCATTTTGGCGAGGCCCAGTATATTACGACCAGTTTTATGAACCGTACCGGTTGTACGATCGGCCCATTTTCGCCGTTCCGGGAAACCACGACGGGGTGGTTTTCGGGGCCACTTCAAGTGCCCCGCAAAACCCCACGCTGCAGGCTTTCCTGGACAATTTCTGCGCCGCGTCGGTCGGGCCATCGCCCGACTCCGGAGGGATGATGCGCAGTGCCATGACCCAGCCCGGCGCCTATTTCACCCTGGATGCACCCTATGTTTCGATCATCGGCCTTTACAGCAACGTGCTTGAGGGCCCGGGCGCCATCTCCTCCCAGAAAGGCGCGTATCCGACGCTCAGCGACGTGCAACTGGGTTTTCTGCAAAATGAGTTGCTCCGCCTCAAACCACTGCGACAGGCGGGCCAGCGTGCGATCGTCGTCGCCCTCCATCATCCGCCGCTCTCGGTGGATTCCGTTCACGGCGGCTCCACTGGACTCTCGCAGGATCTCGATGCCACTTTCCAGGCGACCGGCTTCTGGCCGGACATGGTCCTTTCGGGACATGCACATCTTTATCAGCGCTTCACGCAGCGGGTGAATAATAACAAGCAACAGATTCCTTATATTATTTGTGGCTGCGGCGGTTTTGCAGTCTCTCCTCCTCAACAAAATGTGGGGCCGGCGCCGATCACCGTGGGCAATGAGACCATGGAAATCGACCCCATCATGAAATTCGGCTACCTTGTGCTCACCTGCGACGGGAGCACGCTGACCTCCGCTTTCCATTCACCGGCCAGCAAGGGAAAAGTGGCGGTGCTGGACACCGTTTCGATAAATTTGAAAGCGGGATTGCTTGCCACCACCATGCCCGCCCGGCACAAAACGGTTCACAAAAAAGCCAAACCGGCTTCACCGCGGAAAGCGCGGGGCAGGACTTTGAAAAAGCGGCGTAAGTAGGGGGCAAAGCTTTCGGGCGGGGGCTTTCACGTTTGACAACCAAAGCATGGCATTTGAAAATTACTTAGCGGCCGCCTGGCGCCGCTTCCGCTTGTGACAGTGTGAGCCTCGCTTTTGCTAGAGTAGCACGCCGTTATGGATCTGTTTTTCCCTCACGAATATCTTCAGGCCGCCTTGATGGTTTCGCTCTTAAGCGTTTGGGTTCTCGCCGGGCTTTTCTATTATCTCAATCGCTATACCAAGCGGGATTACTTTTCCATTTGGACGGTGGCGTGGCTGTTTTACTCGTTGTGGCTGACCTTGAGCCTGCAACTGCCCAGCACCGAGTTCACCCACATCGAAGCCATCTTCAAGCAAAGTTGCGTGGTCATGTCAGCGGCGTTCCTGCTGTGGGGCACGCTGCGATTTTTAAACCTGCCGGTGCCCCAAGCCCTGTTTGGGTGGTTCCTGCTGTTTCTCCTGGCCTGGACGTTTGCGGTGCCGCATTACGTGACCAACACGCTGCAAGTCCAGTTGCCGGTGTTCATCCTGATCGGCTCCGGCAGCATTTTTTCCGGCGTGTGCTTTTACCGGTTGCGCTTCCGCCGGCCATTTGTCGGGGCCGGGATGCTGGGATTTGGATTCACGCTCTGGGGCGTCTATCTCGGCACTTATCCCTTTACCACGCCTTACGAGGACCTTTACAGCACCGGTTTCTTTGTGGCGGCAGTGCTGCAATTGTTCATTGCGGTGAGCATGATTGTGCTCGTGCTGGAGGAATACCGGTACAAGACCAGTGAACAGCTGGCGCAAAGTGCGGTCCGCAGCCGCGAGCTGGCCGAGCAGGCCGAGTCTGCCAATCGCGCCAAAAGCGAGTTTCTGGCCGTGATGAGCCACGAGGTCCGCACCCCGATGACCTGCATCATCGGCATTTCCGATCTGCTCCATGACACCAAGCTCGACGAGCTTCAGCAGGAATTTGTCCAGTCCATCCGCAGCAGCGGCGGCGCCTTGCTCGAGATCATCAACGCCATCCTCGACTACTCCAAAATCGAATCCCATCATCTCAAGCTCGAGCTCGAGCAATTTGACCTCTACCTGCTGGTCGAGGACCTGATGGATTCGCTTTCGCCCCGTGCCTTCGACAAGGGCCTCGATTTTGCCCTGATCATCGCCCCCGAGGTCCCCCGCCTTCTGCTTAGCGATGACGGTCGCCTCCGCCAGGTGGTCATCAACCTGGTCGGCAACGCGATCAAATTCACCGATCACGGTGAAATCGTCCTGCGCATTGAACTTCTCGAAAAGACCGGGAAACTCGCCCGGCTGCGCTTCGCTGTGCGCGACACCGGCCTGGGCATCGCCAAGGAAGACCAGGCCAAGCTTTTCGCGCCGTTCACCCAGGTCAATTATTCCGCGACCCGGAGTTTTGGCGGCACCGGCCTCGGCCTGGCCATTTCCCGCCGCTTGGTCGAACTCATGGGCGGCAAGATCAGCCTGGAAAGCGAGCCCGGCAAGGGCTCGACCTTCTCCTTTGAAGTCCAACTCGAAATCAGCCCGGAAGCTTCGCCCCCGGTTGACACCCAGGCACTGGCCGGAACGCGCCTTCTCCTCCTCTCATCTTCCACCGCCACCCGCCAGGCCGTCGAAACGATCCTTCGTTCCTTGAATCTTTCCTGCGAAACCGTCGTCAACTCGGATGAAGCCATCATTCGTCTCCGCCAAACCGCCCAAAATCCCGGCCAGGCGTTCCAGATTCTTCTGGTGGACGCCAAACAACCCAACCTCCAGTGGCAGGGATTGGCCCGCGAGATTCATTCCGATCCAAACCTGGCCGGGCTTAAATCCGCCGGGCTTCGGCCCATTACCGATTTCCGGCGGCAGGCATCCCCTTCGGATGAGAAATTTGACGGGGAGGTTTTCAAACCCCTCAAGCAATCGCAGCTCTTCAACTGTCTGCTTTCGTTGCGCGGCAAGACCCCGCCGTCCACGACGCCCTCCGTCGCAAAACTTCCTGCCACCGATGTCGTGCTCCCTTTGCCGCGCCCACTGCGCATCCTCGTTGCCGAGGCCAACGATATCAATCGCCGGATCGCCCTGTTGATGCTCGAAAAACTCGGCTGCCCCGCCGACACCGCGGGCAACGGGCGGGAGGCCGTGGACAAGGCCAAGCGAACGCCTTACGACGTGATTCTCATGGACTGCCTGATGCCGGTCCTGGATGGTTTTGAGGCCGCCCGCCAAATCCGCCAATGGGAGGCCACGCACACGGGTTTGCGCGGCATCCGCATCATTGCCATGACCCCCAATGCCCTGCGCGAAGATTGCGACCTTTGCCTCGCCGCCGGCATGGACAACTACCTTAGCAAGCCGATGAGCATTGTAAGCCTCCGGGCCGCGCTGCAGGAAATCTCGAGTTCAAAGGCAGCGGCGGCAGCGCAGGATACCGCCAAGCGTTGAACCTCTTTTAAAATCCCAGGGTTCGGCGTTGGTTGTGCCGCCATCTCTCCGTTACGGCTCAATTGTCTTGGGGCCGGAGATGAACCACGCTTTGGCAATCCTGCCTTTTTGCACTTCGTAGATCGCTATCAGGTTAATCGTGCCCGTGCCTTCCGGAAAAGTTCGCGTCACCTTTTCCTGATCGATCACCACCGAGCCCATCACGATGCGATGGATGAGCTTTGCATGAAGATTGGGTTCTTTGAATCGGACGGCGAAGCGCTCGCGCAATTCCGCTGAACCGCTGGCCAGTAGCTTCGAAGGATGTTCAAACTGCTGGGCCTCCTCGGCGTAGGTCGCCACCAGCGCCTCGATATCACGCGCGTTGTAGGCATCGAGCTGCCTTTGCACGACCGCTTCAGGATCGGAGAAGTCTGTCATCAGTGACGATCAGTGGACATCAGTGGTTAAAAACTGGATCGATCTCTGTGTTCTCCGCGTCTTGTGGCCGTGCCCTGCGTAGCCCGCTCGACTGGCTCGGGCCTTGAGTCCCTCGACAATGCTCGGGACCCTGAGCTTTGCCGAACGGGCTTGTCGAAACGGCTCGCAAAGCGAAGGAGGGTGAAATCAGACTTGGGCGTTCGATGTTGGGTGTTGGATGTTCACTTGGCGGCCGCCGCCACCGCGGCGACGAACGCCTTGGCCTTCGCCGTGATCGCGGCCCAGTTCTTTTCCTTCAGCGCCTTGGATTCGACGAGCGAGCTGCCCGCGGCGGTCGCAAACGCGCCGGCCTTCAGGAATTCGCCCACGTTTTCCGGGTTCACGCCGCCCGTCGGCACAAAGTCGATGTGCGGGAAAGGCCCCTTGACCGACTTGATGTAGGCCGGGCCGAAAAACTCCGCCGGGAAAATCTTCACCGCGTCCGCGCCGGCTTCCCAGGTGTTGACGATCTCCGTCGGCGTGAGCGCGCCGCTGAAGATCGGCACGCTGTAGCGGCGGCAGAGCTTGATGACGTCGGGCCGCAGCGCGGGCGTGACGATGAATTTCGCGCCGGCAAGGATGCCCGTGCGCGCCGTCTCGACGTCGAGCACGGTGCCGAGACCGAAGAGAAAATCGGGCAGCTCGGCGGTGGCCTTTTCGAGCATGCGGATGGCGCCAGGCGTGGTCATGGTGAGCTCGATGCTGGTGAGCCCGCCGGCGGCGAGCGCCTTCGCGCAATCGAGCAGCCCGTTCGGCGAATCGGCGCGGATCAAGGCGATGACCTTTTCGGCTTTGAACTTGGCAAGGATGGCGTCTTTTTTCATGGGGGCGATGAACGTCCAACATCGAACGTCCAACGCCCAACGTCCAATGTTTTTTCGAATTAGAAGTTAACCACTGATGTATACTGATAGCCGCTGATATTGGTCTTTTGGTCGGGCAGGCGAGCCCCCATCGTTGACGGCGAAGCAGGAATGCCTTCGAATGCGCCCGGAATCCAACTTCAACCCCGTTTACTATCATGGCCGTCCCCGTCCTATTACCCACCACCGCGCAAGATGAAACTTTTGGCGGCGTCACCTATCACATTGAAGGCGAACTCGTGCCGGCGTTGCATCTGGAATTGAGCACGACCGGTGTTTATTTCGAACATCATATCCTGCTCTGGAAAGACCCCGCCGTGGAAATTGCACTGCGTCCGATGAAAGGAGCTTTCAAGCGGATGCTGGCCGGCATGCCGTTTGTGCTTACCGGCGCGTCCGGCCTGGGCCGGATCGCTTTTAGCCGCGACGGCGCGGGCCACGTATTCGGCCTGCACTTGAAGCCCGGCATGGCTGTAGACGTGCGGGAACACCAATGGCTCGCGGCCACCGACGCCGTAGACTATACGTTCACGCGGGTGAAAGGTGCGGCCAATATCCTGCTCGGTGGGACCGGCTTTTTTATCGATACATTTTCCTGTGCGGCGCGCGAGGGCATTTTATGGCTGCACGGTTTCGGCAATGTGTTTGAAGTCACGCTCGGCGTGGGTGAGCAAATTGACATCGAACCGGGCGGCTGGATTTACAAGGACCGCACGGTGCAAATGCAGACGATGCTGCAGAAACTCTCGACCGGATTGTTTGCCAGCGCCGGACAACTTTGCTGGAACAGGTTCACCGGCCCGGGGAAAATCGCCCTGCAATCCATGTATTATCATATGGAAGGCGGAGAATAGAGACCGGGGTTGGACGTTCAATGTTGGGTGTTCGACGTGTCCTCCGTAGCCCTGATCCAGTCGAGCGGCGCAGGAGGATGCTGAAATTTCTTGCGCCGGGTGCCGGGAGCGTGTCTTTTGCCCCTTCTGCCCGCGCCCGGGTGGTGGAATTGGTAGACACGCAGGTCTCAGAAGCCTGTGCTTAACCGCATGGGGGTTCGAGTCCCCCCTCGGGCACCAAATCGGGGCTGTCCCAACTCGGGACGGCCTTGGCCAAAACCGGCCTTTCTCCTCTGAAAAATGGGATTTTTTTGTTCGCGGGCGAAAAATCGGCGTGAACAAGATTTGCCCCGTTTTGGCCGATTTTCCCGGATTTTAGTGGAGCTCCCAGTGGAGGCAAAATTGTGGCCAATTTTTCCATTTCTCCAAAAAGGGGAATGCTTTGCGGATCAGTGTAACGGTCGGTCTGCCGCCATTCGCTGTGCCGGGCGAGTTTTACGCGGGCCAGCTCGGAAACGCCCACGTTCGCCAGCATGCTGGCGAACGTATGCCGCAGCGCGTGGAAATCCACGCGGTACCCGCGCTTGTCTTCAACCGGAAGCCCGCAGGCCGTCAGGTCTTTCGACAGGCTCTTGACGCTCGGCAGACCGCGCAGAAAAACCCGGTCGGAGAATTGCACCTTTTTGGCCTTCGCCTTTTGAAACGCCTCGACCAGTACCGGCACAATTGGGAGCACCGCGCCCTTTTTGCTCTTGGTTGTCTCGGCGCGGACATCGATGAACGGCTGCGGGGCATCCAAATGAATGTCCGACCAAAGTAATTGTTTCATCTCACCGCGCCGAAGTCCGGTGAGCCCGGCCACCAGATACGGGAAGCCCCGTTTACCGCTTTTCTGCACGAGGCGGATAAAATCGTCGGATGACAAAGCCCGCCGCCGGAATGTCTCTTTGCGCTCCAGTTTATGGACGGCCTTGAGCGGATTGTGCGTGGTTCGCCCCTGCCGCTCCATCCAGTTTAAAAGGGCCGCGGCGTGGGCCAGGTATTCGTTTAACGTCTTCGCCGATAGCTCGGCATGCCTTGACCGCCAGTTCGTGAAGCTTTCGGCCGTAACGTCGCGCAGCGTTTGCCAGCGGCAGTCCTTCTGCAATCGCTGGAGGCGGCATTTTGCGTGCACGAGATGGCCCCGGCCACGGTTGCGGACGGCCAGGTCGGCGAGATATTCGGCGGAATGCTCCGAAAGCGGACGCTGCGCAGCCACCCGCAAAGTTTTGGGCTCAAGCAATCCCACCAGCTCTTTTTCCCCTTCTTCGAGCAGTTGCCGCGCCTTGACCTCGGCCACCTCTTTGATGTGCGTGCCCAGCGGCACGTCGTAAATTTTCGGGCCATCGCTGAGCCGGTATCTGGCGCGATAGACGCGGCTGCCCTTGTGTTTGTAAACGAAGCAGAGCATGGGAAAAAATTTAACGTGAGGTGGCCGTCACCAAGTTCATCAATTCGCTCCGGCGGACAAGTATCCGGCCACGAATTTTGTGCGTTTTGAGTTTTCCTTCATCGATCAACCGGCGGACCGTTTTCACTGACACCCGGAGCGCCCCGGCCACCTCAGGCAAAAGAAAAAAACTATCTCCGTCCGGCAATGCATTCACGATTGTTTGTCCTCTTTGAGTCGCCGGTTTCATCGGCGGGTTTGACCCCGCCAAACCGATTTTGTTTGTCTGATCCGTGGGATGCGCGCTGCCGTTGCGCGCCTGCGAAGCTGCCGCCAAGCCATTCAATTCAAGTTGTGAAAAGCACGATGAGTTCATGATGGCCGGATTTTTTGTGCATCGCGGGCGAATCGACAATAGCGAGCGCATACCCTTTTTACGGTATGCCGCATACCGTAATTTCGGTATGCCAGGCCTTTTTCGAAAGCCCAATGCTACGACCAGCCGGGCTGGTGGGCCGAGCGTCCGCCGCGCTTTCTCAACCCGCAGACGCAATACCCGCTCGACTTCGTGAGGCGTTGGGATTCGAGCAAACGAGCATTTTGCGCGGCGGCCCCGCATACCGAAAAAAGGGTATGCCCCGCTTGCACGGCGCTACGAAGAGCTCGCCCGTTTGGCGACGACTTGCGCACTTTGGTTCACCCCCAGACGCAATACCCCAACGAGTTCGTTAGCGACGTAAGTCATTGAAAAGCGAACTGGAAAATTCGGGCACTTACACACCTAACGAAGTCGATAGGGTATTGCGTCTGCATAAGGACAAAGTGCGCAAGTCGTCAGAAAACCGGCAACGCTTATCGAAGCCAAAGCTGCCGGGGTGGCCAGGAATATGCTTCGGAAAAGCCCGAGCTCTCCTTGATCACTTACGCCCCGTTTAGGATATCGCGCCCCATGATATTCGCTGCTTCGACCCATTTTTTTAATGCTGCAAGGTCTCCTTTGCTCTCGCGCAACACACGAAGACGATATGGTTCCAGCGAAAAAGAATCGGCGTCACGCTCGAATGGAATCGTCCTTCCACAGCGTTTTTCAAGCAAGACCACGACCTCACTTTGTTGATCGCCGGGAAAAAGCTTCGCTACTTCTTCTCGAACGCGCGGCGTCAGCGGAGCTGGCACCGGTAGCCCGGCAGCGGCGTCGAATGCATCTTGCGCCTCTTGAAGCTTCTTCTGAACGCGCTGGAGGTCCGCGCTTATGAGGTGAACACGGTGGCCTTCCGCTGCCGCTAGTTTCTTCTCGCGCTCAAGCGCTGCGTGGAATTCCGCTTCGACGTTGCGCACGTGCTGAGCCTCGGGAAGGTTTCGAAACTCAGATGGAATGTAGAACGTATTTTGACGGTGAAAGGCCATTGTTCTTTGCCTTGTGTAAGAGATGACCCGCGCGAGGACAAGCGTGGCGAAAACGAGCCGTTGGGCGTTGGCCGTGCCATCCGTAGCCTTGGCGAAGGATGGACATTCGGCGACAGCCCGGCCCCTCACGCCCCTTCCCCCGCTCCCCACGGAGCGGGGAACCTCCCACTTCGCCGTTTGGCGGGGCTGGCCACAGATGGCCTCCGTCGCCCCGTCCCGGCTCGCTCCGCCATTTTGTATTAGGTTAGGGTTCACCTTAACCACTCGCGAATCCAATGGAAACCGGCCACGATGCGCTCGTGGACTTCTTCCTCCTTGATACAAATCTCTTCCGCGAGGCGACAAAGTCGCCGGAAAACCAATTGCTGAGGAGGCTTATCCCGGAAATGAAACGCCGTGGATTGGATTTCGGTGCGGTCGGCACGGCCGTCCGCCTGAGCCCATTTGGCTTGTTGGAGGCACTGGGGATTGTGGTTCCGATGCCACCAATGATTCAAGTCGAGTGGGCGACAAGCGGACCGAAGGAGATCTACAGCCATCTTTTCAAGAGCGCCGACGAATTTTTCAGGCAATTGCCGAAATTACAGATTTCGCATTTGCGAAAAATGCACGACGAGCAGATTGCGTACGTGAATTCGGAGGCTCGTTCTCTTTTTGAGATGTGCGTCACTGGCATTCTCGCACGCGACATAGACTTGAACGGGGTCTTGTCCACATTTCTCGCCTCCGACTATTTTTTTAAATACCAGTTTAATCGAGATCAGTTTGCCAAAATGAGCGAGTTTCTCGCCTGCGCCTTTTTCTGCGATGTTCCAGCAGAATCCCCAGTAAGTCGATTTCGGCTTAGCAAGCGAATGTTTGATTTTATTCAGCCGAAAATGCGATTGTTACCCGAATATGAGAGGAAATCCTCGGCTCTTAAGATTAAGAATGACCGTGATTTCCTGGACACCGATATAATCCAGGAAATCACTTACGGATTCCCCTTCGAAGGCACTCGACATCGAGTTGTGGCTCTGACCTTCGATTCCGCGGAATGCTTGGAAGCTCGGGCACTCCTGCACCGGCAAACGGGAATTTGTTGGGCAAGGAAATGCACGTCCGACAAATTTGTCAGCGAAGTAGTGAAGCCCTTTCTAAGCCATCCCGGAGGATTGGTGCTGCAGGTCGACAAAACCGGCGCGATCATTAACGTAGTGGACTTACGGGATCGCTTTGCGTCCATGACTCCGGAATAGTTCGGGCCGCTGGCCACAGTCGGCCCTGGTCGCCCCATCCCGGCTTGCCGTGAGCCGTTTCGACAAGCTCAAGGCCCTCCCCACACAGTCGATGGGCTTTCCGAATTGGCTAGATTTTACATATTATGCTAATTATCAGTGAGATATTTTGTTTTTGAGCACAGCTTTTCAATTTAAGACATGTTTCATTGAATATTGAAACATGTCTTAAATTGAAAATATGCTTGAGTTTCATTTTTAAATTCATTTCAATATAAATTGAAACATGGTTGAAACTGAAAATGACATTCTGAAACCAGCTCGCGAAGCCCTCGCAGGCATTCTTTCAACGTTGCCCGGTGCAAGACTGGCATGGGATACGTACACTCGCAGCGACCAGCCACACCTTGCGAAGATGGTGGATTTCACGGTGACAGTCGCAATTAACAACTACCAGCACACGCTTGCCGTGGAATTCAAAAGTCAGGGGCATCCACGCCAATTGCGGGAAGCCATTGATCAACTCCTGCGTTTTCACCACCGCTCGAATCGTGCCGACTACCTTATCGTAGCTGCACCTTTTATTACGGCCGAGGGGGCCAAAGTATGCCAGGAAGAGAACGTAGGATATTTCGACCTAGCGGGAAATTGCCGGCTGGTTTTCGGTAGCACCTACATTGAACGAAACGGTATGCCCAACCCTTTGCGGGGAGACCAGCCGACCGTGACGCCGAATTTGTACGGCCCAAAGGGTGAACGTGTGCTGAGGATTCTTTTCAGCGCGTACGAAAAGCCTTGGAAGGGCGTGCCACTGGCTGAAAAAGCGAATGTGAGCACAGGCACCGTTTCAATCGTGCGCAATCTCCTGCTCGAACGCGAGTGGGCTCAGGAAACTGAGGCTGGCCTTAAGCTCACCCAGCCGAAGAGACTGCTTAAGGACTGGGCAACAGTCTGGGCGCGCCGGCGCATACGTCCGAAGACCTATTTTACTTTGACGCCACTGGCGGACACCGAGCGTCAGATGGCTGACTTCGCGCGCCAGCAGAAACGACCGTTTGCGCTTACTGGCACCGCCGGCGCATGGCGGATAGCTCCGATGGTGAAATATGTGCGCACTCAAGCGTATTGGGATGGAGACGTCGCTGAGCTTGCACAAGGAATCGGACTCAAACCTGCCGAGGCCGGCGCAAACGTACAGATCATGCCACCGCGCGATGAAAGCGTCTTCTTTGATCAAGAGGTAATCGATGGCGTTCCCGTTGTTTCACCGCTGCAACTTTACCTCGATCTTCAGCGCGAGCCCGCGCGAGGAGAGGAAGCCGCCGAACATCTGTGGCAGACTAAACTTTTCCCAGGCGATGCCAAAGCCGAATGATCAGGTTCAGGCCGCCCGGTTGCTGCTCCGCGAAGTATGCGCGCTTTTCGCCGCCCTCGGTGACGATGCCGTGCTCGTCGGTGGCTGGGTGCCAGACATGCTTTTCCCGACCGCCCGGCCATCGCATGCCGGCAGCATTGACGTTGATCTGGCAATACGGCTCCAGCGCGCGGCCTACGACAACGTAGTCGCATTGCTTCGCCGCCAAGGATTTCACCAGGGCGAAAACGGCTACCAGTTTTTTAAGGAAGTCACGTTCAATGGCCGAAAAGTCATCGCAAAGCTCGACCTCCTCACCAGCACCCGGCACCACCGCGACCACTTTGCCGAAAGTGCCGCTGGGCCGCAAGCCGTGCACGGGGCAGACATCGCTTTCCGAGACAATGTTGTCATCTCGCTCGACATGGGGGGCGAGGTGCAAATCCGCGTCGCTGGCATCGTGGCCTTTCTTGTCATGAAGAGTCTCGCGCTGGCCGAACGCGCCAAGCCGAAGGACGCCTATGACATTCATTTTTGCCTTGAAAACTACCCGGACAGGTTGGCGGCACTGGCAAACGAATGCCGGCGTTTCGAAGACGATCCTCTCCTGCAGGAAGCGCTGCAAAAACTAGCAGCTAAATTTCGTTCCGAGGAGGACGATGGCCCGCGCATGGTCGCGGATGTTGAGGAGGTCATTGGCGACGCCCGCGCGATCCGAAAGCTCGCAATCTATACTCGCGTGAGCGATTTTCTCGCGCTCTGCATGAACGCGCGCTAAACTCCGGACTGAATCGAAAATTCGTGTTAGAATTTGAAGGCTTCGAATAAACCATGGCGATTTTCATAAGCTACTCTCACGAGGACAAAGTATTCGCCCAGCGTTTAGCGGCAAATTTGGTTAAGGAGCGCGCAAACGTATGGATTGATGCGTGGGAATTAAACGTCGGTGACTCGCTACTGGGTAAAATTCAATCGGCAATCACTGGGGCGTCCGCGTTGGTGGTAATTCTCTCTAGGGCGTCGATTCAGTCGGAATGGTGCCGAAAAGAACTCACGGCAGGATTGATGAGAGAACTGAGCGAGAAGCGGGTGATTGTTCTCCCGGCATTGTTAGAGGACTGTGAGATTCCGCTATTTCTCCAAGATAAGCTGTACGCCGATTTTAGGAACGATTTTACGGTGGGATTCGACAAGTTGATGGAAGCTGTTGCCGGCTTAACTTCCGATTCGCAGGGGAGGTCTGCGGGCCGAGAATTTTATCACGATTGGAGCATCGGGTGGGGCGACAAGAATGGCAGCCGTTTTGTCCAGATTGTGGCTGTCACGCTTCCATCGTTTGAAAAATATTCGGTGCTTACCGAAACAATGATTGTCGGTAACGGGCCTGCGTCTGTGCGATACGAAGCGTTTGAAAGTAAAGGCTTCGGTTGGTTTGCTCGTCACGTCCTTATCGAGTCAGTCCTAACAATGGTGAAACCCGACGCGCTGCGTTTTTGGATAGAAGACAGCATGCCTGTGGTGAAAAACTTCACTCTACGGGATACCTCCTCGTCGCGTGAGTATGACCTGGTCGTTACCGTACGCAGGATGGGTGAGGACAATGGGAAAGCCGTTTTGTACGATGTCTTTTCACTTTTGGAGTGCGTCTTGGGACAGATTAAAGCTACTACAAGACAACTTACTCCTTTGGAAACTAACGCGCTCATGTCTCTTATTGCCTCGAAGTAACGCCCAGCATATTGCCCAATTATCCAATTTTCGCCGCGCGCAGCAGCGTAAGGATGGCCACGCGGATTTCTGGCGGGAGTTTTGGCCAGGCGGAGACAATTTCTGCCATCTCTAAACCGAGGCTCCCAGCGCTTTGTGGCGCGGGCGGTGGTGAGGCGGATTTCCCGCTGGCGCATTCTTTTTTGGAGCCAGCGGCTTCGGCGGGCGCGTTTTGGGGTTCGAGTCCCCTCGGGCACCAAAAATCTTTCCGAAGCGGAAAGATTTTTGTCCGCCGTAGCCTTGGCGGAGGCGGAAGCTCGCAGAGCGAAGGCGGGCGGCCGCCGATTGGATGTTCACTCCGCCAGCTTCGCCGTCCGCATTTGGGCCGCCAGGAAGGCCAGGACGTAAAATGCAGTCACTATCCAGAGCGAATTGCGAAATCCCGTGATGATCACCGCCCCTTCCGCCAGTCCGCCGATCGCTCCACCCACCATGTTCCACAGTTGCATTTGCAGCACGGCCTGGGACGAGAGCCCGTGCAGATACTGAAGATAGACGTAGCCCGCAAAAAAAGTCGGCAACAGCAGGATTATCAGGAAGCACGGCACCGAGGGAAACAGGGTGCCGTAAAGCGGATGAAAAAGCTCGGAGGCAAAGAATCCCAACGCGACGGAGGCAAACAGCAGCGCCCAGGCCAGCCACGTCGACAAGGCCCGGGAGTAAAATGCCAGCAGGGCCCCGCCGAGCGAGGAGAGAATGACCCCCATCACCACCATGGCCTGGCTGATATACGTCGCCCCAAACCACGGCGTCAGCGCCGAGATCGTGCGAATCTGGATAAAAAAGAACGCCGCGCCCGAGAAAAACGCGTAAACGCCAAGCGCCGATGGCGCGGGCCGGTCAGACGGCGCCGGCGCCGGCGAAAAATTCCGGCTCAAAAGAAACAGGCTCAGCATCAAGATACATAATGTATATATCAGCCGGAGATGCTCCTTGGGAATACCGGCGAATTGGCTGTATAAGAATGGCCAGTCATCGGTCGGCACGAGTTCATTGGTTTCACTGGTAAATTGCTGGCGGGCGTCGACAAACGGCGCCGGAAAATCATTGATCGTTCTCCCGTGGCTGGCCACGTAGTACGTCTGGATGCGACCGGGGATGTTGAAAACGCTGATCTCCGTCTGGGTCGCCTCTTCGAGGAGGTGGAACATGCGCTGGCGGATCCACGGCGTCGCCGTGGCAAAGCTGACAAAGAAGACGCCCCGGTCGCTCAGCTTGGAATAGGCCAGGTGCAGGCCCTCCTTGGTGTAAAGGAAACTATCCAGTCGAAACCGCGATTGATTCGACGCGTTCGTCTGCGAATCGAGGAATGGCATGTAGATGAAATCGTACTTTTCCCGGCACGTGTTCAAAAAGCGCCGCGCATCGTTCACATGGGTTGTCACCTGGGGCTTCAAATAGCTCCGGTCGGGATCGTACTTTGTGCCAAGCGAAATAAACTCGGGATCGATCTCCACCGCGGTGATGCTCCCCGCCCCGTGATAGATCGCCTCCCTCACGTCCGCGGTGCCGCCGCCCGAGCCAAGCACGAGCACACGATCTCCCGGCTGCACCGATTGGAATGGCGTGGTGTGCAGTATCCACGTTGGATCCTGGTGAAGAGCGTCGGCGCCGTGAAGATGGATGGTGGAAATATAAAATCCATTGGTCAAAAGATCCTTGGTCGCATTCCCAGGATTATCCACGACGTCGATTCTTTGGTAGGGGCTCCAATCATGCTGGGAGGAAAAGCTCCATCCCATGGCCAGCAGCCCGACCGTGGACAACAACGCCACGACCCATCCCCGGCGATCCGGCACCAGCTGCTGCTCGCGCCACAGGATGGCGAGGAAGCTGCCGGTCCAGATAAGAAAGAGCACCCACTGCGACGGAAGGAACTGGTTCTGCAGGGTAAAGACCAGCGCACCTAAAATTCCGCCCACTGCCATCAGCACATAGCCTTGTTTTTGGTAGTTCCCGCTCACCATGTGCGCGCCCTGCTTGGCCCCGATCAGGACCATCGCCGGAACCAGGACCGTGCACAACAAAAGCACCGCCAGCTGCAGGTCGAAATTGGCTTCCTTGGGGCGCAAATTGGCCACGGAGACCCACTGGAATTCCCCGGGCAATTGCTGCAGGAGATTATAGGTGCCCAGCCAGCGCACGGTGGCGTAGTTCAGCAGGACCACCAAGGGGATCAGGTAATAAAACCGGGCGAGTTTGTGGGTGAAAAACCCGCAACTCAGCGCGAAGATCGCGATGATAAAGAAGACATTGCCATAATACGTGGTCTCTCCCGCGGTGGTGGAAAATAAACGGACAAACGCGAGCTGCGAGAAAACGCCAAAGGCCGACCAAAGGATAATGGGCATGATGAGGTCTCGAACCCTGCCATCCCGCAGGAATCCTCGAAAGCGCGGGGTTGGAGCGCGAATTTTTGACCGGTCGGAAGACAGCGTGTCAAAGCAAATGCGCCCGAGCACAGGGCGCTGGGCGCGAAGTTTCAAGTATCAGGTATCAAGTTCCAAGATAACCGACCACTCCTAATCCTGATACTTTTCCAATGCCCAAGGGCAGACCCAAGAAGCCAGAGATCAGAAGACCGGGACCACTGATTTACGGGTTTTGTTTTGAGAACCGCAATTAACGCTTATGACCGCCAATTTTTCGGATCAGATTTTTAACCACGGATGACACAGATGAACACGGATGCGGATTGGGAGTTTAACCACTAATGCGCACTTATCGGCACTAATGGACTGCTGAAAACCTGCGCTGCTGCGGTTAAAACAGGATCGGCTCGACCTCCGCGGCGAAGTCCGACTTCGACGTTGGGCGTTGGATGTTGGATGTTGGACGTTCGAGCGCAAAGCGCGACTAGGCTTTCGAGCTGAATCCGCCCATAATAAATACAATCAGGCAGATCAACAGGACCAGGCCGAGGCCGCCGCCGCCGATGGCCGGCCCGCCAATATAAAAACCGCCGCCGCCGAACAGGAGAAGAAGAACAATGACAAGAAGGATTACATTCATGAGTAGAAGATAGCACCCCGCTGCAACCGCGGATATGGGGCATTGACCTGCCTGCTTGGGTGACATCGTCACCACAGAGGCACGAGGCTAAAGGCCAGAGATCAGCAAAACCAGAACCACTGATCTTGTTTTGAGAACCGCGGATGGACACGGATACGGATCGGAGTTTTAACCGCTGATGGACGCTAATTCACGCTAATAGGCTGCTGGAAAACTGTGCTTGGACCGAACTTCGCGTTCTTTGCGGTCTTAGTGTGAAGATATCCTTCCACAAAAAAAGCCGTCTAAAACGGCCTGTGCACCTGAGCCTGGGCGCGTGTTGATCAAGTGCTCATGATCCTGCGACCGGCCGGGCGATTCTTGATCAGGCCTTTTCCACCTTTTACTTTTGCGGCGCGATTTTTCGCGGCAGTCATTCTGCCGCCTCTGCTTTTCTTGGCCATAGTGTGATCCTGTTTTAGTGGTTTCGATGTTTAGCTGGGCGGGACATGATGCGCCTCCACCCCGCCTTCCGTATATGGGGTGTAACCCGAGTGGACGAGCCGGCGAGAGGCCAGAGATCAGGAAGCCCTACAAAACCTGCCCTATTTTGGACGAGGCCGCCGCCCGTTCCCGTGACAATTGCTCGGCTATCTGGAGCCGCACCGTGGACAACAGGTTTTTCAAGCTAACCTCATGCGTGCTGAGCTTCTTTTCATTCCTTTGGTAAATACCTAACGCCGTGTCGACGCAGTATAGGATATTCTTGAGTTCACTTTCAATCATGTGGAATTTTCCCGTTAGAAGTTCTTGACCACTGGAAAGAGTTGCGAGGATCGGAAGCGTTAACGACGCATTAATACAAGAAGCTGGATACGCGACCACCACATTGTTTAAAATTGCCGGCCTATTTCAGGCTAGGTAAATTTGGGCGTATCAGGGCAAGCCCATGATGATTGGCCGCCCTCCTTCGCGCCTTGGCGGTTAGGATCGATCGGCAATTTGGAAGGCCCCCTACTGCGTTTTCGACTGATAAGTCGTTTTCACGGCGGTGCCGGCATAATCCAACATTTGCTTCACGTCGTCGGTGTGGCCTCCGTTTGGCGCCAGCTCCAGATACTTTTGCAACGCAACCATGGCCTCCGGCGGAATTATCGTTTTCCCATTCGCATCCACCGTCGCATTGCCAAACAAGCACGATCCCTTGATGAAATAAGCGTCCGCCTTCGTCGGATCGAGCGCGATGGCTTTGTCGGCCGCGACAATCGCGCCGTCCATGTCTCCCATGTTGTACCGGGTGGCACAGAGATTGAACCACGCCGTGGCCGGATTTGAAGCAAATGGGATGGCCCGCTCGTAGCAGGCCATGGCCTCCTTGCTTTTTCCCAATTTGAGCCAGGCATTTCCCTCCGACGTGAGGGCGATGCCCATGGTTTTCTTGAGCTCGGGAGAATCCTTTCTGCCATCGCAAAGAACCTGGGCCCGCCCGGTACATTTTTCATAGGCCGCAATGGCGGCCTGATACTCACCCAAATTAAGATGTGCCGTGCCCAGCAGTTGGTAATAGCCGGGTTCGGCGGCGGGATAGCTCGCATCATCGGGATACGCCGCGGCTAGCTTGGAGTTCGCCGCGATCAGTTTTACCGTGAGCTCCTTCGTCTTCGGCCAGTCCTTGGCCTGCGCCGCGGCGTTTGTCTGCAAGATCAAGCCATTCAATTCCACATTGGCGGCATTCTTTGCCTTGATCGCCCCAATCTGGTCCTTGGACAATGGCGACACAGCCGGTATCTGGGCCAAAACCAACCCCGGCAGAAGCAGGCCGGCTAAAATAAATCTCCATGCTTTCATCGGGATTGAGGATATATCCACGCTGCCTTTCTAAATTTTTAAAGGAAATGCGCGAGTGTTTTTGCGAGCAATTGGGCTTCGTGTCCTTCGGAGAATGCTTGATCGGAAATCCGGTAGTGCATCATTTTGCCTCGCCTTCGGTCCAAACGAGTTAAGATTTTTTGGCCATGAAACCCACCCTGTTTTTCGCCCTTCTGGCCTGTGCCATCGCGGGTCTCGTTCGTGCCGCCCTCGTCGCCGATGCCCCTGCCCCTACACCTGCCCCCGGACCGCCGCCCACCGACGTTGTCTTTTTCGGCCATGACAAAGTCCATCAGACTTTTTGGACGGGCGGCGCTCTGCTCGTCAATGAACGCTACAAGGTTCAATGCGGCCGGCGCGTCATCCCAGGCTCGGTGGAGATCCACACGAGCGATACGGACGTCTTTTATATCCTGGACGGCTCGGCAACCTTTGTCACCGGCGGGACGGCGGTGGATCAGAAAACGACCGCCCCGGGCGAAATCCGCGCCAAGTCGATCACCGGCGGAACCGAACATCAGCTCACCAAGGGCGACGTCATCATCATTCCTCATGGCACGCCCCACCAGTTCACGCAAGTCAGCGGTCCGTTTCTCTACTTCGTCGTCAAAGTAACGCAGTGATCCATCTGCCTGCCTTCAGGCAGGCCGAAGTGACAGGTATCAAGTGACAAGTAACAAGAAAACCCTGCACATGCACTCCTGGTACTTGAAAACCTGACACCTGATACTTTTCCGATGCCCAACCAGCAGCAGGATTTTTCAGCAACCAATTCATATCCGCGTCTATTCGCGTTCATCCGCGGTTAAAAACAGGATTGGTAATGGGTCGTTTGGATTTGGTAAGGATTAGTGTGAATCAGTGCTCATCAGTGGTTAAAGACTTCCCGACCGCCTTGCGGATCGGCCCCCGCCGGCAGCTCATGAGAAATCCAATCGTACCAAGTCCGACGGCGATGCCGAGCCATACGGGCGATGACGCCCACGAGCCCGGCGAGCCAGCCGACGCGCCGCAGATCTCCGGTCCGCCAAGCCCGAGCAGGGCGCCGAGTCCGGCGTAAGCCACCACGCACAGGAGGCATTTGGGCATGAGCGCGAACAGCGCCGTCGGCAAAAACCAGCCGGCGGCGCGGCGCGAAAACTTAATGGGTGGCGACGACATCGGCGTATTCGTCATGGCGGCGCCACCAGACGCCCGTCTCGTTGCGCCCGCGTGGCGCGCGGTCGAGCCACTGGTACATGCCCCAAAGACCGTCCAGCCCGCGCGCATAGGTGGAATAGGCGTGATAGACGACGCCGTCCTCAAGCACGAACGCGCTCATGCCCGGCCTCTCGCGCGTGTACGTGGCCACGTCGGTTCCGGTCATGGCTGCGATCTCGGCGACCGGCCCCTCGCCGCCTTTCGTCAGTGCGTCGCCGATCCCGCGTTCCGTCAACGCCGCCTCGCGCCGGTAGTTGTATTCGACGGTCCCCTTGCGCTGGTGCTCCTCGGTGAGCGAGACGTTGAAGTCGAAGTTGAAGTCATCGCCGAGCGAGGACGCCCAGGGGAAGCTCCAGCCCATCCTCTGCTTGTACCCCTGCAATTTCGCCAGCGGAGCCAATGACACCGCCGAAAGCGTGACGTCGTGGTTGGCCAGATGAACGGCGAAGCCGTTGAACCCGTCCGCGATCGACGAGCATGACGGGCAGCCTGCCGTGTAGTCGGGCCCGAACATGAAGTGGTAGACGAGGAGCTGCGAGCGTCCCCGGAACAGGCCGGCCAGCGAGGCGCTCCCCTCGTCGGTCTCGAATCGATACTCCTTGTCGATCGGAACCCACGGCAGTTCCTGGCGCCGGCGCGCCAGCTCGTCGCTGCGCCGCGTCAGCTCCTTTTCGGCCTTGAGCAGCTCGAGCCGAGCGGCCAGCCACTCTTCATGGGTTCCGGTCTTGTGGTCGGTCAATGAACGTTTTTTTGGATTGTTTGTGCTGTTTTTCATGGGAGGTGTGATTGATCTATAAGGATTGAACAGGTGGATTCAGGACAGGGATGGATCGGGACAAGGCAGTGGCCTTGGTTTATTCTGACGGGAACGGAAGGGCGGCTCGCGGAGCCGCTCGACCGGAAATCTTTGAAACGTTTAGCTCTGCTGGGCGGCGATCCGGAGTTTTTCGTAGTCCACCCTGAGTTTGGCGTGGACCGGCCAGAACGGCGGACGCGGCGCGCCCTCGAGCAATGCGATGAGATGGTTGAGGTGCGTGTGCCACCCGGAAGCGAAATCGGCCATATACGGCAGGTCGCCGCCGGTGGCGCGGTGCGTGACGACGAGCAGCACGTTCTTGCCCTGCGGCGTGAGCTCAAACGTGGCCTCGGATTCGCCATCGCTGCCAAACGTGAAGGCGAGCAGGCGCGGCGGTTCGCAGCGGGTGACAATTCCGGCCATGCTGTGGCCCGGATCGTGGTGCTGCTGGTGGCATTCTGACGGGGTCTCGTCGGGCGCGATGTTCTTGTGTCGGAAATCGAGCCTCATCTTGCCACCGGCGCGCAGTTCCATCGGCCCGCCGGCAAACCAGCGGGCACGCTTCTCGGGATCGGTAAGATAATCCCAGATGCGCTCAATCGGGCCGGGCAGCGTGCGCACGAGGCGCACTTCGGCCGGGCCGGTGAACTTTCCGTATTGTTCGTTGCTTTTCATGATGAAGCTTTCTTCTTCGCTTTGCGTTCGTTCGCCGCGTCCTCCGCGCGCAGCTCGCGCTCGAGGGCATCGAGCCGGCGCGACCAGACCAGGCGCGTTTTCTGCAGCCAGGCGTCGAGCTCATCGAACCCGTCAGGATTGAGTGCCTGGATGCGCGACTGGCCCTCGGGCCGGGTGGTGACAAGGCCCGCCTCGCGCAGCACATTGAGGTGCTGCGAAATGGCGGGGGCGCTCAGGTCGAATTTCTCCACGAGTTCACCCGCGGTGTGCTCGCGCTGGGCAAGCAGCTCGATAATGTGGCGGCGGGTTGGGTCGGCGATGGCGGCAAGGCTTTGCATGCCGGCTAAGATTAAGTACAAACTTAATTAAGCAAGCACTAAATTAAAAATCTTGCCGCGGTCATCGGTTGAAAGGCTCAGGCATTGCCTGACCCTATTCTGACTATAACCGGCACCCTTTTTGCTTCATGATTCGCCTACGATGAAGACCCGCCTTGCCAGGATCATTCTTCTCTTGGCGATCAGCCAGCCCTTCCTGTCAGCGGTTTCATATGCGAAGTACCTTTTCACAATCACCGATCTCGGAACTTTGGGCGGAAAAACCTCCTCGGCCAGCGGCATCAGCGCGTGGGGTCAGGTCGTGGGAACATCGACCACCTCTTATGGTGTATCCCGTGCGTTTGTCTATTGGCACGGCATCATGACCGATTTGGGCACCCTTGGCGGGGACTATTCTTCCGCCACTGCGATCAACAATGCCGGCCAAGTCGTCGGCGTCGCCGCGATTTCAACCGGTGACCAGCACGCATTTTTGTTTCAAGGCAGCACGATGACCGATTTGGGCACGCTGGGCGGCACCTCGTCGCAAGCCAATGCGATCAACAACTACGGTCAAGTCGTCGGATCGTCCACGTTGGCCAATGGACAAACCAGGGCCTTTCTTTACGACCATGGCGCGATGACCAACTTGGGTGCGCTGGACCCCAGTGCTTATTTCTCGTTCGCGAACGGGATCAACGACCAGGGGGAAATCGTGGGAACTTCCGACCGGGGACAGGCTTATCTGAACGCCAGCGCGGCTGTCATTTTTTCCAACGGTCAGATCTCCATCATCAGCAGCTTGAGTGCGGAAATCGACGCTCTTTATGAGCCCACCGCGGTGAATAGTTCCGGCCAAATCGCCGGCGGAGGTCGCTTTAGTAGTTTGGAAGAAGCATCCAGTGCGTTCATTGACACGGCAGATACCGTGACTCTTTTTAGCTTACCCCAGCCTTCTACTGCATCTTACGGACCTTTTGCCTCCGCCTACGCCATCAACGATGCCGGTGTGGTGGTCGGAGACACGTACAGCAGCTATTACCCCCAAAGCCCATACCGGGCGATGATTTATTTCCAAGGTGTCACGGCTCTTCTTAGTATATTTGTCAATTTGACCGACACGAATTTCGTCAACTTGGATCATGCCTATGGCATCAACAACGCCGATCAAATTGTCGGCAGCGGCACGATGAAAGACGGATCTTCCCACGCCTTTCTCCTCACCTTGATTCCGGCCCCCTCGCCTTGATTGCGCGGTGGAGTAAGCTCACTTCACCGCGGCCCACACGCGCTGCACGTCGTCGTGATCATCGAGCGCCTGGAGAAACTCACCGACTTCGCCCCGGGCCGCATCATCCAGCTCCGGAAACGTTTTGGCCAGGTACCCCAACTCACTGGTCACGACCGACCAGCCGTGTTCTTTGAGCCAGGTCGAGACCGCATGCACTGCCGTGCGCTCGGTGACAAAACGGGCGCCGGCGTGTCCCTCCGGGATGTCGTCGTTCTGGGCATGGGCGAGCGGCTCGAAATCGTTGGCGCCCGCTTCAATCGCGGCGGCCTCAAGGTCGGTGGTGGCGTCGGGATGGTGCGCTTCCACGAGGCCGACGTGGTCGAAGAGGAACTTGTTGCTGCCGGCGCCGCCCAGCGATCCCCGCTTGAAGAGCACGCGCATCTCGGGGGCGGTGCGCTGGTGGTTATCGGTGTAAACCTCGACAATCACCGGCACTTTATGCGGTGCGTAGCCCTCGAAGACGATATGTTCGAGGGTGATTTTGTCCCCGCCGACGCCGGCGCCTTTCTTGATCGCGCGCTCGATGACATCGCGGGTGACACTCGCCTTGCGGGCTTTTTCGAGCGCGGCGAACAGTCGCGCGTTCCCGGCCGGGTCGCCCCCGCCGAGCTTCGCCGCCACCGTGATTTCTTTCACGATCTTGCCGACCGCCTGGCCTTTTTTGAGATTAACGATCGCGCGTTTTGCGTGGAGCCATTGACGTCCCATAGGGCAGAAGAAGATAAGGCCCGGCTTCCGGCGGGCAACGTCGAAAAAGCCGGTCCAACGCCTCCGGTATCGGCCCTTTGATCCGTCGTTGCCGTGCCCTTCGTAGCTTTGGCGAAGAAGGGTCCCTTAAAGCACCTCTCCGGTCCTCTTCCGTTTGCGCCCGTGCGGCGGCAAGAATCGCTTTGTTTTCGGCAATAGGTGCGCAGCAGCAACGCCCGGGATTGTTGTAGGCTGGTCGCATGGAGAAGTTTGTTGCGGTCAGCCTGACGAGCACCCTGGTGGCGGCGGTCACGGGTGCGGCTCTCGCGTTTCACGGAGCGCCGGGCTGGGTTCTGTTTCTCAAGCCCACGCTCGCGTTTTATAGTGTGTGGCTCGGTGCTTTTTTGAGTTCCTAAAGGAAAAAAGTGGGGGCAGGTTCCTACTTGTTAAATCCCGATAATCCTTCAGTGGACATTTAACGCTTGGAAGCCCGACCTATTCTGCTGCCTTTGGATTGGCTCTAATCGTCAGATTCTACCGGCGGCGGGGGAGGCGGAGGCTGGACACTGACTAACTGCTGGTCGTAGTCCGTTTCCACGCCATTCACATCATACGCTGCGATATAGAATGACACATAGACATTGGGGCTCCAACCCGAGACCGTGGCCGACGTTCCAGTTGTGTCGGCGCCATCAACCCACACCCCCAACGCCCAATCATAATAAAATACGGCATAACTTACCGCAGTCGGGGCGGGATTCCAAATCGCTGTCACTGTGTTGTCGACCGGGTTGAAAATGTATTCCGTATCCAATGTCGGCGCCAACGTATAAACAAACAGCGGGGCCGATTCTTTCAGCCGGCCCGCGCTATCGGTGGTCAGCACGGTATAGGTGTAGGCCGTCGAAGGGCTCAGGCCGGTAATGGCCGCCGTCAAACCGGTTGTGTCCGCTACGTCCACGCCGTTCTGGTCATAAACGGAATAAGTATAAGGCGGCACGCCGCCGCTCGCCGGGATCCAGGTCAGCGTTACGGTGGTTTGCGTCGGGTTGGCCGACAGCACCGGCGCGACCAAGGGCGGCGCGTAGGCCCCCGCATAGTCATAGGTAATTGTTCAACCCACAAGGGAAGTAACGATGATTGTCCGATATCCTCCGCCCCGGCCCGAGCCCCCGTGCCTCGTCTGCACGAGCGTCTCTTGGACCGAAGCAGTGTAGACATAACCTGACTCGTCCGCACCAGTCCACGATCCCGTCACTGAAAGCCCTGAAACCGTCTGGCTGTAGGGGAACGTCAACAGGGTCTGGTCGGGATAGGTGACCGTTACGCTGCCACTCGCGCCATCAAGGATCAAATGCGTCCCGTTCGCATCGAAAAACGCCAGGTAGTCCGTTGCGTAGGTGCCCGTTCCGTTCGTCACGGGAATCACCACGTCCGCCCTCGCCTGCCCCGCAAAAATAACCGCACCGAGTAATCCGAGCATGAACAATGTTGTTTTCATGATGCTATAATGGGTTTCAGGAAAAATATGTCGGGATGAATAAAACGACCGGGTTTCACCCCGACGGTCTTCAACTAATAGAGTAAATCACCATGTCTTATTGCAAACCACTGTCAATTTGAAATGGCCGGCCTCTGCTCCTAACCGACCACTCCTGCCTCAAAATCCTGATACCTGATACTTTTCCAATGCCCAACTAGCAGCACAGTTCTTCATTAGCCACTCGCGTCAATTCGCGCCTGCCCTTCGTAGCCCTGGGCCTGCTGGCGGTGAGCCTGTCTGCCCTGAGCTTGTCGAATGGGTCGAACCCGTCGTCGGGGCGAAGGATGGTTCATCCGCGGTTAAAAACGGGATTGGAGTCACTTCTTGACCTGTCCCTTAAAAATCCTCGCACCCAGCGCCTTCTTGTTACTTGTCACCTGGCACTTCACTCCCCTGGACTTGATGTTTTTCCAATGCCCAATCTCAGGGTACAAACATTACCGGGCCGCCGCTTTTGTTGTACTGTTTCATGAAGGCGGCGATCTTGTGAAACTCAACTTGGTCGGTCGTAAGAACCTGGATTTGTGCGGGGTTCAGCACTTGGGCTGCTGCGTTGATGATCCGATTGTCATGGGGAGTGAGCCCGGTCGTCGGGTCGGGGGTGTTGTACCCCGAAGGCCGCGTCGAAAGATCCTTCCCCGCATAATTGGCGTCGGCCATCGCCTGGATAAGGCCGCTGGATTGCACAGGACTGAGGGGCATGCCAGCATCGGTGAAATCTGCCATGTAGGTGGTGTTGACTTGATTCTGGATCGCGGTCCGAACCTGAAGCTGCGTTAATGTTGCGTCGGCGTTGCTCCCAAGAATGGCCGTGATTTGTTGCTCGGTGTCCTGGGCCGCCGCCTTCATTGCAGCCTGCCAGTCGGGAGATCCCCGTTCCAAACCGGCGGCGGTTGCCAATTGCTGGGCATCGATGTTACTCATCGCGCGTTCCGTCAGCAGATCTTTTAACTTGGATAACTGGTCCGGGGCCAGGTTAAGGGTGCTCAAGCTGCTGCCGTACTTGAGATCGACATTCCGGCGCATCTGCTTGGCGTAGAGCGCGGCGTACTCGGGATGATCTTTCAAGATGTCGCTGATGTGGATGATGGTGCCGCCGGCCTTCGTGCTTCCGTCTGTACTCGCATCGTCGCTTTTGGATTGTGCGGATGCCGATAATTCCTGCGCCTGTTGGCCGGCTTGCTTCTGCAGCAGGACTTGGGCTTCCTTGGCCGCAGTCAGCTGTTGCTGCAGGTCGAGAATCTGCTTTTGCTCTTCTTTTTTAGCGGCGTCCCAGTGCAGGTTGACCTGCTTGATTTCCGCCTTGGCCTGGGTGATTTCGGTCTTTTGCCGGGCGGCGAGATAACCGAGAAACAGGCATCCGAGAAATAAAATCGCAGATAGCCACGAGAGTGTGCGATTCATGGGGAACAAACCAATGCCAACCATAAAGTGGAGCCCATCGCCCTTGTCGAGAATCTACTGCGTCGCCGGCCGATCCCAGATATGCACTTTTTTGACCTGTCATCTAAAAGGATTTCTAAATAGCAAGGCCGGCGCGGAAGCATTTCTGCTTCGCGCGCCGGCCGTCAGGCTTGCACGATCCCGCGAGATCGGGGATGTCAGAACAGCGATTCCGTGCCTTCGATGCGGACGGCTTTCAACTCGGCCGGGTTGAGGCCGAGCAGTTCCAGGATCGTAGGCGCGATCTGCGTTGTCTCCACCGGCGTCGTGACCGCCGTGCCACCCTGCGCGCCGGGCCCCACGAGAAGGATCGGAACGTTCCGATCCTCGGTGTGGTCGCCGCCGTGCTCGGCGATCTTGGCCTTGTGCCCGGTGTAAACGACGCCGTACTGCGCGATTCCGATCACGTCGGGCACCCGGGGATCGCTTAGAGGCACGCCGATAAGCGCCGCCGCGGCCGCGCCCGTGTAGACCTGCGAGAGGCCGGCGGACGTGACCGGCTTGCCATCGATGCTCGCTGTTGGGTCGCTGTAATTCACGAGGAAATCGTGCGCGAAATCGGTGGCCGCCTTGGAGCGGTCATTAAGCCACAGGAGCAGGCCGTCGTCGTCGGTCCCCTGCGCCACCAATGGGGTGGCGTTCGGATTACCGCCCTGATGGCCCTGGTTCCACGCCGCATTGAGCGCGGAAATGATCTGGCTGTCCTTGATCCGATTGAGGGCGGCGATATTCATCGGCGATTGCCCGTGCTTGGCCGATATGATGATCGCGGTGCTGTTGAGGAGGCCGCGCGCGGTGAGCGCGCTGACCATGCTGCCGAGGGACTGGTCGACGAAGGTGAGCGCATGGGTCAACACCGGCCCGGGCGTAAAGCCATCCGCGAGATAGCCGCCGGCGGCCGTTCCCGACAGGTCGCCTTCTGTCCGCGAGGTGGGCAGCTTCTCCCCGGTCGAGACGCTCTGGAAATTCATGCCGAAAAGCGCCGGCGTGCCTGGATTGCCGGAGCCGTCGTGACGATGGCCATTGATCCAGTTGAGGACAGCCTGGACTTTATAGTTGTCGTACTGCTGCGTCGCGAGGTTGTCCGTGGTCCAGTCCGGTTGATTGGGATCCGTCGGGGCGGTCGCGCTCGAGCTGCTGTTGATCTCGGGCGTGAAATAGTCGTCGACCCCCTTGCCGGAAGGTCCGGACAAGATTTGGTAAGCAGGATGCTTGTCCGACCACGCGGTCAGCAGGCCATGTTGATGGGCCACCTCGAAAATCGTGTTCACCTTCAGGTATTGATTGGGATAGATCGGCTGGCAGGTGGCGGCATCGACGGGCAATTGTGCCGGGTTGATGAGATGCACCGGGTTGCCGTCCAGCTGCAGGATATTCGCCCAAGGATCCGAACCCGGCGCCGGCACGATGCCCTGGCCGGCATCGAGCGCGCCCAAGTTAAGGTCGAGGGCCTCGAAGTACGTCACCTCGCCGCCGGGCGCCGGGCCCGAGCAGTTCGTCGTGCCGGCCGGAAACACCGCATGGTTCCAGGTATCGTCATAGTAGATTCCCGTGACCTGCGGATCGCCGCCGGTTACCTGGCCGACCATGCCCGGGAAGGAATCCGAGGGGAAAGGCGTGCTCGCATTCGAATAGTCAACGCCCTTGACCAACAGCTTGGCCAGGGTGGAATTCGGAAAGTGTTGGGCATACCAGGCCAGGTCGGATTGATGCATGCCGTCCACCGAGATGAGCAGCACATGCTCCACCGCATTGCGGTCATGGTCGGATCCGAACGGGGCCGCCATTGCCGGCCGGGCCGCGCTGATCGACAGCAAAATGCCGGCGGCCACGGCGATTGCGATCTTGGGCTTCCAGAACCGGACGGGGAACGATCCAAACGTGCAGTTCGACTGATTGAACAATGATTTCGTTTTCATGTTGATACTTTCTTGTTTCCTGGGGCTTTCAGACCACATCCGATGTGGAAATCGTGGTCCTTTTCCTCGCCCGAGCTGACAGCGCTCAAGTATCGATGATCAATATAATCATTGTAATAGTTCGGTGACAAATGTTTCAGCATTGTTACAGCTCGTAATAATATAATAAAAAGAACACCCGGCGAATGATTTCACCACGCCCAACCCTTGCTCGCTGGGGGTTTATATCTATATACAATCCGTCGGCAGTTGCTGCATCATGGACTCCGGAAGGGGCACATTTTCAGGGACAGGCGAAAATGGACGGAACTTTTTCGGAGAAGAGGAGAAAGCATATAATGGATACCGCCAGCCACAACAGCTTCCTGCGCACCTCACGATCCACCGGTTTGTCAAGAGTCAAGACATGACCCCGTCCGGCTGCCCCTGACTGGCCTCTAGTAGAATAATGGCGGTATAAAGGAGAGAATCGCGCCAAGAAGAGCAAGGTAGCGGAATCGCTCCTTCATTATGAACGAAAACACGCAAAGTAAAAGACCGCCCAGGCAGCACAGACCTGTCACTATAATTTGCCAGTCGTACAACAATTGAGCGAGTGGCTTTATCCAAGGCTGCTCGACTGCAAAAATTCCCAAC
>Ga0210392_10000242_pt1 | contig 40917 bp, 29 predicted proteins | sample IncBWC30OmetaG_FD_161057 | JGI IMG/M metagenome (GOLD analysis project Ga0210392, IMG submission 161057) | Forest soil microbial communities from Barre Woods Harvard Forest LTER site, Petersham, Massachusetts, United States - Inc-BW-C-30-O ... | reverse complement strand
CCGTTCGAATCCAGGACAAAAGCTTTTTCCGGCCGCAGCCATTGTTCATTGCCACGGAAGGCAACCCCGCCATAGAAATTCCAGGTAAAATTTACCGGCGCGCTCGTCGCACAGGTTTGAATCGAATAGAGATCCAGAACCCAATAGGGCTGCGCATCGTGCCAGCCGTCGATGCGGATTGAAACAATCCATCGCTCCTTCAGGACGGTCTTCGCCGGTGTCACGGTCTTGTCCACGTAGTTCATTTCCGCCTCAAAACCCGCCTCGACCGGACCGGTCCATTGACGCAGCAATGCGGCGCATTCGACCGTGCCGGTCTTTTTCCTCAATTCCCAAAAATCCGGGGTCCGGCCTTCCACCTCGGCTTTGGACCAGGCCGACCAGATGCCATGTTGATGCGGCTGGACGGAAGAGTAGTCGCCCAACACTTCCTGGCCGCCGGGACTGTAGAGCGGAAATATATAACCGCTGCGTGAAAAAAGTGGATCGATGCCGGCCGGCGGCTTGGATTTGGCGACGTGAAATCGCAGCAGTTCATGGTTAAAGGCCCGGAAGACCAGCATGCCGTCTTCTTCATGCACATCGATCTTGGGCTGGAGATCGGCCCTTGGCTCCAGCCGCCACGTCTGCCCCGTTCCCTTCTTCACTTCGGGAAGGACGGCAATGCCGTCCTGGCCTTCCCGCTGCACCGGCAATACCGTGTCGCCCTGCCTGAGCTGCCATTCGGTTTTTTCTTCGGGCAATGGAAACGTGATGGCTGCGTGTTGACGGGCAAAGGCGCTCGGAGCAACGACCACTTCGTAGCCAGCCGCGTAGGTGCTGTTGCGGCCAGACAGTGTGAGTGTGGCCAGAAGCGCCAGGATAGGTCTCATGTTCATGAGACCGAAGATAACCGCCTGCCGGTTACCGGAAGGTTATGGTTTTGGTCACAAAGGAGCACAGAAAAAATCCTTGTGCTCCTTTGTGGCTAAACCGGAACGGCCAAACTTTCCGGACGCTCCGCCGAAGCCGCCTCAAAGAAAAGCGCCAGGGTGAGAATCCCCTCCGTCAGGCTGGCCTTGACGCGGAACTGCTGTAAATCGCACAACGCGCGCACGAGCGACAGCCCCAGGCCGCAGTGTCGTCCGTCCGGTGTCCGGGTCGCGTCTTTTCGCCAAAATCGGTCGAACATTCGCTCGGTATCGGTTGGCGTCAGGTGCCGCGTGCGGTTGATGATTTTCAGTTCGATACCATCCTCGCGCCGCTCACAAACAAACCGCACGGTCGATCCCTGCGGACTATATTCAAAGGCGTTTTCAATGATATTCTGGAGGATGGAACGCGACAGGGCTGGATCGGCGAGAATGAACGCATCGTTCAGAAGTTTGGTTTCCACGGTCACTCCATTGGCCGCCGCCGTCGATTGATTCGCCTCCAGCACCGACCGACACAGCGCGGTCAGATTGACGGGCGTTTTTTCGACCGTCTGCGTGTGGCTGTCGCAACGGCTCAAAGCCAGCAGGCAGTTCACAATCTTCTCCATTTGCAGCGCGCTCGCGAGAACGTCTTGGAAGGGGATGGTCTCCCGAGTCTGACCTTGGCGCAGCTTGATCTCCGCCAGCGTCCTTAGTTCTGCGAGAGGTGTGCGCAGCTCGTGCGCAATATCCGCATTGAAGCGCCGTTCGCGCTCAAACCCCGCTTCGATCCGTTGCATCAGCTCATTCAGCCGCAGGCCGATCGGCTTGAGTTCGATCGGCAGGCCGTCCACGGGAAAACGGCTGCTCAGCGTTTGGGTGGTGATTTCATTAGTGTGCTTCGCCAGCCGTTCGATGGGGGTCATTCCCTTCCGCAACGAGAGCGACACCCATGCGGTGCTCGTCACGCATGAAAACGCCGCCAGCAGCAGCAGCGCCATCAGCAACCGCGACAATATCTCGTCAATCTCTTCGCGGTTTGCGGCGACGACGACACGCAGCTCTGGATTCGCCGTGGGCAGCGAGCGGTGCACGCGGGACTCGTCGTAGCGGAATCCGATCGCCCGGCCGGGACGGCCATTCGGAAGGATGAGGTTCCAAATCGCGGGTTTTTGGAGCGTGCCGAATCGAGGATCGAGATGGGTGCCTCTCATCGAAGCCGAGCGCGCCAGCACGCTTCCGTCGGGGTTCCACACCTCAAAGAAGTGCGTCTCCCTTTCATCCTGGTTCGCGGCAAAGGCGCGCAGATAACGGTCGCAAAAATCCAGCTGCAGCCGGCCGTTCTCCATGCGCGCAAAAGTGATCACGCTGCGCGCTTCCACTGCCAGGCGTTCGTCAAATTCCCTGAGCAAGGTGTACCGCAGGCCGTAATAAAGCAGGCCGATGCCGGCCACGGAGAGCAGGCTGAAGCCGGTGATCAAGCGGAGGGTGAGATGGGTTTTAATGGAGCGCATCTGCAACCGCCTGTTAGGAGGAGCTTAAAAGATAACCGTGGCCACGGAGCGTTTGGATCAATTCGGCGCACCCTCCGCTTTCAAGGTGCTTGCGCAAAACACTGATCGCCGAATTGACCGCGTTGCTGGAAATTTCCGTTTCCTCGTTATACAGATGGCTTTCGATTTCTGTGCGCGATACCACCTGGTCCTGGCGCAGGGCCAGGTACTCCAGAATGCGAAACTCCCTCGGCTTAAGCGGAAGGTCAGCGTCTGCTAAAGTGGCTTTGCGAAGACCAAGGTCGATTGAAAGCGGGCCAACGGTGATGATATTTTTCTTCAATCCGTAGGCCCGGCGACAAAGCGCCTGGACGCGCGCGAGCAATTCTTCGGTGGCGAATGGCTTCACCAGATAATCATCGGCGCCAAGCCGGAAACCTTTCACCCGGTCGTCCACGCCGTCGCGTGCGGTTAGTAGGAGGACATGGGTGGTTTTCCCGGAGTCGCGCAGCCGTTTTAGCAATGATAATCCGTCGAGGCCGGGCAGCATGATATCCAACACAATGACGTCGTAGTTGGTTTGTTCCGCATACCACCAGCCCTCTTCGCCATCGCCCGTCAGATCAATGGCAAAACCGGCGCCGCGGAATAGCTCTGCCAAACTGCGGCGCAAACGTTCCGAATCTTCGACTAAAAGAATGCGCATGACTGAATATAAACATGCTGTGACCCGGTTAAAGTAGCAAAAGAAAGTTATCGGAAGGTTACAAGGCGGGCTTTACGGGAGGGTCTGCCGGATTTCTCCTGTTGGCTGTCACCGACTTGCTTCGCTTCATGCGATTTTCGGGACTCGAAGTTGATCCTCACAAAAGTGCTCGCGCCGTACTGCCGGCCATCGGGCCCCGTGGTTGCGTGCGCGGTCAGGCTCAGGTTAATATCGAACCTAAGCATGAAAAACGAAAAACTATCTCTGGCGGTTGGCGGACGCCTCGAAGACGAAGATGCCTTGGTCGCCTTTTTGTTCCGTATTCAGGACTCCGGCCCTTCGGTTGTATTCCTCGATTGCGGAGGGGGAAAAGGCGTTGCCTCCCTTTCCCACCGAGCGAGGGTCTTCGAGGTGAATACCCAGGCGGTATTGTTCGCTTCCCCAGAATTGGAACGACCACGAATCGTAAACCTTGGAAACGAGACGAAGCCCGGCTCGGCTTGCGGCCAAAGCGAGGCTGCGTTCCGAATGGATAAGGAAGTGCCTCGGTGCGTCGATTTGCACCCAATCGGCTCCATAAATTTCAAAAGCGGTGGCCTTGATTGGAATCCTGACGAGCAGGAGCCCCTTGGGGGTGAGCAAGCTGCGGGCGGCCGAGAGCATGGCCACCTGATCGGGAACATGCTCCAGCGAGTGGTGCATCATCACGAGGTCGAAAGCCTCTCCCTTGAGAGCCTCCAGCTCGCCCTTGATCAGGCGAAGCCCGGGGATATGGCCGGCCGACGGGCTGAAAGGGTCGATGCCGGTGAGATTCCGATAGCCGTCGGCCTGCAGCTCTCGGAGGAGATGCCCGCTTCCGCAACCGATGTCCAGGATGCGGCTTGAACGACGAGCTCGGCCCAGGTTCAACCACCGTTCGGCTTGGGTGACGCGCCCGTGCCTCTCCATGAACGCGAAGACGCCGGGGATCCCGCTGTAGAGAATGAAGTGGCGAAGCGAGGTCTTTGCCTGCTGCATCCAGCTACGGGACGGTTTGGTCGGCTGGGAGAAAGCGTAGTAGTTATTGGGATAATACGCCCCCATGTCGCCGGGAGGGTCCAACAGGGTGAGGCAGCCGCAGCCGGGACATTCGGAATAGAGGAAGGTCTTTCGGAACCCCAGCATCATCTCCTTCACTTCGAATTCCGATGCGAGCGGTTCGTCGCAGATGCGGCAGGCGCACTTCCGTTCCACGGCGATGGGACAGGTGCTAATGGAGGCTCCTTTTAGGGATGCGGGGTGCGGGGTCATTTGTGACGTCCCATGCGTCGTTAAAGGTGCCGGGGGGATCGGCGACAACGGAATTGGGGTTTGGATTGGTTGAGTGGCAAGTGAAATTGTGCCTGGTAATCGCGCAAAACGGCTCCGCGCTCAACCCGGCCGACAAAAAGTATCCGGCCATCGCGCCGGCGCTTTTCACCGATACACGCCAGGACGAAATTCCAGGCGCAGGATGCTTGCAGAAGGCGACAAATTCGTTAGCTTCCCGTCCCATCAAGCTCACTACGAATGAAAACACTCTTCTTGCAGGCTCCTTCCTTCGACGGTTTTGACGGTGGCGCGGGTTCCCGCTACCAGGCAAAGCGGGAAATCCGCTCGTTCTGGTATCCGACCTGGCTGGCGCAGCCGGCTGCGCTCGTGCCGGACAGCCGGCTGGTGGATGCCCCGGCCGACGGACTGTCGCTGGACGCCTCGCTGGCGATCGCGGAAAAATACGAACTCGTATTCATTCACACCAGCACGCCTTCGTTTCCCACCGACGCATGTTTCGCGGAGCTGTTGAAGGAGCGAAATCCATCGATCCAAATCGGCATGATCGGGGCGAAAGTGGCGGTCGATGCGGCGGGTTCCCTCAATGCGACCCGCGCGATCGACTTCGTGTGCCGGGAGGAATTTGACTTTACCTGCAAAGAGGTGGCCGAAGGCCGGCCGCTGGCCGATATCCTCGGGCTGAGCTACCGCACCCCCGACGGATCGGTCCGGCATAATCCGCCCCGGCCGACGCTGGAGGAAATGGATCTGCTCCCGTTTGTGGCGCCGGTTTACAAGCGGGATCTGACCATCGAAAATTATTTTATCGGATACTTGATGCATCCGTATGTGTCGATTTACACCGGGCGCGGCTGCCGCTCCCGGTGCACTTTCTGCCTGTGGCCGCAAACCGTGGGCGGGCATCGCTACCGCACCCGCTCGACCGCCCATGTGCTCGAAGAAATTAAGTGGATTCGCGACAATCTTCCGCAGGTGAAGGAAATCATGTTCGATGACGATACGTTCACCGACTTCAAGCCAAGGGTGGAGGAGATCGCGCGCGGATTGGGGAAGTTGGGAGTGACTTGGTCGTGCAATGCCAAGGCCAATGTCCCTTATTCCACGCTGAAGATCATGAAGGAAAATGGACTGCGCCTCCTCCTGGTCGGCTTCGAATCCGGCGACGACCAGATCTTACTGAACATCAAGAAGGGGTTGAAAACCGACATGGCCCGGCGTTTTTGTGCCGATTGCCGGAAACTGGGCATCAAAATCCATGGCACCTTCATCCTCGGTTTGCCGGGCGAGACGCGCGAAACGATCGAGAAAACGATCCAGTACGCGAAGGAGATCAATCCTCACACCATCCAAATCTCGCTGGCGGCCCCCTATCCCGGCACGGAGCTCTACAAGCAAGCGATTGAAAACGGGTGGCTCGAAGAAAACAGTGCGGTCAATTTGGTGAGCGTGGAAGGCGTGCAGCTTGCAGCCATCGCCTACCCGCATCTCTCGACGGACGAAATTTTCCACAATCTGGAGCGCTTCTATAAGCGATTTTATTTTCGGCCGTCCAAGATCTGGGAGATCGTTCGGGAAATGTTGTGCAGCTGGGATCTCACGAAGCGACGCCTTCGGGAGGGCGTTGAATTTTTCCGGTTTCTGCGGGCGCGCCAGGCATAACTGCGCCTGGTTGAGACGGACGGACGGACGCAAAATCGGAATAACCGCCTCGCGGAAGGTTCAGCCGGTCGGCCGCAAGGCGAACCGCCGGCGACAACAGCGCAGCCAATTCTTCGGCGTGGCGATAACCCGCCATGGTCGGGGCGATGGCTACCCCGGAAATAGTGGCCGGATGCAGATACACTTCCGTGAGACCGTCTCGCACGCGGCTGAGGCTGTCCAGCAGCGCCGTTTCGGTCATGCATCCGCTGCGCCGCAACCCAAAAACCCGATCATTGTGACTGACGCCGGCGGCTTTGAGGCGCCACCGCATGAGCGCGAGCCAGGGCCGCAGGAAAGCCGGTCCGCCCGGCTCCGCGGGAATGCGCACGGCCGGCCGGCCGAATTCACGGCCCACCCGCAGAATAACCCCAAGCACGGTCGGATGCAGATGAAAGTGCTTGTGCGCGTTCACGTGATCGAGGGCGAGGCCGGTGGCGGCAAAGGCTTGGAACTGGGCGCGAATCTCGCTTTCGAGCTGGCGCCGGATCGAGGGCAGGAAAAAGAATCGCGCCCCGTCCCACGCCATGCGATTGCCGAACCGGCCGGATGGGCCGACGAGCCCGGGAATCTGGTCTGGCTTTTGCACGGCGGGTCCGTCCGCGAGGACGAGATGCAGCCCGACGCGCAGGCGAGGCAAGCGCCGGGCGCGTCCCACCGCATCTTCCACCGCGGGGCCGGCGACCATCAGGCTCGCGGCCGTCAAAATGCCGCGGGTATGGGCGATCTCCACCGCCTCGTTGATCGCCGGGTGGAGACCGAAGTCATCGGCGGTGACGATCAATCCTGGCCGCCGCGCGGCGTGGATGGCGGGCTTCATCGGGTCGGAAGCAACGGACGTTCCGCCGCCAGGAAAAACTCCTGGTCGCGCCAGCGCACGCTGGAGCACGCATGAGCCGCAGCCCACTCCAGCATCAGGACAACGTCGCGCAGCGGAATGACTGCGATATCGCGAAGGGGCCGCCGCGCGCGGAAGTGGGGTGGCTGAAGAAGGGGCAGGGCCAGGCGCGCGACGGCGCCGACCGCCGCGATGATGAAGCAGGGCCCGGTGTGCGCCAACGCAGCGCCGATCGCCAGCAACGGGAAGGTAAAAGTGACAACGTCGAATGAAAATCCGACAGGCGCCACGGCGCGGACGGTTCGCATCCAGCGCAGTTCGTGAACCCACATTGACAGCAGGCTTTCCTCGGTGACATCCGTCGCCACCACCACATCGGAGAGAACGGTCCGGTAGCCCTTGCGCCGCGTGAGTTCACCGAGCCAAAAATCGTCCGCGAGCACATTGTTGACCGCTTCGAACCCGCCGACCGCGAGCAGCGTATCGCGCCGGAGGGCAATGGTCGCGCCAAAACCAAACCCGGTGAAACCGAAGCGGTGCGCCAATTGAGCCGACGGAGTGAACCAGTCGTCGATGAACTGGGCGCCGAACCGCGACCAGAATCCGCCCAGCGGCGCGCCGCGATAAAGGCAGGTCACGATGCCGACCCCAGCGGCGGCCAGCGGCGCGGTGACTCTCTCCAGGTAATCCGGGCCCACTTGCACATCGCTGTCGGCGAGAACCCACCACTCGTACCGCGCCCGGGCCGAAAGATTCAGCAGGTTGCTGACCTTGAGGTTGTGTCCATGGACGCGCGGATCGATCACCAGCTGGAGATCTCGATCGGGAAATTCCGATTGCAAGCGCCGCACGACCTCCACCGCGGGGTCAGCCGAGTCCTTTACCCCGAAGATGATTTGAAAGTGCGGGTGGTTCTGCATGCAGAATGAACGAAGGTTCTCATACAGGCGCGGTTCGCTCCCGCATAACGGCTTGAGGACGCTCACCGGGGTGGTGACAGGCGAGCGGCCCGTCATTCCGGCGGGTCGTCTCCGGGTGGTGACCGCAACCCAACCCACGACGCAAGCGTACGCCGTCGCGATTACCGCTATACCGGTTCCGGCGAAAGCGAACAGGTCATGGATGGTTTCTCTCATGCGCAAAATTTTGACGGACAGTTGGACCTGTTTCCAAATTTGCCGGCGAATTCGTTCAGCGGCCCGGCGCCGAAGTGCGCGTCGCCGTTCTCAGTTCGCTGTGCGCCGGGGAAAGAGAAGGCGCGCCCGGTTTGAAGGCGAGGACGGCATAGCTTATCAAGCCCAGCACGGCCCAGGAGAAGTGGCCGAGGCGCACGACCATCCCTAACGTCATGCCCTGAACCGCACTGTAGCCGACCGCGGCAAATGTCACGATGCGGCTGCCCTCGAGTGTGCCCGCGCTCATTGGAACCAGAAAAACCACCAGATCGAACCACAGGCCGATGATCCAGACTCCCGCCACGACGACAAAACCAGGATGCAGGCCCAGCAGGGTGAAAAACAGCCAGGTTTGGAGCAGGCTGGCGGCATATCCACCCATGTGCCAGATGACGGCAAGCGCGAGGTCAGAGCGACGATCGCGGTAAAAAATGCGCAACGCTTCATCGACCGCGGCAGTGTTGTCGGTGATCTTTTGCGAGCGGGCGCCAGCCAGGCGTTGGACCAAACGCCAACGCAGCACCGCTCCGAGTTTTCCCTCTTTTTGGATCAGCATGAAAGCGATAATGCCGGCGGCGATCACCGAGCCGCTGACGAGCATCGTGGTCTGCAAAACCGGCGGCAGCCGGATCCCCCCGAGCAGAAGCAGGCCTGCGCCCGCCACCACGAGCAGGAGGTGGGCCAGCGCCATGCACGCCTTGTCAATCAGCACCGTACTCGTCGCCTCAGCCGTGTGGCCGGCCGGCGCGACCAAAGAGACCCGGGTGACCTCGCCGCCCAGCGCGGCGGTGGGCGTAAAATAGTTGATCGCATAACCGGCCATTCGTATCCAAAACAACCTTACGACCGACTGTGAACGGAACGGATAACAGAGACAGCGCCGCCAGCCATTGGTATGCATCATCTCGCCGAGCCCTTCGAGGAGCACGAGCGGAACCAGTCCCCAGCCGAGCGAAGCCAGGGCGTGCCACACCTTTTCGACGCCCACGGTGCGCAGCATGAACACCAGGAAAAGCAGCCCGAGAACAAGCAGGGTGGTGTGGGTCCATTTTCGGTTCATCGGGATTGGCTTCTGGACGGCGATGATGTTTCCCGGGCGTGGGCCGTAAAGACCAAACGAACCGATTGCGCCACACCTTGCAGGGCGTGCGCCCCCGCTTCTTTCTACGCCGAGTTCGCACTGGCAAACTACCGCGAGTCCGTGACGCAGAAGCTCCCGACATCCGCTTGAAAAATAACTAGCCAGCAAAGAATACGCGTTGCGGGCGAAAGCTCTTGAAGTTTCCGTCACTCGTACATACGATTAATTTTCCTGCGACGTAAATGAAAACCATGTATTTACGAGAGTTTTGGTATATCGCTGCACAATCGAGAGAGTTGCGAACGCGGCCAATTTCAAGGACGCTCCTCGGTGAATCCTTGGTTTTATTCCGCCAGAAAAATGGATTACCCGCGGCCCTGATTGATCGTTGTGCCCATCGAAACATGGCTTTATCGCTGGGCAACGTGGAGAATGGTTGTGTCCAATGTCCTTACCATGGCTGGGAGTATGAAGGAGGTGGGCATTGCGTTCGCATCCCTTCTTTGCAGGGTAGCGCAAAATGTACTCCAGATGTGTCGATCCGGTCCTACCCGACTCATGAAAGCAATGGTTTTATCTGGGTTTACATGGGGGTCGAGCAGCCTGCCTCACAGCCATTGCCATTCCCACATTACGGTGAAACTGGCTGGTCCGGTTTCGTGATGAAAACGCGGTTCCCAACCAATCCACTGGCATGTTTGGAAAACTTCCTTGACTGTCCACACACCACCTATGTTCACCGTGGATGGTTTCGCAGTAAAGATGCCCAACCGGTCCGGGCAAAAGTTCGTTACGCCAAGGACAGCATGGAAGTGGAATTTTTTGAAGAACGCGACGCCAAAAGCATTGTCTCCCGGCTGCTATTTCCGTCCGAGGCAAAGATGGTTCACACTGACAAATTTTTCATGCCAACTACCAGCCGGGTAGATTATATTTTCGATTCCGGCAGGCACTTTATTATCACTTCTCATTGCGCCCCGATATCCGAACAAGAAACGGAGGTCTATACTGTTGTCACATTTCGTTTCGGACGTATTGCCCCTTTGGTCAGGCTATTCTTTGAGCCGCTTTGTCGCAGAATCATCCGGCAAGATTTCAATATCTTAAAAGCGCAGTCAGAACATATGCAGCGGTTTGAAAAGCCGCAGTTTACTTTTGTCGAGTCCGATCTCGTAGCGCCTTACATTTTGAAACTATGGCAACAGGCGGCTCTGACAGAAAAAGGAATGCAGAAAGAACCGGCTGATCCAATTGATGGAAGCGAACGAGAAGTGCTGCTTCAATTCTAAATCCATGCGTTCCACTTTTTCAAAAATACTGCCCAGATCCCTGACGGTTGCCTTTTTAGTTTTGGCCGGCATTTCCATCTGGTTTTTCTACCGTCAAAATTACATGCACCAGATCGGCGGCCCCATGTCCATTCCGAAGCTGCTCTGGCTCGATTACGCCTTGATGGCCTGGTTTATATTCCCATTTTTCATCTGGCGCTGTTCCGATGTCGCCCCCGCTCTGCGACGAATTTATCGCATTCATCTCATGAACTGGTTTTTTAGAGGGGTCATCGAACTGTGGCTTTTATATGGATCGGTCTCATGGACTCCCTTGTACGGAATTGCCCATGACATTTTTTCAATATTGCTTCTTACGGGACTAATAAAGAGCCAAAATTGGCCCAAGGATTTACCCAATCGCGCCGCAGGCCATTTTCTTACTTCAATTCGGTTAGGCCTTGTTTGCGAAGCAAGCTTTGCATGGCTTTTTCACCGGGCACGGGGCAAAGCCATTGCCCTCTACTTTGCCAGCCACGATGCACACTTCGCTTTTATCAATGCATTGACCAGCGTTGTTCTCCTTTTTGCCTATCCCGATTTTCTGTGGACCCTGTGGGCGATGCGGCGAGGGTGGAAACCTGCCGCAAAATCAAAAACCAAGAAATGGGAAACCCATTATGCCTGAAAAGCAGCTGGAGGGTGACATTGTTCCGGTCAAGGAAATCACCGCCATGCTGGTTGGTTCCCTTTATAGATTATACGCTGCTCACTATGACGGCGCCAATTTCGATCGGTTCCAATCAGATCTTTACGAAAAGGATTGGGTGCTTCTGTTTCGAGACAGTTCCAATGATGAAGTTGTCGGCTTCTCGACTCAAATGGTCATGAACGTTGAAGTTGAAGGCAGACGCATGAAAGTCCTATTCTCGGGAGACACGATCATTCACCCGGACTATTGGGGTTCGCAGGCGCTGGTCCATGCGTGGTGTCGCCTTGCGGGAGAGATCAAGGCAAAGAGCCCGTCCCTTCCGCTTTATTGGTTTCTCATTTCAAAAGGTTATCGAACGTATTTGTATCTTCCTTGCTTCTTTCATCGCTTCTACCCCAGCCGCTCAGCTGCAACCCCCGCCTTTGAGCAAACCTTGATGCACATATTGGGAAGGCTGAAATATCCTGATTTATATGACTCATCGACAGGACTTATTCGCCATCAAACATCGCACGATCGCCTCAAGGATGAACTCGATGTGACGCTTCGCCGTCTTCACAACCCGCATGTGGCTTTTTTTTGCAAGGTTAACCCCCAATATGCAATCGGAGACGAGCTTGTCTGTGTTGCCGAGTTGTCTGCTGAAAACATGCGCTCGACCGCAAAACGTCATTTCGAGATCGGTTTGCATGGCTGCACCAAGAAACTGGCGGGGAGCGTATCGTGAGCGCATGGCCTTATGTTTTGGCCAATGGTTTTTGGCTTGGAAGCGGAGCCTGGCAGGCATGGGATTTTCAGCATTCCCTTAACAAACCGCGCGAGCGCCAATGGATTTTACTGCGCTCAATGCTGGCCAATAATGCTGAATCTGAATATGGCCGCCGCTATCAGTTCAACCGGATTGATTCCATAAGCAAATTCCAGCAGATTGTTCCTCCCGTGACCTATGAGGATTTGCGAGGAGATATTGAAGCCATCAAGCGAGGAAAACAAGGGGTCCTGACAACAGAGCCAGTCCTGATGTTCGAAAAAACAACGGGATCAACTGCTGCCGCCAAGTATATTCCCTACACCGCCAGCCTCCGCAGGCAATTTCAGGCGGCAATAGCGCCGTGGATGCTTGATCTTTACCGAAACCATCCTTCAATGGCCCTCGGTGGGGCCTATTGGTCCATCAGCCCCGCGGCATCGATGCGCGAGGTCACGGAGGGTGGGCTGTCGGTCGGTTTTGATAACGACAGCGATTATTTTGGGCGCTTTTCCCGTTACTGGCTCAAGCGGTTATTTTTATTACCGCCTGAAATCGCCCAACTCTCAACCATTGACGCAATCCGCTATGCAACACTCCGGTTTCTGTTGCCCAACTCCAATTTGCGCTTTGTCTCAGTTTGGAACCCCAGCTTTTTTACGCTGCTGATTGAGTATATGGACCAACATGCAAAGCGTCTGATCGCTGATATTCGCAATGGCACTCTGACATTTCCCACTCCAGTTGATGCCGATCTCAAAGGGAAGCTGGCCAAGGATCTCTCCCCTCAACCCTCCCGTGCGGCGCAGCTTGAAGCCGTGCTGCAAGGCAATTTGAGCTTATGCCCCTCAAAAGTCTGGCCTCATTTGTCAGTCATCAGCTGTTGGACCAGCGCAAACGCCAAGTGGTTTGTCGATGACCTCCATAAACGTTTCCCCCAAGTCGAAATTCAACCGAAAGGCTTATTGGCAACTGAAGGCGTTGTTTCCATTCCAATCGCAAAACAGTCCGGCGGTGTCCTGGCGGTGACTTCACATTTTATGGAATTTGTAGATGAAAACAATCCATGCGCTAAACCCCTCTTGGTGGATGAGCTCAAGACAGGATCCATTTATACTGTTCTTATTACCACCGGCGGAGGTTTGTATCGTTATGCACTCGGAGACCGAGTGCAGGTTACCGGCTTTCTGGCGCAGACTCCGATTGTTGAGTTCATTGGCAAAGGCGAAAATATCTCGGATCTCTGCGGGGAGAAATTGAATGAAACATTTGTCACCAATGTCATTGAAAAAGCCCTGGCGGTTCACGATATCAAGCCAAGTTTTGTCATGATGGCTCCGGAACGAAACTCGCCGCCAGGGTATGTTTTGTTTATTGAAAGTGTTCCCATGATAAATTCTCTCATCGCCATTTCTTATTTTATTGAACGAGCCCTCGTCGAAAATCCCCACTATGCCTATTGCCGCAGGCTGGGGCAGTTGAGGCCTTTAAACGTTTACCTTGTCAAATCGGGCGCAGCGGAGACCTATCTGAAACGATCCGTGGCCATGGGGCAAAAAATTGGAACGGTTAAACCGAAGATCCTTCACCGGGAATGCGGTTGGTCGGAATGGTTTAATGGAGCCTTCCTGGAAACTGCTCTGGTGGGGCACACATGAGTCGTTTCGCAATAGAGCTGGCTACAGAGAAGCATGATTCCTCTCTTCGCCAGCTTTTCGCGGACAACAGCATGAAGGGCGAGATTGAAATCTCATTTCGGAGAGAGCCTAATTATTTTCACGCTGTGCAAACTCAAGGCTCGTTTTTTCAAACTTTTGTTTTTGAGGAGCAGAAAACCCGGGAGGTTGTCGGCGTTGGCACGCGCGCCATACGTTCGGGTTTTCTGAATGGAAGAACGACTGAAATTGGCTACTTGGGTGATTTGCGCCTGGATTCACATGTACGCGGAGGGTTATTGATCGCAAGGGCCTATCGCCACCTCGCGCAACTTCATAACGACGGGCGGACGCGCATCTATTTTACGGTTATCGCGGATGGCAATCTGCAGGCGCTGAATACAATCGCCAGCGGGCGCGCCGGTATTCCGCTGTATCAGGATTGGGGCCGCATCCACAGCCCGGCAATTAATCTTTTGAGGCGAATGCCCTCGCTTACCACGGATCTGGAGATTATTCGCGCTGATGCAGATATGCTGCCTGAAATCGTGGATTGTCTAAACCGCAACAACCAGAGACGCCAGTTTGCTCCATCCTATCGGGTGGAAGATTTTGAATCTTCGGACGGCTGGCTTCGTGACTTTTCCCCGAACGATTTCTATGTCGCCCGGCGTGATGGACGCGTGATCGGCGTTCTGGGCAAATGGGATCAAAGCGCCTACAAACAAACCGTCGTGACGCGCTACAGCTTGAAACTGCGGCTCATGGCTTTGCTTTTTAATTTCGCCGCTCCTTGGATTGGTTGCGCTCGCTACCCTTCAATAGGAACAAAATTTGATTACTTTTATGCCAGCTTTATTGCCATCGATGAAGACAACGTGAACGTATTCCGGGCGCTTCTTAGAACGGTTTACAACGATCACGCAGGCTCCAAATACAACTACTTTCTTGTCGGCCTGCATGAAAGGGATCCACTGGCGGCCGCTCTCACTGATTTTGTTTTGACTCCATTTACAGCCCGGTTGTTCACCGTTCATTTTGAAGATGGCCGTGCCATTTATGAAAGCTTGGATCGGGAACGGGTTCCTTACATCGAATTGGCGATGCTTTAACCATACCCTAAAACGAACTTTATGAGCACCGGTATCGAAGGGCCTCCTCCACGAAAATTCGTCGTGGGTCCAGGGGAAAAGGAGACTCGGTCCTGGATCATGCCACGGCGCGGAGATCCCCGGATTCCATTTGCAATTGCGCTCACGGCTTATGCCGTTCTTGGCTGCACAGTCCTGGGCTTTAACCGGGACCCTTTTCAAGTATTTCTCCTGACTGCCTCGGCCTGCGTGCTGGAGCTGCTGCTGGCCTATATGCTGCGGGACGGACAAAAGCTTTTCCCCCTCAGCGCTTATATCAGCGGCATTTCGTTGGCCTTGCTTTTAAATTATTCACACCACTCCATGGTGCTTTTCCTTCCGGTCTATTTCACCATAGCGTCCAAGTACATTTTTACTTACGAAGACCGGCATATTTTTAATCCCTCCATGTTCGGAGTGGTGGCCTCCGTTTTTTTTGCCGGGCAACTGATCACAACTGCCCCGGCTTACCAATGGGGCGGCACCTGGGCGATGTCGGCATTTCTGGTGATGACGGCCTTTTGCTTGTTCTTATCCAAAATCAAGCGCAACGCGCTCATTATTTCGTTCCTGGTCTTTTACATCCTTCAGATTGCTTTGCGGGCCCGCATCATGCGGTGGTACTTGCCGCCGGAAGCGCTTTTCCTGGGCACGCTGACCTCTGCGCCTTTTTTCCTGTTCACGTTTTTCATGATCACCGATCCCAAGACATCGCCTTCCACGACAAGGGGACAAATCTGGTGGGCGTTTGCCATTGTTCTGGTGGACCTTTATTTTCATACGCGCCGCACGCTTTCCACGTTTTTTCTGGCTCTCTTCTTTGTGAGTCTGGCGCAATTCTTGTTTCTGCACCTCCGGCGAATGTGGCGTGAAGGGCTCGTCACGGTATTGCGCCGCCACTTTTTCACGATCAATTTTGCCCGGCGCATCGCGGCGGTCGGAATTTTGGGCTTCGGTGTGATTTTAGGATATCGTCATTTTATTCATCCTGCCATCGACATTGGCCCGTTGCCCTTCACCCTGACTCCAATCCCTCCTGAATATTCAGGCCTTGTTTCAAAAGCTGACGCGGATGTTTTTAACAGAGTGGATCCGCGCGTTCAGCATATTGCCAAATGGCTCCTCTCTGCGGGTGATGCGGTTGCTGCTGCGGATGTCACCGGTGATGGCAATATAGATCTTTTCTTCACGAATGCCCTGAAACGCCCGGAAGACCGCAATGCGTTTTATAAAAATCTTGGCCATCATAGATTCCAGAGAATTCCAATTCCAGCCCTGGACAAAATCAGTAGAGATCCCGCGACCTACGGTTTGGTCACAAGCGCAATGTTTGTCGACTACGATAACAGTGGGGTTAAAAGTCTTTTTCTCACAGTCGCTTATGGCAAATGCATGCTTTTACGGAACATGTTTAAGGAAACGGGAAAGCTTTGGTTCAAGGATGTAACCAAGGAAAGCGGCATTGATGAATACTGTATTTCAGTTGCCGCCAATTGGTTCGACTACGACCGTGACGGAAAACTGGACCTCTTTATCGCTAACGCGCTCGACCCTTACCTCCGACAATATGATCCGCCCAGGCCGTTGAGCATTTTCCACCTGCCCAAGCCTGAATATCCCGGCGATCGCCGCATGTTCGCCTTCATGCATAGTAGTTGGGACAATGCAACCAACGGCGGACTCAATGTTCTCTATCATAACCTGGGCAATGGACGGTTTGAAAAGGTGGATATGCAAAAAATGGGTATGCCCGAGACTCATTGGAGCCTTGCTGTCGGCACGGGCGACTTGAATAACGATGGCTGGATCGATCTTTATGTGGCCAACGATTTCGGGCCGGATGATTTATATTTGAACGAGCACGGCCGTCACTTCCGCCGGATTCAAGGTCGCTTTTTTGGTTCCATCGGGAAAGACACCTACAAGGGAATGAATGCTTCTTTGGGCGATATCGCCCGCAATGGCATGTTGGATACTTATGTCTCCAACGTTCATATGCCGCTTCAAGCCGAGGGAAGCCTCCTCTGGATGACATATCCCTCCAAGCAGGATCCCTTTGTTCCGGAATTCCTTGATGAGGCGACCGAACGGGGAGCGCTGAATGAAAATCGTTTCGGTTGGGGCGCAGCCCTGGGTGACCTCAATAACGATGGCTGGCTTGATATCGTGCAGGCAAACGGCATGGTCGATGATACGCTCGACAAGAAATTCCCCAAACCTCGAAGCTATTGGTATGTTAACGAGAAACTAATGCGCGCCGGTCCCGAAATTCACACCTATGCGGACATGTGGGGGGATTTAAGGGGTTACAGCATCAATGGCGACGATAGCAACCGGGTGTACCTAAGCCGCGGGGATCGAAAGAATTTTCAGTTTGTGGATATCGCCCCCCAGCTGGGATGGAAAGCGGAGACTCCCTCACGCGGCGTGCTCCTGGCAGACCTCGAGAACCATGGAGCGCTTGATGTGGGCCTTACCCATGTGATGGGTCCTTTTACGCTTTACCGAAACACCCTTTACGATGAATCCCAAACAACCAAGCCGCATTGGATTGGGTTTGAGTTGCATGGTGATGGCGTTAGTTGTAACCGCGATGCAGCCGGAAGCCGGGTTGTTATCAAGTATCTGGAAAAAAACAAACCTGTGCAGCAGATGCGCGAGATTACCATTGAAAATGGTTTCGCTGCTCAAGGCGACCGGCGCGCTCACTTTGGCCTGGACAATTATGACGGCCCTGTAGATGCGGAGATTGCCTGGCTTGGTGGCCCCGTCGAAATATATCGAGGACTTCAGTCAGGCCGCTACTATTCAATCCAGCAAGGCGTTCATTCAAAAACAAACTGAATATCCTTGAAAATTAAAACCATGGAAGCGGTCTTTAATAATCCAAGCGTTTTTGTGCAAAGCTGGTACGTCGTCCCGCTCAAGCGCAAACTTCGCACAGGCGAAGCTACATCGGTGGAAATGTTCAATCGCCGCATTGCAGTTTTCAGGGATTCAAACGATCAACTCCATGCGATTGATGCCCGATGTCCTCACCTAGGGTCCGATCTCGGCCTGGGTTGCGTAATCAAAGACCATTTACGCTGCCAATTTCACCACTGGTCTTTTGCTGGCAATGGCCAATGTGTTGATGTTCCCGCAATGAACACGATTCCTGGTTGGGCGCGGGTTGATTCTTACCCGATTCAGGAACGTTATGGGGCGGTGTGGTTATTCAATGGACCCAAGCCACTATTTCCGATTCCTCCGCCACTTGGAGGAATCGCCGAAGATAAACTCCGCGTTTCCCGGTTCCCAGCCCGCTTATTCCGTTGTCATCCTCACGTGATCAGTTGCAATGGACTGGACCTCCATCATTTTAAGACCGTTCATCAGTTTGACTTTGCCAAGCCGCCCGTGGTTGAAGTTTTAGACCCTTATAGGATTCGCGTTAATCTCTCCATACGTCTTTCCGGAGATTCACTCCTGCTGAAAATATTGCGCTGCATTACATCCCAAACAATCGAGAGCTCTTTTACGACGTATGGCGGCAACATGGCCATCACGGAAGCCGAGCTTGGAGGTTTTCGCTTCTCCACCTTGTTTACTTTTCTGCCGTTTCCCGATGGCCGATCGATAAGCCGCACATTCATGTTTGTTCCCCGTAACTATAAATTGCACAGCTTTGCCACAGATCGCATCGCCCTAGGGCTTGCGGGGATTATCATGATAATGCTGTTGCGGGAAGACTGTAAGCTCTTTAATAACATCCAGTTTCAACCCCACCTTGTTTCAGCAGACAGCGTGCTGGCCACCTTTATTCGCCAAATCTCGGCCCTGCCGGTTTTTGACCCAACGATGAATCTTGTTCCCCCACAACTGGAAACTGTTTGGATGCCGCCATTGCCAGATATTGGTTCCCTGAAAATTTTTGACCGGGGAGGCCAATGAAATTAGGAGAAACTTTTCAATACTGGCGCGGTTTCCAAAAGGTTCGTTCCATTATTCGCGGTTATCGGCCAAGTGCAGACATGGGGCATCATCCGTTTCCCGGCGTTGTACAAGTGCAGACAATAAACGCCTGCAACGCTGCATGCATCATGTGTCCCTACGGCAAAACACCCCAGCCCAAACTGGGCGGCCGGATGGACGAGGCGCTTTGGGAAAAGATCGTTACAGAGATTAGCGAGCGCCCGGAAGTCGAAACATTTATCCCAATGCTGCAGAATGAGCCTTTTCTGGATCAGAAAATTCTCCAAAGAGTGGCATCTTTTAAAGAAAAAAGCAAAGGCCCGGTCCATGTGGAGCTCGTCACCCATGGGGGGCTTCTGACTGATGAGTCGATCGAGATGATTCGCCGCTCAAAGCTTGACGTGTTGTCAATCAGCGTGGATTCAATTCACAAGGAGGTATACGAAAAAATCAGGGTAGGGCTGAATTATGACCGGGTCATGGAAAATATTCAGAAACTCCTGAATGCGAAACTGCCAACGCGAATTATCATCCGGATGGTGCGACAGGCGGCGAATCGGAATGAGGTTCAAGAGTTTGTCGCCCATTGGAAATCTCTCGGCCTGGAAACTGTCATGTGGGATGTAACCAACCGTTCTGGCGCACTGCCTCACTTCGATAAATTGGAGGTGCCGCGGGAAGAGTTGCCATGGTACTCTCTTGTAAGTGATGCTTTGGTGAGCAAAGTCATGCCTCATTGTCCGATACCCTTCTATATGACATCCATTTTGCATAATGGCGACATGCTTGTTTGTGGTTTCGACTGGCTGCATGAATCGATCATTGGCAATGTTCGCGAGCACACTATTTCAGAACTATGGAACTCCGATAAAATGAGGGAGATTCGGCAACTTCATTACAAAAAACGTGCGGCAAATATCGAGATGTGCAGCAATTGCTCCATCTGGCAAAAAACATGGAGATCAAAAAAAACAACGAGTGAAAAGGAACCAGATCAATGAAAAAAACAAAATACATGATGCAGACAGGCCTGGCAATCGCGGTTGCCTGCTTAATGACCGGCGAAACACTTTACGCAGACGCGGAGGCGGACCATAATTCTTTGCGTCAGATAAAGGCTAGTTACGAAGATGCGATCAATAGCGGGGACTTGGACAAGCTGGCCCCTTATCTATCCAACGACTTCACCGCTGTGCTGGCTACAGGCGACAGCATCAAGGGGCTCGACCAATTAAAGCAGGTTTGGCAAAAAATCCGGGCCAGCCTTGGGCCAGGGGGCACGTATAATGGCCAATTGGAACCCGATCTTTCTGATTTATTTGGGGACATTGCCATAACGCATGGCAATGTGCATGAGAAAGTGCGGATGTCATCAGGCAAAGAACTCAATTTTCAAACTACGTGGACAGCCGTCCTTCACAGAGAAAATGGCCAGTGGAAAGTGGTTAGGGCTCAAGCGACGATGAACCCATTTGAAAACGAGGTTGTAGAAATGATTTATAAAAAGACGAAATGGAGTTTCGGGCTTGGAGGACTGGCCTTGGGTCTGATCGCGGGATTTTTTGCCAATAATATCAGACGCCGATCCGCTTAAATAAGATCGGCATTTCGTCCATGGACGCCGCGGCCTGGGTAAAGACTTCATGATGCATTTTCCCCCAGGTCCGCGGGCGCCTTCCTTCGTCCAGTTTTGGCAATGGACGTATCGTCCGGTTGAATTCATGGATACGTGCGCCCTTCGTTTCGGCGACTGGTTTACGGTTCGATTACCCGGCAATCGCAAGTTCGTTTTTACGAGTGATCCTTCTGCAATCAAAGACGTGTTTTCAGCCAATCCGGATCATTTATCGGCTGCGGAATTTAACAATATACTCAAGCCCCTAGTTGGGGAAAAATCGCTCATCGTAATTGATGGCGCTGATCATTCGCGGATGCGCACGCATGCTGCCCAGCCGTTTTATTCGGAGCGTATGCACTCATATGGCGTGGTGATGCAGGGAATGACCAATCGTGCAATCCAACGTTGGGTGGCGGGACCGCCATTCGCTCTTCATCAGGAAATGCAGCATCTGACGCTCGACATCATGATGAACGCAATGTTCGGCAGTAATGCGGAAACTCGGCTGGCAATATTGCGCGAAAAGCTTATTGAAATTCTTTTGCTCACCTCCAGTCCTGCGCGTCTGTTCATTCTTGGCAACAATGGCGACTTGCCATTGCCAAAAATACAACGAGCACTCGGTGGTTTTTCACCATGGGGCAAAGTCTTGAAACTTTTGGATCATGTAGACCGGATTCTCTACGACGAAATTCAGGCGAGGCAGCAAAAACCCGCGGAGTACACCGATATTTTATCAATGTTAATGCGTTCCCATGAGGGCAGGGAAAAGTCCTTTGATAAGAAGGAAATCCGCGACCAAATCATGACCCTGCTCATTGCAGGGCATGAAATTACAGCAGGTGCCTTGGCTTGGATATTCTGCCGGCTGATCTCTCATCCAGATGTAATGGAATCCCTCCTTGGCGAAGTTAAAGCTAAATCAGGCTGCGATGGAGTAGACCTGCGTCAAATAGAGCATCTGCCTTACCTGGAAGCGGTCATTTATGAAACGTTGCGACTGAATCCGGTAATCCCGGTTGTGGGGCGTTATCTTAAAAAGCCCATGCGACTGGGTGGATACGATCTTCCTGCTGGGGCCTTTATTGTGCCGTGCATCTATTTGATTCACAGGCGCGAAGACCTATGGCCGGATCCAAAGCGCTTTAATCCTGTGCGATTTATTGGCAGGCGCTGGTCTCCCTGGGAATTCTTTCCATTTGGCGGCGGCGCAGATCGCTGTCTCGGCGCGGCTTTCGCCATTTACGAAATGAAAATTATCATCGCCCAAATTCTACATTGCGTGACGCTGGACGGTGCGCCTGGGTACGCTGTAAAAGCGGTTAGACACGGCATTACTCTGGTTCCATCTGAAGGAATGCCAGTGATTGTCAAAAAACGTTGGAAAAGCTGACTTTTGAACTACCCATTTAAAGCCAGATGGATTGCTTTGCTGCCATGTCCAAGATGTGGTAAGTCAAAGCCGCACGACATCATGCGCCACGCGTGAACCCCAGGCGGTGATGGCCCGGTGGTTTCGGCCAAAATGCCGCTCGGTGGTTAAAAATCCGGGGTTCCCATCCGTGTCCAAAAATCCGTGATAAAAAGGATCAAGATTGTTCGTTCGTTATTGAAACGAGCGGCTGTTATATAAAGGCAAAAACCAATGAAACGAATCTTATCCATTCACATCGCACGATCTTTACATCAAAGGTATTGATTAATTTGCAGACGATTCTTTGGCTACCTCGCATGGTCCCTGCTTACCCTCATTTGCGCACCAAGGGCACAGGAATTGGCATGTCGCTTTTGATCGGCATCGCCGTGTTGATGGGGGCGTCTCGGGCGGGCGCCGACGCGTTGCAGACGGTGCATCGGCATCGAACGGACATTCCCTCACAACTGAGACCAATCGGGCCTCTCGATAAGACGCAGGAACTCAATCTTGCCATCAGCCTGCCGCTGCGCAACCAAGCCGGGCTGACCCAGCTCCTGCAGCAGATCAGCGATCCCAACAGTCCCAACTATCGCCATTATCTGACGCCGGCGCAGTTCACGGCGCAATTTGGACCGACCCAGAGCGACTATCAGGCGGTAATGGCGTTCGCCCAGGCGAACGGCCTGACGGTCACGGGACAATATGCAAACCGGATGATTGTTGACGTCAAAGGCAAGGTCCCGGTGGTGGAGAAGGCGCTACACGTCACGATGCTCAGCTACCAACATCCAACGGAGAAGCGGAAGTTTTTCGCGCCCGATACCGACTCGACGCTCAACCTTTCGGTCCAGGTCCTTGGCATCAGCGGCCTCGACAACTACGAGTTGCCGCAGCCCCGCTATAAGCTTCGCGGGGCGACTGCGTCGCAATCGGGTACGACGAGCGGGACGAGCCCGGCCGCATCGGCGCCTGACTCCGGTTCTCCGGCCGCTTCGCCCAACATCGGAACCGGAACGAGTGGTGGCTACATGGGCAGCGATTTTCGCACGGCTTACGTGCCCGGCGTGGCCTTGACCGGTTCGGGCCAGACGGTGGGTCTGCTTCAATTCGACGGTTACACCGCCAGCGACATCACCTATTACGAGACGAAGGCGAACCTTCCCGCGGTGCCGTTGACCAATGTCCTGCTCGATGGCTTCAGCGGCGCGCCGACCGGCAGCGGTGGCGAGGTCGAAGTCTCGCTCGATATCGAAACGTCGATGTCAATGGCACCGGGTCTGGCCGGCATTATCGTCTACGAGGCAGGCCCGTCGGGCAACTGGCATGATATGCTTAACCGCATGGCCAACGACAATCTGGCCAAGCAGCTCAGTTGCTCGTGGTATATCCCGGGCGGCGTGATGGACGCGGTGGCGGACCAGATTTTCCAGCAGATGGCGGCGCAGGGGCAGTCATTCTTCACCGCATCGGGCGACTACGACGCCTTCACCGGGCTGATTCCGTTTCCCGGCGACACGCCCTACGCGACCGAGGTTGGCGGGACGATGCTGACCACGGCCAGCGCCGGGGGAGCCTATTCTTCCGAGCAGGTCTGGAACCGCAACAACGGCATTGGGACGGGTGGTGGCATCAGCACACAGTACGCGATTCCAAGCTGGCAGCAGGGCATCAGCATGACGGCGAACCTGGGATCGACCACGATGCGCAACGTGCCTGACGTGGCGCTTACGGCGGAAAATGTCTACGTTCGTGCGGACGGTACGGACAAACTCGTCGGCGGCACCAGTTGCGCCGCACCGCTATGGGCCGGCTTCACCGCGCTGGTTAACCAGCAGGCGATGGTCAACGCGGGTACGACGGTTGGGTTCATCAACCCCGCCGTCTACGCGATCGGCCAGGGATCGGGCTATGCGACGGATTTTCACGACACGACCGTAGGCAACAATTTCAGTTCGAGCAGTCCCAGCAAGTTCCCCGGCACGACCGGATATGATCTCTGCACGGGTTGGGGAACGCCGAATGGCGCAGCGCTCATTAATGCGCTGGCCCCCGCCTCGATTCCGGTCATCGCCGACACGAACCCTCTGCCGTCGTCATCGGCCGGCGTGGCCTACAACGAGACGCTGACCGCAACCGGCGGCACGCCCGGATATACGTTTTCCATCGTTTCTGGCAGCCTTCCCAACGGGCTTAACTTAAGCCCGGGTGGCGTGATTAGTGGTACGACCAATATCTCCGGCACCACGGCGAACTTCACCGTGCAGGTAACCGACAGCAAGGGAAAGTCGTCGTCCACGGCCCTGGCGATTGCCTGCCTCTCCGCGGGAACTCCCGTCATCACCACGATCAGCCCGCTGCCGATCGGCTCGACGGCGCTGGCTTATAATCTGACGTTCGCGGCGGCCGGCGGAACGCCGCCCTATACGTATTCGCCCGGGACCGGCACATTTCCGCCCGGGCTGACCGTGAGCAACGCAGGCGTCCTGAGTGGCACCCCGAGTGCAACCGGCACCTACACTTTTTACGTCACACTCACGGACAACGTTGGCGCCAACTCTACGGTGCCCTTCACGATGACGGTGGGCAGCCCGCCAACGTTCACCTCCGGGCCCACGCTGGCGAGCGGCATCGTGAATTCGCCCTACACTCAGTCGATCGGTGCGACCGGTGGCAAGGCACCCTACGCTTGGTCGATGACTTCCGGGGCCCTTCCGGCGGGCCTGACGATGAATAGTACCGGCGTCATCACTGGCACGCCAACCTCAGCCGGAACAGCGAACTTCACGGTCAATGTGGCCGGCACGGACGGACTTTCCTCTTCTCAGGCCTTCAGCCTCACGATCCAGGCTTACGGATCGCTGCATCACTTTCTTTGGGGCACGATCGGCTCGCCGCAGACGGTCGGCACGCCGTTTGCCGCGACCATTACCGCAAAGGATTCGGTCAACAACACGGTAACGGGTTTCACCGGGACTGCCACGCTCACGTCGGCGGGCCCACAGACGATTCTCAACAGTCCAACGTCCACCGCCAGCGGCAATAACGGGACCTATACCCTCGGCTATTCCTTCACGCCCTCGAGCCCCATCACGGTTACCGCGGTGCGGAGTTACTCCGGCTCGAAGGTATCCATTTGGACCAATGCAGGCGTCTTGCTTGCCAGTACGACGGTCTCCGGCAGCAACGGCGCGTGGACGGAAACGCCAATCATGCCGGTGCAGTTACAGTCCGGCGTCACCTACCGCGTCGGCTTTTTGACGGGAGGCCAGACCTACTATTGGAGCACCAGTCTCTCCTCGACTTTCGCCAACGGCACGATCAACCAGGATTACTACACCTCGGGCGACGCATTTCCCACGACGACCGATGGGGAAAGATGGTGGTTCGTCGACTTGAAATATACCGTCGGTGGTTCTGTGCCGGTCTCACCTGGAACAACCGGGGCGTTCACCGCGGGTGTCTGGAGCGGACCGCTCACCATCAGCCAGGCTGTGACCGGAGTTGTCCTCGAGGCCAACGACGGCTCGGGACATATCGGCGATAGCAATTCATTTAATATCAGTTTGCCGCAGGCGGTCGCGCCGACGTTCAGTCCCGCCGCCGGCACTTATACCAGCGCGCAATCGGTGGCTATCAGCTCCACCAGCAGCGGCGTTTCAATCGCCTATACCACGGACGGCAGCACGCCGACCGAAAGCAATGGGTTGGTCACTCATGGCTCTCCATTGTCCAATGGTGGGGTGGTCTCCATTGGCTCCACCGCCAACCTGCAGGCCATTGCCTATGGCGCGGGCTACCTCGATAGCGGGGTGTCGAGCGCCACCTACATCATAAGTATTCCCGGCGCGCCGGTCACGCTGCTCAACGACTCGTTTACCTCCGGGGCCACCGGTCCGTTCCTGACCTCCTCTACGGCAACAATCCGTCCCGGCATTGGTCTCCAGTCTCCGCCCACCTCGGCGGAATGGTTTGGCATTGGATCCACCACTACGATCCCCGAGAACTACGTCAACGGAGTAGGAATTTCGACGACCACCGGTGCAAGTCTCAGCCAGGGTGTAATCGCCTATTTTGAAGCCCCGGGCCAGCAGTACCAGCTTTCGGTCGGCAACACGCTGAACCTGATGGTCACTTTTAAGATGAACACGACGACTCCGGCCAATGTCGCCAGTGGCATCCGAATTGGCCTTGTTAATTCAGGCAGCACCGGAAGCACCAACAATCAACTCACCGTTGAATCAAGTACCCTCAATCCTTTGGCCACTAACTATTCGGGGTATTACGCTGATTTCGATCCCAACCAAACCACGAGCAACACATCATCCACGCTTTATTACCGTCCGGTTGGAGCAACGAATAATTGGGTCGGCGCTAATAGTGGTTCAACCGAGCTCGACGGCGGCATGCAAAAAAATGTGGTTTCTCTTCCCAATCCGGGCACCGACACCTATCAGGCCGTGCTCACACTTTACTATGCATCGCCCACCGCAATGCAGGTTACGCTTGGTATTACCGATCTTACCACATCGACCGTCGTGTCGGGATATGCCATCACTGACATTTCTGGCCCGGACGGGTTTCCGGGCTCGGGCATAGTCAATGCGTTTGATGGCCTCAGTATTAGCGCCGGAAACACCGGGCCCGCGACGATTACCAATGTTACCGTCAGTGGGCCGCAGGCGGCGACACCAACCTTCAGCCCGCCTCCGGGCACGTATACGAGTGGCCAAAATGTGGCCATCAGTTCCTCCACCAGCGGCGCCTCGATCGCTTATACCACGGACGGCAGCACGCCAACCGAGAGCAACGGCACGGTCACGCACGGCATCCTGCTTATCAACGGCGGAACGGCATTCATTGGCGGCAGCACGGTCACCCTTAAGGCCATTGCTTTTGCGTATGGCCAGTTCGACAGCGCGGTAGCAAGTGGCACCTATTCGATCCTTCCGGCAGCCACGCCGACGTTTAGTCCGCCCGCCGGCACGTATACGAGCGCGCAATTGGTGACCATCAGCTCCGCCACCGGTGGCGCCGCGATCGCCTACACCACGGACGGCAGCACGCCGACCGAAAGCAATGGGTCGGTCACGCATGGCACGCAATTGTCCAATGGTGGGACGGTATTCATTGGCGGTGGCACGGTTACCCTCAACGCCATTGCTTTCGTCATCGGCCAACCCGACAGCACAATGGCTACCGCCGCCTATACCATTAACCTTCCACCTCCGGCAGCCACACCGGCGTTTAGCCCTGTCGCCGGCACTTATACCAGCGCGCAGTCGGTGACCATCAGTTCCACGACCAGCGGCGCATCGATTGCGTATACCACGGACGGCAGCACCCCGACCGAGAGTGGCGGCTCGGTTACCCATGGCACGTTGTTAGCCAACGGGGGATCGATTCCCATCGCCACCACCACCACACTCAATGCCATTTCTTTCGCGAGCGGCTTCACCGACAGCCTTGTGGGGACCGCCGCCTATACCATTAATATTCCCCCTCAGGTGGCCACACCGACGTTTAGCCCCGTCGCTGGCACCTATACCAGCGCGCAATCGGTGACCATCAGTTCCACCACCAGCGGCGCCTCGGTATCCTATACTGTCGACGGCAGCACGCCAACCGAGACCCACGGCACCATAATGAACAGCGGTGGGTCTGTTTCCATCAGTCAGACGACAAATCTGCAGGCGATCGCCTTTGCCACCGGCTATCTCGACAGCCCAGTGACCGGCGCGGCCTACACGATCACCGGCACGCCAATTCCGACGTTACTCCGAATCGAAGGTTCGCATGGAGACCGACCGGCCGGTCTGCCCCCGCCGTAGTCCCCGCAGCTCCCCCCGGCCATGATCTCAAAACTGATCCTGCGGTAGCGGCATTTTGGCCGCGCGGTTTTGCCGGCCTGTTCCTGCTTGGAACTTTGAACATGGGTGTTTGTGATTTCCACGCATCGACGCGTTCATGCGTCGATTTTTACGCTACTATTGGTGGGTGCACGACATTCCTGACTTCATCAACACCGTGGCCGAGATGCAGGGTCTCGACGGGCCGTTTTCATTCCCGGAAAAACTTTTCCAGAAGATCTGGCTGCGGGGTGATTTCGATATCGCGCGCGCTGCGACCACGGAGGGCCGCGCCGTGCGCGTGCTGCATCCGGGCAAATGGAATTTGCTCGGCGGTCCCGATTTCAAGGGCGCGCAGTTGCAGATGGGCGACACGAAGGTGAGGGGAGACGTCGAGGTGCATTTGCATGAGCGCGACTGGGCCATGCATGGGCACGCTAATGATCAGGCCTATGATGATGTTGTCCTGCATGTCGTCTTATTTCCGTGCGCGGAGAAATTCTCCCACGGCCGCGATGGCCGGCAGATTCCCGTGCTCGCACTGCTGCCGCTGTTGCATCGCGATCTCGAGGAATACGCGGCGGATGATGCGATGGAATCGCTCGCCAACCGGCCGGCGTCTCGCGTGCCCGAGGAATTGGGTGGACTTGCCCCGGCCGAGATCGAGCGATTGCTGCGCTGTTGCGCCGAGCTGCGCTGGCGGCAGAAAGTGTATTTTGCGCGCCTTCGCCTCGCGCGGCTTGGCTGGGAGTCGGCGTGCCATCACGCCGCGCTCGAAATTCTCGGCTACCGGTTCAACCGCGCGCCGATGCTGCGCGTGGCCACGGCGTGGCCGTTGTCTGCGTGGTCGGCAGTCGAGGGAACGGCGGACGAGGCCTTGGCCGCCGAGGAGAACCGCTGGAGCGTGCAGGGCGTTCGCCCTGCGAATCACCCGCGCGTGCGTTTGCGCCAGTATGCCGAGTGGACGCGCGAGCGGCCCGACTGGCCGGCGCGACTTGGGGCGCTGGCTCGTACGTTGCCGACCGCCTCTGGAGCGGCCGATGGGGCCGCGGTCGATTTCCGCCGCACGCACGAACTGGCAAAATTGCGCGCCCGGCTTGCGCGCGAGATTGGTGCCGATGCCGTCGGCGGCACCCGGCTCGACAATCTGGTTTGCGACGGCTTCTGGCCGTTGCTGGCGGCGCGCGGTGCAGATGGATTTTTCGCGTGGTGGTTTTATTGGCCGACCGGCGACCTTCCGCCGCAGGTAACGGGCGCATTACGAGCCCTAGGGGTTTTTACCCATCACGCGAAACCAGCGTGTCATGGTTTTGCGCAAGGCATGCTTGGTTGGTTGCTTGCGCGGGAAAACTTCACCAGCCGCGTTGGCTGTGGGACTTGACAAGATTCTCCGCCGGTCGATATGTTGACCAACTCTATTTAGTTCACTTTCTAAAAGTGGGCCTCGTGCCCGCTTTTTTTTTCCACAAAATACAACACCATGAGCAGCGAAATTCTTTCCGTTCTCGAATACATGGAGAAAGAGAAGGGGATCAGTCGTGCCGACATGATTGCCGCGATCGTCAACGCCCTCAAAACGGCGGCCCTAAAGGGCGTGAACTCCGGCCAGGAGCTCAAAATCGACATCAACCCCAAGAATGGCCAGCTCAAGGCGTGGTCCCTGCTCAAGGTGGTCGATTCGATCAGCAATCCCAAGGTCGAGATCCACATTGAGAAAGCGCAGGTGCTCAGGCCCGGTGCGCAGCTCGGGGAATTCATTGAAAAGGAAATCGATCCTTCGACGCTGGGCCGCATCGCCGCCCAGACCGCCCGCCAGGCCGTCATGCAAAAGGTGCGGCAGTTCGAGAAGGAACGCATTTACGACGATTTCAAGGACATGGTTGGCAATATCGTCAGCGGCGTCGTCCGCCGCCGTGAGCGCAACGACCTGTATGTCGATCTCGGCAAGGCCGAGGCTATGCTGCCCGGCAAGGAACAGGTGCCCGGCGAGGAATACCAGCCCGGCGAACGCATCCGCTGCCTGCTCCTGGCCATCGAGTCCAGCCCGCGCGGCCCTGAAGTCATCCTGACCCGGGCCAGCCCGAAATTTGTCCGCCGCCTCTTTGAGCTCGAAGTCACGGAAATCGCCGACGGCACGGTCAAGATCGAGGCCTTCGCGCGCGAGCCCGGCTACCGCACGAAAATCGCCGTCTCCACGGCCGACCAGAAGGTCGATCCGGTCGGCGCCTGCGTCGGTGCCCGCGGCGCGCGGGTGAAAACCATCGTGCGCGAACTCGGTGGCGAGAAGATCGACATCATCCGCTATTATCCCGACCCGAAGGAAATGGTCATCGAGGCGCTCAAGCCCGCCGCGCCGCGCGATATTGTTTTCGACGAAAAAAACCACCGTATCATAGTCAAGGTGGCGACGGATGACCTCGCGGTCGCCATTGGCAAGGGCGGCAAAAACGTCCGCCTGACCTCACGGCTGCTTGGCTGGCGTCTCGAAGTCGAGGAGTTCAAGACCACTTCCGACGACCCGCGCGCCACCGCCATCGCGTCGCTCACCAAGGCCTTTGCCTTGGAAACCGTCGCTGCCGAGCGCCTCGTGGCCATCGGTATCAATTCACCCGCCGCCTTTTCGGGCGTCGAGCAAACCGATCTCGTTGACGCCGGTTTCACCACCGAGGAAGCGCAGGACATCCTCGCGCGCGTCACCAAAGCCAGCGTCTGATTCCTGCACCGCACAGCTACTAATTGATGAGTATCCGCATTCACGAACTGGCCAAAAAAATCGGCATGGACAACAAAGAGTTGTTGTCCCTGCTAAAAACGCGCCATTTCGACGTGAAAAGCGTTTCGAGCACGGTCGATAATATTTCCGCCGAGGCCATTGAACAGGAGTTTGCACCAAAAAGTTCGCCCGCCCCGGAATCCGCCGCACCGTCGCCGTCCGCCGCGACCGAGACTGAAACCAAATCCATGGGCGGCACCGCGGTCGCCACCGCGCCGGATTCGTCGCACGCCTTCACGACCCATGTTCCGCGTGATGCGTTCGTGAAAACAGCTGAGGGTGTCCGCCGCGAAAAGGAGGAGGCCGCCCGCGCCGCCGCACCCAAGACCATGGTCTCTCCGCCCCGCCCCGCGCCTGTCGCACCCCTGCGCCCGATCACACCCATGCGCGCCATGGAAACGGTGTCCCCGCCGGCGATCAAATTTGCGCCGCCCCCCGTGCCCACGCGGCCCGCGCCGGTTTCTCCGATCTCGGTTCCCCTTTCAAAATCAGTGTCCCCGCCGGCGCCCAGCATGCCCATGCGGAGTGCGCCGCTCGCGCCGCCGGCGGCGGTGCCGGCCGCCTACACGGCGCCGGTCGTCACCCAAGTCGGCGACGTCAAAATCATCCACATCAAGCCGCCCATCATCGTCCGCGATTTTGCCACGGCGCTCAGCCTGAAGCCATTCAAACTCATCTCGGAGTTGATGGAAATGGGCATCTTTGCGGCGATGACGCAAAGTCTCGACGAAACGGTGGCCGCCAAGCTCGCCGAAAAACACGGTTTCCTGCTCGAAATCAAACACCGGGCCGACGCCGCGACGCAGCAGGCTGCGAAAGAAAAAGAGAAGGAAAAGCAAACGAAACCGGACGCCGCCGATCCGGCCAACCTCGTGGCGCGCCCGCCGATCGTCTGCATCCTGGGCCACGTCGATCACGGCAAGACGTCGCTCCTCGACGCCATCCGCAAGGCCCATGTCGCTGACGGCGAGGCCGGCGGTATCACGCAGCACATCGGTGCCTACCAGATCGAGTTCAACGGCCGGAAAATCACTTTTCTCGACACTCCCGGCCACGCCGCCTTCAACAAAATGCGCGCGCGCGGCGCCAATGTCACCGACATCGCCGTGCTCGTGGTCGCGGCCGACGACGGCTTCATGCCGCAGACCGATGAAGCGCTCCAGCATGCGCAAAACGCCAAGGTCACGCTCCTCGTCGCGGTCAATAAAATGGACACCAAGGGTGCCAATCTCGATCGCGTCAAGGCGCAGATGCAGGAACGCAGCATCGCGCCCGAAGACTGGGGTGGGGAGACCGTCACCGTGCCCGTCTCCGCGGTCAAAGGCACCGGCATCAACGATCTGCTTGAGATGATCCTTCTCCAGGCCGACGTGCTCGAATTGAAGGCGGATCCGAAGGGCGAAATCGCCGGCATTATCATCGAGTCGCAGGTCGATGTCGGCCGCGGCCCGCTGGCCACGGTCATCATCCAAAGCGGCACGCTCAAAATCGGCGACGCCATCGTGTGCGGCCCGCATTGGGCCAAAGTGCGCGCGATGTACGATGACCAGGGGCTCCCGATCAAGGTGGCACCGCCGTCCACCCCCGTGCGCATCATCGGCTGGAGCGGCACGCCGGACAGCGGCGCGGCTTTCGTCGGTGCCAAAAATTCCCGCGAAGCCGAAAAACTGGCCGAGGAAGAGGAGCACCGCCTTAAGGCAAGCTCGATCACCGACACGCCGCCCAAGGACATTTCCGTCGAAAAGCTTTTCGCCAACATTGCCGCCACGCAGGAAAAAGTGCTCAAAGTCATCGTCAAGACCGACGTCTTTGGCTCCGCCGAGGCGGTGCGCACCATTCTCGAAGGCATCAAGAGCACAAAAATTTCGCTCGAGATCGTTTCGACCGATGTCGGACTCGTCACCAAGAATGACGTCCTCATGGCCAGCGCGGCCGGTTCCATCATTCTCGGTTTCAACACCAAGCTCGAGAATGGCGTTACCCCGCTGGCCAAGCACCACGGCGTCCGCATTGAGACTTTCGGGATTATTTACGAGCTCGGCGACAAGGTCCGCGAAATGATGGCCGACCTGCTCGACCCCGACCTCAAGGAAACCAAGACCGGCGCCGCGGAAGTCCGCGCCACGTTCCCGCTCGCCAAGGGTTTTGTCGCGGGCTGCCTCGTCACCGAGGGCAAGGTCAACCGCAACGCCTCCGCCCGTCTCCGTCGCGGCAAGGAAACCGTGTACGAAGGCAAGGTCGGCACGCTCAAGCGCTTTAAGGACGACGCCAGCGAAGTTCGCGCCGGCCTCGAGTGCGGCATCAAGCTCGACGATTTCAACGGCTATCAGGTCGGCGACGTCATCGAGTGCTACGAAATCCAGAAAATCCGCGCCGCCCTTTGATTTACGACTTATGATTTGTGACTTACGATATGAAGCAGTCCTTTTTGCTTCGGTTATCAAATCGTGATAAATCGCGAATCGTACATCGTAAGTCGTAAATTACAGTAGGTTTCCATGAGCAATCGCACGCTTCGCGTTAACGAACTGATCCAGCGCGAGCTCAGCGCCATTCTCCGCCAGCGTCACCAGTCCGAGGCCGTCGCGGTCACCATCACGGAGATCCGCGTCTCACCCGACCTGCGCGACGCCCGCGTATTTGTTTCCGTCATCGGCAGCGACGCCTTCGCGGAGGAAAAACTCCGGTGGCTGCGCCGCATCAGCAACGAGTTGCGCACTGAGCTGGGCCACCGTATCGTGCTCAAATACATGCCGCGGTTTAATTACGTCCTCGATCGCTCCACCATCCAGAGCGTCCGCATCCTGCAGGCGCTCGACGAAATTGAAGCGAAAGAAAAGGAGCCCGATGCCTAAATTTTATCCCAAGCTTTCGCCACGGTTCGGCCGCCTCCTGCCCGCGCTCGCCGGCAAAAAAATTGTTGTGATCGGCCATGCCCGGCCCGATGGAGACTGCATCGGTGCGCAGGTTGCGCTGGCCCGCGTCCTCACCGCGCTTCGTCTCGATGCGGTCTGCGCCAATCCCGACGTCGTTCCGCGCCGCCTGCGATTCCTCACGCCCGGCCTGGCCTTTCACCGCCCGGATGACCTCGGCTCGCTCGATTACACCGCACTCTATGTCGATTGCGCCGATCACAGCCGCGCCGGCCAGAAGCTGAAGACGCGATTCCCGCTGCCGTTCGCCAGCGTCGACCACCATCTTTCCAACGGAGGCTTTGCCGAGCATAATTTCATGGATGCCGGTTCCTCCGCCACCTGCGAAATCCTGGCTGGTCTTTTCCTCGACAACCACCTGCCGGTGGACCATCTCGCCGCGCAGGCGCTTTACGTCGGCATCCTCACCGACACCGGCCAGTTCCGCTTCAATTCCACCTCGCGCCGCACGTTCCAGCTCGCCGCCGAATTGATGTCGCTCGGCGCCCAGCCTTCCGAGGCCGGCTACCAGCTCTATGAGCGAGAGTCCGCGGGAAAAATGCAGTTGCTGCAAAAATTTCTCGCCTCGCTTCGCCTCGAATGCGGCGGACGGGTCTGCATCGGCACCCTGCCGAAAGGCATCTTTGCCGAGACTGGCACCTCCGCCGAGGACACCGAGGGCCTCGTCGATTATGCGCGCAGCGTCGATGGCGTGGAGATCGGCGTGCTCATCGAGGAGCAGTCCGATGGCATCAAGGCCAGCCTCCGCTCCAAGGATCCTGTTTATCGGGTCGATCTCATTGCCGCTCAGTTCAACGGTGGCGGCCATGCCTGTGCCGCCGGCCTGAACGTCAAGGAAACCACGGACACCTTCACGCCGCGCCTCCTCGCCGCGCTCGCCGCACAGATCGCCACCGTCGCCGCGCAGAAGGAATCCACCTAGAAGGATAGGGTGCGCTGCCCTCAGCGCACCGCGGGCGGTTGGATCAACCGCCCCTACCTTTGATGGCTCCTCATAAAACTGCTTCAAAAATTTAAAATGCTTCAGCAGCAAAAAGAACTCGAAGGCGTTCTCCTCGTTGACAAGCCCGGCGGTTTTACCTCGCACGACGTCGTTGCGCGCCTCCGCCGCAAACTCGCGATGAAACGCATCGGACACGCGGGCACGCTCGACCCGATGGCCACCGGCCTGCTCATCATGCTCATCGGCAAGGCCACGCGCATTTCGCAATATCTCATCAGTCTCGACAAGGAATATGAGGGCACGGTTACGCTTGGTGCCGTGACGGACTCGCAGGATGCCGACGGCCAGGTCATGGAAACACGTCCCGTGCCGCCGCTCAGCGAAGCCGAGGTGCTCGCGGTGATGAAGACCTTTCTCGGCGACCAGTACCAGATGCCACCGATGTTTTCCGCGATCAAGATCGACGGCGTGCCACTCTACAAGAAAGCCCGGCAGGGCGAGGACGTGGTGCGTGAGCAGCGTTTTATCCGCGTGTCGAGCATCGAGCTCACCAGCATTGCGCTGCCGCAGTTTTCCTTCCGCCTTCGCTGCAGCAAGGGCACCTATGTGCGCACGATTGCGCACGACATTGGCCAAAAGATCGGCTGCGGCGCGCACCTGAGTGCGCTGCGCCGCACGGCCACGGACCGATTCCGCATCGAAGATTCGCTCACGCTCGACCAAATCGAGGCTTTGCCCGTGCGAGAAATTGAGAAGCGCCTTCTGCCAGTGCACATGGCGGTGCCGAGTGTCGCTCTCGGTTAATGGTTATTGATTCTTTTGAATACCGCCCATGCCGACCGAGAGAAATCCCAAACGCCAAGCGCAAAATTCCAAAGAAATCCCAAGCAAACAAGGCCCGGGCGGTAAGAATTGCGCCAAAATGGAGAATTTTAACATTCAAATTTTTTTGGCGTTTGAACATGGGCGTTTGTGATTTGCGTGTATGAACGCTTCCTTTTCCTCGCTCGAACAAGCCGGCGCCCTGCCGCGGTGGCCGCTGCACCTGGCGATCGGCATGTTTGACGGCGTGCATCTCGGCCATCGCGCCGTCATCGAGGCCGCCGTGCAGTCTGCGCGCAGCAGCGGCGGCCTCGCCGTCGTACTCACGTTTTTTCCGCACCCGAGCACGCTTTTTCGTCCGGAAAATCCCACGCGCCTGATCATGCCGCCCGCGGCCAAGGCGCGTGTGCTGTTCCAACTTGGCGTCGATGCTGTCATCGAGCAACCCTTCACGCTGGAGTTCGCGCGCATCTCGGCCGAGGAATTCCTGCCGCATTTGCGCCAGACGCTGCTGACGCTCTCACGAATATACGTCGGCGAAAACTGGCGCTTTGGCCGGGGTCGGCGTGGCGATGTCCCGTTCCTGGTCGCCGAGGGACGCCGGCTCGGCCTGGCCGTCTTTAGCGCGCCGCGGGTCAACCTCGACGGCGAGCCCATCAGCAGCACGCGCCTGCGGACACTGATCAGAGAGGGTGACATCGCCGCGGCCAACACCCTGCTTGGCTATAATTATTTTTCGGAAGGCATGGTCGTGCCCGGCGCGCATCTTGGACACGAACTGGGTTTTCCCACGCTCAACCTCGGCTGGGAGCCGGAGCTGTCGCCACGCTTCGGCGTTTACACCGTGCGCGTCTCCGGCGCCAAATCGTCCGCGCCTTTGCCCGCGGTGGCCAACTACGGCCTGCGCCCGACGGTCGCAAGCGACACGCATCCGCGCCTCGAGGCGCATGTGCTCGGACCATGTCCGTTTGGCGAAGGCGACCCGATCACAGTCGAATGGCTGCGCTTCCTGCGCCCCGAAAGAAAATTTGCCAACCCGGAGGAACTCCGCGCGCAAATCGCGCAGGATGTGGCTGCGGCTCGCACAGAGTTTGGCCGGCCGATCATATAGGTGAAAAAGCAGTTCGCCCAAGGCGATCATCTCTGGGCTCGCGCCGCTTGCGATCCGTGCTATGACGAAGGCCATTACGATGGCTCAAGTCGACCAACCGGAACCGCGCTGGCAAGCGATCATCGCGCTCCTTGCGGTCGCTGGCATTCACCTGGCGCTGCCGAAAGAATTGGTCGTTGGACCTAGCTGGATGCTGCCGTCCCTGGTCGTGGTCCTGCTTGTCCCAACCGTGTTCGCTCACCGGCTGGGACGCCATTCACTGAATCATATTCTAGGTATTATGATCTGCGCGATCATCACGTTCGGCCTCATCGCGTCGGTGGTCCTGCTCGTCCTCACCCTCCCGGGAAAGCAGGAGCCGGCGCCGGCACTTTTATGCTCGGGTGGGGCGTTGTGGCTGACGAACATGCTGGTGTTCGCGCTTTGGTATTGGAGGCTGGATGGCGGTGGCCCGAGGGAACGTGAAACCCAAGATGAGTTCGGAAGCTGCAGCTTTGTTTTTCCGCAGATGCAAATCGAGAAAACCGAGCGCAAGAAATTCAGGGTTGAGGGATGGCGCCCTGGGTTTGTGGACTATCTTTTCATTGCCTTCACCACCAGTGCAACATTTGGCCCAACGGATGCACCGATCCTGACCCATTGGGCAAAACTCATTACCATGGCCCAGGGTTTGATTTCGCTCACCATCATGGTCCTTCTGATCTCGCGGGCCGTCGGTGTGCTATGAATGAAAGGGGCAAGGGCTGAAAACGTGTCAGGTTGAGGAAGTTGATGCTCCGTTGTGGCTGACAGAATTTGGTCTGCTGCTGAAATAGGTGAAAAAGCAGTTCGCCCAGTGCCTGGCTGACCGTCATATTCACATCGTCGAATGAGCCGCGAACGCAGCACCACCATGGCCGATGTGGCCGCCGCCGCCAAAGTGCATGTCTCGACGGTTTCCCTGTGCCTGCGCAACAGTCCCTTGATTCCCGAGGCCACCCGCCGGCGGATCAATGCCGCCGCCACCAAGGTGGGTTATCGGCCCGATCCGCTCGTCTCCGCCCTGATGCGCCGGCGGCGGACTGGGCGCGATGCCGAGAGCCATGCCGTCATCGCTTTTGTCACGGCCTTTTCTTCACACGAGGGATGGAGAAAAACGTCGCCGATGTTTGTCGGGTATTTCAAGGGCGCACGCCGCCGGGCCGAGGAAACAGGATACCGTCTGGAAGAATTCTGGCTGCCACCGGAGGGCATGTCACAACAGCGGTTCAGCGACGTGCTGTTCCATCGAAGCATCCATGGATTGCTGTTGGCTCCGCTGCCCAACCCCGCCCGCCCGCTCAGCCTTGCTTGGGAACATTTCTCGGTCGTGGCACTCGGCCTCACCCACTCGAGCCAGTCGTTGCATTGCGTCTCCCATGATCACTATCATGCGATGTTAATGGCGATGGATCGCTGCCATGCCCTGGGCTACCGGCGAATCGGCCTGGCGGCGAGCAAACTGGCCCACAGCAAAGTCGAGGGTATCTGGCTGGCGGCCTATTTATTGAAATGCCGGGAACTGGGTCTAGACCGAGCACCTCCGCCCTTGGTGGCGGAAACCTGGAAGGAAGAACTCGTGCAAGCTTGGTATCAACGCCATCGACCCGAGGTCATCATTTCGACCAATCCGCAGGATTTGGGTGGGTGGCTCGAGCGTTGGGGGCTGCACCCGCCCCACGATATTGGCCTGGTGAATTTGAGCGGCACGCGTTTGGGAGAACCGGTCAGCAGCATATTGCAAAGCTCCGAAATGATCGGTGCGCACGCCATTGATCTGCTGGTGAGTGGCATCGAGCACAATGAGCGCGGTGTATCCGCCCTGCCCAGCATCCTGCTGGTTCCCGGCAAATGGAACGAGGGACAAACCCTTTGCCTGCAGTCGGGAACGAATGCCCCCACGCGCGTCCGGGCCAAGCGACGGTAAAGTTAACGGTCAGCGGCATGGAGGGCATGGTCACTATGGGTAGGGCCACGTTGCCCTCAACGGGCGGCGACAAGTGCGCAGCCTTGTCGGCTGAGGGCAGCCGCCCCTACCGGATGCAGGAAAGCAAAAGTGGCGGACCTTCGCAGGCCCGCCACCTTGTTTGCCTATCGGAATGCAGAGACCCCCTCTGTGTTGCTTGGCAAAAGCTTTATTTATCGACGGTGTCTCACACGTGACGGAACTGCTGCGGCTCCCGAGGGCAGTCCACTGGCGTGGAATACCCTCGGGCCGGCATGATGGTTCAGCTACTGGTGCGTGACATTAAGGGCATAGAACGCGACGTGGGCGCCGATAGTGGAGCTTGAGCCGGTGGTTTGCAGGTAGTCGCCGGCCTTGAAGTAGAAGCGCTCGGAGTTGTAGCTTGAATTTATGGTGTATGTGCTGGTCACCCCGTTGACGATCATCGTGAGCGCATTGCCCACTACTTTAACGGTGTAACTGAACTTCTGGCCGATCGGGACCGTGGTGAGGGGGGTTTCAGGTCCACCGCCAGACGGGCTCGTTTCGAGGAGGAGGTTAATCTGCCCAGTCGAGTAGTAGAATATCTCGAGCAGTGGCTTGGTCGAGGTCGGCGTTCCCCCGTTGCCGATGTGAATCTGTCCGATGCTGACGTGGGCCAGGGTGTCTTCCACCTTTAGGGTCGCCGTCAGAATGTGCGTTCCAGTCAAAGGCCAGTCGCCGCCCGGCTTCAGCTCGCGTAACTCGCTCCGGGGAAAACTCGAGTTGGCGGTGTGGACGCCATTTTCTGGCGTGAAGAAGGTCATCGCGCCGTCGGTCTTGTCGGTATAGAAGTACGGATCGGTGAAGGTAGCCAGCTGCGGCTGCGTGATGGTCGTCGGGCTGCCGGCCGAGCCGATTGGCAATTGAAGCTCCCAGTTGGAGAGATCAAAGTTTTGTCCGGGCGGGACATTCGGGTTCAGTCCACCCGAGCTCGTGAACGCGGCGCTGATGGTGTGATTGGACTGCACATTGGCAAAGGTGAATGAGGTAATGGCACCTTGGTTCGCACCATCGACCGTCACACTTGACACTGAGAAGCCAGAGTTGGCGGCAATCGTGAACGCTTGGTTGGCACCCTGGTTCACTGTGACCGTGCCGGACGGGCTGATCGATCCGCCGGAGCTGGCGCTGGCGGTGATGGTGAACGTGACGGGCGTGAACGCAGCGCTGATGGTGTGATTGGCCGTCACATTGTTAAAGGTGTAACTGGCAATTCCGCCTTGGTTCACACCGTCAACCGTCACGCTGGATATAATGAATCCAGAGTTGGGCGCGATACTGAACGCCTGGTTGGCGCCAGAGTTCACGGTGATCGTTCCCGACGGATTGATCGATCCGCCGGAGCCGGCACTGGCCGTGATCGTGTAGGTGATTTGGACGAAGGCGGCGCTGATGGTATGATTGGCCTGCACATTGGAGAAGGTATAGCTGGTCACCGCACCGACGTTGGCACCATCAACCGTCACGCTGGACACGGTGAACCCGGAGTTGGGAGTGATGGTGAAGGATTGATTGGCGCCCTGGTTCACTGTGACCGCGCCCGACGGGCTGATCGAGCCGTTGCTTCCGGCGCTGGCGGTAATGGTGAACGTTGGCAAGGGGGCGAAAGCGGCACTGATCGAGTGGTTAGCTTGCACATTGTTGAACGTGTAGCTGGTCACCGCGCCGACGCTGGCACCGTCAACCGTCACGGCGGACACCAGGAATCAAGAGTTGGCCGCAATCGTGAACGATTGGTTGGCACCCTGGGCCACTACAACTGTGCCCGACGGGCTGATCGAGCCGTTGGCTCCGGCACTGGCGGTGATCGAGAAGGTTGGCAGAGAGGTGAAGGTGGCGCTGATGGTATGGTTGGCCTGCACGTTGCTGAACGTGTAGCTGGTCACCGCACCGACGCTGGCACCGTCAACCGTCACGCTACCCACGGAAAATCCAGAGTTGGGCGTGATGGTGAAGGTTTGATTGGCACCCTGGCCGACTACGACTGCACCGGACGGGCTGATCGAGCCGTTGGTCCCGGCGCTGGCGGTGATCGTGAAGGTCACCGGAGGAGCACCGACGGAGAGATTCCTCGCGGTGAGCGAAGCGCCCGCGGGTGTGGCGTTCTCATCGAGATTCCAGTTATCCAGGCTGGTCATGGTGTTGGCGGTGCTGCGGAAGGCGAAGTTGCTGCCGACCGTCAGTTCGGAACCACCCGGAGGGGTTACGAAGACCGAGTAGGTGTGCGCCGTCACGTTCACGACCAGGCGGAAGTGATACGAGAGATTGGCCGAATAGTTGATGCTCGAGGCCGCGGCATACGCGGTGCCGTTGTAAGCATCGATCTGGCCGGTGGGATTGAAGCGAGCGATGCAAGCCATGGCGGGGTAGGACGTGGCGGCACCACTGGAGAGGGCGACCACACCATTTTCCGGCGAGACCGAGGGCGTCGCGTCGAAGGTGGCGGTGAAAGTCCCGGTCGCGGCCGGGCTGAAGGCGAGCGAATGGAAACCATCGCTCGACGTGCCGGTCAGGGTTCCACCGGTGCTGGTATTGATCGTATACGTACCGGAGGTTATGCTGCTATCAGTGAAGCCGCTCTCGTAGGCAAGGGCCTTCAAAGTGGTGGTGGTGGTGATGTTCACCGGACCAGAGTAGAGCGTGCCCGCGGTCTCGGAGGGCGTGCTGGTGTCGGTCGTATAACGGATGGAGGTACCACCGGTCGCCGAAGTGATGCTCACATTTTGGGTGTTGGTATAGATGCCGGCCGCCGGGCTAAATACGGGTGCGGCTGCTTGCTGAGGGGGA
>Ga0210392_10000241_pt1 | contig 41110 bp, 32 predicted proteins | sample IncBWC30OmetaG_FD_161057 | JGI IMG/M metagenome (GOLD analysis project Ga0210392, IMG submission 161057) | Forest soil microbial communities from Barre Woods Harvard Forest LTER site, Petersham, Massachusetts, United States - Inc-BW-C-30-O ... | reverse complement strand
CCGCGATTCGCGCAAGGCGGCGGAGGAATGATTTTTTCCCGAGGGAAAAAATTATATGTTCAGCCTCTTCAAGAAATTCAAGGCCGGCCTGGCCAAGACCGTCGCCGCGATCGCCGAGAAAACCCACGGGCTTTTCGGCGGCCAGGCGCTCGACACCTCGTCGCTCGCAACGCTTGAGGAGGCGCTCTACACCGCCGACTTCGGCGTCGAGACGACCGCGGAAATCCTCGGCGAAATCAAGACCGCGGCGAAAAAGGACAAGGACCTGCGCGGTGCGGATGCCGCGGCCATCGGCGCCGCCGTGCTCCGCCGCGTGCTCGCCGGCAGCGAGGGTACTCTCGAAAATAATGTGGGCGGGGTGTCCCCTGGCCTCCGTAGCCTTGGCGAAGGAGGCTCACCCCGCGAAGGGGGTGCAACAGCTAATCCCACGGTCATCTGCCTCATCGGCGTCAACGGCTCCGGCAAGACCACCACCGCGGCCAAGCTCGCGTGGCGGCTGAAGCAGGACGGCCGCAGCGTGCTGCTCGCCGCCGGCGACACGTTTCGCGCCGCCGCGGTCGAGCAGCTCAAGACCTGGGCGCTGCGCTTAGAGCTGGAAATCGTCGCCAGCCACACTGGCGCGGACGCCGCCGCGGTCGCCTTCGACGCGTGGCGGGCCGCGAAGGCGCGCGGGCATGACTACCTCATCGTGGACACCGCCGGGCGCCTGCACACGAAGAGCAACCTCATGGAGGAGCTGGCAAAAATCCGCCGCGTGCTGAAAAAGAACGATCCGGCCGCGCCGCACCACGCGTGGCTTGTCGTCGACGGTTCGCTTGGCAGCAACTCCATCGAGCAGGCCCGTGTGTTCCATAAGAATTTCGGCCTCACCGGCCTCGTCGTGACCAAGCTCGACGGCACCTCGCGCGGCGGAGCGATCGTCGGCATCTGGCGCGAACTGAAGCTGCCGATTTATTTCCTCGGCCTCGGCGAGCAGGCGGAAGACCTGCAACCCTTCAGCGTGGAAAATTACGCGAAAGCCGTCTTCGGGATCGACGCATAAGCGGTATATCATTGGTAGGGCCCGTTGCCCTCAACGGGCCGAATTAACGGGCGGCTGAGGGCAGCCGCCCCTACCTCTGAAATTTTCCTAAAAATCCAACTCCACCGTGCCGAAGAAGCCACGGCGCTCGCCGAATTGGGCGGCGGTGACGCCGATGCCGGTACCATCGCGCAATTCATAACTTTTGTCGGTGAGGTTCACCACATCGAGCCGGGCCTTCAACGTCTCCTTGGTGCCAACTTTGAAGCTTTGTTCCGCCCCGACGTTGATCGTGTAGTAAGCGGGGACCGTTCCGCCGTTGGGAATGGTCGAGCCGTCGGGCGCCGTCGAATCGGTTCTCAATCCGGTGCCGTAAAGCGCATCGGCATAGACCCGTGTGCTGCCGTGCGACTCTTTCCAAAGATAGGACGTGCCAAACGAACCGGTGGTCTTTTGCTCATGGTCGAGATTGATCCAATGATTCTTGCTGTAAGCCCGGCGGTCTGGGGCGAACAGGAACTGTGACGAGTTGAAATCTTTGCCGTAAGCCGCTCCCAGGGCGACGTTCGCATAGGTGGAAAATCCGCCGGTCGTGTAAGAAGTCGTGAATTCCACGCCGTAGACTTTCCCTTTGGCATAGTTGAAGGCCGAAAGAATGAGTGTTTGCCCAAACAAGCCGTCGTCGAGTTGGTTCCTGGCCTGCTTGTAGTAGCCATCCACGCCCGCCTGCCACCCGGGCGCGAGCTTCTGGCTGATGCCGGCGTCGAAATAATCGGAGCGCTCGGCTTTGACCGGATCGTCCTGGTCCGAGGCGGCGGCGTTCGACGTGGGATCGAAAAGCGCCACGCTGTTGCCCGACACGTTTTCGACCGGCGGCGGCGTGAAGTAGCGGGCGTACCCGGCGTGGAGCGTCGTCGATTTCGTCGGCTGGAGGATGAAGTTGATGCGCGGACTGAGTTGATGCTCGTGGTCGAACGACGAGGTGAAAGCATCGAAGCGCGTGCCGTAGTTTAGGGTGAGCATGGGACAAATTTTCCATTCGTCCTGCAGGTACAAACCGGAAAACGCACCGTAGAGCCTGTGGTTGTCCACGATGGGAAAGGCCTTCCCCACGGGATTCCCGTTGGCGTCGAGGTTGAACACCGTCGTGGTCGAGTCGGCGGAAACCCATTCGTTCAGCCAGATCGCGCCGCCGCGGATCGTATGCTGGTCGCCGGCAGTGTAACTCGCGTCGGTTTGTAGCCCGCCGGAGGAGAGGTTCTTTTTCACATCGCTGGCCACGCCATTGAAAAAGAGATCGCCGACCGGATCGGGCTTGAAATGCACACTGCTGTTCCGGCCCAGGGCGGAAACTTGGAAGTTCAAATCGCCCGCCGATTTCTGATAGGTCACAACGCCATAATAATTTTGCTCGTTCTGCCTTTCATTCAAAGCCGATGAATCAAACGCCCCCGGTCCCTGGGTTGAGTTCCACGGATTGCCGCCGGGCGCGGTGCCGACCGGCAGGCCGGGCGTGTTGGGCACCTGGAAATTGCTGTAGGATCCGCTGCCGATGAAACTGATCCGGCTCGTCGCGTCCAGGATGTGGGACAGATACACGAACGCCTTGGATTGATCCGTCGTGTCGTGGATCGGCTTTGCACTCGAGGTGGGATTTTCAATGCCGAGGCCATTGTGATTGTAGCTGCCATCCACGAAGTAATCGGAATTTCCCGTCGAACCGCCGTAACCGAAGCTCGGGTGGAAGGTGTCGTAACTGCCGCCGTTCACCTCCGCGTCGCCGCCGTTTTCGGCCGCGCCGTTTTTGGTTTTGATGTCCACGACGCCCGCCGTGCGGAAGCCGTATTGCGCCGGCAGGGAACCGGTGATGAATTCCATGTTTTCCACGAAGTGCGGGTCCAGTTCCAACCCAAACCCCGAGAGGCCTTCCGGCAGGAGCACGCCATTGATGCGATACTGCAGGTTCGCATGCTCGCCGCGGACGTGCAAATCGCCGTTGGTCGCCGAATCCTGCGCCACGCCCGGCGCCCGCAGGATCAGCTGGTTGAACGGCGCGTTGTGGCCGAGCGACAGCGCGTCGATCTGGTTTTTATCGAGGTTGAATTCGGTGCCGCCCAGGGCAGGCACGATTAGTTCGCGGGCTTTGTCGAGGTTGCCGGTGACGGTGAATCGGTCGAGCACGACGGGGGCCTCCGTGGCGGCCGGAGGGGAGGTGCTGGGAACTTGCGCCGGGGCGAATGAAACGAAGGTGACAGGGAGAAAACAAAGAATGAAAAGGGAACGTGAGTGCATGGAAAGGCTGAGTCGGTAAATGTGGATACAGGCTGAAACCGCGGACGCAGGGCCCGGGACAGTATAGCTGGAAAACGCCTGCGACTTGCCCTGAGCGAAGTCGAAGGGCAGGTGCAGGCGGGTAGGGCGCGTTATCCCTAACGCGCCGAATATGACTCAGCTTTGCGGAGGGCCGCACAACGGCGGCAACCAATAGGGTGGCGCGGACAGGCAGGGCGCCTCGCCCGGCCGGGCAGCGACGGCGATCAGGCGGAAAAGGGCAACGATGAGCGCCGCGAAGATCGTCGCGGTGATTACACCGTGCGCAAAAAGCGTGACGACGCAGCCATCTTCATCGGGTTGATCGGCGTCATGGTGGTGCGAGCCGGTCGCGTTCGTGCCATGCGCCGCATGTTCACCTTGGCCGTGAATCCACTCGTGGGCCTCGGGGCATGCCACCAGCACGCTGAGCAGTAAGATCAGTGCGACGCCTGCACCCGCGGTGAAGCGGGTTAAGCGTGACGGCGTGCGGCGCAGACAGTTCAAAACGCCGTGAGTATGGCAGATGTGTCAAGAGGCCTTGAGGCCAAGTATCAAGTAACAGGTAACAAGTGACAGGAGTATGTGCGCAGCGCGCCCTTGTTACTTGATACCTGACACTTGTTACTTGTTGCTTGCCGCGGGGAGGGGAATCAGTTGACGCACATCGAAGAGCCACCACTCGCCGTTGCGCTGCTCGATGCGCGCGAGGATGTCGCGGCCGGGCTGCACGGCGGCCAGGGCTTGAGGTGCGGCTTTGAACTCGCGGGTGCCGGCCGACAGCGCGCCGGGGATATCATGGAAGGCGACAAGCACCACGCCCTGGTCGGCCTGCACGGCAACGATGCGACCCTTGAACGCAATGCCGTGCAGCTCGTTGGACGCGTCATCATCGCAGTGGCAGTCGTTCGTGGCTGGCGTCGTTGCTGCATGATGATCTTTGGACGGGGCCGAGACACACGCGGCCAAAGTGAGCACAGCGACCAAAGCCAGCCCGCATCGCCCATACAGTCTCTCAGGAGCGATGCGCCCGATCGGGCCGACTTTGTCGGGGCGGCCGCGACGAAGTCGCCTTGCGCCGAGGGAATCGGCGCAAGCGGATGCATTAGCACTGGAAAGAGAATGATGCATCCGGGCCAGCGGGCGTTTCATGACGGCTATCCTGGCCTTTCCGGCCCGTACTGGCAATCCCGAGGATACCCAACGCCGAACGTCGAATGCCGAACTGCCAACGGCTAAATACCAACTACAAATAACATATCAACGCATACGCATGTGTTGATATGTTTTCTTGACAGGCGGCTTGGGGTGGTTTCGATTGCGAGGATGAAAGGACCTATTCCATTGACCCATACGCTCGGCTTTCCCCGCGTCGGGGAAAGGCGCGAGCTGAAAAAGGCCATCGAGGCCTACTGGCAGAAGCAGCTCACCCGCGGCGAACTCGAACGCGTCGCGCAGGAGCTGCGTCGCCGGCATTGGCTCGTCCAGCAGCAGGCCGGTATCGGACTGATCCCGTCCAACGATTTTAGTTTCTATGACCAGATGCTCGACCTGACCTGCCTGGTCGGCAACGTGCCGCTGCGTTTCGGCTGGGATGGCGGGAAGGTCGATCTCGACACGTATTTCCAACTCGCCCGCGGCGTGAGCGGAGGCGCGGAAAAAACCGGTGGTTGCGGCTGCGCTTCCTGTCAGACGTCAGCGGCGGCATGCGAGATGACTAAATGGTTCGACACGAATTATCACTATCTCGTCCCGGAGTTTCGCGCCGCCACGCAATTCCGGCTCTCCTCGACCAAGGTGTTCGATGAATTTTCCGAGGCGCTCGCGCTGGGCATCAAGACGAAGCCCGTGCTCATCGGCCCGGTCACTTACCTGACTCTGGGCAAGGTGCACGACACGGAAAATCCTCAGTTCAACCGCTTCGAGCTTCTGGAGCGGTTGCTGCCGGTTTATGTCGAAGTGCTGCAGCGGCTGGAAGCACTGGGCACGGAGTGGGTGCAGCTCGACGAGCCGGTTTTTTCGCTCGATCTCACCAGCGAACAACGGATCGCGCTGGCCACCGCCTATGTGACGCTGGCCGCAGCCGCGCCGAAACTAAAGCTGCTTGTGGCCAATTATTTCGGCGGCCTGCGCGAAAACCTCCCCGATTTCCTGCGCCTGCCGGTGCACGCACTGCACGTCGACCTCGTGCGAGCGCCGGACGAACTCGATGCCATCCTCCGCGAATTTCCAAAGAATAAACTTCTTTCGATCGGTCTGGTGGATGGCCGCAACATCTGGCGCACCGATCTCGCCGCGGCGTTCGCAAAACTGGAAAAAGCCGCGGCGGCGCTCGGGGCCGGCCGTCTGCTGGTCGCGCCTTCCTGCTCGCTGTTGCATACGCCGGTGACGTTGCGGCATGAGACGAAGCTCGATGCGGAATTCAAAAGCTGGCTCGCCTACGCCGAGGAGAAACTTGCCGAGGTCGGCACGCTGCGCGATCTGTTGGAGGGTGGGGCGCCGGCCCGCGAAGCATTGGCCGCCAGCCGCACGGCCCTCGCGTCGCGCGCTGCCAGTTCGCGCATCCACAACGCCGTGGTAAAACAACGTGTGGCCCGGGTGGTACCGGGCGATTTGCAGCGCGCCGCGCCGTTTCCGCAGCGGCAGGCCGAGCAACGCGCGAAACTCCGGCTGCCGCTTTTCCCCACGACCACGATCGGTTCGTTTCCGCAGACCGACGAAGTGCGGGCTGCCCGCGCCCGCTGGCGCAAGGGCAGTCTCAGCACGGCCGATTACGAGCGGTTCATTGAAGCCGAGATCGCGGACGCCGTGAAATTCCAGGACGAGATCGGCCTCGACCTGCCGGTGCACGGCGAATTCGAGCGCAATGACATGGTCGAGTATTTCGGCGAACAGCTCGATGGATTTGCCTTCACCGAAAACGGCTGGGTGCAGAGCTATGGCACGCGGTGCGTGAAGCCGCCGATCATTTATGGCGATGTGGCGCGTCCGCAGCCGATGACCGTGCGCTGGTCGGCCTATGCGCAGACGCTCACGCGCCGGCCGATGAAAGGCATGCTCACCGGTCCCGTGACGGTGCTGCAGTGGAGTTTTGTGCGCGATGACCAGCCGCGCCGCGACACGACGTGGCAAATCGCGCTCGCCTTGCGCGATGAAGTTCTCGACCTCGAGCGGGCCGGCCTCGCGGCCATCCAGATCGACGAACCGGCCTTGCGCGAGGGGCTGCCGCTGCGCTCGGCCGACCGGGCCGACTACCTAGCGTGGGCGGTCGGGGCCTTCCGCTTGTGTGCGGGCGGCGTGCGCAACGACACGCAAATCCACACGCACATGTGCTACGCGGAGTTCAACGACATCATCCAGGCGATAGCCGATCTGGACGCGGACGTCATCACCATCGAAGCCTCCCGCTCCGGCATGGAGCTGCTCGAGGCGTTTGAAACGTTCCGTTATCCGAACGAAATCGGCCCGGGCGTCTATGACATCCACTCGCCGCGCGTGCCCGGCGTGGCCGAGATGGAGCAGCTGATTGAAAAAGCGCTGCGCGTGCTTCCGCCGGGCAACATCTGGGTCAATCCCGACTGCGGCCTCAAGACCCGCGGCTGGGCCGAGGTGAAACCGGCGCTGCGCAACATGGTCGAGGCCGCCCGGCGCCTGCGCGTGCGTTTTGCCGCTGAACACAAAGCTGGCATTAGCTCTTAGGCTTTTCTTAACCGCGAATGAACGCGAATCGACGCGAATAGAAAACCTTAACCACGGATGACACGGATTGTCACGGATAGGGGCAGTTATCAGTGTAATCCGTGGTTAAAAGATAGGCTTGGAGGTTGGTTCCTTCATTCGCGTCTATTTGCGTTCATTCGCGGTTAAAAATCTGATCAGAATCCGTGGTTATCCGCGCTATCCGCGGTAAAAAATAACATCGATTAGTGCCCATTGGCGGTTGAATCTGCATTCTTCCGTCTCCTGTTTTCATGTCCTCGCCGAGCCAAACGACCGAACCACGCCAGCTCAAATGCCGCGACCGTGCGGTCGTGATCGGACGCGAGACTTTGCTGGTCGGCATTCTCAATCTTACGCCGGATTCCTTTTTCGACGGCGGCAAATTTGTCCAGGGCGAGTCGGCCCTGGCGCAAGCCAGCCGCCTGGTCGAGGACGGCGCGGCCATCATTGATGTTGGCGGCCAGTCCACGCGGCCCGGCTACGAGGAAATATCCGACGAAGAGGAAATCGCGCGCGTCGTGCCGGTCATCACGGCCCTGGTACCGCGGCTGCCGGTCCCCCTTTCCATCGACACGTACAAGCCCGCGGTCGCGCGCGCTGCGCTGCAGGCGGGCGCGCACTTGATCAACGACATCTATGGGCTGCAGCGCAACCCGGAGCTGGCCCGGCTCGCTGCCGAGTTCGGCTGTCCGGTGGTGGTGATGCACAACGACGCGGCGTTCCGTGAGGCACCCGGCGATACCATCTATAAGATCAAACTCTTTTTCGAGCGTTCACGCGAAATTGCCGCGCAAGCCGGTCTGGCCGAAAACCTCATTGTCCTCGATCCGGGCATCGGCTTTGGCAAAACCCAGGAACAAAACCTGGAGATCCTCGCCCGCCTGTCCGAGCTCAAGCTGCTCGGGTTTCCGCTCTGGCTCGGCGCCTCGCGCAAATCGGTGATTGGAAATGTCCTGGGGCTGCCGCCGGATGAGCGCCTTGAAGGCACGCTGGCCACGACGGCGCTTGCGGTTTGGCAGGGAGTCGAGTTTATCCGCGTGCACGACGTGCGCGCCAACGCGCGCGCGGCGAAAATGGCCGCCGCCATTCGGAAGTTTGTTTGAACCGCAAAAACGCTTTTTTTAACCGCGAATGGACGCGAATAAACGCGAATGAGAGAAACAACCAGCAATCCGATTTTTTCGGCACGATCGCGGAGTGATTTTTTACCACGGATTACACGGATAAGCACGGATAACTGACCCTATCCATGAAAATCCGTGTAATCCGTGGTTAAAGTGTTTCTATTTGCGTTCATTCGCGTCCATTCGCGGTTAAAGTTTTCTATTCGCGGTTTAAAACAAAATTCATGAACGGAAAAATCCACCTCAAGAACATGGTGTTCTACGGCTACCATGGCCATCTCGCCGAGGAAAACTCCCTCGGCCAGCGTTTCATGATCGATCTGGTCATGACGCTGGACATCGCCGAGGCCACGCGCACCGACAATCTCTCATCCACGGTGGATTACGTGAAGGTTTACGGCATCTGCCGCCAGATCCTGGAGCACGACCGGGTCAAGCTGCTCGAGACGCTCGCGAACCACCTCATTGACCGGATTCTCGAGGCGTGTCCGCGTGTGACGAAGGTCGAGATCACGATCAAAAAGCCCTCGGTGCCGATGGACGGGGTGCTCGACTACGTGGCGGTTGAAACCAGCAAGGAGCGGTGAACACGGCGTATCTCGGGCTGGGCAGCAATCTCGGCGACCGGCACCAGCACCTGGCGGAGGCCGTGCACCGCCTGCATGCCGGGCCGGTCCTGCAGGTTGTAAAAGTTTCCCCAGTTTACGAGTCGAGTCCCGTCGGCGTGACCGCGCAGCCAGATTTTTTAAACCTCGTTGTGCAGGTGGCGACGACGCACACGCCGAAAGAACTTTTGGCCGAATGCCTGCGCATGGAGACTGATCTCGGCCGCGTGCGCCGCGAGCGCTGGGGCCCGCGCACGATCGACATCGACCTGCTGCTTTACGGCGACCTGCGCATCGACGACGAATCTCTCACGGTGCCGCATCCGCGGATGCGTGAGAGAAGTTTCGTGCTCACGCCGCTGGCGGAGATTGCGCCGGGACTGAAGCTGGACGGGAAAGCGATCGGCGAGCTCGCCGCCGCGCTGGGCGAGACCGGCCTGCGCAAGCTCGGGCCGCTCGATGGGGTGGATATAATTTTCAAGAAGGAAGCCCGGAAGCCATGATCTGACGTATCCACGCTTGTAGGAGCCTGCTTGCAGGCGATTTGGGATTTGCTCTGATCGCGAGCAAGCTCGCTCCTACAGCTCGGAGGAAACGTCCTCCAATTCTAAATCCATCGTAAGAAAATGAATTTCCAACCCCACGTCCTCCTCAACGGCCGCCTGTTCGACGCGGGCGCGGCGCGGATTTCGCCGCTCAGCGATGGCTTCATGTTCGGGCTGGGCTTGTTCGAGACAATCAAGGTTCTCAACGGCCGGCTGGTATTTTTTGAGGATCACTTCGAGCGGCTTCGGCGCAGCGCCGGTGAGCTGGGCCTGCCGTTCACGGCGTTGGCTGCTGAATTGCGCGCCCACTGCGAGCAGTGCGTGTCGGCCAACGGACTGGGCGAGGGTAGCCTCAAGATTGTGATGTTTCAGGACACGAACGGCCCCGGCGAGTTGATCGCAACGCGGGAAAAAACCTATTTGGCCGAACACTACGAACGCGGCTTTGCGTTGAAAACGTTTCCCGGCGGCCAGCGCGAAGGAAAGCTCTTCGGCTTAAAAACGACAAACTACCTCGGCAACCTTCAGGCGAAGCAGGCGGCCAAGGCGGCCGGCTGCGACGAAGCGCTGTTCATCGATTCCGCTGGCCTGATTCTTGAGGGATCGACGAGTAATGTGTTCGTGGTGAAAGGCGGCGAAGTGCTCACGCCGCCGCTCGATGGCCGCATCCTGCCCGGCATTGCGCGCTCCCGCGTGCTGCAACTTTTGAAAAACGGCCGCGAATGCGCGGTCGCGGCTAAACAGTTCGCTGGCGCGGACGAAGTCTTTGTCACGAACGCGCTGCTCGGGGTGATGCCGGTGTCGGCGGTCGATCAGCAACGTTACAATCTGAACCACAACCCCGTCACGAAAGCGCTGATGGAAGCGTATCGAAGGCTCCAACTGCAGTCGGTGGATGGTGGGGCGTGACTTTGATTGGGGTGGAGCGCGTCGTCCCGACGCGCTCAAGGCGCCCGGCGCGTTGGGGGCAACGCGCCCTACCGTTGAATGGCACCCCGCCCACAAAATTTAACTAATGTTGCCAAATATTTGGCACCCGGGGACATTCCGGGACTCTAACCAAGGATCCATGAAGAATCTTGTTTTGATAAAGCGCCATGCGAAACGGTTCTTTCGTGAATGGGTGCTGCCCCTCGGGCTGGTGTTTCTCATGGTCGCACCTCTGCGATCGGCCGTCCTCGATTGGAATTGGGTTCCGAGCGGTTCAATGAAGCCGACGATCGTGGAAGGAGAATTGGTGCTCGTGAACAAGCTGGCCTATGATTTGAAATTTCCGTTCACCACGCATCATCTTGCGCAGTGGAGCGATCCCTCGCGGGGCGACATCGTCGTGTTTTTTTCTCCCAGTGATGGCGAGCGGCTGGTCAAGCGCGTCATCGGCCTGCCCGGCGATACCATCGAAATGAAAGACGATGTGCTGTCGATCAACGGGAAGCCGTTGGAATATAAAATCGAGGATCCGGCGCCTTATCATCGGGATATTTTCGAAGACCAGCATCCGGTGGTGGCGAGCGAATCCCTGGCAGGATGCAACCATCTGGTGCTGGCCTTTCCCGAGCGCCTGGCCCTGCGCACGTTCGGCCCTTACGTTGTGCCCGCGGGACAATATTTCATGATGGGTGACTCTCGCGACAACAGCGCTGACTCGCGTTATTTCGGGAGCGTCAAGCGTGAGGCCATTGTCGGAAAGGCCACCGTCGTGCTGCTCTCATTTGATCCACAGCGGTATCTGCTGCCAAGGCCCGACCGCTTTTTTCATCCTCTGGCGGCGAAGCAAAGTTGAGCCGTGGCAACGAGGTAGGGCTCGCTCCCCGAGCGGGCCGCGGCGCGTTGGGGGCAACGCGCCCTACCTAAAAGGTGGGCTTCACGCTTCGCACTTCAGCACGAAGACCGAACCATTTTCGGTGCCGACGGCGAGGAACTGGTCGTCGGGTGACCAGGCGAGTTTGGTCGCGGCGGTGGGCATGCGGACGGTGGCGCGGAGCGGCTGCTTGCGCTCGGGGCTCCACAACACGAGCCCGCCGTCCTGCGAGGCGGTGGCGAGCAGGCCGTGGCTGTGTTGAAAGGCCAGCGCGCACACCGGCGCGTCGTGCGGCAGCATCAAGGGCGTGCGGCCGTCGGGTCCCGCGCCGGAGCAATCCCAGATGCAGGCATCGCTTCCGCCGCTGGTGGCGAGCCAGCGCGAGGTGTGGTCGAAGGCGAGATGCTTCACCTTGCCCTCGTAGCCGCTCATGTGGAATTCCTGGTCCTGCTCGGGCAGCCACAAATGCACGCTCGGGTCCTGGTTGCCGGAGACGAGCCATCGGTTGTCGGGCGACCAGACGAGCGCGTGGATGCCGTTGGCGTAGGGAAATTCCTTTTGCGCGATGAAATCGTCGGCGTCCCACAGGCACACGCCACCGAAATAAGCCACGGCCACGCAGCCGCCCGACGGCTGCCACGCGAGCGCGGTGATGGTCTTGGGCGCGGGCTTGAACGCGTGGCGGACGCTCGCATCGGGATTGAGCAAAACAAAATCGCGCCCGGCGGAGGCAGCCACGCAAATTTGAAATTTGAGATCTGGAATTTGAGATCGAGTGGGTCTCCACTCGAGATGCTCGACCCAGGCTTTGCCGAGCGAGGCGGTGGCGGTGTGCTGGCCGCTCGTGGCATCCCAGAATTTGACGGCGCCATCCTGGCCGCCGGTGGCTATAAATGAGGCGAGAGGCGAGGGGCAAGGGGCGAGAGGAGAAGCAGCCGATCCTTCTGATATCTGCCCTCTGCCATCTGTCTTCTGCAGCGCTGGCATCCAGGCGAGGCAGTTCGTGCCATTTTCATGTCCGGGTAACTCGTGTTGCTTGGCGCCGTCGGTAGCGGAAAAAATTGAGACCGGGCCCGCTGCTGATGCAGCCGCGAGAGAAATTTGAAATTTGAAATCTGAAATCTGAGATCCGGGGTCAATGACCCCGGCTACAGCGGACCAAGCGAGGTCGATGACGTAGTCGTCGAGCTGTGCCGCCCAGTGCTTGGTGAGGTTCATTCAGCAGTAGCGAGTAGCGGGTAGTGGGTAGCGAGTAGAGAAAAATCAGCAGCTGGGCATGGAAGATGGTGGCTCAGTTTACCACACACATTGTAGGTCGGGGTTTATCCCCGACGTGTCGGGCGTAAAGCCCGACCTACACCGATCATGCTCGCTACTTTACGCCCGACAGGGCGTGTCGCCCTCGTTCGGGAGCTCCGCGGGGCCGCTCCGTCTTGCTGGCCGGATTTTGTGCCGGCTTCTTTTCGTTTTTCCATTGCCGGCGCAGCTCTTCTGCGCGACGGATGAGTTTGGGCGCGGGAGAATCCGCACCCAGTGTCGGGCTGGGCAGCGAAAGTTTCAGGTCAGGCGTGATGCCGAGTTCTTCCAGTCGTCGGAAAACGGTTTTCATCGCGCGGCTTTCGTCGCGGAAGAAAACACTGCCGCGGATGCGGACGAACTGCCAGCCGAGGCGCTCAAGGATGGCCTGGCGTCCCATGTCTTCCTGGAGTTGTTCCGGGCTTTGGTCGCGTTCGCCGTCGCACTCGACGGCGAGGCGCTTGCCATTGCCGGCCACCACCATGTCCATCCGGTAACTGCCGACCTTGTATTGTGGCTGCACGACATAACCGGTCTCGACCAGCTGTTTCGCCACGCGCTCTTCGAAGATCGATTCAGTCCGGTCCAGCAGCTTCTTGAGCTCGCGTTCCCACGCCCCGGGATCGATGGCGTGTTCGATCAGCCGGCGCCGGTAATCCCCGGGCTTGAGGTCGGTGGTGTGATTGAGGCTGTGGACGATCCAGAGCTGGTCCCGCGCGCGGCTGACGGCGACGTTGAAGCGTTTCTTGAAAATTTTCTTGGACCCTTCCTGTCGCAGCGGCAGCGGCGATGCCGACGTGGGCGTGTCCACCACGGAGAGAAACATCACGTCGCGTTCGTCGCCTTGGAATTGTGCGGGGGTGCCACAAAGAATCTGGCGGCCCTTGTATTCGGCCGGTTGGAGCCGCTGGCGGAGAAGCGTGTCCACTTTCATCGCCTGCTGGTCGCCCACCAGCGAAACCACGCCGAACGACATGGGCTTGCCGGCTTCGTTGGTCGCATATTCCGGCTGCTCGATGGCGGCGCAGATGAGCGAGGCGATCGCCTCGGCCTCGGCGTCATTGGTCCCATCGTCCCGGCTGTGCCCGCCTTCGACGCGGAAGGGAATGACATGCGGGCTGAGCTTGATGGACGAGGCTTCGCGCAGCGGCTGGATCTCGTCCTTGTAGGAAAGGCTGTTGCTGAACGCGATGATGTTGGGCGCGCAGCGGAAATGTTCGACCAGGCGGATGATGCCGCCGAAGGCAAATTGCGCGAACTCGTAGATGGAGGTTTCGCCATCGTAGAGTTCCTTGCGGGGAATGCCCTGCAGGTGGACGGTGATCAGGTTTTTCACCAGCTCCAGATCCATGCCCACCGCCACCGGCGTGACCTGTTCGTCGTCGCCGACCACGACGGTCTGCTTGCCGAGGTAGAGGGCGAACATCGCCATGGGGTCGCACTGGCTGGCTTCGTCGATGATGACCACGTCGAACTGGGCGGTGCGCGGGTCGAACGCATCAGCGACTTCGTTGAGCGGCATGATCCAGACGGGCACGGCGCCCTTGGCCACGACCATTTCGCGCCGGGCCGCGGCGAGAAATTCCGCGTCGCGCACGCCCTTGCCGGATTTGGCGAGCTTCTTGCGCATCGCTGCATACGCGCCCAACGCCTGCTTCTGCTCGTGGGTGGTTTGCCGGATCAGGCTGACCCAGGTCAGCTTCTCGACCAGTTGGGCGGTCACGCCGAGCAGTTCGCGGCTGAGGCGCTCGATCTGCTGTTGGATCTCATCGAGGGAAATATTCGCGCGGTGTTCCAATTCATCGTGCAACTGCCGCCACTCCCAGGCCGCTTGCGGATCGCCCGGCGGCTCGGGTTTCAAATGGAACGGGTGGCGGTTTTTGATGGCGGTGGCCCAGGCGGGCGCCACCTGGCCCAAACGGGAAAGCAGGCTCCGGCGCACGGCCAGGTCTGGCTCGAGGTTCTTCAAGCGCGCCAATTCATCGTAAGCTTGCTGATACGCATTCGGTGAAGCTTCGCGCAGGGATAGTCGCAGCAACTGGGTCACGGCGGCCTCGGTTTGGTTGGTTTCCACCACGAGCGAGTGCCACTCCGTCCAGATGTTTTCCAGATGTTTCAAGCGCAGCCAGGCGGCGCGCGCCTTGAGGATTTTCTCCAAATCGCCCAGCACGGCGTTGCGCAGGCGGCGCAATTCCGCGTTGGCGCCCGTGCCCGGCGCGGTGGAGTCGAGATAGGCCGGCCAGTTGAAACCCAGCCGCTTGAAATTTGCCTCCAAGGCCAGCCACGTCGAGCTGTGCCAGTCGAGGCAGGTTTGAATTTGGGAAACAAATGGACGGCAAACCTGCTCGGGTTTGTCGCTCAGTTCCGAGGCGGGCGGGCCGCCCTGCGCGGTCATCAATCGTTCCCAGCGCTCGACGAGATCCTGCCGCACAATCGGCATCCGCAGCGAGGCGCGAACCGCGCGAAAATGTTTCGAGTCATCAAGGTTGGGCGCCCGGCCGCTGATTTTGACGGCGCTGATGACTTGGTGGCATTGTGACTTGGTGAGCTTGGTCAGCCGGCCAAACGATTTGCCGGCCTCGATGTGCGCGATGATTTCATCGACGATCGGAAGCAATTCGCGGGGCGAGCGCGGGTCTTCGATGCTCGGCCCGTGCGCGATCACCAGCGCGTAGCTTTCCTGGATTTCCTGCCACCCACTCTCGATCAACGCCGTGAGCGAAAGCCAGACTTGCTTGGCTTCCTTCCCGTCGCGTCCAGCCTGCACGGCTTCCAATTGCCACGGGGCACCGTCCCGAAAAAATTCAATGGCCTTGGCGGCGAGTTCCAGCATCCGGTCAAATTCCGTCAGGTCGGAAGGGAAGTTTTGCTCATCCCACAGTTCGGCCCGGTAGCGCAGGTTTTGAGTTTTCAGCTGGGTCATTTCCTCGACCAGCGCGTTGAACTGTTTCGGCGTGGGCAGCGGTGCTGCGCCCGGGCGGAAGGCGTTGAGTTCACGTTCGTCCTCAAGGCTGATGCGGGCGTTGGTCTGGTAAAGCGCGACCAGCTCGGCCGGCGGGAGCGGAGCCGACTGTCCGAGGCTCACCGGGCTGGGAACCCAGTCGTCGACGCCGGCGCCCTGCTGGACACGTTTGGCGGCATCGATCGGGCGGATGTCTTGTTGGCCGAAAACAATGCTGCGAATTTCATCCTGCCGGGCCTCGAGCAGGCGCGTGCGGGCGTGGCGGAGTTTTTCGATGATTTGCTGGCGGTCTTTCTTCAGGCGCTCCGCCTCGCGCTCCAACTGTTGGTCGTCCTGCGAAAGGCGCACATGGATTTTCCGGACCGACTGCTGCAGCTCCTCCTGGCTTTGTTTGTCGTTTTGGAGGACGCTGATGCAGAGCGGCTGGAGCGGCTCCACGACTTTTTCCCGGAGAACGCGCAGCGCCTTCGGAGTGTGCGCGGTGACGAGCACGCGTTTCCCTTGGGCGAGCAAATGGCCGAGGAGATTCGCAATCGTGTGGGTCTTGCCCGTGCCCGGCGGGCCTTGCACGAGGACGCAATCGCGTTTGGCCAGTTGTCGCGCGATTTCCAACTGCTCGCGGTTCGCGGGCTTGCTCAGCAGGATGTCCTCGTCCTCGTTGCCCAGCGGCGTTGACCGGGAGTTTTCCGTCACGCCCGGGGTGCTGCCCACCAGGCCGACGATCTGCAGGAGCGACGCCGGAAATTCGGTGCGCTTCGCGATGTCTTCCTGCACGAGGTCGAAAAAGTTTCCCAGGCCCACCCGGCGCTGGCGCATGAAGATCACCGGCTCGCGCCGGATGGTGGGATGCGGCCCCTTCGGTTTTTCGCCGTCAGGGAGCAACTGGCCGACCGTCGGGAAAATGCCCTGGACCAGGCGTTGCAGGAATTCGGACGTGTTGCCGTTGCCGAAGGGAAACAGCTCGGTTTTCTTCAGCTCGTCCGCGCAATGGGCGACCTGCAGATGATTGACCTTCGGCAGCGCGCGCAGGAATTCCAGGTAAAGTTCGGGCGGATGCTCTTGCTTGCGGAAGACAAACTGGGGCTGCTTGCCCTCGGGATAAAATTCCAGCTCAAGTTTTTGCAGGAGCACGGGATGGTCGATCGTTGTGCTCAGGTCGGGACAATGCAGCAAGCCGTCGCCGCAGAGGATTTCGATGCTTTCGGACTCGCGCTCCTGCCGTCCGTACCATTCGTACACCGCCTGGAAAAGTTTGAGCGCTTGCCGGGCGGGCCGCTCGGTGATCTGCCACGCCGCCCGCGCTTGCTGCCATTCCTTCAAGAGCGCGGGCCGCCGCGTGACCTCGTCGAAAAACTCGATCTGCGTCCCGCCGCTTTTATCGGGAAACGTGTGGGACGGGTGGACCGCGACGGAGCTTTCGATTTCCTGCCAGCCGGGCATGAGCCAGTCGGCAATTGGCGCTGGGGGCTCCGGACATTCGGTCAAAGTCGGCCGCGTCAGGCGCAGGACGATGTCGGCCTGGTCTTCGCCGGGTTCCAGATTTTCAAAATCGCGAAACAGCTCCACCGAATGATGCGGGGGCAAATCCTTCAGCCAGAAAACGCCCATTTGCTGTCCGATGTCAGTGACCGGCGGGTAGCGCAGTTCCGTGTAAGCCTTGAGAAATTCAAAGACCTTAAGCAGTCGTTCCCGCTTGGATTGAAGTTCATGCGGCTCGGTCATGGTTGAGCTGGAACTCATGGGTGTGGGATGAATTGAACGATGATGGCCCAACCGGTGGGCGTGAAACGCAAGCTACCTCAGACAGCGCGACCGGGCCTCACGTTCCTCGTTGCGGGCGTTCCGGTGGCGTAACGCGCAGGGCGAGCAACGGGTAACACGCAGAAAAATCAGTTATTCACAGGGTGGTTCAGGTCATTGTAGGAGCCTGCTTGCAGGCGACACGGCTTGCGTGGGTTCCGTTTTATCCAAAGTCGCCTGCAAGCAGGCTCCTACACCTTCGCTTGATGAACGCGTCGGGGACGCCGCGTTCCACCTATGGCGTCCCCGCCGATTTATCGTTTACAGTTATCTGACGGCGGACTACTCCATCCCCATGGACAACACCGTCACGTCCACCAGCGGCAGCGATCGGCTTTGGAGCATCCTTTGCCATCTCTCATGGTTTTTCGGCTTCCCCATTCTTTTCCCGTTGATCGTTTTTCTGGTGATGAGGCAGGACTCCCCGTACGTGGCCTATCACGCCAAGGAGGCGCTCAATTTCCATTTGTCCCTGCTGCTCTATGTTATCTGTACGGTACCCTTGGTTTTCATCGTGATCGGCATCCCGGTCATGGTCGCGCTCGGAATCTGCGGCCTCATTCTCTCGATCGTGGCGACAATCAAAACTTCCGAAAACACGCTCTACCGTTACCCGATGACGATCCGGTTCATTAGCTAACGGAATTTATTCGATTTAGCTGAGACATGCCTTGAAGGCCTCAGTTAGCGCCGTGCGGTCGAGGTTTTTGCCGATGAAGACGAGGGTGTTGGTGCGCGGGGTGTCGCCCCAGGGGCGGTCAAACTTCGCGTCGAAGAGCATGTGCACGCCTTGGAAAACAAGGCGCTTGGCCGAGCCTTTCACGCTGAGCACGCCTTTCATCCGGTAGATGTCGCTGCCCTTGGTGCGGAGCAGCTCGCTGATCCAGTCGTTGAGCTTCTTGGAGTCGAGGTCGCCGGGCGAGGTGAGGCCGACGCTCGCGACGTCGTCCTCGTGGGAATGGTTGTGCTCGTAGTCCTGCTGCCAGCCGGGGCGTGCGTTTTCGCCCACGACCTGGATGTGGAACGGCTCCTCGCCGCAACCTTCGAAGGCCATGTAGAAACCCGGCTGGTCGATTTTTAATTTGTAGCGGCCGGTGCCCTCGTCGAGGAGGAGGCGCTGGAGCGTGCCGCCGGGCACGATCGTGTCGCCGGACTTCGCGCGATTTTCCCAGTCGGCGAAGACGAGCACGGCCGCGTCGCGAGTGGTGGCGAGGTCTTTTTCGTCGAGCGACTTCACGGGCAGGATGGCGACGTCGAGTTCGTTGGCATTGCCGTTGTGATGGTGGTGATGGTCATGGCCCTCGCCGTGATCGTGACCCTCGTGTCCATGATCATGGTCGTGTCCGCAATGTCCGATGACAAGTTCGTGCGTGCCGGCGGGGAGCGCGTAAACGCCGGCCCACTCGAAGGGATACTGCGGCTGCAAGAACTTCGGGTCGAGCTCGGTGGCGCGGGAGAGATTGAATCCGCCGACGTCGAGGACGGCGGAGAGCGGGACATCGGAATTTTGCGCGCGGTAAACCTTGGCCGCGGAATTCATCTTGCGGATGCGCGCCTCGAGCTTGTCCAGCTCGGCCGGGGGCACGAGGTCGGTCTTGTTGAGGATGAGCACGTCGGCAAAGCCGATTTGCTTTTTCGCCTCGGGCGAATCGTCGAGGTGCTGCCAGATGTGTTTCGCATCCACGACGGTGACGATGCTGTCGAGGCGGAAACGGGCGCGCATTTCGTCGTCGGAGAAAAACGTCTGCGCGACGGGGCCGGGGTCGGCGAGGCCGGTGGTCTCGATGAGGATGCCGTCGAGGCGGTCCTTGCGCTTCATCAGGCGGCCGAGGATGCGGATGAGGTCGCCGCGGACGCTGCAGCAGATGCACCCGTTGTTCATCTCGAAAAGTTCCTCCTCGCTGGAGATGACAAGCTGGTTGTCCACGCCGACCTCGCCGAACTCGTTTTCGATCACGGCGAGCTTCTTGCCGTGCTGCTCGGTGAGGATGCGGTTGAGCAGGGTGGTTTTGCCGGCGCCGAGGAAGCCGGTGAGGACGGTGATCGGGATGGGAGTGTCGGGCATGACGGAAGCCAGCTATCTTCCATCAAGAAGCGCAACGACGCAACCCTCCTTCGCCCCATTCGACGGGTTCGGCAAGCTCACCGCAGGCAGGCTCAGGGCTACGGAGGACATGGCTGGCTTCCTTGAACATTCAACATCGAACATTCAACGCTCAACATCCAAGTACAAGCAAAGGCCAAGTATCAAGTAACAGGTGGCAAGTTCCAAGATCGCCGACCAGTTCTGCTTCCGGACTCCTAATCCTGATACTTGAGACCTGTTACCTGATACTTTCTATTTATTGTACCGTCCGCAGTTGCACGCTGTCGATGAGGCGGTCTTGGGCGAGGATGTCGGTGGCGATGATGATCTTGTCGCCGCGCTTGATCCGGCCCGTGCGGGTGAGGAGCGCGATGGCGCTTTCGATGGTGTCGTTGGGCTCGGCGGCGAAGGCCATGAGGAACGGCTCGACGGCGCGCAGCAGGTGGAGCTGGCGGAAGGTCTCGATCGTCGGCGCGAAGGCCAGGATGGGCGCGTGCAGTGGCCGGAGCGAGGCGAGGCCCCTGGCCATGAAACCCTGGCGGGTGAAAGTGAGCAGCACGCTGCCGGGAATCTCGTTGGCCATGACCACCGCCGAGTGCAGGACTTTCAGTTTGTCCGAAACTGACTTGGCCAGCTCGACCGACTTGCCGGTCTCGGCCTCGTCGGCCTCGACCCGGCGGGAGATCTTGTCGAGGATCTGGATGCATTCGAGCGGGTACAGGCCGATGGTGGTTTCGCCGGAGAGCATGACGCAGTCGGAGCGTTCGAAAACGGCGTTGGCCACGTCGGTGATTTCAGCGCGCGTGGGCATGGGCTGCCCGATCATCGACTCGAGCATGTGGGTGGCGATGATGACCGACCGGCCATGGGTGAGGCAGGCCTGCACGGCGCGGCGCTGGATGATGGGCAACTCTTCATACGGCACCTCGATGCCGAGGTCGCCGCGCGCGACCATGAGCGCGTCGCAGGCCTGCACGATCTCATCGAGGTGGGCGATGGCGGACTGGTCCTCGATCTTGGCGATGATTTTGACGCGCGACTTTTGTGCGCGCAAAAAGTCGCGCAGATTCTCGATGTCAACCGCCGTGCGCACAAACGAAAGTGCGATGAAATCGATGCCTTCCGCCAGGCCAACGAGGGTGTCGGCGTGGTCTTTTTCCGTGAACGAGGGCAGGTTGACCTTGATGCCAGGTAGATTGATGTGGCGGCGGGACTTGAGTTCGCCGGCGGTGAGGACCTTGCAGCGGATGCGGGCGGCGTTTTTCTCCAGCACTTCGAGACGAATGAGGCCGTTGTCCACGAGCACGGTGTCGCCGACCTTGATGTCGTTGACGAGGTCGCGGTAGTTGACGTCGACCGAACGGATTTCCTCGGTGTGTTCACCGCCGACGCTGGGCCTGACGGTGAAATCAAAAATCTCGCCCGGCTTCAATTCGATGGGCGCAGCCAGGTCGCCGGTGCGAATCTCCGGGCCTTTGATGTCCATCATGATGGCGATGTCGCGGCCGACGCGCTGGCCGACGGCGCGGATACGGCGGATCATGGTGCGCGTCCACTCGTGGCTGCCGTGGGCCATGTTGAGGCGGGCGACGTCGGCGCCGGCGCGGATGATTTTCTCGAGCATTTCCTCGCTCTCGGTGGCGGGACCGAGGGTGAAGATGATTTTTGTGCGACGGGAAACGCCGGAAGACACGGGCAAAGTCATGGTGTGGGTGGCGGGAACGGCGGATTTCAGGTCTGATTTAATAATAATTAAATAACAGACAGGAGAAGTTTTAGCCGCCTGTCAGGAGAAATCGTCAAACGGCGTGCCGTCACCGGGGGCGACAATGGAGAGGGTGCAGCCGAGCATGGCGCGCACCGTGGCAAAAGTTTTTTCGATGGCCGCGGCGCTGTTGCAGTCGCGCGAGAGGTGAGCGAGGTAGATGCGGCGCCAGCGCGGGCTGGCCACGGACTCGAGCAGTTCGCGCGCGCGGTCGTTGGAGAGGTGGCCGTGGCGGCCGCTAATGCGCTGCTTGGTGGCCCATGGGCGCTTCTGGTCGGCCTTGAGCAATTCGGGGCAGTAATTGGCCTCGACGACGAGCACGTCGGCTTGCCGGATGCGCTCGTGGATGTGCTGCGGCGCGTGGCCGAGGTCGGTGAGCCAGGCGAGCGCGCGGCGCGGCGAGAGCAGGCTGCCTTCTTCGCCGTGCGAGAACAGGAACCCCACCGGTTCGTGGGCATCGTGCGGCACGGCGAAACTTTCGATTTCGAGGTCGCGGAAACTGAAGCGCGCGCCGGTTTCGAACAGCTGCCACGACGGGCGGTGCTTGAGGCTGGCCTGCGCGGCGCGGGCGGTGGCGGCGTTGGCGAAGATTTTTATGTGGGGAAACTTCGAGAGGCCGCCCAGGCCGGTGGTGTGATCGCCATGTTCATGGGTGAGGAAGATGGCATCGATGCGATCGAGCGACTCCCCATGCGCGGCGAGCAGTTCGCCCAAGCGGCGGGCGGAGAAGCCGGCATCCACGAGCACGCGGGTGGCGTCGGTCTGGAGCAACGCGCAATTGCCCGAGCTGCCGCTGCCGAGAATGCAAAATCGCATGGCCATTGCGTCCATTCCAAGGCGCCCAGCGTACGGTGCAATGGTTTTTTCAGGCCCGACTTTGCCTTGGGCGGCTTGTAACCTGAGCCTTGGCGAAGGGTGAGCGAAGGAGAGGCGATTACCGCCAGCCGTCTGCAGGTGGTAAAGATTAAATTTGAAATCCCTCTCGCCAATGAACGGAATTACTTTTCCCCTTGATGATTAATAACAGGCTCCTGTCCGTTTATTCCACGCTGGCCAGTGCCGCATTGATCGCGGTGCTAACGCCTGGTTGCCAAAGCACCCCGAAAAATGTGGTGGCACCCGTCAGGGCGAGCACAGCCAGACCGTGGCCCAATGAGGGGGAGGTGCGCGAGCACATGAAAGCCGTATTTACCTCCGAACTGAAGTCCGTGTTGGATACAGCCCGGAAAGAACCTCATCCGAAGGAAGACTGGCAGGCCGCGGTTTTCTATATCGGCGTGAGCGCGGCCTGGCAGGCGACGGGCGACAAGGATTATCACGACGCGCTCGAGCAGTGGGGCCAGAGCCGGAATTGGCAGTTGGCGCCGCGCCCGCGCCATGCGGACGACATGGCCGCCGGCCAGGTTTATCTTGAGATGCATGAGCGCGAGGGCGGGCCGGAACGCATCGCGGCCATTCGCGCCCGGGTGGACGCATTTATCGCCACGCCCCGGCCGGGCCGCGTGGACTGGTGGTGGTGCGATGCGTTTTTCATGGCCCCGCCGGTTTTTGTAAAGTTGTCCGCGGCGACGGGCGATGCGCATTATCGCGAGGCCATGCATCTGCTTTTCCAGGATGGGATCGCCGCGCTGTGGGATGAGCCGAACCATTTGTTTTATCGCGACCAGCATTTTAAAAAAGAAGCGCCATTGGTTTTCTGGGCGCGCGGCAATGGCTGGGTCCTGGCCGGCTTGGTGCGCGTGCTGGACGGGTTGCCGGCCAATGACCCGATGCGCCCTCGCTACGAGGCGCTTTTCAAATCCCTGGCGGCGAGCATCGTCAAGCGGCAGGGCGAGGATGGCGCGTGGCGGGCCGATTTGCTCAACCCGCAAACATTTCCGCAGCCGGAGTCGAGCAGCACGGCGTTTTTTGCCTACAGCCTGGCCTGGGGCGTCAACCACGGGTTGCTGGCGCGGGCCGACTATGCGCCGGCCGTGCTGAAAGCGTGGGCCGCGCTCGAGCGGGCGCAGCTTCCCGATGGCAATCTCGGCCGTGTGCAGCCGAAAGGCGATCGTCCGGCTGCAACGAAGGCCACGGACATCGCGCCCTATGGCGCCGGCGCATTTTTATTGCTCGGCTCCGAGCTGCTGCCGCATCGAACATCGCCATAGTAGTGGCTCAGGTTGGCGTGTCGGATCGTAGGTCGGGCTTTACGCCCGACATCCGCCTTCGCCCATCGACTGGCTCAGGGCCTTGAGCTTGTAGAAACGGCTAAAGCTACGGCGGACAAGCTGTCGGGGATAAACCCCGACCTACAACTCTGCCTGACAAAATGAGACACTGCCCTCGCCATCCGCGGGTTGACCACGAGGGGTTTGTGGTCTTGTTTGGCCTGCTGTGCCGAAGAAACCCACCCGCCGCAAATCTACCGCGCGTCCAACCATGCGCTCGCTGACTGGCACCGTCATGGTGACGCGCCGCGTGCATTTTAATGCCGCGCACCAGCTGCACAACCCGGCCTTTTCGCCGGCCTGGAATGAAAAAAGATTCGGCCTCTGCGCCAACCCGCACTGGCACGGGCACAATTATGTCCTCGAAGTCACCGTGAGTGGCGAACCCGACCCCGACACCGGCTTTGTCATCAACCTCGTCGACTTGAAGCGCATCCTGCACGAGGCCGTGGCGGACAAATGCGACCACCGCAACCTCAACGAAGAGGTCGATTTTCTCCGCGGCATCCTACCCACGACGGAAAACCTCGTCATCGCCTTCTGGCGCGAGATCGAGCCGTTGATCAAGTCCGGCCGCCTGCATTGCGTGCGGCTCTATGAAACGGAGCGCAATTTTGCCGAGTATTTCGGTCCACAGGCTGGTTAAACGGTTATCGTCCCCGTCCGGCCGCAGCCCACGAAAAACGAATGAAAACAAAAACAAAAATGTATCTCCACCGCACCAGCGGTGGAAACGGGCCGCGCCTTGCGCGCGGGTACGATGCCAAGTTCAAGGTCACGCCCGCCTATCGCGCGGCGCTGCCCGACATCATGGATGCCGCGTATGCCACGATCCATGGCGCGCATGTGCCGATCCAGCAGGTCGGGGTCTCCAATTTCCGGTTGCCGCTCAAGTTTCGCACGAAGCAGGGCAAGGTCCTCACGCTCGAGGCCAGCGTCACCGGCACCGTCTCGCTGGAAGCCGAGAACAAGGGGATCAACATGAGCCGCATTGTCCGTTCGTTCTACGACCACAAGGACGAGGTCTTCACCGGCGAATGGATGGGAAAGATCCTCTGCGCCTACCTCCGCAAGGTCGAAAGCAAGGCTGCCCGCCTCAAGATCGATTTTTCCTATCCGATGCTCCAGCGCAGCCTGCGCAGCGGGCTGGAAGGCTACCAATTCTACAAGGTGGCGTTTGAAGGCGTGCTGACACACACGGGCGAGTACCGCCGCTTCATCCACTTTGACTTTGTTTATTCGTCGGCCTGCCCCTGCTCGGCGGAGCTGGCCGAGCACGCGCGCGACACCCGCGGCGCCTATGCGATCCCGCATTCGCAGCGCAGCAAGGCGCGCGTGACCATCGAGGAGGTCAAAGGCAAAAAAATCTGGATCGAGGACATCCAGGCGCACTGTCTCAACGCGCTCAAGACCGAGACCCAGGTGATGGTAAAGCGCGAGGACGAGCAGGCCTTCGCCGAGCTCAACGGCGCCTACACCAAGTTCGTCGAGGATGCCGCGCGGCTGCTCTACCGGGAATTTGACGCCGACAAGCGGATCAAGGATTTCCAGATCGCGTGCGCGCACCTCGAGTCGCTGCATTCGCACGACGCGGTGAGCGTCATCGCCAAGGGCGTGCCCGGCGGTTTCACGGCGGACTTCATGGAGTTCGGGCAGCTAGTCTGCTGATTTTTTCCGCGGATAACACGGATATTTTTTCCCACGGATGGCGCGGATATACGCGGATAAATCCAATTCGGAAAGCCAGTTAGTAATCCGCGCCCATCCGTGTCATCCGTGGGAAAAGAGGGGATTCTCAGCCTGATGAAGAGATTTTTCGCAGATATCGCGGATGCCGTGGATAAACGCTGCTATTATGCTGGATGATTTTCGAACAACTCAGCGGGGAGATAATTGGCGCGGCGATGAAGGTATTGAACGAACTCGGACCGGGTTTGGATGAAAGGCTGTATGAGCGGGCGCTGGTGATCGAACTGCGCAAGTGCGGTCATAAAGTGGATCAGCAGAAGCCGTTCCCTGTCTTTTATCTGAATGAATTGATCGGCACGCTGGTGCCGGACCTTATTGTGGACGATTCGGTTATTGCCGACCCAAAGGTCGTGGAGGCATTTTCTGACACACATATGCGACAGATGCTTGGCTATCTCGCCATCACCAAACTCAAGCTGGCTCTGCTTTTGAATTTCAAACATACCAATCTTCAATGGAAACGAGTGGTTCGAGAAACTCATGAGTAATCCGCGTCCATCCGCGAAATCCGCGGGGAAAAATCCTGTCATTCTCATCACCGGCGCGTCGCAGGGCATTGGCGCGGCCATCGCGAAGACCTTTGCACGCGAGGTCCGCGGCGGCCGGCTGGCGCTGGTGGCGCGCAACGAAAAAAATCTCCGGGCCGTTGCGCGCGCGTGCGAGAAGCTGGGCGCCTCGGTCGCGGTCTTTCCCTGTGATGTCGCCGATGCAGCGGCGGTGGCGACGATGGCCGGGGCCGTGCGGAAAGAATTCGGTGTCGTGGACGTGCTGATCAACAACGCCGGACACTTTTTCGGCGCACCGTTTCTCAAGACGCCGGTGGAGAAATTCGACGAAATGTTCGCGGCCAACCTGCGCAGTGCGTTTCTCGTCTCGCGCGCCTTTGCCCCGGCGATGGTGCGGCGCGGTCGCGGAGATATTTTTCTCATGGGGTCCGTTGCGAGCATCAAGGCGCTGCCCGGCATGGCCGCCTACGGCGCGGCCAAGCATGGCGTGCTTGGCCTCGCCCGCGTCATGCGCGAGGAATTAAAAATGAAAGGCGTGCGCGTCACCGCGGTCTTGCCCGGTGCGACGTGGTCGCCTTCGTGGGCCGGCAGGGGCGTGCCGGCCGAACGCCTGATGCCAGCGGAAGATGTGGCGCGCGCCTTTCTCGACATCTATCGGCTCAGCCGCCGCACGGTGGTCGAAGAGATTGTGCTGCGTCCGCAACTGGGCGATCTGTGATCCGCTGAATCTGCCGACCAAGGCCTTTTCTTGGCGGCAGCTTGCAAGACGGCAGGTGCGCCGGCCATGCCAATTGCAAGAGGCAAGTTTTTCCAAGCCAGAGCATTGCGACTGCAACTTTCTGTTGGCCAAGGTTTTTTGTAAAAGATTCATGACTGGCACAAAGGCAGCTTATCTCGGTCTGAATCCCGAACGTCATCATGAACATTCTCCACGCCCTCGGATTTTTTGTGCTCGGTCTTGCGATGGTCATGTTGCCGGAATTGGGGCCGGTGTTCACGCCGCCTGATGTCGTGGTTGGCAATGTGGCGGGAGTTTGGCTCGAATTCATGGGCGGAGTCATATTTCTGATCGGTTCGGGCTATACGGCCAAATGTATTGCGGCGGCGCTACCGCAACCGGCACCGCAGCAAAATGCCCCGGCGACGGCTCCCGCCAAGGCGCGCGAGCAATCGACGCTCGCTTCCACGGCGAACCGTGCGGCGGTTTGATCTTCGCGCAGCAGCGCGGGTAGGGCTCGCTCCCCGAGCGAGCTGTGATGCCTCCCCTGCCATCAGGGGAATCTTATTTAAACTTTCTGATAATTTCCGCCGGGGTCACGCCTTGGGCCCGAAGGGTGCGCAGGCTGAGCGCATCGTGGCGTTTGGCGAGGCGCACCCCGCTTTCGTCATTCATGAGCTCAGCGTGATAAAACGCCGGCGGGGTGAGGCCGAGTGCGCCGTAAACCAGAAGTTGACGGAAAGTGGATGTGACGAGGTCGGCGCCGCGCACGACTTCGGTCATGCCCATGGTTGCGTCGTCCACCGCACAGGCGAGCTGGTAACTGGGTACGTCGTCCTTGCGCCAGACGAGGAAGTCGCCGAAGTCGCGGCCGGCCACGGCGCGCTGCGGTCCGAGGCGGGCGTCGATAAATGAAACCTCCTCGCCGTCGGGCACGCGCAGGCGCCAGTTGACCGAGATTTTTTCGCCGAGCGGCGGCAACGGCGCGTCGGCGGGCGGGCGAAATTGCGCGGGATAAACCGGCTCGTCATTTTCGCCGCCGCCCTCATGCGGGGCGCTGGCGGCCTCGAGCACGTCGCGCCGCGAGCGCGTGCAGGGAAAAATCAGCCGCGCGGCGTGGAGTTTTTCCAGCGCGGCGCGATAGACCGGGCGGCGTTCGCTTTGGTTGTAGGGCGCGTGCGGGCCGCCGATATCGGGGCCTTCCTGCCAGGCAAAGCCAAACCAGCGCAGGTCTTCGATCATGGTCGCCACGAAGTCCAATCGGAAACGCGTGGCGTCGAGGTCTTCGTTGCGCAGGATGAGCGACCCGCCGGCGGCGCGGGCGCGCTCGGCGGCGATCCAGAACGTGCGCGCATGGCCGAGATGGAGATGCCCGGTGGGCGAGGGCGCGAGACGTCCGCGATATGGAATGTGTGTAACCACGAATTTTTCACAGGTTTTAACCGCGAATGGACGCAAATTCACGCGAATTAAAACGGGTGGGAGAGGAGAAATTTGTTTTCAACACACTGCCTTTGAGCAATCGAGCCAGGTCGTTCGACGCGAAACGCGCAGGAGAAACATGCTTACTTCTTTGCGACAGCCTCAATCATTCGCGTGAATTTGCGTCCATTCGCGGTTAAAAAAAGCTTGGGGAATAAATCATTCGCGGTTCAAAATTCCCCCATGCCCAAGCTGCTCTGTGTTTACTGCTCCTCCAGCGACCTGATCGATGCGAAATACCACGCCGCGGCGGAGGAGCTGGGCCGCGGGATGCCGGCGCGCGGCTGGGGACTGGTTTACGGCGGCGGCTGCGTGGGATCGATGGGCGTGCTGGCCCGCGCGGTCAAAGCCAGTGGCGGCTATGTGGTGGGTGTCATTCCCGAGTTCATGAAGTCGCGCGAGCTGGCCTACACCATCGCCGACGAACTCGTGACGGTGGAAACCATGCGCGAGCGCAAGAGACTGATGGAAGAACGCGCCTCGGCCTTCGTCGCACTGCCGGGCGGGCTGGGCACGCTTGAGGAATTTTCCGAAATCGTGGCGCTCCGTTATCTCAACCGCCTCAACTTGCCGGTCGCGCTCTTGAACCAGGATGGATTTTATGACGACCTGTTGAAATATTTCGCGCGCGTGGCGAGCGAGGGGTTCATGTCACCGACGGTGCACGATCTGTTCACGGTGGCAAAAACGGTGGACGAAGTCTGGTCACAGCTCGAAAAGCCCGTGCCGTTCAAGCCTGATGCGATCTGGCAGTGACCCTCGAACATCCAGCACAAGCCGAAGTAACAGGTAGCAGGTATCAAGTGTCAGGAGTATGTGCGCCGTGCGCTCTTGTTACTTGATACCTGACACTTTTCCGCTGCCCAACTACCAACTGCTAATTACCAACTACGACGCTCGACTACTTCCACAAACTGACCAGGTCGTCGGTGCGGACCCAGCCGGTCTGGCCGTTGTCGAAGACGAGGCGCGACCAGCCGAGAAAGGTTTTATCCGCCACCGCGAGATTGCCGGCGGGGAGTGGCGAGGTTTTTTGCGTGGTGCCGGCCTCGGTCGGGATCGAGTGCAGGATGGCGCTGCGCCAGACCAGAGCGGCGCGCGCGTCGGCCGCCGGGCCGTAGGCATGGATGCCCGCGCCCGCGGTGGCCGCGGTGACCAGGGAGAGGACGAGCGCGAAGAGCGCGACAAACTTTATCCACGAGCCGATCAAGCCGTAGCCGCGCGCGAGGAGCAGCGCGAGGGCGGCGGCGGCGAGTGCGGCAGCCGCGGCGAGCAGGCGCTGCCATTCGGCGGGCGAGGCGAGCCGGGCGAGCTGCTGCAGCGGGCCGGGCGTGGTGGCGAACGCGACGAGGTCGGAGGCAACGTAGCCGGCGTGCTCATAGCCGAGTGCGAGATTCCAACGCAATATGTCGTTCGCGGGATGTTGCACGAAAGCGGCGCTCCATTGGGCGGCGGCTTCGGGCCAGCGATCCTGCTGGGCCAGCGCGAGGCCGAGATTGTGGCGCGCGATCCAGTTGGTCGGCGTTTGGGCGAGTGCGTCGCGCCAGCCGGCTTCGGCGGCGGCGAAATCGCCGGAGCGATATGCCGCGCTGATATCGCCAGCGCTGAGATGCGAGGCGGGAGGCGACAGGTTGGCGGTTTCGTCGGCGGCGAGACGGGTAAAATTCATGCCGATGAACAAAACTGCCAGTGCCACGGCGAAAGGCAGCAGATTGCGCGGGAGCAAAAGCGAAGCGGGTGAAAATCCCGGGGTGGACCGGGCGGCGAGGGCGGTGGCCGCGCGTGCGAGCCAGTCGGCGGGCAGCGTGTGGTCCGCGGCATAGAGCGCGTGCTCGGCTTCACGCCAGAGTTGCTGCCAGGTTTGGTCATTGAGGGCTTCCGCGGCGGGCGCGGCGTGGTGCAGCTGGACGAGCACGGCGGTATCGTGCTGCCAGTCGAGCAGCAGGCGGGTGCGCGCGGCGGGATCGGTGGCAGAGCGAAGCTGGGCCAGCGTGTTGGCGAGTCGGGCATACGCTTCGCGTTGCGCGCGGCGCGGATCGGTGAGGCGGGCCCGGCGCCAGGCGAGGCCAAGCCAGAAAAGCAGCAGCAGCGCAAAAGGCGCGGCCAGGATGGCGGTGAAGGTGCGCGCGCTCCACGGAACCGGCGCGTTGGCGGCGCCCTCCAGCGATTCGCGCGGGATGGCGGTTGGCGGCGTGGGCGGGCCGGGCAGTTTCAAGTTGAGCCCGGCATTGGCCGCGGCGACGCTGGCCGCGGGCTGGCTGGATTTGTTTTCAGCCGCCGGCGTCACGGTGACGTTGAAGCTGTCCGTCGTCAGGGTCTTATAGCTGCCGGCCTTGGGATCGAAATAAGTGAAGCTCACCGATGGCAGCGTGTAAGCGCCGGGCTTGGTGGGCACGAGCACGGCGTCCTCGCTGAGCGTGGCATCGAAAAGCGAACCGTTTTTCAGCTCGCGCTTGGGCTTGGTCGGCACGACTTGAAAATCCTGCGAGGCCTCGCGCGCCGGCAGCCCGGCGATGTCGGGCCAGTTGCCCGTGCCGGTGAGTGCAAGCGTCCAGGTGACCGGCTCGCCGACGGCGACCGTGGCCGGCACGACCTTCGCGGTAAATTCGAACTGGCCGACGGCGTTGCTGAAGTCCGACGGTGCGGGTGGCAGTGGCTTGATGGTGAACGTCGGCGCGTTGCTGGTGACGGAAAAATTCACGGGGTGGGGAAACCCGATGGAAAACGAGTCGATCATCAGGAACTGCACCACCTGGCGCACAGGCGAAAGGGTGATGTCGCCGGCGGCCTTGGCGTAGCCTCGCGTCTTGGCGACGACTTCAACATGCCGCTCGCCATTGACGGACAGTTCGAAGTCCTCGGGTTTCGACCAATCTTCGACAATGAGGGAGCCGGGTGACCACTGGAGAGGACTGTAGTTTTGCGGATTGTAACGTCCCGCCAGGTCGAGCGTGTATCGGATGGGAAAAACTTCGCCGGCCCAATATTCGCCGCTGGCGGGCGCGAGGGTGGCGTGGGCCGCGTCGGCGAGCGATGACGTGGCGCTGGAACTGCCGCCATTCGAGGATGCCGCCGCGGAGTCGGACACATCGAAGGAGACGGCGCCCACGCGGACGTCGCCTTTGTCGGTGGCGAGGATGAAGCCTGGCAACTGCAGGGTGCCTCGCTTCGTGGGGTGCGCGGCAAAAGTGATGGTGAAGCTCGAACTCGCCTGGCCGTTGTTGAGCGAAAAACTGGAGCCCTGTGAAGAAATATCGAGCAGCAAGCCGGTTACCGCCGGTGGTTTCACCGGGTTGTCCTTCGGGGTGCAGTCGTCGAACACAAGCCGAAGCTCGTTATCCTGGTCGAACGCAAGGGTGCCGCCGGAGGGTTCCCAATGGGCGCTTTGCGCCTGGGCGACCGCGGCAAAAAACAAAACGAAAAGCAAAAATGAAAATGTACGCATGAGTATCACCAGTTTTTTCCGTTGGGGGTGGGAGGCGGGGCGTTTTCGCCGCGCAATAATTGATAGAGGACGGCGGGAGAATCCTGCTGCTTGAGTTGGTCGAGTTTCGCCATGGGCACGACGAGCGCGGGGTCGTCGGTTGCGGCATCGCCGGTTCTTTTCTCGGGCGCCCCGCCGATTTTTTGGAGTTCGCGCGCTTCGGCCGGTTGTGACCGGGGTTGGGCCGGCGTGGGCGATTTTTCCTTCATGTCACCGAAGGCGGGCTCGCCGGGGGTTTGTTGGTTTTGTGGCGAACCGGAGGAAGGGGAATTTTGCTGCGAGTTCTGCTGGTTTTTCGCGGCGTCGCTTTTTTGCGACGGCGAGGATTGATTTTGCTGCGCTTGGTCCTGTGGCGATTTCCCTCCGGATGACGGGTTTTGTGAGGAATTCTGCTGGTTCTGGTTGGAATCATTTTTCTGCGACTGCTGTTGCTGCGGTTGTTTTTGCTGCTGCGGTGGCGGCTTTTGCTCGTCGGGCTTTTTTTTGAGCGCGGCCAGTTCGCGGCGGAGTTTTGGCCAGTCGGCCGCGTGGGTATCGAGGGCTTCGCCGGCGTCCACCGCGGCGAGCGCGTCGCGAACGGGGCCCTCGGGCACGGGCTGCTGCGTGCTTTGCAAGCGCTGGCCGTAGGTGACGGTGGTCTGTGCGAGGTTGGCCCAGTCGACGGCGGAGGCCGAATCTTTGGCCGAGAGATGGCCGACGACTTTGGTGAGCGAATCGGCCGCGGTGGCGTCGCTTTCGGCGGCTGAGGCGCGGGGACCGAAGGCGAGAGGCGAGAGGCGAGAGGCCAGAAGGCAGAAAATAGCCACCCTTACACCGGTGGATATATTCTCTAATTTCTTGCCACTTGCCACTGGCCTCTCGCCTCTTGCCTCTGGCTCGAGTTTCAGGTCGCGGGCGCGGGGGCGGACGGGAAACTCGCGCCAGAAACTGATGAGCAGGCAGAGCAACGCCGGGGCGAGCGCCCATTGGAAACGCTCGGCGAAGCGCACGCGGGTGGTTTCGTGAAATTGGCCCTGGTGTCCGGTTTCGATGGTGGCATTGAGCAGCGCAGGCAGGTCCACCCAGCTGCTGGCATCGGTGTAGGCGCCGCCGGTTTTGTCGGCGAGTTCGCGCAGGGTCGAGTTTTCGAGCTTGGATAGCACGACGGCGCCGCGCTCGTCTTTCACGAAACTGCCCGCGCCGTCGGGGACGATGGAGCCGGTGGTGGTGCCGATGCCGAGGCCGATGACCCGGACATTTCGTTTCTTCAGTCCGTCGATGAGCGGCTGCCAGTCGTCATCGGTCGCCTCACCGTCGCTGAGGATGATCAGGTAGCGGTCGGCGCTGCCATCGGTGCTGAAAGAGTCGAGCGCGGTTTGCAGGAGATCGCGGTAATTGGTGCCGCCCTCGGGCAAGAAATTGGTGTCGAGCGCGGGCAGGAATTCGCGGAGGACTTCGTAATCGGTGCTGAGCGGGCATTGGAGGAAGCCCGTGCCGGAAAACACCGCGAGGCCGACGCGTTCACCCTGCAGGCGGTCGAGCAGCGACTGGATCAGGAGCTTGGCGCGGGCGAGGCGCGAGGGCGGCACGTCGGGCGAGTTCATGCTGCGCGAAAGATCGAGGGCGAGCAGGATTTCACGCGACTGGCCGAAGACCGGCTCTTCGATCCGTCCCCATTGCGGCCGGGCGAGGGCGACCACCGCGAGAACGAGCCCTGCTGCGAGCCAATACCGCGCATGGCGGTGAGGCGAGAGGCGAGAGGCGTCAGGCGAGAGGTTGAGCGAGCGGAGGCCGGCTTCGGCGCGAAGGATCTTCGGATGCGTGTCGTCGCCCGCGGCTCGCCGGCGCAGAAGCTCCCAAGCCAGCAACGCGGCGGGCACGAAGAGCAACCAGAGGAGGTGAGGCCAATAAAAATTCATGGGGAAAAATCCCAAATCCCAAATCCCAAAGGCCAAATAAAACCCAAAGCCGGAGAAAATTCCAACAAGCACACGGCCTTTGAAATATCACGATTGGGATTTTTTTGGCGTTTGAACATTGGCGTTTGTGATTTTAACGCGTTACGCGATCGCCAGCTTACGACCCGGCTTTCCGAGCAACGCTGCCGCAAGCAGCAGCGCCGCCGCGGGGGCGGCGAACCACGGGAAAAGTTCGGTCGTGATCAGGCGGGACTCGGCCTGAAATTCGATTTTTTGCGCGCGGTCGATGGCCTTGAAGGCGTTATCGATGGTATCAGTGTCGGCTGCGCGGAAATATTTTCCATGGGTCAGGTCGGCGATGTCGATCAGCATGCTTTCGTCGAGATCGTCGTCGTGGCCGGCCCCGATGGTATAGAGGGGAATGCCCCGCGCCTGGGCAATGGCGGCGGCCTGCTTCGGTTCAAGCGAGCCGGAGTTGTTGCCACCATCGGTCAGCAGGATGAGGAAGGCGCCCTTGCGCTGGCCCTGTTCGATCCGCGAGGGTTGATCGAGGCGCGTGAGGGCGAGGCCGAGGCCGTCGCCGATGGCGGTGCGTTCGGGATCAATGATCCCGATGCGAATGCGCTCGATCTGGCGGGCGAGCCAGGGGTGGTCGGTGGTCAGCGGCGCCAGGGTGTAGGCGCTTTTGGCGAAGACGACGACGCCGATGCGATCGTCGGGCCGGCGATCGATGAAGGCCTGGATGACCGGTTTGATCGCCTGGAGGCGGGTTAAAGCCTGGCCGTCCTTTTCGTAGTCCGGGGTCTGCATCGAGCCGGAAAGGTCGATGCAAAGCATGATGTCGTAGCCCTGCGAACGGACGGTATGTTTCCCGTCGATACGTTGCGGCCGGGCGAGTCCGCAGACGAGCAAGGCAAGGCCGGCGCCGGCCAGGGTGACGGGCAGGCGGGAGATGGAAGCGATCGAAGGCCGGTGCCACGCGGCGGCGAACGGCACGAGCAGCACGGGCATCCGGCGGCGTTGCCGCAGCCACACCATCAGCGGGATGAGCAGCAGGGCCAGAAACCACAAAGGATCCTTGAGAATAAAGTTACCCATTACTTATAGAAAAATTCCAAACTCCAAAGGTCCAAATCCCAAAAAAATTCCAATGACGAAGGCGTAAGAACGCCTTTTGGGGATTTCCTTGGATTGAGGTTTTTTTGGAATTTGTTCACTTGGCGTTTGTGATTTGCCCGCGCAAGCGGGCGGTCAGCGGGCGGTCATACGCGCCCGGAAAAATCTCACGAGGGCATCGAAACGGTCTTCCCCGGTGGTGACGACGAGGCGGCTGCGCCGGTCGGGAAAAAGCGCCGACCATGCGGCTTCGCGGGTCGCGCGCCATTGGGCGTGGGCGGTTTGTTGCGCGGCGGAGCCGTCGAGCGTGACGAGGCGGCCGGCGAGCGGATCGTAGGCGGCAAAAGTTTCACCCGCCGGCAACGCCCGCTCCCATGGGTCGTCCACGCGGAAGCCCATGGTATTGTAACGGCGTTGGAGCATCGCCCAGCCGTCAGGTGCGGGTCGCGCGGGAAAATCGCCGAGCCACACGAGAATGGTGTGCTTGGGCATGGCGCGGTAGAGCAAGCGCCAGGGAATGTGAGCAGCAGCTGAGTGTTGAGGGTTGAGGGTTGAGAGAGCCGGCGCGGGCTGGCCGAGCAGGGTCGCGGCGGCGTGCAGGATGGGCCCGCGGCCGCGCACGGGCTGGCGAAACAAATTTCCGTCCGGCGTGGCGTGAACGAAGCCGACGCGGTCGCGGTTGACGGCGCCGAGGAGCATGACGAGCCCGGCGAGTTCGAGCAGCGCCTCGCGTTTGGACAGCGTGGCGGAGCCAAATTGCAGGCTGGGTGAATCCTCAAACACGATCAGCAGGGAGACTTCGCGCTCCTCGATAAATTTTTTCCGGTACGGATCGCCGAGGCGCGCGGTGACGTTCCAGTCGATGTCGCGCACGTCGTCGCCAAACTCGTACTTCACGACCTGGTCGAACTCCATGCCGCGGCCGCGAAAGGCGGAGCGATATTCGCCGCTGAGCACGGTCTCGACCGCGTGGCGCACGCGCCACTCAAGGCGGCGCAGGAGCGCCAACGGCGCGGAAGGTTGAAAGGCTGAAGAGCTGAAAGGCTGAAGGGCTGAATCAGCACTATCACGAACTTGGGTTTTCATTTTCGAAGGCTTCAATTTTTCAGTCCTTCAGCCTTTCAGTCTTTCAGTTCTTCCCGGCGGGAACCGGCGTCGTTTGGAGAATCTTTGCGACGGTTTTGTCGGGAGTGATTTCCTCGGCCTCGGCTTCGTAGGTGAGGCCGATGCGGTGACGGAGGACTTCGGGGGCGAGTTCCTGCACGAGCGCGGGGCTGACGTACTCCTGCCCGCGCAACCAGGCGAGGGCGCGGCCGGCCTGGTAGAGGGCGAGCGAGGCGCGCGGCGAGGCGCCAAAGGTGAGGGTGGGGCGCGTGCCGTTGCCGGCGGGCTCGGCCAGCGCGCGCGTGGCGCGGACGAGCGAGAGGATGTAGCCCTGCACGGCCGGCGCGACGTGGATTTTATCGACCTCGGCGCGCAGGGCGAGCAGCTCCTCGCTGCTGGACACGGCGGCGAGCTCGGGCTGGCGCGTGACCTGGCCCCAGCGCGTGAGCATGCTGCCTTCTTCCTCGGCGCTCGGGTAGTTGACGAGGAGCTTGAACAAAAACCGGTCGGTTTGCGCCTCGGGCAGCGGGTAGGTGCCTTCCTGCTCGATGGGATTTTGGGTCGCCATCACGAAAAACGGTTTGGGCAGCGGGTGCGTCTGGCCGCCGATGGTCACCTGCCGCTCCTGCATGCCTTCGAGCAGGGCGCTTTGCACCTTGGCGGGCGCACGGTTGATTTCGTCGGCCAGCAGGAGATTGGCAAAAATGGGCCCGCGATGCGGCGCAAACGTGCCGTCTTTGGGCGAAAAGATCATCGTGCCGACGACGTCGCTCGGCAGCAGGTCGGGCGTGAACTGGATGCGCTCGAACTGGACGCCGAGCGCGGTGCCCAGCGATTTGACGAGGAGGGTTTTCGCGAGGCCCGGCATGCCCTCGAGGAGCACATGGCCGTTGGCCAGAAGCGCAACGAGCAGGCGCTCGATGACCGCATCCTGGCCGATGACGGCCTGGCCGATTTCTTCACGGAGTTTTTGGGACCAGACGGGACCGGTAGGCATAGAATTTAGGGTTTATTCAAATGATCTGGAAGGTGGGGTGCGAGGGAAAGTTATCGGTGAGGTTTGACTGGAACAAGCCGCATAGGTTTCATTCATATGTAACATATGGCAGACGGGTTCAGTCAACTTGACGATATTTTGCGACGGCGGCTGGCCGCGGTGGGGGTGCGCCCGGAAGACGTGGAGGAGAAATTCATCCGTGGCGCCGGTCCGGGCGGCCAGAAAATCAACAAAACCTCGTCCACCGTGTGGTTGCGACATGGGCCGACCGGCGTGGAGGTGCGCATGCAGCGCGAGCGTTCCCAGGTGGCCAACCGGATGCTGGCTTGGGCGGGGTTGTGCGAAAAACTGGAAGCGCGGCGGCACGCGGCGGCGACGGCGGCCGTGCAGGCGCGCGAACTGGCCCGGCGGCGCGGACGGCAAAGGAGTCGCACGCAAAAGGCCATCATGATCGGGGAAAAGCGCCGGCACTCCCGGCACAAGGCGATGCGCAACCGGGTGGAGGGGGAATGAGATGAAATGGAGAATGGCTAATTCCGAATGCCGAATGGCGAGGCCGGACAAACTCGGCAGGTTTTATTCATTCGTCATTCTCCATTCGTCATTCGTCATTTTTTTTCTGTCCGGTTGCGTGACCGCGCCGAAATCCGTCCCGAAGCCTCCGCCCAATCTTTCGCCGCACGCAGCTCCGGTCGCAGCACCGGAAAACAAACCGCTCGCACCTGGGCCCAAGCCGGCGCCGGTACCGAGGGCAGCTCCTCCGCCTGCGGCCGTTTCGACCCCGGCGTTGCCCAAGGATGAATGTGTCCTGTCCATTGATTCCGAGCCATCCGGCGCGACCATTGTCGTGAACGGCATCCCGATCGGCAAGGCGCCGCTGCAGCTGAGAGTGAAAACCACGCTGCAGGGATTTTTCCGCGATTACGTGACGGTCAAGGCCCGGTTTTTGGCCACGAGTGAGGATGATACTTCAATCACGGTGGAGGACGATTGCACGCCGCGGGAGAAAATTCCCGGCAAAATTATTTTCACGCCGCAGGGAGCGCAGCGGCAGCAGCTATAGAAGCCGGCGGACGAGGGAAAATGACGAATTCCGAATGGCGAATGACGATTGGGTTCGGACCATTCGGAATTCGTCATTCTTCATTCGTCATTTTCTTCTATCCACGCTTGGCGATTTCGCGGGGCGCGGTTTCGACCGGCGCGGGTTCGGTCAATTCCTTCGCGCCCTTGGCGCCAAGCTCGGCAAAGCGGCGGGCGCCCGGCAGTAGCGTCTGTTCGAACGAACCGGTGGCGGAGTTATAACCTTTGACCGCGGTTTCCAGGCTGCGGCCGACCTTGTCGAGGTGGTCGGCAAACGTCACGATGCGGTCGTAGAGGTCGCGGCCGAGCTTGCTGATCTCCTCGGCGTTTTTGGAGATGGATTCCTGGCGCCAGCCGTAAGCGGCGGCCTTGAGCAGCGCGATGAGCGTGGTGGGCGTGGCCAGGAGCACGCGGCGCCCGATGGCCCGTTCCATCAGCGAGCTGTCGGACTGGAGCGCGGCGGTCAGGAAATGATCGCCGGGCAGGAACAGGACGACGAACTCCGGCGCGGGCTGGAATTGCTCCCAGTAATTTTTCGCGCCCAGCGCGTCGATGTGGCCGCGGACTTTCGCGGCGTGCTCGGCAAACTTTTCCCCGCGGATTTTTTCGTCGGTCGCCTCGATGGCGGCGCGGCAGGATTCGAGCGGCGCCTTGGCATCGACCACGATGCGCTGGCCGGCGGGCAGGCGGATGACGAGGTCGGCGCGCAGCGCGCCGGAAGTCTGCTGCTCGGCAAAATCGCAATAGGGCAGCATGTCGGCCATTTCCACGACCCGCCGGAGCTGTAGTTCGCCCCAGCTGCCGGCGTAAGTGGTCGAGCGCAGCGCGGTGGAAAGCTTGGTGGTCTCGGATTGGAGCGAGGTCTGGGCGGTGGCGAGGCCTTTGAGCTGTTCGGTGAGCGATCCGTAGGCTTCCTTGCGGGCGTTTTCGAGGGCGCCGATTTTGACGTCCACTTTTTCGAGCGATTCCTTGAGCGGTTTGATGAGGGAATCGATGGCTTGCTGGCGGGACGAGAGGTCGCCCTTGGCGCCTTCCTGGAATTTTTCGAGCGTGGCCTGGGCGAGCTTGAGGAACGATTCGTTGTTGTTCTTCAGCGCCTCGGCGCTGAGGGCCTTGAATTCATTGGCGAGCCGGGTGTGCGCGTCGCGCTCGGCGGCGAGGAGGGTTTCGAGGCGCGATTTCTCCCCGGCGGATTTTTTGCCGAGCGCGAGCCAGACAATGAGCGCGGCGAGGGCGGCGGCAACGAAGGCGACGAGAAACGTCATGGCGGGAGCGTGGCGGGCCGGGCGCCGCGGCGCAAAGGAATTTGAAATTTGAAATCTGAGATCTCAAATGTTGAACGCCTCGCGACCGGGGGTCGCGGGTGTTCAACCATCGTGCTGCTTGAAGAATTCGGCGATGATGTCCTCCAGCGGCACATCCTCGATCGTGATGTCGGCCACCTGCCCGGCGGTGAGGATTTCCTGGGACACGGCGACGACGTTCTCGCCCGGCATGCGCACGGTGAATTTGCCCTCCTGCGCGTCATACTTGGTCTCGCCATAACGAGACTGCCAGGTTTCGGAAAAGGAGCCGTCCTGCGGGACAAAGCGGATGATTTTTTTGCGGCTGCCCGGGCCGCTTTCGAGGCGGTCGAGCTGGCCGTCGTAGATTTTTTTGCCCTGGTGGATGACGATGACGCGCTCGCAAAGCTCCTTGATGTCGGCCATGTAGTGGCTGGTGAGGAGGATGGTGACGCGGTGCCGGCGGTTGTAGTCGCGCAGGAACTGCCGCACGGCCTTTTGCGAGATGACGTCGAGGCCGATGGTGGGCTCGTCGAGGAACAGCACGCGCGGGCGGTGGAGCAGGGCGGCGATGAGCTCCATCTTCATGCGCTCGCCGAGCGAGAGCTCGCGCACCATGACGTTGAGCTTGGCGCGCACGCCGAGCAGGTCGAGGAGCTCGTCGAGCGTCTGCTGGTAGTCGGCGGCGGCGAGGCCGTAGATGTGGCGCAGGAGCAGGAACGACTCGATGGCCGGCAGGTCCCACCAGAGCTGGTTTTTCTGGCCGAGCACGAGGGCGAAGATCCGGCGGTAGGCGTTTTCGCGCTTCGACGGATTGAAACCGGCGACGCGCGCCGTGCCGCTCGTCGGGTAGATGAGGCCCGAAAGCATTTTCAGCGTGGTGGTCTTGCCCGCGCCGTTGGGGCCGAGGAAGCCGACGAACTCGCCTTCGGCGATATCGAAGGAAACATCGTCGGCCGCGCGCGTCTCCGCGAACTCGCGCTTGAACAGGCCGCGCACGCCGCCCCAGAAGCCGGGCCGCTTTTTGTAGGTGCGGAAAACGCGGGTGAGATTACGGACTTCGATCATGAAGGGTCGAATGAAACGCAAAGGCGCCAAGACGCAAAGAAAACGTGAGAGATAACCAAGGCGTTTTTACCGCGGATTACACGGATGAACGCGGATGGGATGGGGTGAGGTGGAGTGTGATCTCAAGACGCTCTAGCGCGTTGAGGTCAACGCGCTCCACCCATGCTTCTGTTTTTCCAACCTGCGCTGGGCTTATGCGCGGCGGAGCTAGTCTTTCTGTTTTGGGTTGGAACAATCGTGTCAGCCTGAAAAGTTACCGGCATGTCCCCGGAGCCGGTTAAAAATTCCTCCCGCGAATCCTCCCGGACCACCGGCCTGGCTTGTGTAGTGATCGTCCTCGCGGCGCTGGCGGTGTATTCCAACAGTTTTTCCGGGCCGTTTATTTACGATGATGTGGCGGCGATCACGGAGAATCCGACCATCCGGCATCTTTGGCCGGTGTGGCGGGTGTTGTCGCCGCCGGGGCATCTGACGGTCAGCGGACGTCCGTTGATCAATCTCTCGCTGGCGCTGAACTACGCGCTCAGCGGCGACGCGGTCTGGAGTTACCATGTAGTGAATCTGCTCATCCATATTCTGGCGGGCCTGGCGCTGTTCGGTATCGTGCGGCGAACCCTCCTTGAACTTCCAACATTCAACATTCAACGTTCAACATCCAAGGCAAACCCGAGGGCGATCTCGCCGGAATCAAGGATCGCGGGGGCGGCGACCCCGCTGGCCCTGACGGTGGCTCTGCTCTGGGTGGTGCATCCGTTGCAGACGGAATGTGTGACCTATGTCATTCAGCGCACCGAGTCGCTGATGGGCCTGTTTTATCTGCTGACGCTGTATTGTTTCGTCCGTTCCACGGACGAAACAGGCGAGAGGCAACAGGCACGAGGCGAGAGACCTGAAAAGGAAACGCGAGATCCACAGGTGATCCGACCTCTGGCCTCTAACCTCTGGCCTCTGGCCTCCGTGCTCTTCTGCCTGCTGGGCATGGCGAGCAAGGAAGTCATGGTCTCGGCGCCGCTGATGGTGCTGCTATACGACCGCACGTTTGTGGCGGGGAGTTTTCGGGCGGCCTGGCAGCAGCGGCGGAAGCTGTATCTCGGCCTGGCCGGCACCTGGCTGCTGCTGGGATATCTGGTGGCTACGACGGGTGATCGCGGCGGGTCGGCGGGTTTCGGCGATGGCATCTCCGAGCGGACCTACGCCTTGACGCAGTTTCGCGCGATTGTGCATTACCTGTGGTTGTCCGTGTGGCCGCAGCCATTGGTTTTTGATTACGGCCGATCCGTGCTGCGGCAAGTGGCGGAGGCCGCGCCTTATGCGGCGATAATCCTGACGCTGGTGATCCTGACCGTGGTGGGATTGTGGCGCAATCGCGCGCTGGGT
>Ga0210392_10000240_pt1 | contig 41321 bp, 32 predicted proteins | sample IncBWC30OmetaG_FD_161057 | JGI IMG/M metagenome (GOLD analysis project Ga0210392, IMG submission 161057) | Forest soil microbial communities from Barre Woods Harvard Forest LTER site, Petersham, Massachusetts, United States - Inc-BW-C-30-O ... | reverse complement strand
CAAGTGCGTGAAGGACGTCGCCGGCTACAACCTGCGCGACCTTTTCATCGGCAGCGAGGGCACGCTCGGTGTCGTCACCCAGGTGCTGTTGAAACTTTTGCCCAAGCCCGCCGCGCGACAGACGCTGCTCGCCACCTACGCGAAGATGGACGCCGCCGCCGAAACCGTTTCCGCCATCATCGCCGCGAAAATCATCCCGTGCACGCTGGAGTTTCTCGACCGCAAGACCATCCGCTGCGTCGAGGATTTCACCCACGTCGGCCTGCCGACCGATGCCGAGGCGTTGCTGCTCATCGAGACCGACGGCCATCCTGCCGCCGTGGCGGACGAAGCCGCGCAGATCGAAAAACTCTGCCACGCGCACGGCGCCACCGCGGTGAAGCGCGCCGCGAACGCCGAGGAAGCGGCCAAGCTCGCTGCCGCGCGCCGCAGCGCCTTCAGCGCCCTCGCCCGTGTGAAACCCACGACAATCCTGGAAGACGCCACCGTGCCGCGCAGCGAACTCGCGAAGATGATCCGTTTCGTCGAACAAACCGCCGTAAAGCACAAACTCGACATCGCAACCTTCGGACACTTCGGCGACGGCAATTTGCATCCGACCTTTCTCACGAACGAACGCGACACCGACGAAATGCACCGCGTCGAGGCCGCGATGAAGGAAATTTTTGAATATGCGTTGTCGCTCGGCGGCACCATCACCGGCGAGCACGGCGTCGGCCTCGCGAAAAAGGCGTTTCTGAAACAACAACTCGGAGATGCAAGCTACGCGTTGCTCAGGCAAATCAAACGCACGCTCGATCCGGACAATCTGCTCAATCCAGGGAAGATTTTGGATATCGACCCGAACATTCAACATCCAACATTCAACATGACGCGGAGGATTTGCTGCTAAACTTGGGTCATGAAAATAGAATCAAATGCTTTGGCCGGGAAAAAATTCGATCTCGAAGATCGACTACTGGACTTTTCCGTACGGATTGTCCGAGTCACTGAACAAACACCAAAAACTAACGCGGGGCGACACGTCGCCGATCAAATTTTCCGCTCCGGTACTGCACCCTACGCAAATCATGCCGAGGCTCAAGCGGCCGAATCAAACAACGATTTTGTGCATAAACTGAAGATCTGCCATAAGGAGTTGCGAGAGACGTGGCGCTGGCTCCGTCTTATCCAACGCGTTCCGATGGTGTCCAAACCCGAATTGCTGGATCCTCTCATCAAAGAAGCCGACGAGCTGATTCGCATTTTCCGTCAAAGCATCATTACCTGCCGACGACGTAACGAGAAAGCCAGTCAGACTTGAATGTTGAATGTTCAATGTTGAATGTTGAGCGTTCTGCCGAATCGAAGAGTCCACTCGCAGAGCTGGACTACTCGATCCTGCAGCAGTGCATGCACTGCGGGCTCTGCCTGCCCTCGTGCCCGACCTATGTCGAAACCGGCCACGAGCGAAATTCCCCGCGAGGGCGCATCGCCCTCATGCGCGCGGTGGCCGACGGCGAACTGGAAACGACGCGCGGCTTCGCCGACGAGATGAGTTACTGCCTCGGCTGCCTGGCCTGCACCACCGCCTGCCCGGCTGGAGTCGATTACACGACGTTGCTCGAAACTTCCCGGGCGCACGTCGAGCAAAGCGGCATCGCCGCTTCGCCGAAGCGAAATTTCGTCCGCTGGTTTGCGCTGCGCTTCCTTTTCACGCGTCCGCGCGCGCTGCGCGCCGTGGGCCGGCTGCTGTGGCTTTATCAGGCGAGCGGACTGCAAACACTCGCGCGCCGGTTGAAACTCACCGCCCTGCTGCCGCGGAGCCTGCGCGAACTCGAGCCGCAAACGCCGCATATAGCCCGGCATTTCTCCGACACGCTCATCGCCGAGATCGAACAACCGGAGATTTTAAACACGGAGGGCGCAGAGAACACGGAGACCGAAACGAAAAAGTCTTTCTCCGTGAACTCCGTGCCCTCCGTGTTTAAACAAAAATACCGCGTGGCCGTGCTCACGGGCTGCGTGCAGGACCTTGTGTTCTCCGAGATCAACCGCGCCACGGTCGATGTGCTGCTCGCCAACGGCTGCGAGGTCGTTACCCCGCGGGCGCAGGCTTGTTGCGGCTCGCTGCACGCGCACAACGGCGATCTCGAAACGGCGCGCCAGCTTGCGCGCCGCCAGCTCGATGCGATCAATCCCTCCGACTTCGACGCCATCATCACCAACGCCGCCGGCTGCGGTTCGCATCTCAAGCATTACGATCGGCTGCTGGCGGGCGAAGCCGCTTACGAAGAGCGAGCACGTCAATGGGCGCACAAAGTTAAGGACATTTCCGAGTTTCTCGTCGAAATCGGCTTCCGAAACCCCTCGCCTCTCGCCCCTCGCCTCTCGCCTCAAGTCGCGACGTACCACGAGGCCTGCCATCTTTGCCACGGGCAGAAAATCTCCGCGCAGCCGCGGGAAATTTTGCGAGCGATTCCTGGCATCGAATTGCGCGAGTGCGCCGAGGCCACCTGGTGCTGCGGCAGCGCGGGCATCTACAATATCACCCAGCCGAAAACCGCGGCGTGGCTCCAACAGCGCAAGCTCGGACACTTGCGCGCGACCGACGCGAGCATTGTCGCCACAGCCAATCCTGGATGCCACATCCAGCTTGAAAACGGATTCCGCCAGGCCGGCGAGACGGTCGAGATCGTGCATCCTGTCGTTTTGCTCGCGCGGGCCTACGCGGCGGAAAAGCCGAGGGGCACCTGATCTTTAGCGCAAAGGACGCGAAGAAACACTCCGACGCGGGGTGAGCCTCCTTCGCCAAGGCTACGGAGGCCAGGGGGCACCCCGCCCACAATTGGAAGAAGGCCGCAAGAAAGAGGTTGCCGCCTTTAAGATGGGTGGAGCGGCTTGACCCCAAGACGCTCTGAGCGCGTTGAGGTCAACGCGCTCCACCAATTTTATTCGTAGGCACCCCTGTCATTCCGAGCCGAGCGAGGAATCTCACGTCATTGGTCGACTCCAGACTCAAAGGGAGATTCCTCGCACGGCTCGGAATGACATCACCATATGCCGTTGATTATCATATATATTTGATATTTCATGCCTTTGGCCTGAATTTTAAACAATTATTAGTTATTAATATGCGTTTTTAAGCATTTTAACTAACACAAAATCGTGTAAATAATTATACATTTTTCTAACTTAATGCCAATTTATGCTGAAATATTGGCTTAAAATCGCCAATAATGCCGGCATATCGATCCATAATTAAACCATTTGATTTTAGCATAAAAATGCATAAATATGCATGTTATGTCACTATTATTTAAAACCCCCGATGAATTGCAGGCGGTGCTGGGCGAGCGCCTGCGGGCGCTTCGGCTGAGCCGCAATTTTTCGCAGCGCGAACTTGCCGACAAGGCCGGTGTCTCCTTGCGCGCTTTGCACAACCTTGAAGCTGGCGCGGGCTCGACCATCGAAACTTTCCTGCGGATTTTGAAAGCATTAAATGCCGTGGATGCGATCGACGCCTTGGTGCCACAACCCAAGGTCAGTCCCCTCACCCTGCTCAAAATGGGCGCCGTGCCCAGGCGGGTCAGACGCAAGCAAGCCGAAGTGACAGGTAACAGGTATCAAGTTCCAAGATAACCGATCACTCCTGATTCCTAATCCTGATACTTGATACCTGACACCTGATACTTACTCCCCTCATGAGTTCAACTAAAGTCATCGAAGTTCGCATCTGGAACACGCTGGTCGGGGCGGTCGCCCCCGATCCGGCGCTGGGTTGCCATGCTTTCGAATACGATGAAGGCTGGCGTCGTTCGGGCGTGGAGCTGGCCCCACTCATGATGCCAACCACTTCACCGGATCGGATCTTCGCTTTCCCTGCGCTGGGTCCCTCCTTCCATGGTTTGCCCGGGCTTTTGGCTGACGCGTTGCCCGACGATTTCGGCAACGGGCTCATCGACGCCTGGATGGCCCGGCATGGCGTAGATAAACAGGCGGTCACGGCGCGCGACCGGCTGGCGTACATGGGTAAGCGCGGCCTTGGCGCGCTTGAGTTTCGCCCCAGCAAAAGTGCCGCGAAGGAAAGCGCGCAGCCGCTGGAAATGAAATCCCTCGTGGAAACGGCGCGCAAGGTGATGCAGGGGGATTTCAGCAGCGACACGCACGCCCAGGCCGCGCTGGCCAACATCATCCGGGTGGGAACCTCCGCCGGCGGGGCGCGCGCCAAGGCGGTGATCGCGTGGAATCCGACCACCCGCGAAATCCGCAGCGGACAATTCGACCTCGCGGATGGATTTGAACACTGGCTCCTGAAATTTGACGGCGTGGGCAAGGACCATGAACTCGGCACCTCCGCCGATTATGGCCGCATCGAATATGCCTATCATCTCATGGCGACTGCGGCCGGGATCGTCATGTCCCCCTGCCGGCTGCTGGAGGAAAACGGCCGCGCCCATTTCATGACCCGCCGCTTCGATCGCGACGCGAACGCCAAGCATCACATCCAGTCGCTTTGCGCGATGTCGCACCTCGACTACCGGCAGCGGGCGACCCACGCCTACGAACAATACTTCCTCGCCATCAGCCAGCTTCAGCTCGGCGACGACGCGCTGGCGCAAGCCTTTCGCCGGATGGCGTTCAACGTCATGGCGCGCAACTGCGACGATCACACCAAGAATTTTGGCTTCCGCCTGAAACAGGGCGGCCGGTGGGAGCTCGCCCCCGCCTACGATGTGACACACGCGCACAATCCCAAGGGCGAGTGGACCAGCCAGCACCTCATGAGCGTGAATGGAAAGTTCGATGACATCGGCCGGCCGGATCTGCTCACGATCGCGGATCGCTTCAGCGTCATCCGCCCCGCGACGCTGCTCGATGAAGTGAAAGCGTCCGTGGAAAAATGGACGGACTTCGCCCGCGAAGCCGGCGTCAGCCAACCCGAAGCCCACCGCGTGGCGAAGGATTTCCGTTTGGTGTAAGAGGAAGTTTTTTAACCGCGAATGGACACGAATTGACGCGAATAAAAGACCGCCGAATTCTGATCACTTCGACGTTCGATGTTGGGCGTTCGAAGTTCAGCCTTCGCTTCCAAAGCGAAGGCTGTAATGCCCGGAGTGGGGGTCGAACCCACACTCCTTTAGAGGGAACTGGATTTTGAGTCCAGCGCGTCTGCCAATTCCGCCATCCGGGCGAGGAGCGGGAAAACCTAGGCCCGGCAGCAGTATTGTAAACCTTTTTTGCAAACGAGTGATGCATCAGTTTGCCTATTTGTCATTCCGAGCCGTGCAAGGAATCTCACGATTTGATTCGGTGAGATCCTTCGCTTCGCTCTGGATGACAACGCTGAGGGCTATATGCAGGACACCATCGCCAAACTGATACACCACCTGCAAACACATGCTTTAGCCACAAAGGATCACATAGAGCGCAAGGAAATCATGCTTTTCCGTCCGCTGCCTTTTCTTTGTGACCCTTCGTGGCACAACGGCTTTAAAAAATCTGCATCGAGGCATAAAGTCCCTCCTACTTGGACGTTGGGCGTTCGATGTTGGATGTTCAAGGCGCCTCTATTCTTGTCACCTGCCACTTGATACCTGTTACTTCTTCCCCGATGCCCGACTTCCGCGCTTTCTGCCAGCCTGCCAGCCGCGAGCCCACCGAGCTCACGCTTTCAGCCGACGAATCCCACCATCTCGTCGCCGTGAACCGCGCCCAGGCCGGCAACACCGTCGTGGCCTTTGACGGCCGCGGCACGGAATGGATTTGCGAGCTGGTCGCGGCCGACAAGCGCGCGGCCCGGCTCAAGGTGCGGTTCCTGCAAAAGGCAAAACCCCTCCCCTACACCATCACGCTCGGTCAGGCGCTGCCCAAGGGCGGATTCATGGACGCCATCGTGCGCAAGGCCACCGAGCTCGGCGCCGCGCGGATCGCGCCGCTCGAAAGCGAGCGCACGCAGGTGCACCTCGACGGCGAACGCTCCGACAAAAAAACCGGGAAATGGCAGGTCGCCGCGCTCGAGGCGGCCAAGCAATGCGGCAATCCGTGGCTGCCGGAAATCCTCGCGGTGCAAAACGCAACGGCATTCATGGAAGCGTCACGCGGTTATGACTTGAAGCTCATCGCCAGCCTTCAACCGGGCGCGAAGCCGTTGAAAAGCGTGCTCACGGCGTTCTCCGCGGCGAATGGCCGCGCGCCGAAAAATGTCCTCTGGCTGATCGGCCCCGAAGGCGACTTCACACCCGCGGAAATGAGCGTGAGCAAATCGGCCGGCTTTGAGCCGATCACACTAGGGCCGCTCGTCCTGCGCTGTGAGACCGCCGCGATTTATGCGCTGAGTGTTTTAAGCTACGAGCTGCAGAGCGCCGCCGTTTGACGGCGGCGTAGTCGAGAGTCGAGAGCTGAGAGACCGATCCCGAGGTGGAGCGACTTGTCCCCAAGACGCTCTGAGCGCGTTGAGGTCAACGCGCTCCACCTTCAAATTGTACAATGTAGGTCGGGGTTTATCCCCGACACGTCGGGCGTAAAGCCCGACCTACGAAAAAAAGCATTACTACCACACGAGCAATCCCCCGGCGAAGGTCAGGCCGGCGCCGACGCTGCAGAAAATGATTTTATCGCCGGCGTGGAAGATGCCTTCCTCCACGGCCCAGCCGAGCGCCATCGAGACCGAGGCCGCGCTGGTGTTGCCGTATTTGGCGATGGTGACCACAAATTTCTCGTAGGGGATGCCGACGCGTTTGCTCACCGCGCGGAGGATGCGCTCGTTGGCCTGGTGCGGCACGATCCACGCGATGTCCTCCGGCTTGAGTTTGTGGCGCACCAGTGTCGCCTCGATCAGGTCGCCAAAGCCGATCACGGCATTGCGGAAAACCGCGGCGCCGTTCATCTGGATATAAAATGCGTCGCGATCGTGGCCCGCGGGATGCGGAAACGGCAGCGTCGCGCCGCCGCCGGGGCGCTGGATGGCGGTGAATTGGGTGGCATCACCCGAGAGCGCCATGCGACCGAGGCGGTGACCACCCGGCGCATCGGTGAGGATGGCCGCGCCGGCGCCGTCGCCAAAGAGAAACGCCGTGGCGTGATCCTTCGGGTTGGTGATACGGGAAAGCAATTCGGCGGTGACCACGATGAGGTTTTTCGCCGTGCCACCGCGGATGAAGGCGCGGCCGACCTCGAGCGCGTAGAGCCAGCCGGCACAGGCGGCGTTGAGATCGAAGGCCAGGGCCCGCGGAATGCCGAGCTGCTGCGCGAGCGCGCTGGCCATCGATGGCACCGGCTGGTCGGGGATCAGCGTGGCCATGATGACGCCGTCGATGCGGCTCACATCCATGCCCGCCTGCGCGAGCGCATGCTGCACGGCGGTGACGGCGAAGCTCGTGGCGGTCTCGCCCTCGGCGGCGTAGCGGCGCTCGCGGATGCCGGTGAGCTTGATGATTTCCGCCTCGGTCTTGTCGGGAAATTCTTTCAACAGCTCGCTGTTGGGCATCACGGCCTTCGGCACGGCATAACCGACACCCGCGATGCAAACAGTTTCCGCCGCGCGCGGATCCCAGCCGGTTGTCGCACCGGCAGATTGTGATTCGGCGACCGCGGATTTTGGCGCGGGTACGCCATTTTTATGTTCCTTGAGATAGCGCGTGATGTCGTCGCCCGAAATGACACCGCCGGGACCCGTGCCCACGAGATCGGTGATCGTCGCCGGGGCGAAACCGGCTTCCTCGGCGAGCTTGCGCGCGCGGGGAGTCCATTGCGCGCCAGGGCGCGCCGGCGCGATTTCAGATTTCAAATTTAAGATTTCAGATGGAGCAGCGGCCGAGGCTGGCGCCTTGGGTTCTGACCTCTGGCCTCTCGCCTCTGGCCTTTGGCCTTTGGCTTCAAGATGCCTCAGGCTTATGTCGGTGGTCTGGATGCGCAGGAACGGAGCGCCGCTGGGCACGATGTCGCCGGCACGGCCTTTGATTTCAGTGATGACGCCGTCGCAGGGCGCCTCAAATTCAAAGACCGATTTGTCGCTTTCGAGCTCGGCAATTTTTTCGCCCTTGGCGATGTGCGCGCCGGGTTGAACCTTGAGGTCGATGACGGTGAGTTCGTTGACCGTCGCGCCCATCGAGGGCATCGGCACGTCGATGAGAAACGTTTCCATAAGACTGGGTTTTGGCCGGAGCTTTGGGTTTTAAAACAAAAGGGTCAAGGTGAGGCGCTTGAAGACAGCGGACTGGTTTGACACAGCGAATCGCGGTTTTGTTCGTTAATTCAGTCCGCTTAGGCCCGCACCGCTTTCCAAATCGCCAGGCAACTGGCGATAAGTGCGGGCATTTCGCCAAGGGGGATTTGGCTGGGACCATCGCTGATGGCTTCTTCGGGCTTCGGATGGGTTTCGATGAAAAGTCCGTCGGCGCCGGCCGCGAGCGCGGCGCGGGCGAGCGGGGGCACGAACTCGCGCTGGCCGCCGCTTTTGCCGCCGGCCGCACCGGGAAGCTGCACGCTGTGCGTGGCGTCGAAGACGGTGGGGAAACCGTTTTGCTTCATGAGCGTGAACGAGCGCATGTCCACGACGAGGTTTTGATAGCCGAAGGTTGAGCCGCGCTCGGTCTGCCAGATTTCCTTGGCGCCGCCTTCGCGCAGTTTGCCGGTGACGAAGGGCATTTCCTGCGGCGAGAGAAACTGGCCTTTCTTCACGTTGACCACGCGGCCGCTGGCGGCGGCGGCGAGCAGCAGGTCGGTCTGGCGGCAGAGAAACGCGGGGATTTGCACGACGTCGCAGACCGCGGCGATGGCCGGCACTTGCTGCGTCTCGTGCACGTCGGTGAGCACGGGAAAGCCGTAGTCTTTCTTCACCAGCGCAAGCAGCTTCAGGCCCGCTTCAAGGCCCGTGCCCCGCTCGCCAGCAAGCGAGGTGCGGTTGGCTTTGTCGAAGGATCCCTTGAACACGATGCGCAGCTCAGGATGCGCGCGGCCGATCTCAATCAACTTTTCCGCGACGGCGCGGCAGACGCGCTCGTTTTCGAGCGAACATGGGCCGGCGATGAGCAGGAGTTTTTTCGGATCGAAAATCATGAGGTTAGGTTAAGCGCGAAGAGGCCAAGAAACAAAGTTACAAAAGCAGCAGGGATTGGATAATTGCGGGAGCCGGCTCTTACTTGGCGGCTTTCTTTGCGGCTTTGCGGCTTTGCGCTGAATGTTTTCTTGAACCTTTTTTGTTTTTGATGGCCGCGCCGATGAAGGCGGCGAAGAGCGGGTGCGGCGCGCTGGGCTTCGACTGAAACTCGGGGTGAAACTGCACGCCGAGAAACCAGGGATGGTCTTTCAGTTCGATGATTTCCACGAGGTTCCGGCGCGGGTTGATGCCGCTCACGATCATGCCGGCGCGCTGGAGCTGGCCGACGTAGGCGTTGTTGACCTCGTAGCGGTGACGGTGGCGCTCGCGGACATTGGCCTTGCCGTAGGCCTTGCTCGCGCGGGTGCCGGCCGTGAGCGCGCATTCGTAGCTGCCGAGGCGCATGGTCGCGCCCTTGTCGATGATCTTTTTCTGCTCCTCCATCATGTTGATGACGGGGTGCGGGGTCTTCAGGTCGAACTCGGTGCTGTTCGCGCGGGGAAGCTTGAGCACATCGCGCGCAAACTCGATGACGGCGATCTGGAGGCCGAGGCAGAGGCCGTAGTAGGGAACTTTCTTTTCGCGGGCATGGCGCGCGGCGGCGATCTTGCCCTCCGTGCCGCGGTCGCCAAAACCGCCGGGCACGAGGATGCCATTGAGGCCGCGGAGCTGCGCGAGACCGTTTTTCTTTTCCAGATCCTCGGCGTCGATGCGCACGATGTTCACCCGGCAGTTGTTCGCGATGCCGGCGTGGGTGAGCGATTCGTAAACGGATTTATAGGCGTCCTGCAGCTCGATGTATTTTCCGACGACGCCGATGCGCACCTCGTGCGCGGGGTTGAGGATGCGGCGGACAATTTCCTCCCAGATGTTTTTTGCAGGCGCCGGGCATTTGAGGCCGAAGAGTTCGATCACGATCTCGTCGAGGCCTTCCTTTTGCAGCGCGAGCGGCAGCTCGTAGATGGAATGCGCGACATCGCGACACTCGATGACGGCTTTCATGGGCACGTTGCAGAACATCGAGATTTTGTCGCGCAGGCTCGATTCGAGCGGCCGGTCGCAGCGGCATACGACGACATGCGGCTGGATACCGATCTCGCGCAGCTTGGCCACGGACTGCTGCGTGGGCTTGGTCTTCAACTCGCCCGCGGCGTTGAGAAACGGCACGAGCGTCACATGCATGAAAACCACGTCGCGCGGCCCGGCCTCGAGCGCAAATTGCCGCAGGGCTTCCAGGAACGGCAGGCCTTCGATGTCACCGGTGGTGCCGCCGATCTCGGTGATGAGCACGTCCACGTCCTTCGCCGCGGCGTGGATGCGGTCCTTGATTTCGTTCGTGACGTGCGGAATGACCTGCACGGTCGCGCCGAGATAATCACCGCGCCGTTCCTTTTGGATGACGCTTTCGTAAACCTGGCCGGAAGTGAGATTGTTCAAGCGTGAGAGTTTCCCGCTCGTGAAGCGCTCGTAGTGGCCGAGGTCGAGATCCGTCTCCGCGCCGTCCTCGAGCACATAAACCTCGCCATGTTGAAACGGGCTCATCGTGCCCGGATCGACATTGAGATAGGGGTCGAATTTCTGGATGCGCACGGTCAGCCCCCGCGATTCCAGCAGCGCGCCCAACGCCGCCGCTGTCAGGCCCTTGCCCAGCGAGGAAACCACACCGCCCGTGACAAATACGTACTTCATCGTAAAGTAATAATGGCAGGGCCAAAAGGCTGACAAGTCAAACGTGACGGAACCAGGATCTGTCTTCGAAGTGGCGTGACGGTAGGGGCCTGCTTGCAGACTCCTACCGTGGCACAAAATGTACGTCCTAATTGAGGTAGGGGCGGCTGCCCCCAGCCGACCATTGAAATTCGGCCCGTTGGGGCAACGGGCCCTACCAATGCTACCTAAACACCAGCCACACCAAGGTGGCCGCGCCCAGGATGAGGACCGCGACCATAATCACCATGAGGCTCCATTTCAGCAGCTTGCCCACGAGCCACAGCGCAAATATCCCCGCGACGACCGCGCACACGGCAACAAGCCACGGAGGATAGGCCGCGGCTGAATGAAGCAGCGTCTGGATGTTGATCGGCATGATGGGTTACCCTGTTTTGTCATTCCGAAGCGCTGAACAAGGCGTGGCCCAGCTTGCCTGGAACACAGGCTGAACGGCTTCGCGCGGCAGCGCGGGTGGAGCGACTTGTCCTCAAGGCGCTTTTCGCTGGCAGCGGCAAATAGCGCGTTGGGGTCAACGCGCTCCACCTCAAAAGGCTGAATTTAAAACGTAATTGGCCTGGGTTCATTATGGGCGGCACGGTGCTGAGTCTCTGCAGACTAGACACGAGATTCCTCGCCCGGCTCGGAATGACATCAAAACTATCTGCATGGTCATGGTTGTTTCCCAGTTTTAACCGGCAGTTGGGCTCAAAATGATTTGCGCCGCGCCGCGCCCGGGGCCCAACTCGTCCCATGCAATCAAAGCCCCAACTCCTCGTATGGCTCACCTGCGACGGCGTTCACATTGATCCCGCCTCGGGCAAACACACCATTCTCGGCGTCTTCTCCAACATCAAGGCCCACCGCTTTCCCGTCACGCACCCGTTCATGATCTGGTTTCTGACCCTGACCGACTGCACGGCCGGCCAGCACAACATCCGCATCTCCCTCGGCCGCGATCCCACGCAGATGACCCAGCTGCTCGAGCGCCCGTTCGAATCGCCCGGCCCGCTCCAGCGCATCAACCTCATCAACGAAATCCGCAACCTCAGCTTTCCCCAGCCCGGCGAGTATTCGATCCTCATCGAAATTGACGACGAACCGCTCGTCGCCACCAACCTGACGGTCACGAATTGAACGAGAATCGTCAATGGGTGCTGCCCGGCAAAAAATGAAGTTTTTGCATTTTATTTCTTTCGTCAGTGTATGCATCGCGGTTTCTGGCTGCGCAATGGACCGGTCGTCACGTGGTCTACCCGGCGCCACACTCGAACCGGCGGACATTTCATCCTTAAATCACCCTGCCACCGACGATCAGAATAAGCCGCCTCAGGTTATCCGAGCAATAAATCCAACCTATCCGCTTGAGCTGAAAATGATGAGAATCGCCGGAGTTGTCGTCATCCAGTTCGTTGTCGACACGAATGGCAAAGTGCTTTCCCCCGTAGTACTCGAATCACCTGATCCACGATTTTCGAAAGCGGCAGTAAACGCTATCTTACAGTGGGAATTTCTCCCGGCCGTGAAGAAAGGGAAAAAAGTTAATGCCTGGATGAGAGTGCCCTTCACTTTTTCCTTAAATTAGTTCCGATCGCTAAAATTAGCGGTTTCTTCCCGACTTTTCATAACTCCATGCCTTACCCGCGCACCGCCCGTCCCGCCCTCATCATCGGCTCCGTCGCCATCGACCGCGTCGCCACGCCCCACGCCCAGAGCGACAACATCCTCGGCGGCGCCGCGAGCTACGCCTCCATCGCCGCCAGTTATTTCACGCCGGCGCGCCTCGTCGGCGTCGTCGGCGGGGATTTCCCGGAGAAGTTCACCAAGCTCTACCGCAAGCACGGCATCGACCTCGCCGGCCTGCAAACCGAGCCCGCCGGAAAAACTTTTTATTGGTCCGGACGCTACCGCGAAAATTTCGCCGGACGCGACACGCTCGAAATCCAGCTCAATGTTTTCGCGAATTTTTCGCCCACGCTGCCGCCCGCCTACCTCAACACGCCGTTTGTCATGCTCGGCGCCATCCAGCCCGCGCTCCAGTTGCACGTGCTCGACCAGCTCCCTCGCGGCAAAAAGCGCCCGTTCGTGCTCGCCGACACCTTTGACCTCTGGATCAACACCGCCCGCCCCGAGTTGGAGCGCCTGCTGAAGCGCATCGACCTCCTCGTGATCAACGAGGATGAGTCGCTCCTCCTCACCGGCGAGCGCAACCTCATCCGCGCCGGCCACGCGCTGCGCCGCATGGGCCCGCGCGCCGTCGTCCTCAAGAAAGGCGAACACGGCTCGCTCCTTTTTCACCCCGACGGTTTCTTCGCGCTGCCCGCCTACCCCGTCACGAAATTCATCGATCCCACCGGCGCGGGCGACAGCTACGCCGGCGCGCTCATCGGCTGCCTCGCCTCCGCCAACCGCACCGACTTCGCCGCGCTCAAGCGCGCCGTCGCCTGCGCGACGGCCTGCGCCAGCCTCACCGTCGAAAGTTTCAGCGTGAACCGCCTCAGCTCCGCCGGCCGCAAGGCGATCGACGCGCGCCTGAAGGAACTCAGCCGCATGACGCGGTTTTGAGAGGGAGTTTTAGCGCAAAGACGCGGAGCAGAGAAAAGACAGGTGGAGCGCGGCGTCCCGACGCGCTCTAAACCCGGCGAGAACAGCCGGATCAATCCTTCACCACAAAGGCACGAAGGACACGAAGCCAAGCCTCTTTAAGTTCTTTGTGTCTTCGTGGTGAATTAATCTGAGCGCGTCGGGACGACGCGCTCCACCTAAATCCAGCTTTGCTTAATATTTTTCCAGCCTCCCAAAAATAAATATTGACAGATTACTCTGTACTACAGAGTAATCTGCTCATGAACATTTCACCGGAAGAAGCCGCCCGGGCGCTGGGCGAGATCGAAGCGTCACGCGCGGCCATGCGCACCACCATTCGCGGTTTCCGTGGCCACTATTATCTCTGGTTGTGGGGCGGCATTTGGGCAGCCATCGCCCTGCTCGCCGAATTTCACCTCCTCCACGTCCTGAATGTCAGCCACTGGCTGATCTTTCCCGGAATCGCCGTCTCATTCCTGATCATGTTTTCCCAGGGAGCGAAAATACGCCTGCCGGTGAATAAACAATTTATCGGGGTCCTGGCTGCCATCGTGGTTTTTTCCTTCGTCTGGCCACTGGTGCTCGGCCACCCGGCCAACGCCAGAAGTGGCTTCGCCTACGGAGTCCTCCAGCCCATGTTCTGCTATATCGTGGCGGGGATTTGGTTCGACTGCTATCTCCTCTGGATTGGCCTCTTGATCAGTGCCTTTATTCTTGCCAGCTTATTTTTTCTCCCCGCCCTCTTCTGGTGGAGCGTGGTCTTGTGTGGCGGGGCACTGATCGGCACCGGATTCTATGTGCGCTATTTCTGGCGTTAAGCGAATCACTCCCATGGACGAACTCGACGTTACCATCCATCAGCCCGCGCGCCTGCAAATCATGGCCGCGCTCTGCCAGCTAAAAACGCTTAGTCAGGTGGATTTCACCTTTCTAAAAACCAAGTTGGCCCTGACCGACGGCAACCTAGGCGCGCATCTGCTCACGCTTGAGGAAAAGGGCTACATCGCAGTGGAAAAAACCTTCGTGGCCCGACGGCCCAAAACCTTTGTGTCCGCCACCGCCGCCGGCCGGCGCGCGTTCGAGGCCCACGCCGCCGCGCTTCGGGCCATTCTCAAACCAAAAACATCATGAAAACGATCCTGATCATACTCGTCCTGGGTCTCACCGCCGTTGTGGTGGGGGAAACCATGGCCAATCGGAAACCGGTTCCGCCGCCGCTGCTGGCCCTGCCGGAAAACAAGCCTGTCGCAAACCAAGAGCCACCTCAAATCACTCCTCCGGCCAATGCACCTCAGCCAATTTCTCACGCCCCGCCGGTTTCACCCGACGCAAAACCGGACCCAGCCGTCGTCGCCGTCGCCAATGCGATCGACAAATTAACTTCGCCCCAAACCAGCTTCGCCGAAAGGCGGGCACTCTGGGAACAATTGAGAAAGGCGGGAGAGCTCGACGAAGTCATCGCGGGACTCAAGGAACTCGCCGCAGACAACCCCGGCGACGCGTCCGTCCCTACCGCGCTGGGTGAGGCTGAAATCGCACAGATCAGATCGGTGCTGGAAACCGGCGGGGATAAAAGCGATATTCCCATCCTCGCCCTTCAAGCCGGTCAGAATTTCAACCGGGCGCTCAAAATCGATCCGACAAATTGGGAGGCGCAATTTGATAAGGCAGCTACCCTAGCCCATGCGCCGCCCGCGCTGAACAAGGGACCGGAGGTGATCCAAGAGTTGTCGAGCCTGGTCACCCAACAGGAAACGATGCCCGTTCAGCCTGAGTTTGCGCTGACCTATCTTTTATTGGGCCAACAGTACCAAACCGCCGGACAGACCGACAAAGCCATCCAAACCTGGCAGCAGGGCATTGCAAAGTTTCCCTTGAATACAACGCTGCAAAAAACTCTGGCCCATGCCACCGCGAAATAAAACAAAACTTTTTTACCACGGATTACACGGATGAGCACGGATAGAAAAACCGGGTTTCGATCTCGATCCATTTTACACCAAGATCGCAAAGCGACGCGAAGAGCCGTTGGAATTCCGCCATCAAACGCAAGAACTGCACCCGCTTGGAAGGTTGATGCTAGATGACGCTAGTCGCTTCGTGCCCTTCGCGACCTTGGTGTAAAGAGGATCGAGATGGATCGGTATTTTAAATCCAGATTAGGGCGTGCCCAAAGCCGTGAATGTCCGGTCTTCAATTTTTCTTTGCGGAGTTCGCATCTTTGCGCGAGGTTCCCCGTTTATGTCCGCCGATCTCGCCTCGACTGTCACGCAAATCGCGCAGCGCGCCCGCGCCGCGTCGCTCGTGCTTGCGATCGCGCCCACCGCCGCGAAGGACGCCGCGCTGCTCCGGCTGGCCGAATTGCTGGAAAAAAAGTCCGCCGAACTTCTCGCCGCGAATCATCGCGATCTCGCCGCGCCCGATGCCGCCCTGCTCCCTGCCGCGCAGCGTGACCGCCTCACGCTCACCGAAAAACGCCTGGCCCAGCTCGCCGAGTCCGTCCGCCAGGTCGTGGCCCTGCCCGACCCGGTGGGAAATATCCTGGAAGATATCACGCGCCCCAACGGCCTGCGCCTCCGCAAGGTCCGCGTGCCCATCGGCGTCGTCGGCATCATCTACGAGGCGCGCCCCAACGTCACCATCGACTGCGCCATCCTCTGCCTGAAGTCCGGCAACGCCGCCATCCTCCGCGGCGGCAGCGAATGCTTCCACACCAACATGGCCCTCGCCGCGCTGGTGCAGGAGGCGCTCGCCCACGCCCAACTGCCCGCCGATGCGGTCCAGCTCATCCCCACCACCGACCGCGCCGCGCTCACCACCCTGCTCAAGCTCGACACGCTCATCCACTGCATCATTCCCCGCGGCGGCGAGAGCCTCATCCGCTTCGTCGCGCAGAACAGCACCATCCCGGTCATCAAGCATTACACCGGCATCTGTTTTGTTTATGCGGATCGCGATGCCGATTTGGCCATGGCGGAAAAAATCGTGCTGAATGCGAAGGTCTCCCGGCCCGGCGTCTGCAACGCCGCGGAGCAACTCCTCGTCCACCGCGACATCGCGAAAAAATTCCTGCCACAGGCCGCGCGCGCGCTCCTCGCCCAAAAAGTCCAGCTCCGCTGCGATCCCGCCAGCGCGGCGATCCTTGACCACGAAAAACTTTCGTTCACACCCGCGACCGAGGCCGACTATCGCACCGAGTTTCTCGACCTCATCCTCGCCGTGCGCGTCGTCGATTCACTCGACACCGCCATCGCCACGATCAACCGCGACAGCTCCGCGCACAGCGACGCCATCGTCACGACCGACGAGGCCGCCGCGCAAAAATTCCTGGCCGGCGTGGACAGCGCCACGGTTTTCTGGAATGCCAGCACGCGCTTTCACGACGGCTTCGAGTTCGGCCTCGGCGCGGAGATCGGCATCAGCACCGACCGCCTGCACGCGCGCGGCCCGATGGGCCTGAACGAACTGTGCAGCCACAAATGGCTCGTCACCGGCACCGGCCAGGTGCGCGGGTGATATTTAACCGCGAATAGAGGCTAGAACGGTTTTTAAATTAGTGTAGCCACGAAGGATCACAAAGAACACAGAGAACAACTTTTCTTTGAGCTCTATGTGATCTTTCGTGGCAAAAAATCCGTGCATAAAAAAGCCCCGCGCGAGGCGGGGCTTTGATCGGACAATGAATTTTATTCAGGCGTCCAAGTTTATTGAACCACTTTCAAGGCACCCGTGTTATCAATATAGATCGTGCCCGGGCCGTTGGCGGTGGCGCTGATCTGGTCGGTCGTGAAGTCCTTGATCATCAGGAAACCTTGCTTGGTGATGATAATCTGGGGGCTGAACGGCGGAACGCTCAGATTCGCATTCAACTGGACGCGGATCGGAAAAACACCATAGCCCGGAACATTGGTGTTGGTTGAGAAGTTTGGAACCGGGACAAATAACGGTTCGATGCCGATCCCTTGGTCAGGCGTCATGGAGACGCTGAGCGTATCCCCTTGGTGTATTTCCACGGTGGTGACAAAATTTAATTCGGTCCACCATGGCCCCTGCGTCTGCACCAGGCCGCCAAAGGATTGATTCAAGATCGTTTGCGCACCGTCCGTGATCACGAGATGCATGCCAAACGGATTCTGGTTATTGCCGCCCTGGAACCGGAATTGGTTCAAGAAGCCCGTTTGCTGGGCCACGATGGTAAACGAATAGGTGCCGGTCAGGAGATAGCTCTCACCACTCGCGAACTGGCGATCATCGAATACGGTGACCGGGTTGGATGGGTTGCCGGGATTATTCATGCCCATCGCGATAGCGCTGGACGTTGAAGTGATAAACGCCGAGGGATCGAGATTGAGCAGACCGGCAGGACCTTGCGGACCGATAGCGCCAGTGGCGCCCGTTGCACCAGTGGCACCGGTTGTGCCCTTGGGACCGACCGGGCCAGCAGGACCAACTGGACCTGCAACGCCTTGCACACCCTGCGGACCGATGGCGCCAGTCGCACCCGTTGCGCCCGTGTCACCTTTAAGACCTTGAATGCCTTGTGCGCCGGTGGCACCAGTAAGTCCAATTAGACCTTGGGGACCGACCGCACCAGTGGCACCCGTGTCACCTTTAACACCTTGGGGACCTTGCGGACCAACGGCGCCAGTTGCACCGACATCGCCCTGCGGACCTTGGGCCCCGGTAGCACCAACAGCTCCGGTTGCACCTGTGTCGCCTTTAACGCCTTGCGGACCCTGTGGGCCGACGGCACCCGTTGCGCCGGTGTCACCCTGCGCGCCAGTGGCGCCGGTAAGTCCAGTCGCGCCTTGCGGACCGACATCACCCTGAGGACCCTGCGGGCCAACGGCTCCGGTCGCACCAGTGGCGCCCGTTGCACCAGTAAGTCCGATCAAGCCTTGAGGACCGACGGCGCCAGTGGCACCAGTCGCACCAGGAAGGCCAACTTGGCCCTGCGGGCCTTGTGCACCAGTCGCACCCGTAAGCCCAATCGGACCCTGCGGGCCGGTAGCTCCGGTTGCGCCAGTATCGCCCTTCGGGCCCACGGCACCGAAAGTCACATTGAGGTGAGCAGGGGCATCGTCGTGCTCATGAATGCCCGGCGTAATCGTCAAATCGTAAGTGCCGGGCAAAGCCGCCAAGGATGCGGGAAAGCTCACGAGCAATTGCTGGCTCGCGGCATTAAACGAAACCACCGGGAGCGTCACGTCACCTGATGGAGTGGAAAGCAACACATGGCCCGAAAAAGTCGAAGTTGCCAGATCAAGGCCAGAAATGAGCAACGTATCATTAGTATAATTCGGCTGGGCACACGTAATCGCGAGCGATTGCGGAGCAGCCAGCAATGAGGAACCGGAAACGAGCATCGCCAAAGCGATGGTCGGCAATAGGAATATCTTCTTTGTTATGTACATGTTGTTAGTTGGTGCGCGTGCTGGAAGGGGATCCCTACGGACTGCAGGGACTTGCGCAAGGGGCAGTTGATGCCGGACACAAGTCACCCTGATCAAGAACATAATTGTAAATTTCTTGCAACAGCCTGAGGTCAACCTTCCTCATGCATCATAAGCAGCCACAAATGGCTCGTCACCGGCCAGGGGTGCGTGGGTGACTGCGGCAAGACAGTTTTTAACCGCGAATAAATGCGAATGGACGCTAATAAAGAATTGATCCGTGTTTATCCGTGTCATCCGTGGTAAAAAATAATGAGTAGCCTCTACTCGCCACCCGCTACTATCTACTCGCTACTCTCCGCCATGCCCGCCTCACCCAAATCCCTTTCCGCCGACGCGCTGCTCCAGCGCCTCGCGTGGGACGACCTCGACCTCGGCCATCTGCGCCGGCTGGTTGAAATGGCGCGCGACGAGGATTTGCACGGGCTCGGCCTGCGCACGCGCCCCGCGCGCACGGGCGATCTCTCCACCGCCAGCATCGCGGGCTCGGCCGCGCGCTCCGGCACGGCGGATCTCGTCGCGCGCGAGCCGCTCACCGTGTGCGGCCTGCCGCTGCTGCCGCTCATTCTCTCAATTTACGGCGGCCGCGCCACGGCCCAACTCCGCACCCGCGACGGCGCCCGGCGGCCCGCCGGCGCCGTGCTCGCCACGCTCAGCGGCGACCCGCGGACGCTGCTCGGCGCCGAACGCATCATCCTGAATTTTCTCCAACGCCTCAGCGGCGTGGCCACCCAGACGCACCGCTACGTTGAGACGCTCGGCACCACGCGCACGCGCCTGCTTGACACGCGCAAGACCACGCCGGGTTATCGCATGCTCGAAAAATACGCCGTGGCCTGCGGCGGCGGCTGGAACCACCGGCTCGGCCTTTTCGACCGCGTGATGCTCAAGGACAACCACCTCGCGCTGCTCGGCTCGACCGGCGGTCTCGCCGCCGCCGTCGCCGCGGCCAAGCGCACCGCGCCAGAGCTGCCGGTGGAAATCGAAGTCGATTCGCTGGCGCAAATCCCGTCCGCGCTGGCCGCCGGCGCGGATGTCCTGCTCCTCGACAATTTCACGCCCGCGCAGCTCCGCCGCGCCGTCGCGCTCATCGGCGGGCGCACCTTCACCGAGGCGAGCGGCGGCATCACCCTGAAAAACCTTCCTCGCCTGGCCGGCCTCGGCCTCGATTTCATTTCGACCGGCGCGCTCGTGCACCACAGCGTGTGGGCCGACATCGGCCTCGATTGGAAAATATGAAACAAAGTTCACCGTTCACGGTTATCAGTTCACGGTTTCGCCAGCAGCCAACGGTGAACGGTGAACCGATAACCCTGAACCTTCCCGCATGAGCCAGCCCGAAACCGTCATCCTCCGCGAATTGCTCGACAGCGAGTCTGGCTTCGTCTCCGGCACCGCGCTCGCGAAAAAACTCGGCATGAGCCGCGTCGGCATCTGGACGCACATGGAAAAACTGCGCACGCAGGGTTTCGCGTTCAGGGCGGTGCGCAGCCAGGGCTACAAACTCACGCGGTCGCCGGCCACGCTCAACCCGGCCCTGATCGAGGCCCATCTGCGCCGGCGCGCGCGCGGCTTCGGCCTGGCATTTTTCGACGAAATCGACAGCACCAACAACGAGGCCGAGCGCCAGCTTGCGGCCGGCCGGCCCGCGCCGTTCGCCGTCCTTGCCCGCCGCCAGACGCACGGCCGCGGCCGCTTCGGCCGGACGTGGCACAGCGAGGCCAACGGAAATTTATATCTCAGCTTTGCCTTCCGCCCGCGCCTCGAACCCGCGCGCATGCAGACATTCACCCTCTGGATGGGCGTCAACATCTGCGAGCTCGTCGCCAATTTTTGCGCGCTCGCGCCCGGCCTCAAATGGCCCAACGACCTCGTCTTTGCCGGGCGCAAGGCCGGCGGCATGCTGACCGAGGCGCGCGTCGACGCCGACCAGATCCGCGACCTCGTCTTCGGCCTCGGCCTCAACGTCAACTCCCCGCGCGACGCCTGGCCGCGCCCGCTCGCCACCACCGCCACCTCGCTCGCCGAGCAAACCGGCGCGCCGCTCGACCTCAACCGCTTCGCCGCCGCGCTCATCGGCCGCGGGCTGCTGGCCTACACCAGCTTCGTCGAGGGCGACCACGCCAAAACCTTCGCCGACCTCTGGGCCCGCTACGACGTGCTGCGCGGCCAGTCCGTCACCCTCATGCAGGGTGAGAAAAAAATCCCGGGCACGGCCACCGGCATCGACGACGAAGGCTCGTTGCTCCTGCGCACCGACGCGGGAAAAATCCTCCGCTTCCGCGCCGGCGAAGTGACGATGGAAAAAGAGGAGTCGAGAGCCAAGAGCTAAGAGTCCAGAGTCTAGAGCTGAGAGGCCGGAGGCAAGCAACCAGGCAATAGGTCAATTCAACAACGGCTACATTCCTCATTGTGCATGAATTGCCACCAATCTGTCATTCCGAGCGCAGCGAGGTTCTCAGCCATTACAACACAACACGAGATTCCTCGCTACGTTCGGAATGACAAAACAACAGGGCCCCTTCAGCGGCTCCCAGCTCTTGGCTCTCGACTCTCGACTCTCAGCTCTTAACTTTCAGCTCCCCGCTCTGGACTATCATGGCCCTCCTCTGCATCGACATCGGCAACACCCACACGCACTACGGCGTCGTCGCCACGGGTGCGACCGTCTTTCAGCGCGCGCTGCCCACGCGGCTGCTTGACGATGCCCGTGACGGCCTCGGCCCCGCGCTCGCGCAGATCCTGGCCGGGCACCCTGCGATCGAGGGCGCGGCGTTTTGCTCCGTCGTGCCTGCGGCCACGGAAAAACTCTCACCGCTCCTCGCCGCGTTGAAACTGCCCCGGCCGGTTTTCCAGCTCACTTATGAAAAGAAACTGGGCGTGCGCATCGGCTACCCGCGCCCGAAGGAGATCGGCGCCGACCGCCTGGCCAACGCCGCCGGCGCGCATGCGCTTTTCGGCTCGCCGGCCATTGTCATCGACCTCGGCACGGCGGTGACTTTCGACATCATCACGCAATCGCGCGGCTACGAGGGCGGCATCATCGCGCCCGGCGTCGAGGTCATGCGCCGCTACCTGCACGAGCAGACGGCGCTCCTGCCGGTGCTCGACGATTCGCTCGAGGTCACGCGCGCCATCGGCCAGTCCACCGTCGAGGCCATGCGCATCGGCACGGTGGTCGGTTTTGGCGGCATGATCCAGGCGTTGCTCGACGCCGTGCTGGCCGAACTTGCGCCGCGCGGCGAGCCCCTGCCCCGCGTGCTCGCCACCGGCAGCAGCGCGGTGCTGCTCGATAAGACGTTGCGCCATCCTTTCACTCCCGTGCCCGACCTCACCCTGCGCGGCCTGGCCGCGGCCTGGCAGCTCAATATTTCGTAAACTTTTCTGGTGCAGTCATGTCAAAGGGTTGTTCAAATAGAAGCCAACTCCATGCCCGTTGCTGACATCGCCACCGCGCCCGCCATCGAAGTCTCGCACCTCGTCAAGACTTACTCCGGGGTCACCGCGGTCAACGATATCAGCTTCACGGTCGCGCGCGGCGAAATCATCGGCTTCCTCGGTCCCAACGGCGCCGGCAAGAGCACGACGATGCGCATCCTCACCGGCTATCTGCCGGCCACGTCCGGCAGCGTGAATCTCTGCGGCCTGCCCGTGGCCACGCAGCCCGACGACGTCAAACGCCTCATCGGTTACATGCCCGAGAACAATCCGCTGCCGGAGGACATGCGCGTGCTCGAATATCTTTATTATCGCGGCCGCCTCAAGGAGGTGCCCCGCCGCAAGCTCGGCCCGCGCCTCGACGAAATCCTCGAGCTCTGCGATCTCAAGCGCGTCCGCCACCGGCTCATCGGCAAACTTTCCAAAGGCTACCGCCAGCGCGTCGGCATCGCCGAGGCCGTCCTGGCCGAGCCGCCCGTCATCATCATGGACGAGCCCACCATCGGCCTCGACCCGCACCAAATCCTCATCGTGCGCGACCTGATCGCCAGCCTGCGCGGCCGCATGACCGTCCTCATTTCCAGCCACATCCTGCCCGAGATCGAAGTCACCTGCGACCGCGTGCTCATCATCAACGGCGGCCGCGTGGTCGCGCAGGGCACGCCGGCCGAGCTGCGCCGCGACATTCTCGGCCACTCGACTTACCGCATCGACGTCGCCGGCAACACCGCCGCGCTGCCCGCGCTCCTCGCCGGGATCGAGCCGACGCTGAAAATCACCGAGCCCGCCGAGACGGCCGCCGATGGTTTCTGCGCGTTCACCCTCACCACCGGGAGCAACGACGAGCTGGGCGAGACGCTCCTGCGCGCGCTCACCGCGCAAAATTTCCGCGTGCGCGCCCTCAGCCGCGCGCACCCCACGCTCGAGGACGTCTTCCTCGCCGCAACCAAGCGCAGCTGGGATGTGAAAGACGCCCCTGCGCCCAAGCGCGCAGTGAAATGACCATTTCTTCAATGACCATTGTCCAATTCCAAACCAACCATTCTGGCCGCCTGCCATTCGCCATTGGTCATTCGTCATTGGTCATTGGCTAATTCCCATGAAACATTTCTGGACCATCCTCAGCCACGAGATCCGCATGCTGCTGGTCAACCCGGCCACCTACATCGCAGCCGTGCTTTTTCTCGGCGTGATGGGCGTGATCTTCAGCTGGATTGTGGAACAATACAGCGGGTCGGCCCAGGAGTACTCTCCCGCCACCCTGTTCTTCACCCTCTTTTGGGTGCCCGTATGTTTCATGGTGCCGCTGTTCACCATGAAGTGCCTGGCGGAGGAACGCCGCCTCGGCACGCTCGAGACGCTGCTCACCACGTCTGTGACCACCACCGAGGTCGTGCTCGGGAAGTTTTTTGCCTCGTATTTTCTCTACTGCGCATTGTGGGCCTCAACCGTCGCGTATTTTTATCTCCTCCGGCATTTTTCCGATGACGCGCGCTTCCTCGACCCGGCCTCGATCGTGGGCGGCTATACCTTCATCGCCGTGTCCGGTTTGTTTTTTGTCAGCATCGGGGTTTTCACCAGTTCGCTCACCCGCAGCCAGCCCGTGGCTGGCATCTGCAGCTGCGCTTTGCTGCTCTTGCTCACCCTCGGCACCAACATCCTGCATGATACGGAAATGCTCAGCGCCGTCACGGTGCTGCATCCGCTGAGAGACGCCGTCGATTACGCCCATGTTTTCCAACACCTCGGTGACTTCTGCCGGGGGGTCGTGGACACCCGCGAGCTACTTTTCTACCTGAGCGGCACCGTGCTCGCCCTGATCTTCAGCGTCCTCGGCATCGAGGCCAGGCTCCTGCACAGCTGACCCCATGCCCTCCGCCGAAAGTTTCCGCACCGCCCGCTGGGTCCGCACCGCCAACCTGCTCCTGCAGGCGCTGCTCGTGTCCACCCTCTTCCTCGGGCTCAGCTACCTCGCGCGCCGCCACGCCTCGCGCTTCGACCTCATCGCCAACCGCCGCTACGCCCTCTCACCCGAGACCCAATCCTACCTCAGCCAGCTCACGCAGCCCGTGCGCATCGTCGTCACGTTCGACCAGAATTCCGGCGACGTGGAACTGGCCAGCATTGCGCAAGATGTGGACAACCTGCTGAACGAATATGTTTTTGCCACCCGGGCCAATGACGTGGGAAAAATCTCCTTCGAGCACCTCGACGTTTACCAGCAACGCCACGAGGCCGAACAACTCGGCATCGACCAGGTGGGCGACATCCTGATCATCTGTGGCGAAAAACACCGCGTGCTTCGCCTGCCCGACCTCTACGAGTTCAAAAACAAGCTCCGCACCGCCTTCCTGGGCGAGCAGGCCTTCACCGCCGCCATCCTCGATGTCTCCAGCGCCGAGCAGAAAAAAATTTATTTTCTCTCGGGTCACGGCGAACAGCGCCCCGACGACGTCGATCCGGTGCACGGCCTTTCCCTGCTGGGCGACGAACTCCGCCACCGCAACTTCGCGGTCGGGCTCCTCGACCTGTCCGTAACCGCCAGGATCCCGGATAATGCCGCCCTGCTCATCGCCGCCGGCCCGCAGGGTGTCTTCGACCGCGCGGAACAGGAGCAGCTCCGCCAGTTTCTTTCCACCCGAGCCGGCCGCCTCATTTTGCTTGTCGATCCCGGCCGGCCTTTCGGCCTCGACAGCCTGCTCGCCGACTGGGGCATCGTCGCCGATGACGATGTCATCTGCGATATCGGCGCCAAAAACATCACCGATGACGGCGATCTCATCCTCTGGGCTTACAACGCCCACGCCGTCACCCAGATATTGATCGACAACAACCTTCACCTGCGGCTCGGTCTCGCGCGCTCCGTGCGCGCCGACCCCAGCCACATCCTTGATGACAGTCTCACCGTCACCATTCTCGCCAGCACCTCGCCCACCGCCTGGGGCTACCGCAACTACCTCCGCAAAGCTTTGCCCACCTTTACCCCGGGCATAGACATCAAAGGCACGGCGGAAACGAAGAACTGCCTGGGCATTATCGCCGCTTCCGAGCGCGGCAAAGCCCGCGTTGCCAGCGGCGAAGCCCTGCCGCTCAGCGTGCGCGGCGGCCGGCTCATCGTTTGCGGCACCTCCGAGCTGGCCACGAACAACCGCCTGGTCAACCCGGGCAACCAAAACTTCATGCTCGCCGCCATCAACTGGGCGACCGACCGCGACACCCAGCTCGCCATTCCCGCGCGGCCGATCGAACGCTACCAAATCTCGCTCAGTACCCTCAGCCTCGCCCAACTCCGCCTCGGCCTGCTCCTCCTTCCGCCCGCCGTCGCCGCCCTGCTCGGCCTGCTCGTTTACTGGACGCGCCGCCGCTAAGAGCCTCTTAAAACATTTTATCCTGTCATCCCGATGCGCACCAAAATCACGCTCGTCCTGCTTTTTCTAAACGTGGCGGTCTTCGCGTTTATTTTCTACATCGAGCCCCATCTCATCACGGAGGAATCCCTCCGGCAAACCAGCAATCACGTCCTCGGCCCCGAAGCCGCCAACATCATCGCCCTCGAAATTTCCAGCCGCGCCTCGCCCCAACCTCTGCGCATCGAGAAAAACGGCGACGCCTGGCTCCTCTCGCAACCCGCCGGCTGGCCCGCCAACCTCAACGCCGTCAGCCGGATTCTCACCGAGCTCCAGACCCTTGAGCACGATACCAGCTTCCTCGTCGCTGACCTCGTTAAAAACGGACAGACGCTCGCCGACTACGGCCTCGACCAGCCCCAGTTCACCATCACCTTCACCTCCGGCACAGACAGCGCACAAGCCGCCCAAACCTACACCCTTCGCATCGGGGCCGAGACCCGCATCGGCAACCGTCTTTATGTTTTGTCCCCCGATGGCACGCGCATCCACGTCGTCGACCGCAGCCTGGCCGACAGCCTTGCGCTTCCGCTCGACCAGCTCCGCGACAATGCGCTCTTCACCATCCCCGTCTTCGAGGCCCGCGCCCTCCGCCTGCAGATCGCCGGGCCGCCCGTGGCCATCCACCGCGACGGCGACCACTGGTCATTTGAAAGCCCCATCCTCGCGCGCGCCGACAAATCCGCCACGGAACTCGCCCTCAAGGACCTCACCACGCTCAACGCCCAAACCTTCCTCGATGCCCGCGAAGCCGACGACCGCACCGGCCTCGCCACACCCGCCCTGCGCATCACCATTGATGGCAACAACCGCCGCGAATCCCTCCTCCTCGGCAATCCCGTCACCCCCGCCCCGGCCGGCTCCGCGCCAACCGACACCCTTTTCTATGCCAAGATGGACGACAAGCCCGTTGTCTTCACCGTGTCGTTTCCCAATGACCTTTTGCAAAATCTCAGGAACGCACAGGAGATCCTCCGGGAACGGTATTTTGTCGATTTCGACCCGCACAATGTCACCGCCATCACCCTGCACGCGCCCAATGCTCCCGAACTGACCCTGCAACGCCTCGAAGCTCCCACTGCCGCCACCGACAATGCCCGCTGGCAAATTGTCCATCACTCCCCCGGCGCCGGCCCGCAAACCCAGCCCGCCGACCTGGCCGTCATCCAACGCCTGCTCGAAAACCTTTCGCTGCTCTCCGCCCAAAAATTTGTCAGCGATGCCCCCTCCGGCAGCGATCTGGAAAGCTGGGGCTTTAACCGTCCCGAGCGCGAAATCACCCTCGCGCTCGCGCCGTCCGGGGCGCAACCCGCCACGCTCAACACCCCGCCTTCAACCCTCACGCTGCAGCTTGGCCTCGGCTCGGATGCCTCGGTTTATGCCAGGATCTCCGGTGTCGATTCGATCTACGCCGTCGATCCTTCCATTCTCGCCGCCACGCCCATCGCCACCCGCGCCTATCGCGATCGCCTGCTCCGCGATCTGCCCGCCGGCGCAAAAATCACCGGCCTGAAGCTCACCCGCCTCGCCGACAAAACCGTCCTCTTCGAAAAGTCCCTCGCGGCATCGGCCGACACCGCCAAGCCGGCCACCTGGGATGCCGTCCTCGCCTCCGAGCCCGCGGACCGCCGGGCCGCGCTGCAAGCCCTGCTGGCGGCCCTGCGCACCCTTCGCGCCAAGGATTTTGCCCTCGATGAATTTCCTTCCACCGTGCCGGTCGGCGGCGAAAACCGCCCGTGGAGCTACCAGCTCGACACCACGATTGCACTGGCCGCCGCCAGCGGCGCACCCGCCACCACCACGACCACCCAGCTCTCTTTCACCGAACGCATCAGCGGCGGCACGCAACTCGCAGGTTCACCCGAGTTCGGCGTCTTCGAGGCGGAGCAACCGCTGCTTGACGCGCTCTTCACCCTCACCACTGCGCCGCCTCCGGTCACCGCGCCCGCGGCGGAAACCCCGGTCGCCAAACCTCAACCGTCCCCATAACCCGGCATCCGGTGGCTGCGATTTCCCCGTGAAAGCCGACTCTCCGCTCTGGTTCACCTGCCGATGGTGCGGCTCATGTGCGTGCTCCTTTGCCCGGTGGACGCTCTGGCTCCTGCTCAGCGCGCTGCTCGCGCTGCAGCTTTATGTGGTCGCGGCCCGCCAGTTCCCGGTGCCGGCTTTTCTTTTGCGCGCGATCGAATCGCGGCTCGCCGTCTCGCAGCTCGCCGTGCACTTCCGCTCCGCCACCTTCGATCCCTCCGGCCATTTGCTGGCGGAAGACGTCCGCCTCGAATCCCGCACCTTCGCCGAACCGCTCTTCACCGCGCGAGCCATCTATGTGCGCCTCGATCCATGGGCGCTGCTGGCCGGTCACTTTGACCCACGCGAGATCTGCGTCGCCCACGCGAGCCTCTTTGTGCCCGCCATGCTTTCCCCCACCGGCCGGACCGAGGCCTTCGTGAGCGACGGTGATTTCACGGCCTATTTTACCCCGCGCCAGCGCGCCATCAAACTGGCCCAATTCAACTGCCGCATCGGCAACCTCGTCGTGACCGCGCGCGGCGGGTTGCACCTGCCCGAGAGCGCCGCCCCCGCCGCCAACGGCCTGCTGCCGCTCGCCGAATTCATCGCGCATAATTATCCTCACTTCAGCCGCCAGCTCGCCCGTCTCGATGATGAACTGACCTCGCTCGATGAGCCGCAGCTTCAAATCGAGCTCACGCCTTCCGACGCCCGCGGCGCGTTCGTCACGGCCGTGCTCAACGCCCGCGCCTTCCACCGCGAAATCCCCTGGCCCATGCGCGCCACCGAGCTGCGCGCCACCGCAAAAATGCCCCTGCTGGGCCAGGCCGCCGCGCCCGCCTCGCTCGACCTCAGCGCCGCCGAGTTTTTCCTGCCGACGCGCGCCAGCATCCAGACCGTCCGCATGCAGTTGCAGGGCATCGTCTGGCCGGATCAGTTGCATTTTGTTCCGCGCATCGTCGATTTTTCCGCCGCCACCTTCGGCGGCTGGTCCGTGCAGGGCACCGATCTCATCGCCCATTTGACGCCGGGCCCGCTGCCGGGCGTGCAAGCCGAGATCGAAGCGGATGTCGGCGGCATGCCGGTTTCGCTGCACGGCCAGGCCGACTTGAAGGCCCAAAACGCCCGCGTGGGTTTCGACGTTGCCCTCGGGCCCGCGCTGCTGGCCCAGGTCTCCGCGCGAATGCACAGCCATTTTTCCAATATGATCACCTTCGCCCCGCCGATCGCATTGCACGGCGACGCTGAGTTTGGCGATGGCTGGCACCTAGCCGATCTCGCCACCCATTTCGAGGCCAGGCAGCTCACGGTGAAAGGCGTGCCGGTCGATACCGTGCGCGGCTGGGCCGATCTCCGCGGCCACGACCTGAACGTAACCGATGTCATCCTGCACCAGCACGACAACTTCGCGTCCGGCAGCTACTCGATGGACACCACCACCCTCGATTATCGCTTCCTGCTCCACGGCCGGTTGCGGCCGCTCGAGATCGCCAACTGGTTTCACCCGGAATGGGCCGGATTTTGGAAGGACTTCAGTTTCCCCACGATTTCGCCCGAGGGCGACGCCGATGCGCAGGGCACCTGGGGTCCGGCCAATCGCTCGGATGTTTTTGTCTTCGCCGATGCCACCTCGCCCATCGTGCACACCGTGCCCTTCGACCGCGTGCGGGCGATCCTGCACATCGTGGATGGCAATTATTACGACGCGCGCGAGGTGCTCCTCGTGCGCGGCGCGCGCATGGCGCGCGGCCATTTCACGCGCTTGGTCGACCCGGTGAAAGACACCTGGTCGCGCATGGAGTTCGATGCGACGAGCAACCTCGATCTCACGGAAGGCGCGCGGATTTTCGGGCCGGACGGCGAGGATTTTATCGCGCCGTTCAAATTTGCCCAGCCGCCCACGGTGCATGCGACCGGCGTGCTCGAGAGCCCCGCCGCGCCCGGCGGCGAACACAAGCTCGTGCAGATCGTCGTCGCCTCCTCCGGCCTGTTCAAACTCTACGATTTCCCCCTCAACGACGTGTCGTTCGACGCCACGTTGCGCGACGACGACATCGACCTGCCGCGAATCGAGGCCACCTTTTCGGAAGGAACCCTCAAAGGCCGCGCTTTCCTGACCGGCCCGGATGCCACCCGGAAAATGCGTTTCGATTTCCACCTGGCCAACGCCAGCCTCGGCCACACCATCACCACGGTGGATGATTTTTTCGCGGGGCAAAAAAACCAGCCGCCCGACCCGCCGACGAAATTCATCCAGCGCGCCGCCGACATCCGCTTCGACCTCGCCGCCACCGCCGAGGGCCGTTATCACGATCCGTTCAGCTTCACCGGCCGTGGCGCCACCGCGCTCACCGGCACGGAGCTGGGACAGATCCATCTCCTGGGCCTGCTCTCACAATTGCTGAGCTTCACTTCCCTGCGCTTCACCGACGCGCAGGCGAACTTCGCGATCGCGCAAAACAAGCTTTCGTTCCCGGAAGCAAATGTCACCGGCGCCAATTCCACCATCAAGGCCAAGGGCGACTACTGGCTCGACCGGAAAACCCTCGATTTCAACGCCAAGGTTTATCCCTTCGGAGAAAGCAAATTCCTGCCCGGTGAGGTACTCGATAAGTTCCTCACCCCCGTTTCGATGCTGACCGAGGTCAAGCTCACCGGCACGCTCGACCAGCCGAAGTGGGCCTTTGCCTATGGCCCGACGAATTTTTTTCGCAAACTCACCCAATCAACATCCGGCCCGTCGGTGGAAAAGCCTCCGCCCGCTGAGGCCGGGCAGGAAAATTTCTCGCCTTATCTAAGCCCTTAATTCATATAATTTACAATCCAATGCCTTATGCAACTCCGTGGCTGTATAAATCATTTGGCCTGCAAAAATCTTTTTTATCTCTAGGGTGCCCCCCTTAATGGCTGCGCTGCCTCATCCGCCCCAAACGACATGGCTTCAGCGTATATCGTTCGCGCTTGCCGTCACCCTTTGCCTGCTCGGCCTGCTGGCCCTGATCCTCAAGTTCATCTACCCGGATGCGTCGTCGCAAATCGTGCCCGAGCTGGCGGCGGTAAAGGCCAACGGCGTGCTGTCCGTTTTTCTACTGGGCGCGGTGCTTATCCTGATCGAGCTTGGCCCGGCAAAAATGGCGGGGCTGGCCTTGCTGCCTGCGCTCATCGGCGCGCTCACCCTGGTTGAGGAGGCTTTTCATTTCAACCTGGGGATCGATGAACTGATGGTGCGCGACTATGCGGGCGCCGAATCCACTGCGCCCGGACGCATGCATTTCCTGGCCGCGGCCTGCCTGTTGCTCGCCGGCGCGGTGCTCGCCTGGAAAGCTTTCACGCCGCGCACGCGCGCGCGCATCCTGGGGGAGGCGTGCGCCGGCTCCGTGCTGGCCGTGATCGGATCTTCCACCCTGATCGGCTATATCGCCGGCCTTTCCACCCTTTGCCATTGGGGCGCAGCCGAGCCCTTGCCCGCCATTTCCGCCGCCACGCTGCTGCTGCTGGGTTTGGCCCTGCTCACCCTGGCGTGGAGGGAAAACGAAACCCTCACGGCTGAGCTGCCGTGGTGGCTGCCCCTGCCGGTTGGGATATTTTCCGCCACGCTCACGCTGGTTTTATGGACGGGCCTGCACGAACAGGAGCTCTATTACCTCGGTGCGAACACCCAGCGGGACATCGACAAACTCGCCAGCTCCATCACCCATGAGCTCGACCGCCAGACCGGCACCTTTGAACGCATCGCCAGCCGCTGGGGCCAGGCCTCCGACCAGGCCACCGCCGTGTGGGAGACCGACGCCACCACGCAGCTCTCGTCGGGCGCATCGCCCGGTTGCGTCGCGATTGAATGGGTCGATCCCTCGCTGCACACGCGCTGGGTTTATCCGTCGGCCGGCAACGAAGATGCGATCAATTTCGATCACACCGCCGACCCGGTCCGGGCCGACGCCCTCGAGGCCGCCCGCCTGAACGCCGCTCTCGCCATCTCAGGCACGGTGCAGTTGCCCACGCGTGGGGCGGGTTTCGTGCTCTATGCGCCGGTTTACCACAGTGGCAAACTCGCCGGCTTCACCGCGGGCGAATTTGTTTACCAGACTTTCTTCAACACCGCCATTCAGCGGCTCAATCTTCCCGAAAGCTATTTTTGCTCCATCGAGATTGCCGGCCAAAGCGTGTACGCCATCAACGCCGGCCGGGTTCAGGCCGGCGATCCGCACGCGCTCGACAAGGTCTTCAGCATCGCCGACCGGCGCATGCGCATCACGCTCACGCCCCTGCCTGAATTTTTGCGGCAAAACCGCCGCTACCTGCCGGAGTTCGCCCTCATCGCGGGCCTGGGCATCACCCTGCTCCTCGGCCTGAGCGTCCATCTCGCGCGCAGCGCCCGGGCCGGCCAGCACGCCACCGAGCTTTCCAATCAAAAACTCATCGCCGAAAACGAGGAACGCCGGCGGGTCGAGGCCATGCTCAAGGTCAGCGACGAACGCCTCCGCCTCGCCCTCGACTCCACCCACATCGGCATCTTCGAATGGCAGATTCCGTCGAATAAATTCTACTACAGCCCGAGCATCTGGACCATGCTTGGCTACGACCCGGGCGCGCTCTCGCCCAGCCCGAAAATCTGGGCGGACCTCATCCATCCCGAGGACTTGCCGGGTTGCCGGGAAATCTGGGAGCAGCAGCGCCGCGGCGAAGCGCCCTTCATCGATCCGGAGTTTCGCGTGCACGCCGCCGGTGGGGCCTGGCGCTGGGTTTATGTGCGCTCGCGCGGCCTCACCCCCACCGGCGCGCCGGGCGCGCCCACGCGCATCATCTGCACCATCCAGGACATCACCGCGCGCAAGGAAGCCGAGCTCGCCCTCCGCCAAAGCCAGGCCGCCACGCGCAAACTCTCCCTCGTCGCGGCCAAGACCGACAACCTGGTCCTCATCGGTTCGCCCGACGGCTGCATCGAGTGGGTCAACGAGAGCTTCTCCCGCGTGATGGAATATTCCCTCGGGGAAATCGTCGGGCGCAATCCCGCCAATTTCCTCGTCGGGCCCGACACCAAGCCGCGCACCATCCGCCGTATCCGCGCCGCCATGACGCGCGGCAAGGGCTTCTCCACCGACATCATCAACTACTCAAAGTCCGGCCAGAAATATCACCTCTCCCTGGAAATTCAGCCCGTTTTCAACGAGGGCGGCCTGCTGGAAAACTTCATCGCCATCGCCGCCGACATCACCGCCCGCGTCGAGACGGAGACCCATCTCCGCCGTGCCAAGTCCGAGGCCGATGCCGCCTCCCGTGCCAAGTCTGAGTTCCTCGCCTCCATGTCGCACGAAATCCGCACGCCCATGAACGGCGTCATCGGCATGACCAGCCTCCTCATGGAGACGCCCCTCACCCCCGAGCAGCGCGATTACGTCCACACCATCCGCTCCAGCGGCGACGCCCTCCTCACGATTATCAATGACATCCTCGATTTTTCCAAAATCGAGTCAGGCAAGATGGAACTCGAGAACCTTCCCTTCGAACTGGCCTCCACCATCGAGGATGCCCTCGATCTCTTCGCCGTGCAGGCGGGCCTCAAGAAACTCGAGCTCACCTATGTCATCGATCCGGCCGTGCCGGCGTGGATCTCCGGTGACGTCACCCGCCTCCGCCAGGTTCTCGTCAACCTCGTCAACAACGCCGTCAAGTTCACCCCCTCCGGCGCCATCTCCGTCGAAGTCCGCCCTCACTCCGATTCCCCGGCCACCCTCCCGCTCGCCAAGGAATCCGGCGCGCCCTTCCTCGCGTCGCTCCGGCTCGAGTTTACGGTTCGCGACACGGGCATCGGCATCCCCTCGGACCGGATTAACCGGCTCTTCCAGCCGTTCAGCCAGGTGGATTCCTCCACGACGCGCAAATACGGCGGCACCGGCCTCGGCCTTGTGATCTGCCAGCGCCTCTGTTCGCTCATGGGTGGCGAAATCAATGTCCATACCGTCAGGGGACAAGGCTCCTCCTTTACCTTTACGATCCTGACCGAGGCCGTCTCCACCGCGGCGGACATGGTCGCACCCACCCTGCCCGCCACGCTCAAAGCCGGCGCCATCCTCCTCGTCGAGGATAACGCCGTGAACCGGGGGCGCTTGGAAAATTTCTTTGCCACCTGCGGCCTCACCTGCCTCGCCTGCGCCGCCCTCACCCAAACCGACGAGCAACTGGCCAAAGCCCCGCCCCTCTCCGCCGCGCTGATCGATTCCCAGCTCCTCGAAACTCCCGCCGCCCAGATCTTGCGCGAACAACTCATCGCCTTTGATGTGCCGGTGCTTCTCCTGCTCGCGCCCGGCCAGTCCGCTCCCAGCAAGACCGAAGGCCCTTTGCCCTTTGCCGCGGCCAAAAAAACCGAAATCCGCATCCGGGCCAGTGTCGCCAAACCCATCAAAACCTCCGCGCTCGTGCGCGGCCTGCACCAGCTCTTCCGCAATGCGGCCGATCCCGCAGCCAGCGCCGACCTGATTCCTCTCGCCGACGAAATCCCGCTTGAAATCCTTCTCGTCGAGGACAACACCGTCAACCAGAAGGTGGCCACCCGCCTGCTCGAACGCCTCGGCTATCGCGCCGACACCGTCGGCAACGGCCTCGAAGCCCTCGCCGCGCTTTCGGCCCGCCACTATGATCTCATCTTGATGGACGTGCAGATGCCCGAGATGGATGGCTTTGAGGCCACGCGCACCATCCGCCTCCGCCTGCCACCGGAACGCCAGCCCAAGATCGTCGCCGTCACGGCCAACGCCCTCAAAGGCGACCGCAAACGCTGCCTCGATTCCGGCATGAACGACTATATCACAAAACCCATCAAGCTGGACGAAATCCGCGACGCCATCCGCCGCCAGTTTTCCTCGCCAGCGGCCGTCAAAGACGACGACGGCTACATCTCGGATTAGGGAGTGTATTCAAACTGGCCGTGTTGTAGGAGCCTGCTTGCAGGCGACTTTTACCGAGAGAGGGTTTACCGGATAACTAAACGGATCTGGCGAACAATGTCGCCTGCAAGCAGGCTCCTACAGTGGCGCGAAAGACATACTTCAAACTAGCCATGCCGGTTTGAAAACATGTTTAGACCAGCGCCTGCAACTCCGCCATTTCCTTCGTCCGCGTCGCGTCCGAGGCAAGGTTGCACCGCTCGTGCGGATCTTTTTCCAAATCGAAAAACAACCACGGCGTGCCGGCTGCCTGGCCTGAGTCGGTCGAGTGGAGCGAATCCGCCGAAGGAAAAGTGAGCACGAGCTTGCGGGTTTTCGTCCTCACGCCGCGCCACACGCGGTCGCACTGCTGCGGAAAATGCACGATGCTCGGCATCGAGATGCGCGCAAAGGCATTCTTCATCTGAAATTTTAAATCTGAAATTTGAGATTCCGTATTCTCCACTTGCGCCAGCATCATCGCGGGCAAATCCGCCAGCGAAACCGCATCGTCCCTTTTTCCGCTTTCCGCTTTCCGCTTTTCTTGCAGCCCCCGCACGAGCAATGGCACACGCACGCTCTCCTCGTGCGGCCAGCCCTTGCGAAACAAACCCTGCGCCCCGTGCATGTCGCCATGCACCGAGGTGAAAACGACCAGCGTGTTTTCCCGCGGCGCGCGGGCGAGCAACTGCCCGATGGCGCGATCGGTCGCCTCGATGTGCGCATAATAACCCGCGAGCTCGCGTCGCGCCTGCTTCTCAATTTCGCCGCCGAGCGGCACATTGGCCGGCAATGAAATCTCGCGCGGGTCGCGCGCCTTGATGCCCGACGCGGGTGCGTCGTACGGCGCATGCGGCGCCTCCAGGCTCACCACGCAAAACCACGGACGACCGTTGCCTTCAGCCCTCTGATCTCTGCCTTCTGTTCTCTGATTTCTGATCTCTGAATTCTGACCTCTGGCCTCTGGCCTCTCGCCTGACGCCTGGCGGAGCCACTCCGCCGCTCGTCCACATAGCACATCGCTCTGATAGCCCTCAAATCGTTCCGGTTGCGCCAGCCGCGTCCCGTGCAGCCACGGATCATTGAGCAAAAATCCGCTCTCAAATCCTTCCCAAAACCCGAACCCGCCCCGCGCCTCCGGCGGCACCAGGGTTTTTGCGTGCACCTCGCCCACCAGCGGCGCCGTCCGATCTCGCCTCCACAAATGCCATTTGCCCAAAAACGCCGTCGCATATCCGCGCTGGCCCAACGCATGTGCGATGGTTCGCGCCTCCGTCGGCAGCGGGTCGAAATAATTGCGCACGCCGTTCTCCGGCGACGGCACGCCGGTCAGCATCGCTGCGCGCGCGAACGGCCCAAACGGATGCGGCGTCACCGCCTGCGTAAAATTCAGGCTCTCCGCCGCGAGTGCATCAAGGCACGGCGTGCGCGCGTTCGGGTCGCCAGCGTAACCGCATGCCTGCGCACGCCACTGCGTCGTCACGATCCACAAGATGTTCGGGGAAGGGGCCATCGTCTCTTTCACTCAACCTAACCGGGCTAAAACATGAGCGGAATGGCCATCGACCGCAAGCATCACCAACCCACCTGAAAGGTGTTTGCAAATTTAGGGAATGGGCGGCCCGGCTTTCGGCTTGGGCTTCGGCGGCGCCCACTGCCGCAGCCAGAATTCTGCGAGGTTGCGCAAGCTCGCCCGCGACGTTCCCTGGCGCGCCAGCGCCTCGCGGAAGGACGGGACCACCTGGCCGCGCTCCTTGAAGTAGCGCCACAGCTCGCGCTCCAATTCGACGGCCGCCGCATGCCCGTCCGCCGCCCCAGCCGCCACCACCCGCACTTTCTCCTCCCAAAACCGCTTTTCCTCGGGATGAGCACCGACATAGTCGGAAAACATCTGCTCGTTGCGGTTGAGGCTCATTGGGCAGACACGTTGCCAACGGGCTCGGGCAAAAACAAACCCAAATGGCCCTGACACGAAGTAATTGCATTTCCCGCCGCATTCGCTACCGTCCGCCCCAGATTTAACCCAGATATTACATGTGGCAAAAACTTAAGGAACAGCTCCCCGCAATCTTAGTTACCGCGCTGCTCGTGATCGGCGCAGCGTATTTTATTCACCAGAAGACCGTCGCCGAGATGGCCCAGAGCCAGCAGGACCAGCTGGCCACGCTCCGGGACGAGATGAAGGCCTCCAACGATGAAAGCAACCAGCGCATCGACGCCATCAACACCCTGCTCAAGGACGCCATCGCCAAGCGCCAGGCCGATGCGCTGATGACCGACGAGGATTTTGCGAAGGTCAACGCGGACAAAGTCAACCAGCTCGCCACCGCCATCGCGCAAAAAATCCAGCCTTACAACCCGCTGCCCAAGACGCCCGAGGAGGCCGAGAAGCAACAAAACGAACAGATCGACAAAGTCTCCTCGCGCCTCAGCGAAAAAATCCACCCCATCCTGGCCGACATGGCCGCGGACCAGCATCTCACGCGCGACTCCATCAACGCCTACAGCCAGAAAATCAGCGACCAGGTCGGTGTCGTGCTCACCGGCGAGCTGGCCAAAAACCAAATACTCAACAACAACGTCGTCGCCACGCAGGACGTTGCCCGCGATTCGCTCGGGCTCGACCGCGAACTCACCGCACTCTATCTCAGCACATTCAAGGATCAGGGCGTTCTCTCCCGCCTGCTCGATCTGCCCGCCGATATCGTCAAGGATACCGCCCATATGAGCATCATTAACAGCAACGAACGGGCACAAATCGAACAGGGACTCGTCACGCGGATGAACGAACTCCAGAAGCGCCTCGACGACCTGCAAGCCCAGCAGCCGAAGCGATAAGGTTTTCTCACAATTATCGTCTTTCCAGCCACGCGCCACCACGCGTGGCTTTTTTTGTGGTAAATTTTGTAGGCAGGGTGCCCATCCCGCGGAAAACTGTCACTAGGTGGAGCGCGGCGTCCCGACGCGCTGAATTTTGGTCGATCGCATTTTTTCCATGATTGTATCGAAGCCCTAGCGAAGTGGCTGGACGTGCCTTGAGCGCGTCGAGACGCCGCGCTTCACCGGTAAATCCTATTCCTAGCAGCTAGAACAGCATTGGAAGGCACCCCGCCCACAAAGACAGACTGCCTATTGTTGGTTTGTCGTAACCCCGCAAAATGCACGCTTTTTGCCTTAAACCTCGCTCAAGCTGCATGTAATTTGGATTCTGCGTGTTTCGCTAAAAAAATTTATCCAATTTTTTATCAATGAGTTAGCTCGTGTTTCGACCGCCTTGGCACGATCTGAGGTGAAGGAGTGGGCAGTTCCGCGCAACCAACAACCTTCAACTGCCACTGCTTATGTTAAACGCACTCCCAGTTCAGAAGAAAAATCCGCCGGAAGCCGTTAACGCTCCTTCCAGCTCCCAGCAGGAAGCTGCTTACGATGCCGAACTCGCCCGGCGTTTCAACGCCGGCGAAGAAGCTGCCTTTGTCGAAATCATGCAACGCTACCGCGGCAAAATCTACGGCCTCACCCTCAGCATGCTTCGCAACACTTCGGATGCCGAGGAAATCACGCAGGACACGTTCATCCGCGCCCATCGCGGGCTCGCCCGCTTCCGCGGCGATTCCTCTCTCTCCACCTGGCTCTACCGCATTGCGCTCAACCTCGCGCGCAACCGCTACTGGTATTTTTTCCGCCGCCGCCGCCAGGATTCCGTCTCGCTCGAGCGCAAGCTCGGCGACGACTCCGATGCGACCTTCGCGGATCTCATCGCCGCCGACGCGCACGACCCGCTCCAGGAAGCCGCCACGGCTGAATTCAGCGAGCTCATCGCCGGCTGCATCGAGCGCCTCGACACGAAGCACCGCGAAATTCTCAACATGCGCAACGTTCTCAACCTCTCCTACGAGGACATCGCCCGCACCCTGTCCATCAACGTCGGCACCGTCAAAAGCCGCATCGCCCGCGCCCGCGAAAATCTCCGCACGCTCCTCAGCGAAACGTGCTCCGAATTCGCGCCCGACGCCGCGCCCGGCGATTACTTCATCCCAACGCGCACCGCTTACGGCCGGCCGGCCATTGCTTACGCGTAAGTCAGAGCCCTCCTCATCCGCCGACCGACCGCCGTGCAAGCGTCCCCACGCGCTTGCACGGCCTCAACACTTTTTCATTCCCTTATCCGGCCTGACGGCGATCCCTGCGCTCAATCCTTGCATCAATTAATCATTGAATACCCCTCCTGCACGCACGGTGTAGCAATCATCAATGCGTGAGGCCGCAAGGAACCCCGCGAGGGACGTTTCAGGCCGGATCGGTTTGGGTCTCTCCAAATAAGGTGGAGCGCGTTGACCTCAACGCGCTTGGATTAAATGAGCGTCTTGTGGTCAAGCCGCTCCACCTCTAAACTGAATCCTCAACCCGGCCCAAGTTTCGCGATGGCCGCGCGCAGGCACGAGGGACACATGCAGTCGTGATCGCCGCCCGCCACCGGGCCGACCGGAGGCAAATCGTCGCACCAGCAATTTTCCTGGCCGGCCGCCGGCCCGCACAAAAACTCCGTTCCGCAACGCGAACAGCGTTTGGTGCAGGAAGATTGGATGTGGTCGGAGGACATCTGGGTAGGGCCCGTTGCCCCAACGGGCCGAAAATCAACGGTCGGCTGAGGGCAGCCGACCCTACCTCGAATCCGCTCGAACGCATCACCCGGACCAGCCCAGCCAATTAGGTCGGGATGAAAAAGATGCGCCAGCAATTCCGTCCCATCCACCAGCCGCGGGCCGGGGCGCGCAAAATAGGCGTTGGCATTCACCGCAAAAACGCGGCCGTTCCGGACGGCTGGCAGATCGGACCAGCCAGGATGCGCGCCCAAATGCTTCACTTGCTCGACGGCCTTCCGCAGGCTGAAGCCGCACGGCATCACCACTAAAATTTCCGGCGCCCATTTCACGACGTCGACCCAGGCGATGCGCACCGAGTCTGTGCCGCGACGCGAAAGCTCATCCTCGCCGCCAGCGAGCTCGACCATCTCGGAAACCCAATGCCCGCTGCAATACAGCGGATCAACCCACTCCAGGCAGAAAACCCGCGGGCGTGTCGTTGCCCGGCAGGTCAGCGCGGAGATTTTTTCCAGCCGCCCATGACCGGAAGCAATCAAGGCCTCGGCCGCCTCCGCCCGTCCGGTGGCCCGGCCCAATTCGCGCAGGTTCTCGTTGACGCCCTCCAGCGATCGCGGCGTCAGCCACAGAATTTCCGGCGGCGGGGACATCGTCTTCAGCACCTGCGAAACTTCATTGCCGGAGGGCGCGCACACCTGGCAGAGGTTTTGCGTCAGGATCAACGTCGGGGCCAGCTCCCGCAGCCGCTGCTCGTCGATCTGGTAAAGGCTCGCACCGGTGCGCAGGCGCGCACTGACCGCCACGTCGATTTCGTGCAGGCTCATTTTTTCGAGATCGAGCGCAGGACGTACGACCACCGGTTTCGCGCGCACCTCCGGCGGATAGTCGCATTCGTGGGAAATGCCGACCAGCCGGTCGCCCAAGCCCAGCGCACAAACCATTTCCGTCGCGGCCGGCAAAAACGAAACGATGCGCAGGTCCTTGTTCATTTTGAACCTCAAATAAACGCGAACAGTCGCGAATGTTGCGACGCTGAAGTTCAATCGCGGATCAGATTTTAACCCCCTTGAAAGCCATTAATGCATTTTACAGAAGGCAACAAAGAAAACAAAGCGGTTAAGGTCATCTTACACCAAATTTCCAAGCAGCACGTTTTTGCCTTTGGTGACGGAGACCTAACAACGCTTCGTTACCTTGGTTGCCTTCTGTGAAAATATTCATCCGCGTCTATCCGCGCCATCCGCGGGAAAAAAATTAACTCTCCCCCGCCGGCAGCAGATCGCAAAAGCAAAATCCGCCTCTCGTCACCACTTCGCCTTTTTCAACTTTCAACGGATGCTGGAAGATCGGCCCGGCGAAGACAAAGGTGTGAAACTCACCGTTTTCGCCGCACGGGTCGACCTTCGGTGGAAAGTCGGCCAGCAGCGAGGCGTCGAAAAAGCGCCCGGCGAATTTCGGTTCCAGCTGCTTCGGGTCCACGCACACCAGGACGGCTTGAAATCCCATCTGGATAAAATCGCGCGCCAGTTGCGCGGTATCCAGGCCCCACACCGGGTAGATCGCCTTCATGCCGATCTCACCGAGCATGCGGTCGCGATACTTCCTGATCTCCTCGAGAAACAGGTCGCCGAACACGACGGTCGTGATCCCCTGGCTTTTGTAATCGAGCAACGCGGCGTGCATGGCCGCCTCGTATTCCGCATTGGAAGCCCCGGGCGCGATCGTGACCTTGCGGAGAGGCAGCCCGAGCGCCGCGGCCTGCTGGTCGAGCAATGCACGGCGCACGCCGTGCATGCTGATGCGGTCGTAGCCGGCGGTCACGGTGGTCAGCAACGCCACCACCTCGTAGCGACCGGAGGCCATGATTTCACGCAAGGCCAGCGAGCTGTCCTTGCCCCCGCTCCAACAAACCAGCACCGGTTCTTTCATATCATTCTGGTATTTTCTGTTGTGGGCGGGGTGCCCTCACCCCGCATGTAGTGTCGGGCGTAAAGCCCGACCTACAATTTCGGATGTTCTGAGCATCTGTGTTCATTCGCGGTTAAAATTTCCATTCCGCGCCGGCAAACGCCCCGAAGCCGAGCGAGGGATAGCCGTTTACCTCCTCGTATTTTTTA
>Ga0210392_10000239_pt1 | contig 41345 bp, 60 predicted proteins | sample IncBWC30OmetaG_FD_161057 | JGI IMG/M metagenome (GOLD analysis project Ga0210392, IMG submission 161057) | Forest soil microbial communities from Barre Woods Harvard Forest LTER site, Petersham, Massachusetts, United States - Inc-BW-C-30-O ... | reverse complement strand
AGACCGGCACCCCCATCGCGGGCCTGACCTATTCCGCCGTCCCAGGCGACCCCGTGGTGAACTGCATCAACCTGCCGCCCTTCACCTACGCCGAACAGATCCGCCCGCAGCCGGATTCGGTCGTCGACCGCGCCCTGCTGGGGATGGTGATCAACGACTGGACGCTCTCGCTGGCGTCGGGGCCTGGCCGCGCCAATTGCCGCGTGAGCGTCAACACGGTTGGCACCGGGTCGGTCACGTTCCCGTCGACCCTCACCTTCCCGGCGGTTACGCCCGAACACATGCTCAATGCATCGGGCGCGGCGATCAACATCAACGGCATCGACTACGTGCTGAACCAGGGATTCATCAGCGCCGAGTTTCGCTGGAACAACAACGTCAGGCTGCCCACCGGCTACTATCCCGGCAGCGGCCAGCAGAACGGTTACGCCATCCGGGGCCGCATGGAGTACGGCAATCGCGAAGTCACGCTGACCTTCGTGGCGCGCGCCGAGAAGGGCTCGCAGGAGTTCACGAACCTGATGAGCAACGCCGAAGCGCCCTCGATTATCACCGTCACTGGTGCGATCATCGGCGCTGGCCCGAGCCACCACACCTTCGCGATTGCCATGCCGCGCACCCAGGTTTCGGGCGTCGTCAACGGCGAGGCCGACGGCATCGTCACCGTCAACTGCACGGTGAAGGTGCTGAAACCCGCTGCGGGCGACTTACTCACGATGTCGGCCATCACCACCACCGACGCCATCTTCGGCCTGTAGGAGGGCTCATGCAGATTCGCATCGTGTTTCTTGGTCCTGGCCCTGATCTGCTTTCTGGTCGGGACCATCAACTTGCAACCGCCGGTCACCCGGCCAATCAACTGGATGAGCGCCGGCCTCGCGCTGTTGGTGCTCGCCTATTTCGTGGGGGCTTAAATCGTTATGTTCGATGCCAAAGCTGAAATCGCCATGCCCGCGCCCGCCCGCCTGGGCGGCACCGAGATCGTCACCGTGCGTTGGCCGAGCGACGAGGAATGGGCGGTGCGCAGCCGCGCCCGCAAATACATCACCCGGCGCCTGGGCCGTGGCAGGAGCGAAACCGTTCCGCCCGAACCTGGCGAACCTGATCAAAAACTCTATGACGCCATCGCCCTCAACGGCTCGCCGCAACTGACACCAGCCGAAGCGTCGATGGTGCTGGAGGCGATTGGGATGTGTCTGGTGACGAACGTCGAGGTTGAGGGCAACGAGGCCTGCGTGTCGCTGAATGTCGTTACCGGCGCGGTGCAGCATCGCTTGAAGGTCCCCACCGCGGAACAAATCCTGCAATTCCGGCGCGGCTCCTACAAACTGTTCGACCTTCCCTACGGCCAGCAGGAGATTCGATTCAATCCGGAATCGGGCGCGCGGTTGTGGGACCAGTGCGAAGGCAAGGGCGAATCCTATACCGGACCGGTGCCAGGCCCGCATAAGGCCGAGGCCATGCGTGCGGTCGTCGACTTCATCGAGCACCGCCTGGGGCCTGCTTCCGATGACCCAAACTCATAAGCGGCGGGGATTGGCCCGACGAACCCACGCCGCGCTTTATCTTCCACCGCATGTTCCGGCAGAAGGATCTCTGTCCGGGACCGGGCGAATGCCCCGAGGTGTTGATGGAGGATCCGCTGGCAGGGCGCGGGGCGTTGCCGTGTCCGCACTGCCCGCAACAGGCGCTCACCGCTTTCCTCGAAACCCCCGCCGGAAAACTTGTCAGCACCGTGCTCGATCTGGACTTCGCCATTCAGGCCGGGATCGTCGTGGCGCTCGACTGCATCCCCTATCCAGAATTTCTCCTGCTGCGCCAGCTGGCGGATGAGCGGGCGAACTACGAAAAGGAACAGTGGCAGAAGCAGGCGAAGGGTAATCGCTGATGGCCGCGAATCGGATCTTCATCCAGGTCGACTTCCAGACGCAGAGCGCCACCACGGCCATCAATTCGCTCAACCAGAACATTAAGAGCATCGGCACGACGACCGAACAGTCCACCACGCAGGCCACGGCGGGCGTCAAGGGTTTCTCCGTCAGCGTCGACCAGGCCGCCAATTCCCTGAATCAGTTAAGCGCAGCGCTCTCGGGTGTGACCGTGTTGAAGGCGACGGAGCAATTGGTCGTGATGGGCGATCAGTTGAACCGGATCCAGCGGGCCTTTGCGGCCACGGCCGGAGGCGCGCAAGCGATGCAGGAACTGCAGCGCATCGCCGAGGCCAGCCGTTTCTCCTTCGCAGATCTGGCCGCCAGCGCCAACCAACTGCGCAATTTCGGCGTGGCGGTGAAGGATATCCCCTCCGTGATGCGGGCCTTTTCAGGAGCGGTCGATTCCGCCGCCGGAAACACGGAGGACCTGACGCACGCCGTCCAGGCCTTCGGCCAGATGACCAGCCAGCAATTTGTGACCGCCAGAAGTGTGTACCAAAATTTTGGAGCAATCGGGCTGCAGATCATGCAAATGCTCCGGGACCAGACGCATAAAACCGTCCAGGAAATTCGCGACGATACGCGGCTTCTCAATACCGACGTCCTGGCGCAGATGATTATCATTCAGGCCCGGATTAAGAGTCTCGAAGCGGGTCCCGCCGGGGAATCGATCACCGCGCGGTTCGGTCAATTGATGACCTCGATCAACTTACTCGCCGAGGAGTTAGATAGAGCGCTGGGGCCGTCGCTGGGCAAAGTGCTGGGCCTGGTCGATTCCCTGGTGCAGGGTTTGACCGAGTTGACGAGGGCTTTCGAACGGTTGCCGGAACCTGTGCGCGATGTCGTTGTAGGGTTGGGGAGCATCGCAGCTTTGGCGGGTGTGGCGGCCACGGCGTTCTCCGCATGGCGGGCGATTGCGCCGGTCATAGCCACGGTATGGGGCGCTCTTACCGGAGCAGCTGCCGCGACCGCCGCCGTTGCGGAAGGTGCCGGGACGGCCGCAACCGTGCTAACGGGCGTCATCAGTCTGGGCACGGGGTTGGGAGAGATTGCCGCGATTGTTGCTGCCATCGTCGGTGGGCTCGCGTGGGTTCTGTCTCTCGGTGAAAAGCAGAAGGCATCGCAGCCGACTAAGGATGCGCGCGACCAACAGATCGCCGACCTGAAGACCCAACTAGCGAACCTGTCGAAAGGGCTCTATGCGCCCGATCAAAAGAAGGCCGAAGAAGCCACCAAGCGCGCCGCCGACGCGCTGGACGAGGCCAACCGGCGCAACCTGATGATCGGCAAAGAGAGCATCGCCGCCCTCACCGAAGCCTACAAGGCGCATTTTCGGTCCGTCGCGGGATATGCCGAGGCGACGGCCCTGTACCGCAAGGCCCTCGAAGTGGACATCGCCACCGAAGGCAAGAAGGCCGACGAGGAGCGCCGCAAGGACAGCCTCAAAAACATCGACGAACTTCTGGCGCTGCAGCGCAAAATCGAAATCGCCCAGGCCGGGGTGACGCCCGATGACACGTTCGCGGGGCGGCAGCGAATGGCCCAACTCACTGCCGATGCCTACGAAGAGCAAATCCGCCGGCAAACGTACAACCAGAACGCCGAGTATGATCGCCGGGGCCAGTTACAAATCGACACGCTGCAGAAGATGGGCGGCCACGCCGACGAGATCGCCGGGTGGGAAAAGCGCATGGCAGACAACCGCGTCGAGCAGAACGCTATCGCCGACGCCAAGGTGCAAGAGCATCGGTTGCAGACCGAGGGAGAAACCAACAAACTCATCGACGAGCAGCAGAAGCAAATGGCCGAACAGAGTTTGCAGGACCAGCTTTCGCTCATCGACCAGACCAAGAACCTGCGGGTCGCGGCGTTAGGCGCGGTCACTCCCGACAGTCTCCCGGAGCGGTTGAAGCAGATCCGCGATATCCAGGCGGCCAACATCGAAGCCATCGAAAAGACGCGCGACACCCGCATCGCCGCGGCCAAAACCACTTACGACCAGTTCAACGCGGATAATCCCGGTGCCACCGCCTCCATCGCCGAGGAGTATGCGAAGTTCGAGCACACCCGCATCACCGAGTCGCGCAACGCCGAGGTGGAAATTCAACTGGACCGGTTCAACCTCTGGAAGGAGTCCAACGACGCCATCATCGCCGAGCAGAAGAAGGTTTACGAGGGCATAAAGAGTGCACTCGATAAGGTCTGGGACGCGCTGCTGTCGAAATCGCAGAGCGTGTGGATGGCCCTGGGGAACGCGCTGAAGGCGGCGGTCCTGAACGCCATGAAGGAGATTATCACCAGCCGCCTGGCCGCCGGAATCGCGGGCATTTTCGGGTACGGCACCTACACCTTCAAGCGCGGAATCGGCGGAATCTACGAGCCGCCGTCGCCATCGGGCGCGGGAGAGCCGCCAGCCGTCCCCGGTATTGGAAGCGCGACCGGCGGCCTGGTGCCGCTGCCTCCAGGCCAGGGCAGCGCCCAGCGTTACGTGGGCGACGCCTTCAGCGCGCTGGTGCGCGGCGCGCAGGCCGAGGGCAGCACGGCGACGGACGTGGCGCGCGTGGCCACCATCGGATCCGAGAGCCGCATGATGGAAACCGGCTGGGAAACCGGCAGCCCCGCCGGGATGGACATTCTGCCCGCCGGGGTCGCTTCCACCCTGGCCTACAGCAGCGGCGGGATGCCTCCAGCGGCGACGCGCGGCGCGGGCGTGAATGCAGGCGGCCTGACCCAAATGCAACAAACCATCGCGCGGCTGAAGACGTCGCTCAACATCGGCAAGCCCATCACGGCGCAGGACGCCACCTACGACGCCCAGGGAAATCCCATCCCGGCGGGTGGGACGATTCCATGGTCGTCGGCGACCTCGGCGCAGCGCCTGGGCGCGATGATCAAGTCGCCCGCCGCCGCGCAATTGGGCCTGACGCTGGGCACCACGCTGGCTCTCGCCGGGTTGCAGCGCGGCGGCCCCAAGGGCGGCGTGGAGACGGTTTCGGGAGCCACCCTGGCGGGCGTGAGCGCGGCCTTCGCCTTCCCGGCGCTGGGCCTGACCGCGCTGGGCGGCGGCCTGCTGGGCGCGGGCGTCGGTGCGCTTGCCTATGGCATCCAGCGCGGCGGCAAGGTGGGCGCGGGATTCGACGTCGGCGGCGGCGCGCTGACGGGCGCGATATTAGGGACCGCCGTCTTCCCCGGCCTGGGCACGGCTGCGGGTGCTGCCATCGGCGCGGCCGTCGGGGCCGTTGCGGGTGGGCTGCGCATACTCTTCCCCGGCATGGATCAAAAGATCCGCGACGGCGTCAAGCGGATTTACGGGATCGACATTCCCAACAAACAGATTCGGGATCAGATCGCCCAGATCATCACCAACACCTACGGCGGCAATGTGAACGTGGGGTTGTATTCGCAGGAGGTGCAGAACATCGTGCGGTTGTATTCCGCCACCACGGGGCAGATGGCGGGCCTGCCGCGTCCCGAGTACGGGGTGACGACGGCCCAGCAGGGCGGCCAACTGACGACGCAGCCGGTCTATTCGAACGGCCAGCTGGTGCAGAATCCGTACAGCGGCACCACGACCTACCAATACTCGCAGCGCGGCCTGTACATGCAACTGAATCCCAATCAGGCCATGCAACTCTTCTCGGGCCAGGTCGTGAGTGTGATGCAAAACAATCCCTCGACCGTGGCTCAGTCCAACGCCACCGCGCTCTCCGCCGGTAATTCGCGCTACGCCACGCAGGGCGCGCTGCTCGAACCGAACACGGTGATGGCCTGATGCCGGGAAACCTCGCGCCCGCCCAACCTACCGATGTGTTCCCCCGGATCGTGGCGTCGTCCTTCACCGAGGAGCTTCGCCTGGAAGAGATCAGCAACGCCTACCCGGACGGGTCGAGCGAGCGCCAGGCGCTGGCGTTGAACCCGCGCCACTACTTCCACCTGACGGAGCCGCTGGTGCTGGCCGAGTGGCAGGGGCTTTGGGATTTCTACAAGACCCACAAGGGCAAACCCTTCTACCTGTACAACCCGCGCGAGACGGATCCGCCGTTCTCCTATGATCCCACCGGCCAGGATCCCACGGGCCGGTACACCGTGGTCTTCGACAGCGGCTGGAGCGAAACGACGGCCATGCCGCGCGGCCAGGTCGGCATCAGTCTGCGCGAGGTGGACTGACGTGTCCGACACCCTCGGTCCGATTACAATCCCCGATCCGGTCACCATCGCCGACTTCCCCCTGCAGGCGGATTACGGCAGCGGGATGGATCTCGATGTGCCCATCGTGGTGCACTCGTTCGATCAACCTGGGTTGAAAACCGAGCAGCGTTTCGTCGTGGGCGACGGCGCGCGGCGCTTCCGCTTCCACCGCGATCATCTTTCCTGCACCGAGTACGACAAACTGAAGCAGCACTGGGCGCAGGCGCAGGGGATGTACGCCCAATTCAACTACACCTACAAGGGCGGCGCCTTCGGCTCCGAATCCGTCACGGCGCGCTACGAGAATCCCGCCATCAGTTTCCCCCACCTGGTGGGCCTCATCACCGGCGACCCCGGCCTGACGCTGCTCGAGGTTCCCGGCATCACGCCAGCGTATACGAGCGTCGCGCGCCTCATTCGGTTTCCCGACTCCGCATTTACTGCAGCGCTGACGCAGCAGACGCAGCACCCCATCCCGCTCCTTTCCATCCAGCCGAAAGGGATGGCCACGCCGATGTACATTTCCAACCAGCGGTTCACGCTCGACGGCACGCTCTACCTGCCGCGCCTGCTCGACTGGTCGGGCCTGGCGCAGAGCATCGGGGAGTCGAGCGACAACGCCACCTTCACCCTCGGCAATGCCGATTACGTCTGGACCCAACTCGTCAACCAGATCAACCTGGAGCGTGCGGTCGTGCATTTTTCGGTTTACCATGTCGAGTCGCAATACATCGCCGACCTGTGGGGCGGCCACGCGCTGGCGTGGAGCTTCGATGCCGACGGCCACTTCATTCTGCCGGCGACCGATGGCGCATACGAGCTTGGCCTAAGCTACCCGATGCGCCTGGTCACCCGGAACTGCTGGAAGGTCTACAAGGGGCGCTATTGCCCATCCACGGCGGATCCGGCGACCTTTCCCGACTGCCCCAAGGATTACAATTCCTGCATCGCGCGCGGCGTCCCGCTTTCGTTCGGCGGCGTGGTGGTCGCGCCGTCGGCGGTGTACATCAAAGACAACACCACGGGCGTCTTCGGTTTCGGCCGAAGCACGATTAAGAGTGTCACCATGACCGACGACACGGTGTACCAGCGCTCCGTGCAGGAGGTCTACACCGATGAAATGATGGCGGTGTCCGTGGACGTCGCGGCGGGCCGCGACGAGAGCAGCTATTACTCCGCGCTGGGCATCGTCAGCGACGGACCTATCGGCGGCTATGATTCCAACCTGCTGCTGCAGCGCCTGGACGGCCAGCCGCCGCACGACCCGATCCACTACGGCGGATGGCGCGGGATCAAGGGGACCGATCCGGCCAACGCGGGCGACTTCTTCGAAATCGATCAGGCGCCGTGGGGCGTTCCGCCCGATGGGTCGACCTATTCCGCAGGCCTCGCCTTCGCCGAGATCCGCAGGACGGACCAGCCTGGCCTGCAGCTTTCCCAGGTTTCCGATCACGCCATGCAGGTTACGGTCGACCAGGGGATCGGCGGCTGGATCTGGACGGCCCCAGGCCAGCGTGTCTGGCAACCGGGCCTGTCCAATTTCGTCTGGGTAGCGATTAATGTGTGGCTGCGCGCGCGCGGCCTGCGCTGCGACGATACCAGGGCGGCGCAGCTGCCGACGGCGCTCATGGAAGCGGAATTTGATGTGAACCAGGCGATCTATTCCGCGGCCATTGCCGATGAACTCGTCGACAAGCTGGTGGGCACCGGCCAGGAGCGCCAGTTCCCCTTCCGGGGCGTGTTGAAGGAGCGCAAGCCGCTGCGCGACTGGCTGCAGGAAATCTGCAACACCGGCCTGGGCTTCTATACCTTCGTGAACGGCAAGCTGTGGATCGGGATCCGCGTCGACGCCAGCGTGGGGCCGGGGAACGCTTACACGCGCGATCAGATTCTCTTCAAGAGCCTGCAGGTGACGCCGCACCAGCCGCAGTTCAACTGGCTGGTGGGTCAGTTCGGCGATGAGGAGTTCGGCTTCCAACTGAACAACGTCACGGTGTACGACATCGATCACGCTTCCTTCATCGGCACCGACGAATCCCCCGAATACATGATCAGCAATATGTCGTTTGTGGGGATCAGCAATAAGAGCCAATGCTCGCGCGTCGTCACCACGCGGCTGCGGGAGGAGTTGGGCGGCGCGACCCTGGCCGAGTATCTGGCCGCGCGCGATTTCCAATTCCGCACCACCATCCTGGGCCTGCAGACCATGGTGGGCGACCCCGTGTCGGTAACGCACCAGTGGATGCCGAACGGCGAAGCCAAGGGCCGCGTGCAGAAGTGGGTTCTGAATCCCGATTGGTCGATCGACGTCGCGTGCTCGCCGGTCACCGACAGCATGTATGATCTCGACTTAGAACTCGGGCCGAAACCCGCCGACGTGCCGGCGGATCCGATCATTCCCGAAACGCTGCCCTCGGCGGTCGGCCTGACGTGGATGCCGGACAACCTGGCACCGCTCGAACCGGATCCGCTCTACCCGGATCCGCTCGAACGCACCTTCGATCTCTGGCAGGACTACAGCATCACCAAGGATGGGAAATGGGAAGCCGCGCTCTTCGTGGAGGGCGAGTTTCCCATCAACACCATGGCCCCCGGCGCGCAGCCGCGTATCACCGGCTGGCAACTCGCACCCGGCGGCAACCTGAACGGCCCGATGGCTGTCTACCTGGGCCTGGCGCAGCGCACGCCACTCGGCCAGCCGCTCAGTCCTTCGAATCTGGTTGGCATGTGGATCCCGGCTGGGTTGAACAACCAGCGGGTCACCCTGACCGTGGCCCTCTCTCCCGATGGGGATAAGTGGGACCTGTACGTCGGAACGGATCGGCGCGCTATGGGATTCCAGCAAACCGGCGACCCGCCTCAGACCATCATCAATTTCGACGGGCCAATCCATCCCATGACCTACGGGATGCCAGAGGCCGCAGCGCGCAAAATCGGCATTGCCGCCAAGCATGTCATCCACTCGGGAATCGCCGGGATGTTGGTGACCGGCGTCACCGGGCCAAATCAGATCCAGAGCAACGATTTCATCGGCAGCGCCGACAACTGGGTCGGCAGATGGCTTACCGCGCTGGTGCGGGAGGGCGACGGCACCGCGCCGCTGTGGAACTTCACCGTGAGCGCTTTCGACGGATCCACCGGCACCATGACGGTGACGCCGGATTGCATTCGCCTGGACGGCGGCGGGGCGGTAGACCCCACGCAATCGGTCCAGCCAGGCGACGTTCTGATCGTGCGCCAGGTCGGCGTGAGCGCGGATCTCAACAGCGTCACCGATCCGATGTGGAACAATTTCGTCGCGCGCAACCAGTTCAATTCCCCCGGCCTCAAGCCCGACGCCGAGAAGGGAAACATTTACCGGATCCTGCGCGGCACCGGCGCTGGCCAGTGGCGCTACATCAGCGGCAACACGGCGACCACCATCAACGTCGCGCCGCCGTGGACGACGATTCCGGACGCTACGTCTGTGCTCATCGTGGAGGAAGCAAGCTGGTCGCTGCCCAGCCAGACCGGCGATTTGAGCGTCGCTACGCTGGGCACGATGATTCAGATTCGGATGCGCGTCGAGAACCTGCGCAACGAAGTCGCCCTGGTAAAAGGCTTCATCATCGACAACCAGGGTTTGGAAAGCGACGAGTCAGTCGCGCCCATGCGAGAGCTCTTCGTCTTCGGCGAGCCGCCCGCCGTGCGCGTGGTCGGTCCCGATCCCGGCCCGTGGGCAACCTTGCCGACGGATCAGACCATCCGCATCGACACCAGCGCCAACGACGTCACGGTGCAGCTGCTGCCCATCGCCGCCTACCAGGGGCGCACGCTCTACCTTTCGAACGACAACGGACCCAACAATGGCATCGTGCTCTGCGCCGACGGTGAATTCCTGTTCGACGGATTGAATTCCAACACACTGGGGCCAACCGAGACGATGCGCCTTACGGCAGGATAAAGCTATGGCAGCAGGCACCTGGATCTACGAGAAGGGATCGCCGACGGGCGGCACGGGCGGCGGTCCCGGCGGCGGCCTGCCTGCGCCCGATGTCACCATCGACGCCCCGGCCGAGGTGATCTTCCGCAGCGATCACCAGGTCGAGGTCGACGTGGCATGGTTCGCGTCGGCGAGCGCCACTGCGCTAAATTTCCTGGGCGCGGCAATCTACCTGGAGGACCCCGATATTTCGAGCGGAGCCAACGGGCCGATGGACGGCGCTTCGGTCCCGCTCGACGGCACCGCGCAGATGTCGGGCACCTGGGCACCCGTGTTCGTCAATGATTCCCTGGAGGACCCGGCGGCCAGCGGCGGCACGGCGGTCGTGATGCTCGACTCCACCATGGGCAGCAAGCCGGGGCAGACTTACAAGACGGCGCGCAACGTGCGAATCTATCTCGCGGCCTACGGGCCAAGCTCGCAGCCCCGGCTGGTGCGCGCCACCGAGGCGAGCCCGACGCCGTCGATCCTGGTGAACATCCCGCTGGGGCGCGGCCAGGGCGAGAGCGGCCAGGAGTGGGCGCTGCTGGTGACCAATCCGTCGGTCTTGGTGAACACGGATTACAACCGAACGGATCCGCAATACAACCTCACCTTCACCTACACACCGCCCGATCCATCGGTCGCTGTGCCCGCCGGGATGAACGGTTTCGGCGGCGTGCGGATCCTTTTCGTCTACTACGATCCCGCCGGGAATCCGGTCTTCCCAGGCAAGGACACCGGTATCTCGGTGCCGGTCCAATCGGCCAACGGGTACGATTCCCCGGCCTACCATCCCGGCGCTGGCGGCGGCAAGTTCCGCTGCTACTTCTGCTCCGAGGACGACAGCCAGCCTCTGGGCCATCACGTCAACTCGCTGGTCGAGGGCACCACGCCCTACGCCGAGGCCATCGTGCCAGGCGTGCCCAGCGCGCCCGACGTGACCGGTTTCTCCATCCGCGGCCAGAAGGTCATCTGGCTCCTGGACGGTTCGATGGTTGCCCAAGCGACGTTCGCCTGGAGCCTTCCCGCTTCGGGTGACAACGTGCGCTACGCGGGCGTGCATCTCTACCTGGTGAAGGTCACCGGCACGGCTCCGCTCTCGCCTTTCCCGCAGGACCTGAGCGGCCAGCAGGCCAACACCGACAAAGCCTACATCGTGGACGTCGACGCCATCCCGGCGCAGGATGAGATCTGGACGGTGGCCGCGATCTCGGTCGACAACAACGGGGTGCTGGCGGATGACCCGGCGAAGTTCGGCCAGGCGGGATTCCATTCGCCCACCGTGCAGTGGACCGTGGGACCGCCCACGCCTGGGAGTCCCGGCAGCGGGACGGAGCACGCGCCGCTTGTGACCATCAACACCGGGGCCGCGGCCACGGCCACGCAGACGCTCTCTGCCGATGGCGTGGGGATGGTGAGCTTCCAGGTCGGTCCCTGGACTAATCCCAGCGGCAACCAGTTCGGAAGCGCGCAAGTGGCGATGGTGGTCAACGGCGATGCCACCAAACCCACCTTCTGGTCGGTGCCCAGCAACGCGACGTCGTTTCAAACCCCTGCGATGCCTTCCTTCGGCAACATCGGCGCGGCCGTGCCGGTCGATTTCTATCTGGTGAGCGACGATCCGCAGGGGAACAAGAACCAACTGGTGATCGGGACGACGCCCAAGATCGGCTCTACCTTCACGCCCACCGCAGGCGCCATCATCCCGGCGCGGTCGGGGTGGTTCAACGAGGACCAGTTCTCGTGGACCGCCGCCGGAATGACGGCTGACAACATCAGCGCGCAAGTGGTCCAGGTGGGCAAGACGTTGATCGTCGGCGGGTCGCCGCTGGCGTCCTTCGGCGGCTCGGTCAATGGCCAGATCGCCGTCGAGAATTCCTCGGGCGTGCTGCGCGCCTGGCTGGGAGAGCAGCAGCCGGGGCAAGGCAGCGGCGCGCCGCTCTGGGGCGCGTGGTTCGGACAACTCTGGGTCGGCGGGACGAGCCCGCTCACCGCGCCGCTGTTCATCGACAACCAGGGCATCATCGAGGTCGGCGGCATCGCGGCGGCGCAGGGCTCGCAATACCCGTACATCTCGGTGCGCGATTCGCACGGCTACGAGATGGGGCGCATCGGCGCGTCGCTCACCGTGCCCTCGGGATCCTTGGGAGACGGTGTCGGCCCCAGCCCGCCGCCGCAGCTGACGGCTGGCGCATGGTTCACGCAACTCGGAATCGGCGGATCTAATATTTCAAACTGGAACATCCTGATCACTCCCGACACCACCAACCCGCTCGGCAGTCAGTTCCAGATGCGCAACATCAATAAGCTCTCGATCGACTACGCGGCGGCGAGCGGGCCACCTTCGAACGCTGAGTACAAACTGGAGTTCGGCAATTCGGTCTGGATGGCCGGCGGATTGAGCGGCGGCCAGTGGCAGTTTCCCGGCATCCACATCTACGAGTGGGACAACGTTGGCAACAATTTCGGAGCCACGTTCCTGAATCGCGGTATGGTGCTGCGCGGGCCGCAGACGACGCCTGGCTATCCGACGTACCCCGTGATCCTTTCCCTGGTTACCTTCAACGGCCAATCTTCCGGCAGCGACGTCCCATCGGCCTTCTGGGGCGACTTCGCGATGTTCTCACCTATCGCGCCGTACAACCGGACGGTGTATCTGGCATCGGGCGGAACGAACCAGGGCAACCCGCAAATGATCCTGCAGGACGCCGCCGGGAATATCCTCTTCCAGATCGACACCAGCGGCAACGTTTCCATCAAGGGCGTTCTCAAGGGCGCGCCCATCAGCGGCACGGACCAACCCATCAACGCGCTCGCCTACAACGTGCAGGGCTACGGGCCGGTGATCGACGCCACTGGCGCCTGGAAGGGCAAGCCTATTGTCAGCGGCGTGAACCAGTCGCCCTGGACCGGCCCGATCAACGGTGCCGGCTTCCCGCTCTCCAACGTCGGCAATATTTCAGGCTCGCAGTATTACGTGCCAGGCTTCGCGGCGGCAGTCATCAACACCAACGGGGCATTCAATGGGGCGGGCGTGGATGTGACCACCACCTCGACCGCCTACGGGATCAGGTGCGGCTCGCTGACCGTGGTCAACGGACCCATCGCCTGCGGTTCGATTGGCGTCACTCAATCGGTGAACTGCAACGCCGTCCAGATCAACGGCACCACGGTGATCGACAGCAGCCGCCAGGTCTTCGGGTATCAAATCTACGCCAACGGAGGCCTGGCGGTTAACAGCAACAATCAGTTTGTAGGATTCGGCGTGGACGTCGGCACCTACGGCATCGGGTGCGGCGGCGTCACTTGCCGAGGCAACATGGATGTCAGCGGCAGCACGACGTTCCACAACGCCGTAACGATCACTGCCAACGTGCAGGCCAACTCCGCGAATGTCACCGGCAACTTTTCCGCCAACACCGTGAACCTGAGCTTTCTCCAGGTCAACGGCAACACCCTGATCAACAATAACTACATCTGGCAGGGCGGCGTGCAATGCACGAACCCAAGCTACGGCCAGATTTACGGCACCGAGTTCGGCATCTCAAACGTGTCGCGGGGCTGGCCGCAATCCACCGGGGCGGCGTCGGGAGCCACTTCCACTTTCGCTACCGCCGATGGACGCCATGTCACCGTCTGCGGCGGGATCATTACCAACGTGGCATAAAGGAGCTTCACCTATGGAAAAGACTTACAACCTGGATCAGAAGGAAAACGCGATGCTCATGCAGATCGACCAGGAGCGCACCCAGGCGCTGGCGGCGGTCGGTGCGCTCTCGCTCGATATGGAACAGGCGCGCAAGAATCTGGACAACGCTGCGGAGCGGCAGCGGTCCTTCATTCGCCAGGCGTTATCGACGCGCGGCGTAGAGCAGTTTCAGAACGCGCGCGCGCAGAACGGTGCGCTGATCGTGACGCTGCCGGAACCCATGCCGCAACTGAACCTGCCGCCGGCGCCTGCATCGCCGCTGCCAGCCGACGGCCTCAAAGTGGTGGAGCGCGTGAATGGACCGGCAAGCGACATCGTAAAGGAGTAACTTCATGCCTTGGCAGAGTCCGGGGAACTATCAGCCGTCCGACCGCCTGCACTCGGACGATTTAAACAAGTTGCACCAGGACGATGTGGCCTGGGGCGGCGATGTGAACGGTGGCGGCTACAAACTTTCCAACGTGGTGCTGGAGGGAGTCTCGGGCCTTGGCACTGGCTCGGCGGTCACCAGCGTCTTTACACGCAGCGGCGATGTGGTGGCGCTGGCGACGGATTACGCCGCTTTCTATGTTCCCCAGGCGCGCCAGGTCATCGCTGGGGTTGGTATGTCGGGCGGCGGCCCGCTGACTTCCGACATCACGCTCACCGCTCTGGTTACCAGCGTCTTCGGCAGGACCGGCGCGATCACGCTCACGCCCGCCGACGTTACCGGCGCGACGGGGGTGCTGTCGACCCGGAGAGTCAATACGGGCCTGGGCCTGTCTGGCGGCGGCGCTCTCACCGCCGACCTGAATCTCGCGGCCGTGCCCGATTCGGTCAACCAGCAGGTTCAGGTGCTCGCAGGCGCCGCCCTCACGGGCACCCGCCACGCGATTAACTTCGTCAACGGGGCCAACGTAACAGTGGGCGTCGTGGACAACCCCGGCAGCAACCGCGTCGATGTCACCATCTCATCGACCGGCGGCGCTGGCGGGATGGTCGATCCGACCACCACCAAAGGCGACGTGATCGTCCGTGGCTTGGCCGCGCCTAATCGTCTCGCCGTGGGCGCGGATGGACAGGTGCTCACTGCCGATTCGACTCAAGCCCTCGGCGTGAAGTGGGCGGCGGCTTCGGGCGCGGGCGCAGTGACCAGCGTGTTCACGCGCACCGGCGCGGTAGTGGCTGCGAGTGGCGACTATTCAGCATCCCAGGTCACCAATGCTGTCGACTCCACGATCAGCTACAACAACCCGCCGTGGATCGCCACCCTGCCGTGGGCGAAGATCACCAATCCGCCGGCCTTCATGCTCGATCCGACCCTGGCGGCGGGCGACCTCATCGTACACGCCGCCACCACCACGCGCCTGCCGGTCGGAGCGGACGGATCGATCCTGACCGCCGACAGCACGCAAGCGGCGGGAATGAGGTGGGGCACGGTTGCAGTGACCACCGTGTTCGGCAGGAGCGGCGCGGTCGTGGCCCAGACGGGCGATTATACGGTGGCGATGGTGACCAACGCAGTCGCCAACACGCGGAACATCAACACCAGCACCGGGCTGACCGGCGGCGGCAATCTGAGTGCGGATCGGACGCTCTCCGTGGTCTCCGATACGACCAACCAGCAAATCCAGGTGCTCCTCGGCGGGACCAATATCGGCACGCGCCACGCCATCAACTTTGTGAATGGCGCTGGTGTCGCGATGACGATTGCGGACGACCCCACCGACAACCGGATTAATCTCACGGTAGCTTCGAGCGGCACCGGTTCTGGCGGCGGTTTGGTGGACCCGACCACAGCCAAGGGCGATCTGATCGTGCGCGGCGCGTCGGCACCCCCGCAGGCGCTTCCCGTGGGTGCAAACGGCCAGGTGCTCACAGCGGACAACTCCCAGTTGCTCGGCATGGCGTGGACGACGCCAGCGGGCGGCGGCGCGGGATCGCAGACGCCGTGGCAGAGCGATATCAACGCCGCGCTCTGGAGCCTGAATTTCGTCAAGAGCATCGGCGTGAATATCACTTCCGCCGCCGCGACGGCCCGAATCCTCATACAGCCATCGGCCACCGAGGAGGGCGTGAAGACGATTATCAACGCTGCGCCGGCACTTGCATCGATGTCCGTGGTCAACGATATTGCCGACTACCTGCACATGCGATCCTACGGCACCGGCTATGCCGCTACGCCCGCGCTGGCTGGCCTGACGACCGTGGAGTCGAGCACTAAGCTAGCTCTCTTCGCCAGCGCATCGGAGGTGATGCGCCTCGTCGCGGGCCACGTGCTTATCGGCACCGTGACGGATGATGGCACGCACATGCTCCAGGTGAACGGCGGGGTCAAGAGCGGATCGGGCGGCTTCACCTTCCCTGACGGCACCACGCAGACCACGGCATACACGTCGGCTTCCTCGCCGGTCACTAGCGTCTTCACGCGCACGGGCGCGGTGGTTGCAGTGGCGGGCGATTACACGGCGGCTCAGGTGACTCACGCGGTGGATCAGACGCAGGGCTATGCCGACCCGGCCTGGATCACCTCGCTGGCGTGGTCGAAGATTACCGGGGCACCGGCAGCGGCGGCGCAGACTCCGTGGACGAGCAACATTAACGCCGCGACCTTCACCCTCTACAGCGCGGGGATGATCGGCGTGGGGAACGATGCGACGGTCACGCCGGATGGCAACGTGGCTTCCCATCTGATCGTGGGTCCGACGACGGTGAGTGCCCTGCGCGGGGAAATCACCACTTGCGGCAACACTACGACGCTGGGGTTTGCGGTGGGCGCTATTCTTTTCGCCAACTACGCCAACACGGGACCGGAAAAGCGAGTCGCCTCGATCTTCGGATTGCTCGACGGCGCAATCAATTCGGGTGCGATGACGTTCACCACCTGGAGCGCGGGAACGCCTACGGAGCGGATGCGAATCACGGCAGCGGGCAACGTCGGCATTGGAGTGACGCCAGCGTATCGCTTAGATGTAAGTAGTTCGACTGCGACTATAGCGCGATTCGCTGGATCTGCCGGTCTTATGTACTTTCAAGCCGGAACCGGCGTTCCGACTGATCAGCAATTCTGGAATGCTGCTGGAACCAATGCGGTTGCAATGGGGACAGGTGTACCGGGAGGTGCTGATACAAATGATTTTGTGTTTTCTACTTATGGCGGGGCTTGGGCAGAGCGGATGCGGATCCTGACGGGAGGGGGTGTCACCGTAACGGGGAGCATCAACGTAGCCGGGACAGTCAGCGCTACCGGCCCCTTTGTCACTAGCGCCAAGGGAAGCACTTTTGGAACCGCCGTCGGCCCCCTCGCTGCGCCAGCGCCAACTGATGCCGGTGTCATTCTGTACAACAACAGCGCTGGGAACTGGGCAGGTATAGGCACGGATAGCAACGGAGACATCTGGTTCCGCACTGGCCTGTCTGGGACGCCAAATCCACGCATGGCCATCGTCCCAGGCGGCACTGTTATGGTGGGGCCGGGAATACCAGCCCTTGCCCCAGTAGACTCGCTGATGGTCCTCAACGCCTTGCAGCCTCCAACCTTGACCTATACGGCTCCGGCTGGCATCGCGGCGTTTGTCGGCAACAACGTAAATATCGGTTTGGAAATTGGCGGCTATCCAAGCGGCTCTCTGGCAATGTGGATGCAAGCCAGAGACTTCAATGGTGCCATCGCGCGGCAATTGGTGCTAAATCCGCTCGGCGGGAATATCGGCATCGGCACGTCAGCGCCTCGCTCCGCCCTCTCGATTGTCAGCGCGAACCAAACCACCTTTGCAGGCGCAAGTCAGCTTACTGTCTGCGAGCAGGGGAACAACGCAGGCTACCAAGTCTCGCTCGGCTATTACTACGACGGGAACGTGACCTTCAACGGGGTGATCCAGAGTTTGAGCAACAGCGGCGGCTCGACGTTGTATCTCAATCCCTCCGGGGGCGCGGTCAACGCAGGCGCAAATCTCATCGTCGGCGGGACCATTTACGGGGGTGCGGCCGCGCTACAGGTTCCGGCTCTGAACTGCCCCGTCTACACCAGCAACCCGAACATGCCGAACAACACTTGCGGCTTCACCGTCAATGAGGCCGGGAACTATGCAACCTTCTGGGTGCGGTTCTCGAACGGCACGCTTCACATCTTCAGCACCACGCTGACCACGGCACCATAAATAAGAGAGGTTACTCCTATATGACCTACATCGAAAGCGCAGCCCTCATGACGGACCCGGATTTCCGGGGCCGCATCAAAGTGGCTTGCCTGAAATTCGCCGACTCGATTCTCAACGAGCCGAATACCACGCCCGCGCACAACACGCGCCTGCGCTGGGCTACCCAGACCAATGCAGTACCGGATATGGCGGCGCAACAAGTCCAGCCGCCGACCGTGATGGACGGAGCCGTCCAGGCCGCAGGCGCGGAAATCACCGACGATGCCCTCCAGGGGTCGGTCGAGGCCGTCGTCCAGAAGATGCTTTAGCCGTTCTTCTTCGTCTCCCGGCGGGCGCGCCGCAGGCACTTGTCGTACTCGACGGCGAACTCGGGAAACGAAACCTTGAGGAACGGCAGAAATCGGATCACGGTTTCGAGCGTGGGCGTATGCAGGCCGCGTTCCAGCCCGCTGACATAAGCCCGGTCGGCGTGCGCTTCGAGCGCCATCCGTTCCTGGGCCAGGCCGATGCGCTTGCGCAGGGAGCGCAGGGTGTAACCGTAGGCCAGCCGGATAGCCGCTCGTTCGGTGTCCTTGTCCATTCCGCTTACAATCGTAAAAGGCAAGCGCTCGGATTGCCACGGGCCACGGTACAGGTGTGCAATGTCACAGGGAACCCCTGGCCCTTCCGTGGGTTTCCTCACGCTCGGCCAAAAATAAATATTGCAGCGCGACCATGATCGTACCGGAACGCCGGTTGTCCACCTTGGATGACCCCTATAAGCCGGGTCGGGCGATCCATGGGAACCGGTTGAGAACGAAGGGTTTATCAGGAATAGAAACACCCCGCCGCCGCTACCCGGCGGTCATTCAATTGACTTAGTGTAAGGCTTAGTGAATTACTTAGTAAAACACTAAGCCCAAACGATTTACCCTTATTTTTCGCATATTGACCTTATCACTGAGTGGGGTTATATTCGGAGTCACTCAACGGGGATGGCCGAACGCGGCGGCAAGCAGAAAGCAGCGTTTGAAAGGCCATCGACAAACTTTATAGCCTCGGAAACTCCACATGGCGAGGAGTGTGTATGCGAGCGACGGCAAGTCCTGAAACGGAAACCAGACACGTCAATTTGGAGATGGTGACCAAGTCTCTGGAGCAATTTCATTCCATCGCAAAAGACATCGGACGAAAGATGGGTTGGACCTCCTGCTCTCTGCAGAAGGCGCTGCAACACATGATGGACACGTATGAATACGGCGAGTCGACACCGCGCAAGCCAGCCGCCAGGGCGCAGGCAACCCGCAACGGTAAATCCCGGAAGTGACACGTTATGGCCACGCTTTCCGAACCCATCATCGCCAACGCGCAGGCCGCCGCCCGGTGCGACCGCTGCCACGCGCGGCGCGGCGTGCGTTTCTTCGATCACTTCTGGGTGTGCGTCCCGTGCGCGTGGCACTACTGGCAACTGCTGGAATCGGAACGGCTGAGAGCGAGTAAATGGCAATGAGCATCGATCCAAACGTGCGGCGCATGGGCATCGGCGGCAGCGAGGCCGCTGCGCTCTTCGGGTGCCATCCCTATCTCGATGAGTTCAGCGTCTGGGCGCGCAAGAAAGACGCCGTCGCCGACCAGGAGCCAACGGAGCGGATGATCGCCGGCCGTTTTTTTGAAGAGGCCATCCTCAAGTTCTACGCTCATCGAACCCGGCGCGATGTGGAGTACTTCAACCAGACGCTGCAGGACAAAGAGCGTCCATGGATGATCTACACCCCGGACGGCCTGGTGCGCGGCGAGCGGCGCGGCGTGGATGCCAAGCTGGTGGCCTGGGACCAGCGGCGCAATTGGGGCACGATGGCGGGTGAAGTGCCGGAATACATCCAGGTCCAGGCTTACTATTACATGGCGGCCATGGACTACCCGGTGTGGGACATCGCGGCTATGGTCGGCGACGAGCTTCGGATCATTCCGGTCGAGCGCCTGGACGCCGTCGCAGAGCGCCAGATGCTGCTGCGGATCTCGGAATGGCACCAGCGCTATATCCTGGGCGACGACCGGCCCGAGATGGGCAGCAGCCCCGCCGCCGCGCGCTGGCTGCAGACGACGTTTCCGCGCCACAAGCGGCCCGATCTGCGCTATGCCACCGAGGCAGAGATCCTGATGCTCACCGAGTACGCCCAGGTGCGCTTCGAACAGGCCGCGCTGAAGGAGCATCGCGAGAAACTGGAGAACTTGATCAAGGCCGCCATTGCGGACAAAGAGGGGTTGGTATGGCCGAATGGTAAATTCACCTGGCGGCGCATCAAGGATTCGACGGTGACGGATTGGGAAAGCATGGCGCGCGGCCTTCTCAACGAGTACGTGAAAGACAAAGATAAGCGCGAGGAGTTGGAGCAATTCTACACGCGCCCGAAGCCGGGCTATCGCAAGATCCGCTTCGAGCATGATGATCTGCGCGGCGAGGAAGCCGACGCCGCGTAACTGAAACCAAAAGGAGATTGGACTTATGAACCCGACCATCGACGCGGGCGCTACAGGTGCGCCCGCTGAACCGCCACCGCCACCGCAACAGGCGCTCGCCGTTCCGCCGCCGCCCGCCGCTCCGACGGATTTGGCCAAGCCGCAACAGGGATCGCGTGTGACCATCGAACACTTGCTGGCCATGCCGGATAACGTGAAGCGCGAAACCTGGATCAGCGCTCTGGTCGAAGCCGAGGTGGCGCGCCAGAACTTCGCGCAGGACCGGGCGCTGGCGCGCGAGTTCGCCATCAGCGGCCAGTTCAGCGACATCAACGGCCAGAGCATGGAACAGGCCATCGCGACCGCCATGGTGAAAATCCAGCTGGGCCGCGCCTGGGGGTTCAACCCCGCGGACTCCATCCGGTACATCTATTTCACCAACGGCCGCCCAGCCATCGAGAACGAGATCGTCGCGGCCAAGCTGCAGCAGGGCGGCTACGACTGGGACATCGAATGGGTGGAGGACGAGGTCGATCACAAGGGCCGCAAGTATAAGAAGTGCGTCGGGTGCGTGCTCTGGCTGAAAAAGTGGAACGCCGACCAGCAAAAGTACCTGCCGATGATGGATCGCAACAATAAGCCGATCTCGGTCAGCTTCACCCAGTTCGATGCCGACACCGCGCAGATCTGGGAAAAGGGAAAACAGATCCCGCTCTCGCAAAAGTGGAATTTCCAATCCTGGGGCCGCGATATGTACTACTGGCGCACCGTGGGCCGCGTGAAGAAGTACCACGCTCCGCACGTGCTGCGCGGCGCAGTGTCGCGCGAAGAAGCGCTCGAAATGGTTCCGCTCGAAGCGGCCACGCCCGAGATGTTGCCGGCGGATCTGCAGGCGCCGCCGGGACCGCCCTTAGAAGAAGGCGGCCCGCGCGCGCGGCCCAACGTGCGCGACAAGATCATGGCCCAGGAAAGTTTTCTGAACGCGCCGCCGTCGGAGACGACGGATCCGGGGACGGAGAAGAAGTAGTTTTCGCTTGTCCGTCCTGCGGGTCCTGGAATCTCATCGGCGTCGAGGGCGAATGCTATACGGGGGTAACATCGCCTGACGGCGGCGCGGAGCGGCAGAGGTATGTCGGTTTCAAATGTCTCGATTGCGGGGCACAAGAGGAGGCGTGAAATGCTGCCTGCGGAACAGCCGGAACTAGAGCGGTCGCGCGACGAGATCCAGCACGCCCACGACGTCCTGGCCTTCATCGTTACCACGCCGAAACTGCGCAAGGCGCTGGTGAAGGAAGATGCGGTGGACCGTTTAACCGCCGCGCTCGACGTCCTGTGTTGGATGCTGCGCCACGATCACAACCGCACCTTCGCATCCAACCTGGCGCGGCTTGAGAATGCGATGGCGACGATGGGCTGTGAGATGCACCGCTGCGACGAGATGCAGTATCCCGATCCGGCGGCAAACGAGTTAGGGAAGTCGGACTGTGGTGAATCACCAAAGGAGCAAAACAACGATGAGTGACTTGAAATTGTATGTGGGCTGGCTTCGTGAAGTCGGCCCGGCGGGTCCCATAGACCCAGGATTTGGCCAGCCAGGAGGGCCGGTCGATCCCGGCTATGGCCGCCCCGGATGGGGTCCAGTCGATCCCGGCTTCGGAAGGCCAGGCGGCCCTGTCGATCCCGGCTTCGGAAGGCCAGGCGGCGGATACCCTTCGCACGGATTACCGATCGCACCTGGCCATCCCGGCAACAAACCTCCGGGTTTGCCGATCGTTCCGCCGCACCCCGGCCAGCGACCGCCGATGGGCGGCGCGCCGCCGCATCCGTGGATTCCAGGCCATTGGGCTCCGGTTGACCCAGGATTCGGTCTGCCGCCACTGTGGGGATTTATTCCTGTCGATCCGGGTTGGGGCCAGCCCGAAACGCCGCCGCCGACTGTTGGTGGTGGACCTGTGCCGCCGAAACCCGGCGCACCTCCGGGACCGGACCAGGGACTGCCTGGCGCTGGCGCGCCTGGAGTGAAGCCTCCCGGCGGCGGCAACTGGGTGCCCGTCGATCCCGGCTTCGGCCAGGGGTGCAAACCTCTCCCTCCGATCTGGGCGTGGATTCCCGCGCCGCCCGATCTGAGTAAGCCGGTGCCGCCGACCGAGGCGCCAGCGCCCGCGCCGAAATAACCAACACAACCGGGGGAGGGGCCTTCGCCCTTCCCCCAACCAATCGGAGGAGCGGATGGCAGAACGTTCTGTAATTGCGGAAGTGAAATACACCTTCACTCGGGGCGAGTTGCTGGAGTTGGGCGACGAGCTCGCCAGGGCCGCGGATGATGTGCGCGAAATCGAAGCGCGCAAAAAAGAATTGACCAGCGCGGTGACGGCGGAATTGAAGAAGGCCAACGGGCGGGTGTTCACTTTGGCCGGCAAGATTCGGGATCGGCACGAAATGCGCGAGGTGACGTGCATCGTACATTACGGTTCTCCACGACCCGGCATGAAGCTACTCACGCGGCAAGACACAGGCGAAGTGGTTCGGGAGGAGCCGATGACGACCGAGGAGATGCAAGAGGGCTTGGATTTCGGACCTGGCACCGGGCCGACCACACCGACGCAATAGGAAGCGGAAATGAGAGCACCAGCCAAACTCGGTCCAGATCCAACCCCCGCATTGGTGGCGCGACTGCGGGCCTTGCTGAAGAATGCCGAGACGCTGGACGAGGTTCTTCATGTGCGTGGGATCGCCAGCGGTGCCGAGAAGTTCTTTAAGGCAGCGCAGCACTCTCGCCACATGGCCCAGGAAGCTGCGGAGGTGCGGCTGCGCGCCGAGCGCCGTGCCGGGGAAATGTTGATCGACATGGAGCGGAAGGGGGAACGGGACAGTGGGCGCGGCGGAGATCGAAAATCACAGTTGCAACCCGCAACCGTGAAGCTTCCCGATCTCGGCGTCGAGAAGACTCAGTCCCACCGCTGGCAGCAGATCGCGCGGGTGCCGGGACCATTGTTCGAGAGCTACATCGAGCGGGGCGTTGAAGAGGAACACGATGAGTTGACGACTGCAGGCCTGCTGCGCGTTCTGAAGGAGCAACACCGCGAGAAGAAACGCGCGCACAACCGGCGCATTGTGGAAGACACCGAATATGCCGAAAGCCTGGTCGGCGAATCTTATCCAACCATCGTCATCGACCCGCCGTGGGACTGGGGCGATGAAGGCGACGTGGATCAATTTGGAAGGGGACGACCCGAATACGCGACCATGCCGGTGGAGGAGATCGCGGCGCTGCCTGTCGAGGAGTTGGCCGACGACGACGCGCACCTGTATTTGTGGATCACAAATCGGTCGTTGCCCAAAGGGTTCGACTTGCTCGATGCGTGGGGGTTCCGCTACGTCACCGCGCTGACGTGGTGCAAGCCAAGCATCGGCATGGGAAATTATTTTCGCGGCAGCACTGAGCACGTTCTGTTTGGAGTGCGCGGATCGTTGGACCTGCTGGTGCGCGACGCGGGGACGTGGTTCGCGGCGAAGCGAACATCGGAGCATTCCGGCAAGCCCGCCGAATTCTATCAACTTGTAGAACGCTGCTCTCCCGGCCCGTGGCTGGAAATGTTCGCGCGCGGCCCTCGCAAAGGATGGAAGGTCTGGGGCGCGGAAAGCGACGGGGGCGCAACATGAAGAAGCCCCCCCGGTCGTATGGATTTCAAGAGCGGTTGGACTTCAGCAACGGCCACGCGCCTCACGCGGACAGCGTGCTGCCGTTCCTGGCGGATCGGATTCCGAATTTCAAGACGGTGCGCCGCGCACTGAAGCAGAATGACAAGGACGGCACCGACTACTACATCGAACGTTATGGATTGAAGACCCTCGCGGTCGACCTGAAACTGCGGGACACGGATTACAGCGTCCAGGCGCCCGACTTCAGCGACGATCTTGCGTTGGAAACGTTCAGCGTGAAAGAAAAGGACATCATTGGCTGGACGCGGGATGGGGCGAAGACGGCGGATTACATTCTCTGGTATTGGAAAGATACCGGCCGTTTCTTCATCGTTCCGTTTCCACCTTTGTGCTGCGTGTTTCAACGTTGCTGGGAAGCATGGCGCGAGCGCTTTGGCGCATGGGAGCAGCACACGCCAGGGACCAGGGGCTGGCATTCCGAGTGCGTCTTCGTCCCTCGGCGGTTAGTGATGGAAGCCATCTGGCGTTGGGGCAGCGGCCACGATACCGCTCGGATTGCTTCAGAGGGAAAACGATGATCCTACGAATCAGCAGCGCTCAAAGGCGCGTGTTCACAGCCTACGGATTGGAGAAACGCCTTGGCGTCGACGCATCCAAACCCATGGTGATTGTCGAGGTCGACCGTATCATCATCCGCGAAACGCTGACTGGCATTGGGCGCAACTCTTGCTACTACCGGAGCGCGGCGGCGATTCTGCGCAAGTTGGAGGGGAACGATGGCACAACCCCAGGCACAACGTGAATTCTGGGAGCGCGCGGCGCTCGAAGCACTTGCCGTGATGTTGGCGACGGAGCGGGAGAGCCTGGTCGACGAGGCCGCCGAGATGGCCGCGAACTGCGCGGACAAACTGCTCGGCCTCTGGACGGAACGCTTCGGCGAGAAGAAAGGATCCGCATGAGCCGCAAACGACGCCAGTGGGGAGAGGCATCCGAGGTGTGCCTGGAACTTTCCTGGGGCGCGACCGTGACGCTGAGTTTCAAGGGGAACTTGTTCGATTTGGTGGAAGGCGAGCGGCGGTTGATCAGCGATTTGTCGACCGTCGTTCAGGATTACAAAGACGCCCTGGCGAAGTCTGCTTCATTGAACGAGAATCCGCCCGTGCTGGCGAAGGAGGCCCAACATGGCGGCGTCAATATGCGCTGAGTGCGCTTTCCGCAAAGGGTGCGAGACCTGGCACGAACCGCGGAACCATCTCGTTTCGCAAATCTGCGCCGCCGGTCCGCTGGTGTTCCTCTGCCACGCCGGAATCGATTGGCAGAACCCGCAGACGCATCTGCTGTCGGTGCGGGCGCTGGCGCAAACGGGAAGCCTGCGCGTGTGCGAAGGATGGAAGCGCGCCGTGGCCGCGCGCCAGTGGCCGGCGGATCCGGCGCTGCGGCGGTATCAGCGGATGCTGGCCAGGGCCGCGCTGACGAGCGCCTACGGGTTTCTGGCGGCCCAGGTCAGTGAGCGCGAGTTGCAGCGGGATCTTACACCGCTCGCCCAGTTCTATCGCGGGCCGCGCGCGTGGCAGGTTGTGCGGATGTTGGAACGCGAACTCAGGAGGCAAATCGATGATGGGGCAACCAGCGGAGAATAAGGAGCGCCCGGAATTTCTCGAGCCGCATTACACAATCGCGGAACTGTCCGCTGCCTGGCACATCTCCCAAAAAACCCTGGGCGAATGGTTCGCCGCCGAAGAAGGGGTGATCAAGTTCGGCAGCAAGGTCGTGAGCAGGAACCGGCGGACTTACACCAGCATCCGGATTCCCGAGTCCGTCGCGCGGCGCGTCTACCTGAGCAAGACGGCCCGCCGCAAGAAAAACGTCCCGTGGGAACGGCCCCCACGTCTGAAGAATGATGTATAAACTTTATGTTAACCTCAACCCATGTCAATAAACCAGAAGAAACCGACCGGCCTTCCCTATGGCAGCGGCAGTTTGCAGATTCGGGGGCGGGTGTGGTGGATGATCTACAAAGACGGAGAGGGCCAGACCATCCAGGAAAGTTCCGGCACGCAGGATCGGGACGAAGCGGTGCGCCTGCTGGCTGGCCGCGCACTGCCGATTGCGAGAGCGCGCGTAGCGGCGCTGGAGGCGGCCTGTGAAGAAGCGCCGGGGAAAAAACGAATCCAAACTGTCCGGCAGTATCTGCGGGGCAGCGCCAGGACCCGAAACCCGAAAAGCGGAAATCGGGTTGGTTCAGTTTCTGCTCGAAGTGGCAGCCAAGCGGCGAAGGGAGGCCGAAAGTGAGCGCAGCGGCAATCAGACAATTGACGCCCCGGCAGGAGGCGATGAAGCTGACGTGGAAGCAGGTAAGCCTGCCGTGGCTGATGTACATTCGGGTAAGCACCAAGGATCAAGGTGAAATGTATTCCCCGGCTTCGCAGCGCGCGACCCTGCTGCGGCTGGCTTCGGACATCGGCGTCAACGTGCCCGAGGGTTTCATCCTGATCGACAAAAAAACCGGCAAGAACTTTGATCGTCCCGACTACCAACGGTTGATGGAATTGGTTTCCACCAAACAAGTCGGCGGGGTGCTGGCGCTGTGCCTGGACCGGGTCGCGCGCGACGTGGTCGGTGCCATCGAGTTTCGCAGGATGCTGAAGGGGGAAGGCGCCGCGCTGGCGTTCGCCTTGCAGCAGTTTGACGATTCGCCGCAAGGCCGGATGATGTACAACCAGTTCGCCACCTTCGCGGAATACGAAGCCGAGTTGATCATCCAGCGCACTTCCAAGGGCCGATTGCAGAAGGCGAAGGAGGGCCACGTCAACGGCGGCGAGTGCCACACCTACGGCTACCTGTACCATCCCGGCGGCCGTCTGACGGGCGGGGCGGTCCGCAAAGGCTACATCGAGCCGCACCCGTTCGAAGCCGACGTGGTGAAGCGCCTGATCTTCGAGGCTTACGCGGAGCACGGGTCGGCGTTCCGAATTCAGATCGCCTTGAACCGGGCGGGGATTCTGACCAAACACGGCAAGCTCTGGTCGAATTTCACGGTGCTCAAGGTCCTGCGCAATCGGATATACACTGGCCAGTACGTGACCACCGTGAAGGGCGAGGATTTAAGACCGGAGTCGGTGACGTTGAAAGTTCCGGCGCTGATCGACAAGGCGCTGTTCGATAAGGTCCAGGTGATGCTGGCGCGGCACAAGGACCGCGCGGGCCGCCCGTCGACGAGCAGCCCGCTTTCCGGCAAGATCCATTGCGCCTGCACTTTGCCGTCAGGCCAGCGCTGCAAACGCCGCTGGGTGTTGCGCAAAAAAGGGGCGTTCTCCTGCAGCAATATGTACGACAATCGCACCCGCGAGAAACTGTGCATCGACTCGACCCAGGTGCGCGCGGCCCTGATCGAGGATCTGGTGATCGACGGGGTGCGCGACCGGATCCGCCAACCGGAAACCGCTTACCGGCTGGCGAAGGAATACCACGCCGAGATCACGCGCGCCAAACCGGATGCCGTGAGCGTCGAAACGCAGCTGGCCCGCCTCAAGGAACGCTATGACCGCACGGAAGCCATCGTCTTCGCCAACGTGCCGCAGCGGACCCGCGACAAGGCCGCCCAGCAGCTGCTGGAGATCGAGGCCGAACGGCAGACGCTTGAGGTCGAAGCGCGCGAGGCCGCCGTGGTGGCGCTGCCCAGCCGGGACCGCATCGTGGACACGTGCGTACAACTGAAAGAAGGCCTGGACGGATTGAAGACCTTCGACGAGCGCCGCAAGTTTGTTCTCAAGACGGTGGAGAAGGTGGAAACCGACGGCAGGGACTTTACGGTGTACTGCCGGATCGAGTTAGCCCCGGCGGCATCCGCATCGGGAAGCGGAAATGGTCAAGTTGCCGGTGGCCTAGTTGACCATTTCGCCTTTGTCATTCGGGGCAAGGTGGCATGAACCGCCGTACCCCATTTAGGGCAGGGCACCCACGGCCCCAGGGCCGCCGCAGGGGCCGCCCGTATCCCCATGGGCCGGTAAACGGGGCACCCAGGCCCCGGCGGCCCAATGGCGGCCCTGTACGCCCCAACCAACGGCCCCCATAGACGGCCCCGTCACGGCCAGCGGCAGGCAATTGGAACAGTAACCTCCCCCCAAGGTAAATGCAATGCCCGATCCCACCAAAATCTCCCTGCATGAAACGACCGGCTATCTCCAGATCTGCACCGCTTCTGGCGAACCCATTGTCACGATTCACTACGACGGCCGCGTCGAGATCAACCCGGCCTTCACCGTCGATGAAGCCGCGCGCGCCTTCTGGGGCGCGGTGCTGCTTCTCAACCCGCAACACCAGGATCGACCCGCATGAATCTCTGCACTGTATGCCAGGGCGACGGTTGGATCGCCTATCCGACCTGGGCCGACGACGCGAAACAAAATATCCGCATCCGCAAGGTGGCCTGCCCGCGCGGGTGCCCATTGGCCGATCCGAACGAGCCGGGCGTGCTGCCCGACTTTCCGAGGGACGAAGAGAGAGGCGCGGCATGATCTGCCCCCGCTGCGGCGCAACCTACAACACCCTGGTTTGCCCCGTGTGCACCGAGCGCCGCAACCGCGAAGCCGTGATGCGGGTCCAGCCGACGTTTCTGGCTAAGGCCTTCGCCGGACAATTCGATCTCACCCTGGTCCGCAAGCAGCACCACAAACCCCACGTCCAGCTATTCGGCGATGCAGACCGCGGCTTTTGCGGTGAACCCCTGGTCGGTGGCCACCGCGCCGCCATCGCCTACAACCTGCTGCTCGTCGATTCCATCTGCCCGCTCTGTGCCGGCGTCATCGCCAACTTGATGAACACCACGGTAGATGCATTGTGACCAGGCGCCACCAGTTCCGGCTCACGCCCGATCCGCCGTTGTGCGAGAACGACGTCGAGCGGGCCTGTCTGGATCTGCTGGCGCTGCGCGGATACTGGGTCGGTCGCAATCACTGCGGCACGTTCAAGAGTGCCGACGGCAGGCGCTGGATCAAGGGCGCGCCGAAGGGGACGCCCGACTACACCACCGTGCACGAACACTTTCCCGGCTTCCTGCTCGAAGTGAAGCGGCCTGGCGGCGATGTCAGTCCCGAACAGAAAACCAAAATCACGGAGATCCGCCTGGGCTACCGCCTGGCGATCGCGGTGGTCGACACCGTCGAAGCGCTGGCTGTGTGGCTTGAGCAACACGAGGCTGCAAAAAGAACCGGCGCGCCGCTCTCTTAAGCCGAGGGTTGCGGCGCGCCAGAAAGGTGGTCGTTCTGAAATGAATCACCCTCATCGTAACCTGTTTTCCCCAGAGACGCATGACGATTTAGTTAGGAATTCGCTAATCTCCTTCGCCTGGTGACTTCCCACATGGACCGCCATTCCTTTCTGGTTGTCTCCAAGGAGATCGCGGCAGATAAGCGGATTTCCGCCACGGAGAAGTTGCTGCTGGCGCAACTACTCGATCACCGAAATAAGCGAACCGGACAGTGTAATCCGAAACAGGAGAGGCTGGCGCAGGAACTCGGCATCGGCCTGGCCACCGTCAAGCGTGGACTATCGGCGTTGCGCAAACTCGGATTCATCGCGATCAAGCGCACGCAGACCTGTTGCAACTATGAAATCCAGATAGCTCAAAATGAGCGATCAGATAGCTCAAAAGTGGGGGGTCAGATAGCTCAAAATGAGCTTCTGGACGCGCCGTATCCTTTATATGAACCTTACATAAAGGAACCAGGCGCTTCGCGCACTCCGCAAAAATCAATCCCCAGAAAATCCGTTCAGAGCGAGGTTTTGGAAAGCTACTACCGCGAAGAACGGAGAAAGGCAGGCAGATGAACCTCACACCGCTCACTCCCGAAACCGCCGCCGCCGCCGTCGCCAAGATGGCGTTGATGGCATTTTTCCCTGGCGACCCGGACATCCGCGCCGCGCTCGTCTCCGTCTTCGTCGACATGGTCGACACCGAGGAGCAGTTGGATTGGTTGGTGAACCGGGCGCTGCGCCTCTACGCCCGATGGCCAGGCGTGGCGGAAATCCGCGCGCTCTACTGTTCGCGCTGGAAACCCAAGGACGGCATCGAAGCCTATAGTTCGATTTACCCGGACGGCATTCCATCCGAACGCCGGGAGCCGCCAGCGCGCGCCATGCCGCCAGGGCGCCTGGTGACTGCGGATGCAGAGCTCGACCAGCGGGTTCAAAAGGCGGCAGACGCGAAGAAGCTTAAGGGCGCGGAAAAGAGGAAATGAAGCTATGGACACGACCACGTTGGTGAATCCATTTCGAGTCTGGGCGGAACTGACCGGCGGCCTGCGTGATCGCTTTGTCACTGAGTTAGGTGAATCCCCGTCGCCCCATGCCAGTGAGATCCTGGGCAAACTGGCGGCGCTGGTGACACGGTGCGAGCATCTCGGCGTGTCACTGCAGAATTTACAAGAGCGCGACCCGGAGGGGTTCGACGCCTTCATGCGAGCGCAGGAGTCGGCGTAAAAAAGGCCCGTGTGCTTTATGCCACATTTGCCACTCACAAAGGGGATCGAATTTGTTTCCGTCTGGGTGTATGATGTCTCTCAAAATCGGGCGCGGCAAAACAAAACCCCGATTCACTTAACTAGGAGCCTCACACCATGAAGACGATTGACCCAGAATTGAGGAGTTACGCCCAAATGGGAATGGCAGCGATGTTACCAGGAATGGAATATGCGCTGGAACTGATGCAGCGGCAGATCAACGAGATTCGCGAGAGTCTCAGTCACTTGCAACAACTCGATCACACCGCGCGCAACCTTCCGGCAAAACGACAAACCAAAGGCTGGTCGGACGATCCCGAGGAACGCAGGGCCGAGATGGCGCGGCGGATGCAAGTCGCGCGCGCCAAGGTGAAGGGTCAGACGCTCAGCGATCAGCGCAAACGCGAATGGCAGCAGATGTCGCCCCGCAAGCGCAAGGCGCGCCTGGCCGCGATGGCGGCAGGCAAGAATAAGAGCAGGAAGCAACACCCGGCGGCGCACACGCAGGCGGCGGCGGCCTAAAACTCTATGACTAACCTTTCCAATCGGCAGTATCCGATGCTCAAAGCCTTCGCCGGTGGCAGTCACATGAGCATCGAGACGGCACAACTCTACGATCAACGCCCCTTCCGGTCCATGTTGATCCGCCAGTGGATCAGCTACGACCCGAAACGCGGCTTCCATATCACCGACGCCGGGAGGCAGGCCTGGGCGGAATTCCGCTCGACCGAGATCTGGCGCCTGAACCCGTCGCGGCCACTGACGGCCTATTTCGATCCGACCGCTTATCGGCTGTCGATGCCGCAACGGCGGAAGGCCACGCTGCACGTGATGAAGGTCGGGGCGGCGTAAATGGAAGCGGCTCTCTGTGGATTTTGCGGCGAGGCCATCGAGCCAGGGCAACGAGCGCCAAGCCACGGAGAGCCGCTGCACCACGAATGTCAGATGCGGTTGGTCGTGGGATCCGTGGCGCACATCGAGCGCCGGTGCGGATGCTACGTCGCCGGATCGACCGAGTCGGATCCGCCGCACATGACGCTGCGCGAGGCGGCGCGGGCCGCGCTGGTGTTGTACAACGTCAGGCAACTGAGGAACTGAAATGCAACCACCGAAGAGGACGAACTGATGCCACGCCTGATCGATGACCTGCGCGCCAACGGCAAAGTGCAGATGCCGCATTGGGTCGCGCCACGGCTCGAACGCGCGTGGACCGAATATGCGCGGCACATTATGGCGCTGGCGTCCGATCCCGCTCTGCCGGTGCTGCTAATCGATAATGTGGCCGAATATTTCTACAGCGGCACCGACCAGGAGTACTGGGATATCGGTAAAGACTTTCCGAACATTGCGCCGCCGTTTCCGGCGTTCTGGGTCGAGTGGCGGATGGTTCCTAAGATTCACAGCAGAGACGGCGACACCGATCTGAGCGGCTGGCTTCCGCACGGAGCGCGGGTCGGCCAATATTTCAGGGCGGTCGATCCAGCGGATGTGACGGGCGAGGGCATCCCCGAGAACACACGCTGGATTTATTGGTGCGATATGTGGACCGACTACCGGCGCTCTGGAGGGGTTACCGCCGACGGCCCGTGTGGCGCGACATGGCTCTGCGTGGACGCGGAAGGCCGCGCTATCGGCAACCCGTGGATCCAGTCATACGCCGAGGACCGAGACGCCGGGCTGATGAAAACCATAATGGCGTGGTATAACCCGGCGCTGTTCGCGATCAGCTTCCTACACTGCAAGAACGTGCAACTCGTGGACCATGCGATGCCGGCAAAGCTCGCCAAGCGCTACCGGGAGCGCCACAGCGGCCTGACGCCGACGGCGTATAAGACACTGACCATCGAGCCGCTGAAGGCGATTCTGCGCAAGGAAGGCCGCAGCGACCAAGTCGGCCTGGCGCAGGCCATGCACATCTGCAGAGGCCACTTTAGAGACTACCGCGAAGGTCGCGGCTTGTTCGGGAAATATCACAAGCTGGTGTGGACACCGAGTATCGTGCGCGGAACCAAGGGCAAGGGCGCGCCGCCGCCGCGCGAGATCGAGGTGAAGGTGTGAGCGAACGCCTAAAACTCGAAGTGCAGATTCTGGACGCCAAGCCGAACAAGATGTTTCCGGACTGGATGACAGAGCGCGTGAAGTTTCTGCGCTTTACGGAAGCGGTCCAATGTGCCGAATGCGGCAAACGGTCGAAACACCTGTGGACGTTTTTGGCCGCGTTCCAGGGCCACACGATGGCATCCTTGGTTCCCATAAAGTCTGGCAAGGTTCATCCACCATTAACCCCTGTGTGTCGGAGCCACATGCTGGCTCCCGAGGTGGAACACGTGCCACGGGGCAAAAAGAAGATCGAGGTGAAGGTGTGAGCCTGTCGGATGCCGAGTTGCAAGGGATCGCCGCGCAGGTCTTCAACATGGCGAAGCGCGATCTGGAGCGCGACGATTTCAACTTTCTCGTGGCGGCGTACCACAGGGAATCGCTGCCGCCGTTGTATCGTATGCGGCAGGTTGAAGCGCTGGTGGTCGCGCGGCTGGGCGAAGACTGGCTCAACCACGGCGAGACGAAGGATATCGGTTTCTCGGTCCTGCGCATCGCTGTCGCTGTCGCCCCGCCCGATGCGGTGGCCGTCGTGTCGGTAGTGAATTGGTTTGCGCTCACGCCCAAGTTTCAGGAACTGACTCCAGCCGCGCAGGAGGCGCTGCTCAATGGCGGCCACGATAAGCACCATCGAGCGGTCGAAGAGGGAACCATGAGCGTGTGCGATGCACTCTCAGCGGTCGTGCAGACACCCCAGCGGGTTTGCACCTACACGGATACAATCGGCCGGAAAGGGCCTCGCCGTTCGCCGCAGGTGTTGTTCAGTCCGCAGTCCGAGTTGGATGGCCGCTTGAAGCTGTACGGGTCTCTCGAGAATGCCTTCACTACGAAGACCGGGAGAAAAACATGAACTGCCCGTTCTACGGACGCGCGCTCTATGGGACGCACTATCCGCAGCCGAATCGACCGCCGTTCATCCTTTTCAACCAGCATGGGAACCAGTGCGCCATTATCACCGGGAGCCACTCTCCCTGCCAGATGGAGATGCAGGACAAAGAACCGGACTGGCAAAAGTGTGCGCTGGTCCGACAACTGAGGGACGAGCCGATATGACCTACGACAAGGATCTGCGAACTCTGCGCCGGATTACGATCGGCTTCAATTTAGTGAACGCCGCGCTGGCAGGATTTAACGTCGGCGCGCATCACTGGCTATCCGCAGCGACCGGCGCGACCTGGGCGCTCACCGGCTTCTGGTATCTCCTGCTGGTCAAGATCCAGCAGCAGTGGCGCGAGAGTTTGAAAATCACTTTCGCGGGGCTGCGGGCCATTGAGGAGCGGAAAAGGCTATGATCGGAACCTTTACGGCGGGGCAGCGTGTGCGCGTCTATCCGCACGGGACGGCTGCCCAGGCAGCAATCGGCACCGTCACGCTGATCAGCGGCAACCAGCGCTCGATTGCCGTCGCCTTCGAGGAGCTTCCCCCGTTCGCGTTTCAACGGATGCCGTTGATCGGCGTTCACCCGGAGCACGGCATCGTGCTGATGGCCTATCGCGAAGAGGTCGGCCCGTGGACCGAACTGGCTGGCGGGGGTCATTACGAGATCGAGGCGGCCCATGAAAATTGATCTCGGCGGCGGCAGGTATATCGAACCGGAAGAAGGGCCGCGCAACACGCGCTGGCACAAACGGATCCTGCGCGTGTCACCGGCCCCCGGCGCGCGCGGCGGCAAAATTCTCGATCTGGAATGCGGCCACCAGGCGCTTGCCTTCGGCAACCTGGCGCTGTGCGGTGGCGTGGCGCTGTGCCAGCAGTGCCGGAATGAGGCGAACTAGATGACGATCTACGCCTGGGTTGGCGAAGACGAATTAGGCAGCGGCAGGGTCGGCATCAAACAGGGACTGGTGCCTGCCGGGATGATCCCGCTGGTAGCGATGGACTATCACCTCGACCGGCTGGTGAAACTGTTGCCCGCGATGGAAGCCCAGGCCGCGAAGAGCGGCAAGAAAATCCGGCTGATGAAGTTCGACGCGACCGGCGAGTGCGTGGTGGAAACCAAGAGCGGGAGGATCGGCTAATGGCATTCGGCCAGGACGAGAACGGCTTGTTTAAACTGCTCGACGACGGGCGCGTGCTGCGCGTCGCTGTGCGGACGTTCGGTAAGTGCCTGCTGACGGTATCCGAGTCGGTCGATTCCCCCGGTTGGGAGCACGGCTGGTGATATCAGACAGAGGAAGCCGCCGTGCGCGACTTTATGATCTGGGAGCCTGGCGAGAAGCTGTATTGCGTGCTGTGCGACAAAGAGAGCGGCGGCGCGGACCCGCCGGGGAATTGGTTCCGCCACCGGCCCAGCCATCGGCGGCGCATCCCAATCCTCGGGCCAGGTGACCTCTTCGGGCCGGGTGATGCGGTGCTGGGCTATTTGGAGTACGTGGACCCATGAGCCACCCCGAGATCGGACGCGAATTGAAGGTGAGCGAACTGAAACCCGAAACCATCGTGGTGCTGATGAAGCAAGGCCGCTCTGTGGCGGCTACGATGTGGGTGATCGCGGTGGACGACGTCTTTGTTCTGTTCCGCGCGGGCGCGACGCAGACGGATTTCCTCGCCCAGCGTTGTGGCGAGGGCCTGGAACAAATCACGGACGACGACCACATTCCGATGCACGTCTACGAATACCTGGGGGAGCCATGAGCAAGCCAACAGAAGAAGAGATCGAGGAGTTCTTTCGCGGGTTGCAAGCCGGGGCTGAGGTGGATCTGTTCCCGAAGATGCGCGGGTCGCGGTTCGCCGTGAGCATCGTGGACGGCCAGCCCGACGTGAAGCTGTGCATGGAATTGGGCGCGGCGATGTTTTTCGACAAGCCGCTCATCGTGCTGGTGAAGCGCGGGGCGTGGATCATCCCGGCGCGGCTGCGCAAGTTCTGCGATGCCGTCATCGAGTTCGACGATTTCAAAGATCCCACAGTCCAGGGCCAGACGCGGGCCGCGATAGAGCGGCTGATGAAGAGGCCGGGGGTCCAATAATGGACGATCGATACATCCTAGTTTGCGCTCCAGCGAACTCGCCTACCATGGTCGCGGGGACGATGTTTGATCGCCACTGCAGGCGCTGCCGCTGCCGCGTGATGATCTCCCCCACCAGCCAGCGGTTACTCCGCAAACACCCGAGGGCAAGGATCCTCTGCGTCACGTGCGCAGATGAAACTTGGGACGATCACAACACCGTGATGCTGCCGGCGAGTGTGGCTGAAATACGCCGCGAGTTGAGCACGGAGCAACCAAACGTCTGGAGGGAACGCAACTGATGATGGCAACCCTGTGCGCCCGCGCCGTCTTCGACGGTCTGGCACCGCTGCTTGCGCCGATGCTGGAGGAGGGCTGGCAGCGGCGCGACCTCTGCATCTTCGCCACGCGCGTCGCCATCGAGGTGGCGGCGCATTTCGGCATCCAATCGGAGCCGGTCGCGGTGCGCGTGGTGGCTTACAATGCGCCCTTCGCAAGGCATGTGGCTGTTAACTTCGACGACGTCGATGATCCGACCAAGCCGACAACCTGGGGCGACGGCTCCTGGTCGGTCGGCATCGGCTGCGGCACACCGAACGCGCCAGGCAGATGGGACGGGCACCTGGTCGCCGTGGCCGAGGGCTGCTTCGGCGACTTCAGCATCCAGCAGGTTGAGCGGCTGCAACACGGCATCCAGACCGGCCCGGCGCTGGTGGGACCGTACCGAGGCGCGTCGACCTGGAAGGCCACCAACGAGACCGGCACCGTGATCGAGTACCAGCGCGTGGTTGACGATGCGTGGCGGCGCGCGCCCGACTGGACCGATGAGAAACGGCGGCGTGCGCCCGTCGGCAAACTGATCCGCGCCTTGCGCGAGATGGAGGTAGGAAGGTGATGGCGGCCGGTCCCGGCTATTGGATGGATGAAACCGGCGGCGAGTTGGTCCCGGCGGTGAAGCGCTACCTGCAGGGCTATCGGTTGTCGTCGCGGGACATCGCGCTGATCGCGGCCTACCTGCGCCAATGGATCGAGTCGCCGGTCTGGGATCAGAACCCGCATATGTCGGAAGAGGGCCGCGCGGAACTGGCGCGGCTGCGCGAATTGGCGCGCGTGCTTCTGAACCAGCCTACAATCGACGCCTGGCTTTCCCTGGCGGTCGAGTTTGGTGTGGATCCTTTGTGAAGACTAGGAGGTTTATACGTGATTGAAATTTTGACGGTAATTGCGGAACTGCGCAGCGGTTTCGAAACAGTAAACGACAGTGACATCCGGCGCGTGCAGCGCGGCCTTCAAAAGATGCAAGCCACGGAGAAGCCGCTGGGCACTATCCACAACGAGGCGTTGAAGAAAATGTGGGCGCTGGCGAACAATTACGATGTTGCGTCGAAACAGGCCGTGCTCGACAGCCAAAAGGCCGACTCCGAAGAGCAGGCCGTCGAACTGCGAAATCAAGCGTGCCGGTATGCCGCGCTCGAAGAACTGGCGCGCGATGTGTTCTGGGTGCAGGCGAAAGACGATATCGGCGCGGCGGCGTGGCAGCACCCCGGAGCCGTCGGCGTGCGCGAAGACTGGATGCTCGTGGCCGGGGCGGAGGTTTCGGGGCTTGCCGGAATCCTCGGCGCGCTGGCGCGGCGAACGTAAAACCATATGGCGCCGATGCGCATCGCGATCCGCGGGTTCGCCGCCGGGACCCTGCTCTTCGAAGACACGGTGGTAATGGTCGACGAGGCCGCGCTGGAGAATCTCCTGCCCACGTTAGCCGAGGAGCACGCGACCGCCATGGCAGAGCACCGGTTGCATATGATCGAAATTGAATTTCTGGACGAACCCGATCCTCTGCAGCGATTTTTCCGCTTCGGAACCGACCCGTCACAGATGGTTGAACCGTTCGAAATTCTGGGAGGCCCACCGGATTAAACCATGGCATACTATGGGCTGATCGGGCCGGGGCAAACTTCTCAGTATCGACGAACCGTCGCCGTCGATCTCGCTCCAACAAAGCGGTGCTTTGCCGCAACCGCCGGGGCGAGCCACATGGGGCGGCGCTGGTCCTAGTCAGCGGCCGCCCCGATTGCCAAAGAAACCTATGACCGCGGAATTCATCCACAACGGCAAGAAGCATCAATTCGATGTGAGCGACACTTCCCCGCCGGCATTCATCGTTTACTCGGGCCGCGCCTGCCCCAAGAGTCCGGTGCTCCGGTTCAACCTCTGCTTCGCGCGCATGGATTACGAGCGCCGCGTCGCCGTCTACGACGTACTCGCATTCAAATCCGAGTAGGTTTTTTTCGCGCCGGGGGGACCGCTTCTCGATTCCGATTTCCGGACCACCGCGAACACTGATGACGCGCGCCACGCGCCTTCTGGCACCAGGCGCGATGTAGGCCGCGCTTGTATCCCCGATCTCGTTGAGACACGCCCCACCCAGAGCTATCCTGCTGGTCGTGGCGGGCATTGCGGCAAACACGGCCCCCACTTACTAGGAGATTCAAAACGTGACTTACTTGATTGTGATCGAAGCGGAAGGCGCAGGCGACGCCTACCACTACCAGCCCTATAGGCTGGCCAGCAGCGTGAACGAAGCACGCGAGCTGATGCGGGATTACATGCGGCTTGGCCCCGATTCGGGCGCTTTGGTTCCGCAGTACTTCGCCTTGTATCAGGAACGCGACGGCGAATTCGGATCGCCCGATTACTATGATCCGTGCAACTTGGATCTGGTCGTGAGCAATGCAACAGAATGGCTGCAAGCCACGGGGAGGATCTAACGATGGCGAACCATCTTGAGCGTTACCACGCGATCCTGGCTGGCCGTGGCATGAAGGTCGGCGATCAGGTGATTTGCACCTACCGATGCCCGTGTCCGCATCAGTGGTGGATCCACCCGTGGCACGTCGGCGTCATCGAAGAAGTGTCCGACGATGCAGGATCGTGGAACGGGCACAACTCCGAAGCGTACTATTGCGCCAATTTCCTGTATGTGAAGGTCCGCTACCTGGGCCACAACGGATCGGCTGGGTTCACGCAGCGCGATCAACTCGCATCGCTCCTGCCGATCCAGTTCGGCGAGCCCGTGACCGAATCGCCGTCTTTCGGCAGCGATCCAGCCGAGGCGATTCGGCTCTATGAATTTGCGTGCCGGGCTGGCTATGGCAGCTACTACGCCGAGATGTCCCGCGAAGCGTGGCACCAGTTGAATCGGCAACACAAGGAGATCGCATGAATCGCATCCTGGTCTACTGCGCCACGGGCCAGCCCGTGAAGCGCGGCGATTCGGTGAAAACGTTCCGTGGTGAATCGGCCACGGTCGGTGGATGGATCGAACCCCACAAGCCCGATTCCACGGGCCGCGTGCTGCTACGGATCGGAACTGCCGATCCGCACGGTTATTTCCCATCAGTGATCGACGCCGAATGGCGCGATGGAGATGCCCAATGACACCCCGCGAATTGGCGACGGTCCTGGCCGCGCTGCGATTGTTTCAAAAGGAACGGGGCGGATTCAACCGCCCCGAGTGGTCCGACCACTTTGCCGACGTGAAGCCGCTGACGAACCGGCAAATCGATGCATTATGCGAACGACTGAACTGTGGAGGCAAAGACGATGGCAAATAAACGAACGACACCAGCCGATCAAGGCATCGCTGCCGCGAAGGCCGACGCCCAGGCGTTGAAGCGCGGCAGAAAGCGCGTGTTGATCACGATCACAAGGACCGACGGCATAGGCACGGTGCTCGATTCCTTCATCGTGGTGAGCGATTGGCGCAACTGCGGCGTGGAAGAAGAAGCCGTCGGCACCCACGCAAGCAACGGCCTTCTAATCGAACGCATCACGCGGGCGCTGGAGGATTCGAATGGCTGAATCGAAAGTGGCCAACACGATTGACCATCTGCGGCGCTGCCAGCGCTTCCGCGCTGCCGGTCACCACGTGGCCTTCACAAACGATCCGACGTGGCTGGTGCACATGGCGATCAACCGCCGCGCAGGCTGGCCCGACGATCCCAGCCACGTGCGCGGGTCGGCGATGCCGGTCGCTGGCAAGTATCCGCACAAAGCCGAAGGGATGCATTTTAATCACTTGCGCAATTTGGCCAGGGCGATCAACACACCACGGTTGATCGTTCGCGACGGCGAACTCGGGGAATGGCGCCGCCTGATCAATCGGCGCCTGCCTGACCGCATCGAGCAGGAGGATGCGAATGCCTGACTTCATCGGCCTGGGTCGCGAGGCGGCCCAGGCATCGCGGGATGCACACGACGGCGTCCTGGTCGACGCAGCCATGGCCTACGATTTCATTACCAACATGGCCACGGAGGAGCCGCTGGCCGTGCCTGCCTGGGACGCGCTGCCCATGGAATTTAAGATTGGATTTTTGGAAGGCTACTACGACGACGGCGGTGCCCGATGAAGCGCGGCTCCAAGGTCTGCATCACTGGAAAGCGCTGCTTCACCGGCACGGTTCTGGCCGTGACCGACATCGCCATGGTGATTGAAGAAGCGCCAGGTTGCACGGTCACCCTTCGCCGCGATCCAGCCAGCACCAAGCCGTTGCAATGGCGCTGCGCGGGAATGCCGGTTGAGATCCACAGCGACCTTGCTGACTTCCGCAAACGGCTGGCCGATCTGGAACGCAGGACACGTTGACTTAGTGATTCACCTTAGTAAGTTGGCCCCGACCGATGCGAACTCGGCGGGGCCATTTTGCGTCCAGCCACGCCCTTATCCCCAAGCGGCTGCAGGGCTGGAGCAGAGTCAGTGTACGCTGGCGCTATGTACCTAACCGAATTTGCAGATCTGATTAACAAAGCCGTCGCCCAAGCGGGCGATCGCCGATTAGAAGTGAACGCCGAAGGCATCGGCGGCCGCCTACATGGGATCCAAACCGCCGAGACTGATCCGAAAGTGGATCTATTCATAATCAAGTTGGGGCGTGGCAGGTAGACGCGGGGGGACCCCTTCTCGATTTCGATCTTCGGAGCACCTGCACATCACGCGATCCCCGCTGCCGGCCGATTCACATCGCTGCCGATGTATCCTCGCCGCGATGCGATTCGCAGCGCACCAGGCCGATGTGGATCGCGGCGTTTCGCGTGTATCCTCTAAGTTGAAAAAAGCGCTTGGCTTGTAAGTGCCACCAGAGCTAACTTTGGATCACGCCCCACATGGGCACTAGGAAAACCAAAGTGAACAACGAAAACAGCATCGCCATTACGCCCGCCACGCCCGCCACGCCCGCCGTTAAGGGCAAGGGCAAGAAAGTAGCCACGCCCGCCGCGAAGGGCAAGACCACGCCCGCCGCGAAGGGCAAGAAAGTAGCCACGCCCGCAACAAAGGGCAAGGGCAAGAAAGTAGCCACGCCCGCCGCGAAGGGCAAGACCACGCCCGCCGCGAAGGGCAAGAAAGTAGCCACGCCGACGGCCCGTACCACGAAGAAGGGCGACGCGATTGAACTATTGCGGAAGGGGATTAGCCTGGAAAAGCTCATGGACAAATTTGGCTGGCAACGACACACGGTCCGTGGATTCATTAGCGTGCTAGGCAAGACCCACAAGATCGAAAGCACATCGGTAGATGGCGCGCGCACCTACAAAATTTCGGGGGGTAAGTAGCATGAACGCGGCCCCGCAACATTGGGCTTTTGAACCGTGCGCACGTTGCGGCGAACGTGAAGCGGATATGGCAGTGGGCAAGGTTCCGGTTTGCGCCACGTGTGCCACGCCCGCCGAAATTGCAAACGCGAACGCGGCCCCACTGAAACGCACATAACAC
>Ga0210392_10000238_pt1 | contig 41376 bp, 30 predicted proteins | sample IncBWC30OmetaG_FD_161057 | JGI IMG/M metagenome (GOLD analysis project Ga0210392, IMG submission 161057) | Forest soil microbial communities from Barre Woods Harvard Forest LTER site, Petersham, Massachusetts, United States - Inc-BW-C-30-O ... | reverse complement strand
CGGTGGTTGACGCCCCCATCGTCGTCCAATCCATGACGAACACGGACACCGCGGACGTCGACTCCACCGTCCAGCAGATCGCCGCCCTCGCGCGCGCCGGCTCCGAGATGGTCCGCATCACCGTCAACAACGATGCCGCCGCCAAGGCCGTCCCGTACATCGTCGAAGGCATTCGCGCCAAGGGCTGGAACACGCCCATCATCGGCGACTTCCACTACAACGGCCACCTCCTGCTCGCCAAATATCCCGACACCGCCGAGGCTCTCGCCAAGTACCGCATCAACCCCGGCAACTGCTCCATCGGCCGCAAAGATGATGACAACTTCCGCACCATGGTCGAAGTAGCCGTCAAGCATCAGAAGCCCGTCCGCATCGGCGTCAACTGGGGTTCGCTCGATCAGGCCCTCCTCACCAAAATGATGGACGAGAACTCCAAACTCCCGCAGCCCCTCGAAGCCCGCGACGTCATGATGGAAGCCATGGTCGTCTCCGCCCTCGACAACGCGGCCGCCGCCGAACGGTACGGCCTCCGCCGCGACCAGATCATCCTCTCCGCTAAAGTCTCCGGCGTCCGCGACCTCATCGACGTCTACACCGAGCTGGCCAGCCGCTGCGACTATGCCCTGCACCTCGGCCTCACCGAAGCCGGCATGGGCATGAAGGGCGTAGTAGCCTCCACCGCCGGCTTAGCTCCCCTTCTCCTCGCCGGAATAGGCGACACCATCCGCGTGAGCTTGACACCCACTCCGGTTGGAGACCGGAGCGAAGAAGTCCGTTGCGGCCAGCAGATCCTGCAGTCGCTCTCTATCCGCAGCTTCATGCCCCAGGTCACCAGCTGCCCCGGCTGCGGCCGCACCACCAGCACCTACTTCCAGGAGCTGGCCGAGCGCATCCAAAACTACCTCGTCGAATCCATGCCCGAGTGGAAGAAGCACTACCCCGGCGTAGAAGAGCTAAAGCTAGCCGTCATGGGATGCATCGTCAACGGCCCCGGCGAAAGCAAGCACGCCAACATCGGCATCTCGCTACCCGGCACCTTCGAGGAACCGAAAGCCCCCGTCTACGTCGATGGACATCTCTTCACCACCCTCAAGGGCGACCACATCGTAGAAGAGTTCCAGGTCATCCTCGACGAGTACGTGCAAAAACGCTACGGCAAGCAACTAGTAGAGGTTTAAAGTTTTTCCCCGACCAACGGGAGGGCCGTGCAAAGCAATAAAAAGGCGTGCGAACGCCCGCCCCACGCGCAGTGGGCATTTGCCTTTGCCGTTGCCTTTTACCGTCGGCTTTTCCCCGCGTCTTTCTTCGCCCGCTCCGCAATCTTCCGCGCCACCCGCGTAGCCCGAACCTCCTCATCCCGTTTCTTCCGCGCCTCGCGTTCCCACACAAACGGGCTGTTATGCCTGCGCAAATCCCGCAGCGGATACAGCGTTCCCCGCCACATCACGCCACGCCGCGCCAGCACCACCACCATCGACCGCAGCATCGCGAAGATGATCGCCACCGCACCCAGCGGATACAGCCACGCATAGCGCGCATCAATGCTGCTAGCCCGACCCATCACCCGATATAGCGCGCCAATACAGCACAGAATCAACACCGCCTGCACCACCGTTCCCCACCACACCAGCCCCGCCAGCGGCAGCAGGAAAAACACAAAGATCCACACGCACATCAACAGCACGAACAGCGGCCGAAAGCCGAACGCCGAAAACAGATTCTTCGTCATATTGAGCAGCAACCCATGCCCGCCCGGGGCCCAGTGCACCAGCACCATGCCTGGAGCAAACGCGATCCGCTGCCGCATCTCCGCAGCGCGCATCCGTCGCCCCAGCGTAATGTCCTCCAGCACCGCCAGCCGCTGCGGGATCCATCCCCCAATCTCATTCAGTGCATCGCGGCGAACTAAATTAAACGCCCCAATCCCCGCCACATCCCGCCGAGCCTTCGGCTCCTGCACCATCCACGGACGCGTCGCCCACAAACTCATCACCTGCAGAAACCCCAGCACAATCCCCTCGCCGCGTGCCTTCACCTCCACCGTCGGCAGCACTACCAGGTGGTCGGCCTGAGTCTCCTGCGCGCACATCAGCGCGCGCCGCAACACCGACGGCGAAAACAGCACGTCCGCATCCGTAAATAGCAAATAATCCGACTCACTGTTCTCCGTCGCGACCATCAGCGCAAACGTCTTGCCCAGCCACCCCTCCGGCAACTCCGTCACGTGAATCGCGCTCAGCGCCCCCGGCCTGCGCACCGCATACTCCTGGACATACGCATCCACAATCGCGCCGGTCCCATCTGTCGACCGGTCATCCACCACCAGCACCCGCACCCCCACATAATCCGCCGCCATCAGCGCATCCATCGTCGCCGCAATCTTCTCCGCTTCATCGCGAGCCGGCACCACCACCGTCAGCGTCGGCGTCCCCTCCGGCAACGCATCCCAATCCACATCGGTCAGGTCCGGCAACGTTGGAAGCAGATGCACCGCGTCATACGTCCGCAGCACCCACGCCAGCGCCAGCGCCCACCATGTCGTCCTGATGATCCCGCGCCAGAACTCCGTCACATGCAGATGCAAGCCGTGCCAGTTCAAACCGCCGCACCCTCCAGCGAATGCGTCAACGGCGGCGCAAACTTCGACCCCACAAAGAAGATCACCGCCGCCACCACAAACGTGATCAACGTAATGGCCAGCCCCATCCTCAAGTTCGAGTGATCACTGACGACCCCAATAATCTTCGGCGAAAACGCATCGCCAAACACGTGCAGCACAAATAGCTGCCCCGCCATCGCCGTCGCCCGCAGATGCGCCGGCACCGCATTCAGCGTTGCCGCATTCACCGGCCCGGTTCCCAGGAACACCAGAAAAACCGCAACCCCCAGCGCCGGCAACGTCACGCTCTTCGGCCCAAAAAAGGCCAGCACCCCCGGCGCCACCGCCAGCACCGCACTCAGCGCCGGCACCAGGTACAGCGCCTTGCTCGTCTTCTTCGACCACCAGTGCGCCAGCAGCCCGCCCGTCACCGTTCCACCTAGCCCGCACACCACCGTGATGCCGCCCATAATCGTTCCCGCCGCCTCCAGCGATCGCCCATCCACGCGATTCAAAAACGACGGCATCCACCACGAAATCCCGCCCAGCGAAAACGTCACCGCCGCATACCCAAAGATCGAGCACAGGTAAGCCTTGTTCCTCAGAAGCGACATCACCGAAGCCGCATCGACCTTCTTCCGATCCTTCGCCTCCGCCCTCTCCGGCTCTCGCATGAAGAACAAAATCAGCAGCGCAATCACCGCTCCCGGAATCGCCGACACAATAAACGCCATCCGCCATCCGTGATGCGCCGCCACCACGCCCCCCGACAGATATCCCAGCGCCGCCCCCACCGGAATCGCCACATTGAAAATCGTCAGCACCGCGTTGCGCTTGTCATCGGCAAAATAATCCGCCAGCAGCGCCGGCGCAAAGATCCCAAAACTAGCCTCGCCAATCCCCAGCGCCGCATGCCGCAAATTCAGCGACATGTAACTATGCACGCTAGCCGTCCAAAAATTCATCGCCGCAATCATCAGCGCGGCCACCACAATCATCGGCTTGCGCGGGAACCGGTCCCCCAGCCATCCCGTCACCGGCGACGACAGCACATACGCCACAAAAAACCACAGCGTCAGCGACCCAATCTGGCTATCCGAAAGCCGAAACTCGCGCTTGATCTGCTCCTGCACCGCCGGCAAAATATACCGGTCCAAATAGTTGACGAAGTTCATCGCTGTCAACAAACAAAGCGCCACCACGGCCCCTTTGACCGCGCGCTCCTGCGGTTTACTCGCTGTCGTCGAGCCAGTCGTCATACTCAGCCGAGGATATCAGGCCCAGAGCCGCGCAGTCGCAACCTCCCCGCGCTGCCCGCTACTTCTCCCGCGACAGCCGATACATCAGCAACGCCATCCGCTTCGCCTGCTTCGGAATCGAATCCAGATACACCACCTCACCCACCGCGTGCGCGCCCGTCCCCATCGCACCCACACCCACCAGCCCCGGCACATACGGAGCCACAAACGAAATATCCCCCGCCCCGCCCGCAGCCGGATCCGTCACCTCTTCCGGCCCGTATCCCAGCGTCTCATTCACCAGTTGCAGCTTCGCCAGCAGCGCCTGCGACCCCGGCGTCACGGCCATCGAAGGATACGGTTCATCAAACGAAATCTTGGCATCCGTCAGCGCCAGGTGCTGCCCCACAATCGCCTCCATCTTCGCCTTCACCCGCGCCGTCTGGTCCTCGTTCACCGTGCGGAAATCCCCGACCGCCACCGCCGTCTGCGGGACAATGTTCGCCTTCCCCGACGCCGTCCCGCCCGTCTTCTCCTTATCCAGATCAGCCGTCCCTCCGCCCAGCACCAGCCCCACGCTGTACGTCAGCCCCGGCTCCTGCAGCTGCGTCCGAAACGCATCCAGAATCCGCGCCAGCTCATAGATCGCCCCATACCCCAGCTTGTCCCCAAACACCAGCGACGAGTGCCCACTCTTCCCGCTCGTCTCCAGCCGCCACGTATTCGAGCTCCGCCGACCAATCCGTACCGCATCGACCCCATCCACCCCGCCATCGCGAAACGCATTCTCGAACTCCAGCGCCACATCGCTATGCTTCGCCGCGTCGATCATGTCTTTCCTGCTGATCGCGATCGGCCGCCCCGCATCCTCCTCATCGCCGCTCAGCACAATCGTGATCTCTGTGTTCTTCAACACCCCCGCCGCCTGCATCGCGCGCAGCGAGTCCAGCATCACCACCAGCCCGCCCTTCATGTCGCACGTCCCCGGCCCCGTCGCCACACGCCCATTCGTTCCCGGCACCACCTCGTACTTCTGGAACGGCGAGCTAGCATCGAACACCGTGTCCATGTGCCCGATCAGCAGCAGCCGCTGGCCACACTTCCCCGCCCCCAACAGGCAAGGATGCTCCGCCACCAGGTCCCCCGCACGCCCAACCTGGTTCATCGGATTCCACCGCACCGTGAACCCCAGCGCCTCAAGCTGCGGCGCGATCACATCCTTCACCCGCACCACACCCGCCAAATTCATCGTCCCACTATTGATGTCGACGATCCGCTCGAGCAGCTCCACCGCCCCCGGCGTAGCCGCATCCACCGTCTTCACCATCGCCGCTTCCGTAGCCGACGCAGCACTCTGCGCGCCAGCCACACCGCCCACCGCCAAAGCAAAACCCACCACCCCAAAAGCCGCAACAAAAGTTTTCATGATGGCCGGAGAATACCACGACCCACTTTGCGAAACTTCGCTAACTCCGCGCACGTCGCGTCAAGGCCCTTGCCTGTTGCCCCGCCTACTTCCAGTCCTCGCTCCGCGGATACCGCGCCGTCACCACCGTCGAGATCCCGCCCCGCGGCCGAAAATCCCCCTTGATCTCCGCCCACACCGGATCGGTCGCCTTCACCACATCGTCCAGCACCTGGTTCACAATATTCTCCTGAAAGATTCCCAGATTCCGATACGTGAACAAATATTCCTTCAAGCTCTTCAACTCCAGGCACTTCTGCCTCGGCATATACCGAATCGTCAGCACGCCAAAATCCGGCAGCCCGGTCTTCGGACAAACGCTCGTAAACTCCGGATCGTCAATCAAAATCTCATACGCCTTGAACTGATTCGCCCAAGTCTCAATCGCCGGAAACTTCGTCTGCAACCCCGCCGCCGCGTGATCATCGGTATACCCTGTCGTGTGTTCTGCCATACCTCTAGTTTATCTCCGCCGATCCGTTCCTCCAACAACGAAGGCCAACCGTAAAACTGTTCCCTGCGTCCATCAGCCTGTGCGAACATTTCGCCGAGGGACTTTCATGCCAAGACATCGCATCAGCCTCCTCCTCCTCTGCGCAACCTTTGGGCTCCCAGCAACCCACGCGCAACTCCTCACCGCGCAATACAACAACGCGCGCACGGGCGCCACCCTCCACGAGAAAATCCTCACCCCCGCCAACGTCAACGCCCGCACCTTCGGCAAGCTCTACACCCTCACCGTCGACGGCGACGTCTTTGCCCAACCCCTCTACGTCCCCGCCCTCGCCATCCCCGGCCTCGGCAAGCGCAACGTCATCTTCGCCGCAACCGAGCACGACAGCGTCTACGCCTTCGACGCCAACGGCACCCGCGACACCCCGCTCTGGCGCACCACCTTCCTCGACCCCGAGCGCGGCACCACTACCCTCACCGACCGCGACGTACAGTGCCCCTTCATCTTCCCCGAAATCGGCATCACCCCAACCCCCGTCATCGACCCCATCGCAAAAACTATCTACGTCCTGGCCCGCACCAGGGAGCACGGCGCCTTCATCCAGAAGCTCCACGCCCTCGACATCACCACCGGGAAAGAGCGCCCCAACAGCCCCGTCACCATCACCGCAACCGTCCCCGGCAAAGGCGACGGCTCCATCAACGGCAAGGTCCCCTTCGACCCCCTCAAAGAAAATCCCCGCGCCGCCCTGCTCCTTCTCGACGGCAACATCTACCTCACCTGGGCCTCCTCCTGCGACGTCGCTCCCTACCACGGCTGGGTCATGGCCTACGATGCCCGCACCCTCCGCCAGCGCGCCATCCTCAACACCTCCCCCGATGGCGACGACGCCGGCATCTGGCAGTCCGACACCGGTCCCGCAGTCGACGAAGCAGGCAACATCTACGTCGCAACCGGCAATGGCAACTTCAACGCAAACCAACCCCGCGGCCACAACTACGGCGACACTCTCCTGAAGCTCCATCTCGACGGCCAGGCCCTCACCATCCGCGACTACTTCACGCCCTTCAACCAAAAAGATATGGACGCCCACGATTGGGATCTAGGCAGCCAGGGCCCCGTTCTCCTCGGACCCCAACCCGGACCGCATCCGCACCTGCTGGTCCTCGCCGGCAAAGAAGGCAAGCTCTACCTGCTCGATCGCGACCACCTCGGAAAATTCCACGAAGGCTCCGACCCTCAGGTCCTGCAAACCATCAAGACCAAAGACGCCTATGGAGCCGCGGCCTACTGGAACAACAACGTCTACTTCACTGATCGCAGCGACATCACCCGCCAGTTCGCGCTGCTCAACGGCCTCCTCACACAGAAAGCCGCAACAGCCCCCATGCCCTCCCCCGCAGCCACGCCCATCGTCTCAGCCGACGGCACCAGCAATGCGATCCTATGGGTAGTCTCAACCAAAGAGTGGGATGAGACCCACATGGACAGGCCCGCAATCCTGCACGCCTACGACGCCACCAACATCACCCACGAGCTCTACAACAGCGAACAGAACAGCGCTCGCGACCGCGGCGATAACACCGTTCGTTTCGCCATCCCCACCATCGCCGACGGCCGCGTCTTCCTCGGCACCCGCGGCCACCTCGACGTCTACGGCCTGTTGCCCCCCAAATAACCGCTGCCGTTAGTTCGTGCTTCCCGGCACCGCCACCGCCCCATTGTTCGACTCCCCCACCCGCCGAAGCACCGGTCCCTTCGCCGTCTTCTTCGTCTCCACCCCGCGCTTATTCTGAATCCGCTCCAGCCGCGCCTTCACGTCCTCAAACTCCGACGTCGTCACCAAATACTGCGGCCGCGCTGGCAGAATCGTCGCAATCTCCTTCTCCACCGCCGCAATCCTTTCCGGCGTCGCCGGATGGTCGCTGAACGCCTTCGAGATCGCACCCGGCTTATGCTTCTCCAGCGCCGACAGCTTCTCAAAGATCGTCACCATCCCCTGCGGGTCATACCCCGCGCGATACATGTACTGAATCCCCAGGTAATCCGCCTCGGTTTCATACTCTCGCGAGAACTCCAGGAACGACAGCGGCATCGCCAGCTGCGCCGCCTCGTACACCCCATATCCCGTCCACGATCCCTGCGCAAACACGATCATCGGGATCGATCCAATCTGCATGTATCCCAGCTTGGTCATCGCGCGCGCCGCATGGTGCGCCGCCACATGCGCAATCTCGTGCGCCATCACCCCCGCCAGTTCGTCCTCCGAGTCGCACGCCAGAATCAACCCCGAGTCCACATAGAAATATCCGCCCGGCAACGCCATCGCATTGATCTCATCGGTGTCCAGGACCTTGATCGTGAACGGGATTTTCGCGTCCGAATTCCGCACCAAATTCTGCCCAATCCGATTCACATACTCCACCACCACCGGATCGGTCACCAGGTGCGACGTCTTCTCCACCTCCATCGAATACTGCCGCCCCACACCCAGCTCCCAGTTCGTCGAGTACCAGTTGCGCATCCCGCGCCCGCCAATCTTCCGCGTCCCCACCGCGTCCACATCCTGCTCCGTACCCTTCTTAATCTGCGGATCGAGCTTCTCCCCCGGCGACGCCACCGGCGCAGCCTTCACCGGCGCGACCGCCTGTGCGTCCGCAGCCGTACTCGATGCCTGATCCGGTTTCGCCGCGTCCGCAGGCGGCGCCCCCTGCTGCCCGCACACCGCCCCGCATCCCATCACCAAACCCGCGAGTGTCAGCCAGCGCATAGCAACTCCAGCCCGAGCCCGCCTTTGTCCACCGGCACAGCCTCGACCCACATTCTACCGCCACACCGCACGCCCCACTCACTACTCACCACTCACTACTCGGATCACCAGGTGTTATACGTCGTCCCATCACTGGCCAGCGCCTGCGATCCCGAGTGCACATCGTCCATCCCACCCTGCGTCTCGTTAATATCCGTCATCGTGTCCGACATGCCCGTGATCCATGTCTCCTTGCTGCTGGTCATCGGATCCACCGGGATCGACTTCAGATACCCCGCCTGCACCAGGTCGTCCAGCGTCTCCGGCGCCTTTTCCTTGTCCACCGTATAGCTGTCGATCGCCGTCCGCATTGTGTGCAGATCTTCCCGCAGCGTAGCTTCCTTCGCTCTCTGCAACGTCCGCACGTAGATCGGAATCGCAATCGTCGCCAGGATCATAATGATCGCCATCACGATCATCAGCTCGACAAGCGTAAACCCGCCCTCGCCCGACCGCTTCCCGCGAATTGTCCCAATCCTTACCATCCGACTCCGACTCACTACTCACTACCCACTACTCACTACTCACTGTCTTCCTCACCACGTGTTGTACTTCGTTCCATCCAGCGCCGTTCCCTGGCTCTTGCTGTACACGTCGTACACATCCTGCCCGCCAAAACTATCCGAGTCGGGCGGATCCTGGTTCGATCGCAATCCCCAATCCGTGTTGCCCGTCATCGGGTCCACGGGAATCGCCCGCAGAAACCGCATCTTCTTGTCCTTCACATCCACGCCGTTTACCAGCGTCTGCAAATCCGGCGGATAGTTGTTCGAGTCTGCCTTGGTCTGAATTCCGCCCAGGTCCGCAACGTCCTTGTACATATCGATCGCCCGGCGCATCTCCCACAGATCGGCCCGCAACTGCCGCTCCTTGATCCGCTTCACCTCAAACTTCACCGCCGGAATCGCCGCCGTTGCGAGCACCGAAAGTATGGCGAGAACGATGATCAACTCCATCAGAGAGACACCACGTTCTCCGCTGCGCACCTGCAACCGCTCGGTGCCGCGTCCTCTGGCGCCAGATGCTCTCTGGTCGATCATCTTCCCTCCTTCCCTGCCGCGCCCCCCATCGTTATTTGACGTGCACCACACCCTGGACGCCAACCGACTGAATCCGGTTCTGCTGGCTGTCCCTGGTTCCAATCCGTGTCAGCGCCACCGTCGAATCGCCCGGCCCAATCGCCTTGAAGGTCAACGTGCAGATCGAGCCCTGCCCATCCATACCCTTGGTGCCCGGCGGCCGCGTCGCCGAGATCGTTACGGCTCCGTTGCCCTCATCGCGATGCACCAGCGCTACCGACTGTCCGTCCTTGCCCAGCAGATCGCCCGCATCCACATTCACCAACGACAGCACCTTGGGATCAAACTGCAGCTGCAGCGGCACGGCAAACAAATCGTGCGCATTCATCGCAACAATCGACACCTGGAACGTCGAACCCACCGGCTGATTCGCGCTGGCCGGCGTCACCGCCAGCGACAGGGCCGTTGAAGACATCGTCCCATTCGGCGCCATGTGCATGTTCGCCATCGCCTGCGGCGTCAACGGCTTACTATCGGCGGACATCTTCGCAATCATCGACGAAGCCGCGTTCGCCGCCGAGGTCGCTGGCAATGCATTCGCCGGCTGCCCGCCCTCCGAGCTCTCCACCGTCACCGTTCCCGGCGGTTTGCGCAGCAACTCCACCGACTGGCTCGTGCCCGTGTATATCGCCCGCGTATTCTCGTCCGTCAAAATCGACTCGCGCACAATATGCGGAATGATCAGGAACACAATATCGTCCGAACTCTGCGTCTTGTCCGTGCTCGCGAAGAAGTACCGCAGAATCGGCAACTCTCCCAGTCCCGGCGTTCCGTTCACGCTCTTGCTGTCCTGCACCTGCATCAGCCCGGCCAGCAGCGCCGGCTCGCCGTCCTTCAGCTGGATCACCTGGTCCGCAACGCGCTGCGAGATGATCGGTTCCTGCACGCCCGAGATCGTCGCCGTTCCGTTTTCCGCCGACACCTCGACCTTCAGCTTCAGCGATATTTCGCCGTCATAGTGAACCGTCGGCGTCATATCGATATTCACGCCCACATCCAGGTACGTGAATTGCGTCTGCACACCCAGCGACGCCGTCGTGATCGCCGTACCCGCCGAGTACGACCCAGTGGCAACCGGGATCTTCGACCCGATCTTCAGCGTTGCATGCTGCCCATCGGTCGCTCGTATGCGCGGGTTCTGCAGAATACGTGTGTCCGAGTCGGACAGCAGCGCATTCACCGTCGCGCCGCCCACCGTCACCGCAAAGTTCGTCGCATTCAGATTGCCCAGCGTGTTCAGCGTCAGGCCCGACGTCGTTGTCGTCGTGCCCCCGGTCGTCGACGTCGTCGAGCTCGTCGAAATATTCGCATTGCTGTACTGCGGCGTCAGGCCAAAGCTCGTCGGCAGCGTGATACCGATGTCCCTCTCCAGCGACCGGTTTACTTCCAGCTCCGCCACATCCACCACCACCTCGGGCTTGGTGCGATCCAGGTCGTTGATAATCTTTTCCGCCAGGATCAGCTCGTCCGGCGTTCCGCGAATGATCAGCGCATTCTGGCTCGCCACCAGGTAAATCTTCAGCCCCGGATCCAGCAAATTGCGGATCGCCACCATGATCTCGTTCGCATCATTCTGCTGCGACACGTTGGTCAGATAAAACGTCTGCACCGCCAGGTCATCCACTTCTGTCCGCTTGGCTCGCGTATTCTGTGCCACGAAGATCGTGTTGCTGGTCACCGGCTTCCAGAACGTCCCACTCAGCACACCCACAATGTGCAGCGCCTGCTCCAGCGATACATCATTCAAATCCACCGGGATGCGCTTGGGCACATACTCCGGATCGAAGATCACGTTCAGCCCCGCCGCCCGGCAGATCGCCTGGTACACCACCTCGGTATCCTGCTGCGCCATGTGCAGCGTGAGCGGGTCGTCCGACACCGGCTGCAGCGTCACCGGCCCCCCCAGCGTCGAGATCTCGCTCTGCATCTGTCGCTGATACGGCGTCTCTTCGCCCATCCCCGGCACCAGCGGATGTCCCGGCACCCCACCCGACGCTCCCGGCCCCGGCGCTCCCGCAGGGCCGCCGCCCGACCCCGTCCGCTTCTCCATCACCTGCAGTTCCTGTGCCGCCGACTGGTTGCCCGGGTCGATCTGCAGCGCCCGCGCAAATTCGTTGATCGCGCCATCCACGTCGCCCGACTGCCGCAACACCCGGCCGCGATCCACATGCATGTTCGCCGCCTTGAAGCGCATGCTCTCAAAGCTCGTCCGGTATTGCATGTCGTTCGGCTTCTTCAGATGTGCCTGGCGATAATCCTCGAACGCCGCATCGTAGTCGTCGCGCGCCTCCGCCTGCGCGCCCTTCTTGTTCCACGCGCTTGCCGACTGCGCATGCGCGCTGCTCACCGCCATGCCCCCAAACAGCATCACGCCCAGCAGCACGCCCAGCACCCGCGCCATCGGCACCACTTCCCGTCGTCGCCACCGAGGCCGCATCGCTGCCCCGCAAAACGCTGCCCAGCGTCCCATCCTGCTGCGCCCTGCGCTGCGATCCATTCCGTCTGCCAGCCGTTCCTGCATGCGTGCGACCCGCTCCCCTGCAATCCGATACAAAATGCCTCGGACACCGGTCTCGCGGCCCCTGCCGGTCATCCCCCCCGCCCCGTTTTCAGGACAAATTGGAGCGGCCATTGCTAAGCGTTCGAGCGGTTGATCGGGCTCGTTTGATAATACAGCCATTGTTCGTTGCTTCACTAGTTTCTCCACTCCAAACCCGTTGCCGTTACCCGTCCGCGGAAAGCGTTCTCACTCCCTCGCAGCGTCCAGCTCCACGCCACCCTCACGCGCTCTTCTGGCCCGAAACCAACTGCTTCATCCCTCAACCACCAGGAGTCCCAGGCATCTTCGCCTGCATCTATAGAGTAATAACAAGATCTCGTGGAAAGAGTAATAACAAGATCTCGTGGAAGATGGATAACAAGATCTCCTGGACTATCTGCTAGCATCAAGCTCTTGGACGGCCCATAATCCGTTTTGTCGCCAAGCGACATCGAATCCCTCATCCCTGTTCCCTAATCCCTGTCTCTCCAATGCCTCGCTCCCTCTCCAATCCGACCACGTCCACCACAACCGCCAAGCCGTCGGTCAAGCCCAAGGATCGCGACCCCGTCGCCTCCGGCCTGCGCGACGCTGCTTTCAACCGCTCGGCCAGCTTCAACTACTTCCTCTCCGACCGCTTCGAGTGTGGCGTCGCCCTCCGCGGTACCGAGGTCAAGTCCATCCGCGAAGGCAAAGCCAATCTCAAAGATGCCTATGGCCTGCTCAAGGACGGCGAGGCCTTCCTGCTCAACGCCCACATCGGCCCCTTCTCGCACGGCAACGCCATGAACCACGAATCCCTCCGCACCCGTAAACTCCTGCTCCACAAACGTGAGATTGAAAAACTCGAGGGTTTGACGAAGCAGAAGGGCTACACGCTGATCCCGGTAAAACTTTATTTCCGCAACGGCCGCGTCAAGTGCGAAATCGCTCTCGCCAAAGGCAAGCAGGACTGGGACAAGCGCGCCACCGAACGCGCCCGCGAAGGCGACAAGGAAGCCCGCGCCGCCATCGCCCGCTCCCAGCGCACCTAGCCTGCTTTTCGGATTGGCAGGGGGGCTTTAGCCCCCTGAAAACCCCATTGCACAAAAAGGGCTTTAGCCCCGGCTACCCAGGCACGGTCCGGATCCGCCCACTCCCCGTGCTAGCATTCCCCCAATCCCATGAGCCCCCTCACAACCACCCTCGCCCTCCTCCTCGCCGCGGCCCTCCCCCAGTCCACCGCCCCACCAACCAGTCCCACCACCACCTTCCACAGCGACGCCCTGCACCTCGACTACACCTACGCCGCGGCCTTCACCACCCTGCCCACCGTCGCCGACCAGGCCCTCCAGTCCGAGAAAGATAAGGCCAGCGGCGCCGTCGCCAAAGCCACCGTCAGCTGCATCTCCCTGCCCCTCACCGCCACCGACTCCCGCAGCGGCTTCCGCATGATCAGCATCATGCGCCTCGACGGCACCTGCCTCGGCCGCGCCACCACCTCCGCCGAGCTCGCCGCCCTCGCCACATCCTCCCTCACCGACTCGCTCAAGCGTTTTGGCGATCCACAGATCGGCACCGCCGCCTACTTCCACCTCGCAGATCACCCCGCCGCCGTCCTGTCCGGATCGGTCACGTCGGAGAAGTACGGCGCCACCTTCTACGGCACCGCAACTTGTCTCATCCAGGGCAACGACGCCGTCTGCTGGGAGTTCCTGGCCAGCAAGTGTTCCGCACTCCCCGAACTCCTGGCCTACCCCATAGCGTTCGACGGCCAGCCCGCCCAGCCCCTTATCCCCGCCAAGTTCGCCCAGGCCTGCAAGCCCTGATTCTCGCCCCGGTTCACTGGCTCCCGCCCCTGCCCTACTGATTCCTGCCTCACTGGTTATAGTTCGCCCACACCCCGCGAATCCTTCCCGCCTCACTCATCAACATCACCTCCGCAGTCGTGCTGCCGCGAACATTATTCGCATACGTGATCACGATCGTCTCGATCCCCCACAGCGTCTCCTCCAGGTCAAACCGCAGATGCGGATACGCCTGCAGACCCAGCGCGAAGTACTCCCGCAGAGCCGCCTTGCCGCGCACCCTCCCATCGCCCTGCAGCAGCTTCACCGCCACCGGCGAGCGCAGCTCCACGTCCTCCTCATAGTGCGTGAGGATCGCTTCCAGATCGTGGCTGTTCCACGCCGCAATCCAATCCGCCGCAAACCCCCGCGCAAACTCAGCCTGCAACGGCAAGATCGAGCTCTCCGGATCCATAGTCACTCCTGTGATCACGCCAGAATAGCGCATCGCACTCAACCCAACTCCAACCCGCGGCCGCCTGCATCCCAAATCCCCCCCCGCTCAGTGAGCAATCCGGTACACTCTCTTTGCCCACCAAGGCAGACAATGAATGTGGTATCTCCGAGGATGCGCACGTGCCGCTACTACAGATCGATCCGCAAAGGCGAGACCCCGAGCAGAACTTGTCAGCAGAAATCATCGAGCGCATGCGGACCGACAAAGTCCTCCTGAAAGCCGGCGCCCTGCAGCGCGCCATCCTCAACAGCGCCAACTTTTCCTCCATCGCCACCGACGCCCACGGCGTCATCCAGATCTTCAACGTCGGCGCCGAACGCATGCTCGGCTACACCGCCGCCGAAGTCATCAACCGCGTCACCCCCGCCGACCTCTCCGACCGCTTCGAGCTCATCGCCCGCGCCGCCGCCCTCAGCATCGAATTCGGCACCAACATCACCCCCGGCTTCGAAGCCCTCGTCTTCAAAGCCTCCCGCGGCATCGAGGACATCTACGAGCTCACCTATTGCCGCAAGGACACCACCCGCTTCCCCGCCGTCGTCTCCGTCACCGCCCTCCGCGACGCCCAGGAAGCCATCATCGGCTACCTCCTCATCGGCACCGACAACTCTGCCCGCAAGCAGGCCGAAGAAGCTCTGCTTCGGAGTGAAATGCTAGCCAGCGCCGGCCGCATGGCCGCCAGCATCGCCCACGAGATCAACAACCCGCTCGAGGCCATGATGAACACCCTCTACCTCGTCCGCTCCACACCCGAGCTCCCCGACCAGGCCCGCCTCTATCTCGATATCGCCGACGGCGAGCTCATGCGCATCGCCCACATCACCCGCCAGACCCTCGGCTTCTACCGCGAGTTCTCCGCTGCCACCAGCAACCCCGCCTGCGACCTCGTCGAATCCGTCGTCGACCTCCTCAAATCCAAAATCCAGGCCAACGGCGCCACCGTCCTCCAGCAGTGCGATAACCCCCTCAACATCCTCGGCATCGCCGGCGAACTCCGCCAGATCCTCGCCAACCTCCTCGCCAACGCCCTCGACGCCGTCGGTCATGACTGCCGCATCATCATCCGCTCCACCGCCTCTCTCGATCCCGCCAGCGGCATGAGCCGCATCCGCATCTCCGTCTCCGACTGCGGCCACGGCATCACCCCCGCCACCGCCAAACAAATGTTTGACCCCTTCTTCACCACCAAGGGCACGGTCGGCACCGGCCTCGGCCTCTGGGTCTGCAAGCAGCTGGTAGACAAGAACGGCGGCTCCATCCGCGTCCGCTCCAGAACCCACGGCCCCAAGCACGGCACCACCTTCTCCGTAACCCTCCCCCGCGACCCCGCCCCCGCTCTCGCCACGGCGTAAAGTTGGGTGCCCAATTCATGACGCCACCATCGCCATGAGTGGGGTAGCCAACCCGGTTGATCGCCTACTCCCTATGCAAGTTCTAGCGACCTCTACGGTCTATTTTGCGCCTTGACCTCCCGCCTCATCACAGATTGCCGGGTGCCCCATTCATGACGGCCTCATCGTCATGAGTGGGTATCGGGCAAAGCCCGACCGCCCCCGGCCCATCCCCGCACTGCCCCCAGCATTGTCATCCTCCGCCCCAGGCAGAGGATCTGTTTCCACCGTTGCCCTTGCAGTTGTTTTTGCAGTTGTTTTTGCAGTTGTTTTTGCAGTTGTTTTTGCAGTTGCTCGTTTCTCGTCGTCATCCTGAGCGCAGCGAAGGACCCCCGCATTGGCCGTTGCTCTTGCTCTTGCCTTTGCCATGGCTCTGGCTCTTGCCGTTGCTCTTGCCGTTGTTTTTGCCTTTGCCAGTTTCTCGCCGTCATCCTGAGCGCAGCGAAGGACCCCCGCATTGGCCCTTGCTCTTGCTCTTGCCTTTGCCATGGCTCTGGCTCTTGCCGTTGCTCTTGCCGTTATTTTTGCCTTTGCCAGTTTCTCGCCGTCATCCTGAGCGCAGCGAAGGACCCCCGCATTGGCCGTTGCTCTTGCTCTTGCCTTTGCCATGGCTCTGGCTTTTGCCGTTGCTCTTGCCGTTGTTTTTGCCTTTGCCAGTTTCTCGCCGTCATCCTGAGCGCAGCGAAGGACCCCCGCATTCGCTCTTGCCCCTGCCTTTCTTTGACAATTTCCGAAAGAAATTGTCATTCCGACCCTGAGCGGAGCCGAAGGGGAGCGAACCTGCTTTCTCCCGTTCCTGCCTTTGCCTCTCTTTCTGTCATTCCCTCGGGGAATCAGCTTCGAACGTTTCCGCTGCCGTGGGTAGCTTCGAGCCCGTGCCGCTGCAACAGACCCCGCACGTATGACGGCCAAATCATCATGAGTGGGCGTCGAGCGAAGTTCGACCGCCCGATCTCCACGCCAACTCCACGACCGCTCGCCGTTCGCGCAACACCCTCGAAGGGGCACGGCTTCAGCCGTGCCATCAACAGCCGGGCCGAAGGCCTTACCGCTCTGCCGAAGGCCGGAGTGAAGCCGCAGGCGAATGGACCAAATTGCCTTCTTCCGCTCGCCACCACGCCCAGCGCCCCACGCGGAGCCTCCCGCCACCCGCGCAGGACGTACCATAGACAATGTGACCACGACTCTGCTCCACCAGTCCCCCGCCGACCTCGCCACCCCCCTCCTCGTAATCTTCGCCGCCGACAACTCCGCCGCCGCAGCCAAGGACGCCACCCCCACCCTCCTCACCACCGACGCCGCAATCCAAACCGCCGCGACCCCCTGGCTCACCTCCGGCGACTTCAAGGCCACCCTCGGCGAGACCTTCCTCCTCCCAGCCCCCACCGGCCTCAAAGCCCAGCGCCTCCTCCTCGTAGGCCTCGGCAAGTCCGACAAGCCGGGGTCCCCGGCGGGCGTTCCTGGCCCGCTGGGGTGGAAGCTCACCCCCCACGAGCTCCGCAAGGCCGCCGGCGTAGCCATCCGCTTCGCCCGCCCCCGCTCTCTCCGCACCCTCGCCCTCACCCTTCCCGAACACCCCGCCCTCCCCCCCCCCCCCTCCATCCGCGCCATAGCCGAAGGCGCCATCCTCGCCGACTTCGACATCGACTTCTACCGCGCCGACCGCAAAGACCTCAGCATCCAAAGCCTCACCGTCCTAACCCCCGACGCCGTCACCCCCGACCTCCAAACCGCCTTCAACGAGGGCGTCATCCTCGCCGAATCCCAGAACTTCGCCCGCACCCTCATCAACGAGCCCGGCAACATCCTCACCCCCACCGAGCTAGGCAAGCGCACCGCTGCCATGGCCGCCGAATTCAACCTCGTCTGCGAAGTCCACTCCCTCGACAAAATCCTCGAGCTCAAAATGGGTGCCTTCGCCTCCGTAACCCAGGGCTCCCCCCAGCCCCCGGCCCTCATCGTCCTCCGCTACGAACCGGCCAATCCACTCCCTGACGGACCCGTGCTAGGCCTCGTCGGCAAGGGCATCACCTTCGACACCGGCGGCATCTCCATCAAGCCCGCCGCCGACATGGACAAGATGAAATACGACATGGCCGGCGCCGCCTCGATGATCGCGACCATGCGTGCAATAGCCCAACTGAAGCCCAACGTCCGAGTCCTCTGCGTCGTCTGCTCCTGCGAGAACATGCCCGACGGCCTCGCCTTCAAACCCGGCGACGTCGTCACCGCCATGTCCGGCAAGACCATCGAGATCATGAACACCGACGCCGAAGGCCGCCTCGTCCTGGCCGACGGCCTCCACTACGCCCAAACCCTCGGCGCCACCCACCTCATCAACGCCGCCACCCTCACCGGAGCCATCGGCACCGCACTCGGCCAGATCAACGCCGGCCTCTTCTCCAACAACGAAGACGCCATCCAGCACTTCAACGACGCCCTCACCCTCACCGGCGAAAAATTCTGGCGCATGCCCTGCACCGACGACTACCGCGATCAAATCAAATCCCAGATCGCCGACATCCTCAACAGCACCGGCAGCCGCTACGGCGGAGCCACCACCGCCGCCATGTTCCTAAAAGAATTCGTCAACGAGACTCCCTGGATCCACCTCGACATAGCCTCCACCACCTGGCTGGACGACCCCAAGCCCTGGCAATCCAAAGGCCCCAGCGGCATAGCCATCCGCACCATCACCGAATGGGTCCGCTCCTACGCCAGCTGAATAGCCCGCGTGATAAACAGGAAACTCATCGCCGCCCGACCCCGTCTCTAACCCAGCCCCACGAACACCCCGCATCAAAGCCGCTCCCATCCTCTCCCAAAGGAACCACGGATGTCCCAACACCTCCGCCCCTGCCTCCTCGCATCGGCCGCCGCTCTCTTGGCCCTCACCTTCGCAATCGCCGCCCCCGCCCAATCCCCCACCACCCCGCAAGCCGACGCAGCCCCTCAGCAACCCCGCCCCCACCGCCCTCGCCCCAAGCCCACCAACCTCCAGGTGCTCCCCAAGGACCTCACCGGCGACCAGGTCATCGACATCATGCACAAGTTCGAAGCCCAGCTTGGCGTCGACTGTGACTACTGCCACGCCAAGAACACCGCCAACAAGCCCGGCGTCGGCCACCTCGACTTCCCCTCCGACGCCAACCCCGTCAAAGACCGCGCCCGCACCATGATCCGCATGAGCGACGAGATCAATCAGCGCTTCCTCGCCCAGCTCAAAAACCCTCCCGCCGAACACGAAGTCACCTGCGGCACCTGCCACCGCGGCAACGCCAAGCCTCTGCCCTTCGTGCCCACCCCAGATACCGACCACCCCCAGTCACCACCCGCACCAGCGCCCAAGCCTTAAATCACCGGGTGCCCCATTCATGACAGTCTCATCGTCATGAGTGGGATGCGAGTGCCCGTCACACAAAACGGCGCGTACTCCGCAAACTCACCGACTCATCTCCACAGTGATCCGCCTACACTAGCCTCATGGCCTTCTCGGCTCACGACCGCCTCTTCGTCCTCACCGGCGCGGGCATCTCCGCGGAGAGCGGTCTCGCCACCTTCCGCGGCTCCGGCGGCCTCTGGAACGGCCATCGCGTCGAAGACGTCGCCACCCCCGAAGCCTGGCACGCCGACCCCACCCTCGTCTGGCGCTTCTACTCCATGCGCCGCCGCGACGCCCTCGCCGCCCAGCCCAACGTCGGCCACCTCGCCCTCGCCGCACTCGAGCGCCGCATGCCCAACCGCTTCTACCTCTGCACCCAAAATGTAGACGACCTCCACGAGCGTGCCGGCTCCCACCACCTCCACCACATGCACGGCCAGCTCTTCCAATCCCGCTGCACCCGCTGCAACCTCCCCTTCGCCGATCGCGCCCTCTACGAAACCACCCTCCCCACCTGCACCGACTGCGGCCAACCCATCCGCCCCCACATCGTCTGGTTCGGCGAAATCCCCCTCGCCATGGACGACATCTACGCCGAGCTCCACCGCGCCACCGCCCTCCTCGTCGTCGGAACCTCCGGCTCGGTCTACCCCGCCGCCGGCCTCGTCCACATCGCCAACCAGCGCCGCATCCGAACCATCTACGTAGGCCCCGAAGCTCCCCTCAACGCCGAAGCCTTCAACGAAATCCTCCTCGGCCCCGCCACCGAAATCCTCCCCACCCTCACCGCAACCTAACCCTAGTTTTTTCACTCTCGCCGTCTTAACCCTCGCCGTCCGCGTAGGACCGAAGGACCCCATGATCGCCTCCATCAACCTCCTCCAAGCCTGCACCGAGCTCACCGAATTCTGGTCTCCCAAAGTCGTCGGCAAGGTCAACGACCAATACGTAAAAGTCGCCAAGCTCCAGGGCGAGTTCGTCTGGCATAAACACGATCACGAGGACGAGCTCTTCCAGGTCCTCCGCGGCAGCATGCGCATCCAGATCCAAGGCCAGCCCGACGTCGAACTCTCTCCCGGCGACTTCTGCGTGATCCCGCGCGGCACCCTCCACAACCCCATCGCCGAACACGAATGCTTCATCGTCCTCATCGAAACCGTCACCACCCAGCACACCGGCGACGTCCAAACTCCACGCACCCGTTCCATCCAGGACCAACTCGGCAAACCAGATCAACTCAAACAACCATGACCCCCAGGCTCCCACCCATCCGACGCTCGCCGTCCGCGCAGGACCTCCCGCGCAGCTTCTACCTCGACTCCCCCGACGTCGTCGCGCGCAACCTCTTAGGCAAGCTCATCACCCGCACCCTCAACGGCGAGCGCCTCACCGGACGCATCACCGAAATCGAAGCCTACCTCGGCCTCTCCGATCCGGCCTCCCACTCCTTCATCGGAAAGACCGCGCGCAACGCAGTCCTCTTCGGCCCGCCCGGATTCTCCTACGTGTACTTCATCTACGGCATGCACTACTGCCTGAACTTCTCCTGCCAGCCCGCAGGCGAACCCGGCGGCGTCCTCATCCGCGCCCTCCAACCCGTCGCCGGCCTCGAAACCATGACCCGCCTCCGAGGCCTCCCCACCACCGCCAACCCAAAACTCCTCTGCTCCGGCCCCGGCCGTCTCTGCCAGGCCCTGGGCATCACCCTCGCCGAAAACAACCTCGACGTAACCCGCCCCCGCTCCCCCCTCCGCGTCCTCGACGACGGCTTCCGCCCCACCACCATCACCGCCACTCCCCGCATCGGCATCACCAAAGCCACCGACCTACCCCTCCGCTTCCTCATCTCCGCGCACGACCCCGGCGCCCCATCTTTGCGAAAGCCCAATCGTCGCTAAGGTAGGCCCTGCGCAATCCAGGTGCCCCATCTTCGCGACGGTCTCATCGTCGCTAAGGTAGGCCCTGCACAATCCAGGTGCCCCATCTTCGCGACGGTCTCATCGTCGCGAAGGTGGGCATCGCGCGCCAGCGCGACCGCTCCCCCCTGCGAACCTCACAGCCCTAAGGGCCAACGGCCCGAACCATCACAGCCTAGGCCGAAGGCCTAGGTGTAGACACACAAAAGCCCCGTACCTCGCTGCCGCAGGCCGGAGTGAAGCCGCAGGCGCAACGACAAAATCGCTTTCCTCTCCGCCGCCACCCACCCCCCGCAACCACGCGAAGCCATCCTCCGTCCGGGCAGCACCGCAAACCTGTCAAGCCCCCGCGACCCTGCAAAACCGCCAAAACCCGCATGAACACTGGCGATATATATTTCAAAAACCTGGCATAGTTACCCCACCCAACTCGCTACAATAGAACTAGCCCCAAAATCATTTACAACCTACCCGTCCGAGCGACCGCCGCGAAGCCGGCGCCGCGCCGGACCCACCGCCTTTAACCCGGGAATCGGCAAAGCCAGGCTGCCACCACGGCGGCCCCATCCCCCATTCCCTCAAAACCTTGCACCCGAACCACACCCGGAGCCACCATGAAACCCATCGCCACCTGCCACCACCTCTTCCCCGACCAGCACCGCTGCGGCTCCCCCGCCCTCCGCAACGAACCCTTCTGCTACTTCCACCACCCCGAGCGCAAGCCGACCCGCGCCCCGCGACGCATCTACCGAGGCCTGCCTTTCCCCTCACGCATCCCGAAGGCCACTCATACGACCCTGATCTAGCCCATCGGGATACCCGGCCCCGAACCCCAACCCCGCCAATACTTTGCACCAAAAGACCTGCAGGCAGAGACTTTGGCCCCCAACCCCAAGCCCCTCAATACTTTGCACGAAAAGTCCCGCAGCCACAGACTTTGACCCGTAACCCCAACCCCCTCAACACCTTGCGCAAAAGACCACCAAGGGTACTTCGCCCCCTAACGTCCACACCAAGAACACTTTACGCAAAAAGTCCGGACAAGGAGGTGGGGGAGGGGGGGAGGGGGGGTACCCTCTGCCCAAAACTACATCGCGCTGGGGACCACAATCCCCAGCCACCCCAGCACCCGCACCAGCTCCCGCCGAGCCACCGCCGCCGTCGCCAGCAGCAGCATCTTCCGAGCCTCATCCGTCTCGGTCAAAATGTGGTGCCGGTGATAAAAGTTATTGAACTGCTGCGCCAGCGCAAACGCATACCGCGCCAGCATCGCCGGCTCAGCCGCTGCAATCGCCTGCTCCAGCACCAGCGACAGTCGCGACGCCGTCAGCCAAACCTCCCACACACTCGTCCCCTCATCGCCGACGAGCATCGCACTCAAATCCAGGTCAGCGACAGCCGCCAGCGCAGCCTCCTCGCTCACACCCGCTTTACGAAAAATATTCGCCGCTCGCACCGCAGCATACTGCGCATACGGCCCCGTCTCGCCATCAAACGCCAGCGCATCCTGGTAGTCGAACGCGATCACCGTATTGCGCGTAAACCGCAGCAGAAAAAATCGCAGCGCACCGACACCAATCGCCTCCGCAATCTCCGCGCGCTCAGCCTCCTCCAGCTCAGGATGCCGCGCTTCCACTTCCTTCCGCGCCGCGGCAATCATGCGATCGATCAGATCATCGGCCTTAACGCCAAAGCCCTTGCGCCCGCTGACCTCGATAAAGTTCTTAGCCTTGTCTTCGTCGCTCAGCACATACCCAAGATCTTCCGCAGTGCGCGCGGTGAGCCCGACAAACGCATAGTTCAGATGCGTGTACCGATCGCTCTCATCCACATACCCAAGCGCTCGCAACGACTCCTTCACCTGCGTCTGCGGATCGTCCTGCCGCGAATCAATCACGTTATAGATCGCATCCGCATGCCCAAAGCCCAACCCAAAATCCGGCCGCGGCTCTTCCCCATGCACCGTCGAGATCCAGCAAGTATGCGTCGCATATTCGTGAAACTTCGCATACCCAAAATCTTTCCCCAACAACCCATACTTCCAAAGGTGGTACGCAATGTCCTTGCCAACATACGTAACGGTCCCATTCGACCGCACGATGATCTTCGCGTCCTCGTCAGGACCTTGCTCCGCTAACTCCACACCTGCAGCCGCCGAGATCGCTCGCCGCATCACCCAGCAACCCTTGTTCTTCCCTTCCGTCTCGAGATACAGCACACCGCGCTCCACCATCAGCGCCCGCGCCGTCTCCCAGAAGTGCAGGTGCAGAATCTCACTCTCGCGCGGCAGAAAGTCATACTCAATCCCCAACCGCTCCATCGTCTCCAAATGCCGCCGCAGCACGCCCGTAGCAATCAGCTCCGCAATCTCCGCCTTCTCATTGCCACCAGCCTCAATCGCATGCAGCGTATCCAGCCGCACCTGCCGACGCTCGCCAACACGCGGCGCATCCGCCTGGTACCACTGCGACACCTCCGCATACAGATCCCAGCATGCGTAATCCAGCCGCGTCCCCGTCTTCTCCAGCTCCGCCATCCACGCCCGCACATCGGCCAGCGACATCCCCTGCAGCTCGGTCATCGCCACCACAATATCGGCCACCTGCACGCCCGTGTTGTCGATGTAGTTCTGCACGCCGGTATCCCAACCCGGCTTGTACTCATCCTTCTTCAGCATGCGCGCAAAGCTGTCACCCAGGATCGCATTCCGCAGGTGCCCCACATGCGCTGCCTTGTTGGGATTGATGCTCGTATGTTCGACCAGCCGAAACCCGCCGCCACCCACCTCCGCGTGCTCGTCCGCAGCCATACGCTTCACCATCGCCGCGCGATCCAGCTTCACATTCAGATAGCCCGCGCCGGCAATCTCCACGGCCGCCACACCGGGAGTCTCCGCCAATTCCGCCTGCAGCTCCTGCGCAATCGCTCGCGGCGCCTTCTTCAGCCGCTTCGCCAACTCGAACGCAACCGGCAGCGCCATCTCCCCAAACTCGATCTTGGGTGGCAGTTCCACCGCGAGATTCGCCAACGCAATCTCGTAGCGCTCCTTCAACAGCGCCTCGATCCGTGCCTGCAACTGCAATTGCAATGTTCTATACATGATTGTCTTTCTGAACCTTTATCTGAAGCCTCAAGTATCGCAGCGCGGAAACCGCGCGCCCAAAGCGTTACCGCTTAAACGAGAACTTCTTATGCGCAAAGTAGCTGTAGCACGCAATCACCACCGAGTTCACAATCCCCGCCAGAAACGGAGCATAGGGATGCGTCAACGTGGGCAGCAGAAACGCCTTGGTCGCCAACGGCAGGATAATCAACTCAGCCGGCGTACTGATTCCATACACCGCGAAACACTTCAACCATTCTTTTAGATAGTTGCCTTTTGTGCGGAAAACAAAATGCTTGTAGCAGAGAAACGCTATGGTGATCGCAAGCGGCTTCGATGTAATTTGCGCAATATCCGCGATCAGCGGCTTCCCATGGTGCGGGAGCAGATACCCAAACAGGATCACAAATCCCGAATAAAGTCCCAGCGAGATCAGCGTGTTGGATCCGCCGACAAGCAGGAATCGAATGACTTCGCCAGAAGGCAGAACACGCCGAAGCGCGGCAAATGGGCCATGTGCGCTGGGATCGGGCGGCGTCTCGTCTTCGAGGAGGGAGGGTTTGTGGCTGGACAACACACCTCTTATTCTAGCCGCAACTCGCGAGCCGCGGCCACTAACTCGCTCCCACATTCATCCCTTCGCATTTGGTTGTATCGTCAAATTCAGAACAACATGATTTCTGCAAAACGGCCAGACCCAACTTTGTCCTCCAGGCTTCTTCCCTCCTGGTCGATGCGCCTTGCCTTGATGGCTCTCACCATCCTCACACTTCTCCTCAACGGCTATCACCCGCTCGCCGAAGACGGTGGACTCTACGTCGCAGGCGTCCAACTAACCCTCAACCCAACCCTCTTCCCGCACTACACCGTATTCGTCAGCGAGCACCTTCACTTCTCCATCTTCGCTCCAGTCCTCGCCTTCATCGTGCACCTTACTCATCTCTCGCTCGCCTGGGTTTTGCTGCTCACCGATCTCTTCAGCCTCTGGCTAACTTTCTACGCGGCTCACCGCATCCTGCAACGCACCATCTCCAGCGAAACCGCGCAACTCGCCGGCCTCTGCCTGTTGGCGGTCTTTTGGACGCTGCCCATCGCGGGCACGTCGCTTCTCCTCATGGACCCCTACGTCACCGCGCGTAGCCTCTCTACACCCCTGTCCATGCTCGCCGTAGCCCTTGCGCTCGACGATCGTCCCAGCCTGCGCCCGCTCCTGAGCTCCGCGCTCTGCCTCATCCTCGCAGCCTCCTTCCATCCGCTGATGGCGGCGTACGCTTTCGCCTTCGTCTTGGTCGTACGCCTCACCCGCCTGCGCCAGCGAACCCTCGCCTACGCCCTCCTCACGCTATCCGCACTCGCCCTCGCGGCGATCCTTCACGCCGTCGCCCCCACCGAAACTCCCGCCATCATCGCCGCCGAGATAACCCGCTACTACTGGTTCCTCTCCCAATGGCAATGGTTTGAGCTCCTCGGACTCATCGGCCCGCTCGTCGTCCTCGCCGCGCTGCTCACCCGCTATCGCAGGCAATCCGACCCGCTCAACGCCGCCGCTGCCACACTCTGCCGCGCCTGCATTGCCATTGGCTGCATCGCAACCCTTGTCGTCCTCTGCTTCGCGCACGAAGCCAGTCGTTCTCACCTCGTCGCCCGCATGCAGCCTCTGCGCGTCTTCCTTCTCATCTACGCCATCATGACGCTCCTGCTCGGCGCAACCCTCACCCAGATCGCCCTCGAAGGCCGCCAGCGCCTACGCTCCAACGCGCCCCGCCTTGCGCTCGCATCCCTACCCGTGATCCTCATCGTGGCTCTCGCCGGCACCATGTTCTACGTGCAGCGCCAGACCTTCCCCGCCTCCGAGCACCTCGAGTTTCCCTGGCGCGCGCAGCAGAATCCCAACCCCTGGGTCCGAGCCTTTCTCTGGGCCCGCGACAACACCCCACCCGATGCCCTCTTCGCCCTCGACACCAAGTATGTCAACGAGGACGGTGAAGACGCCCAGACCTTCCGCCCCATCGCGCTCCGCAGCGCCCTACCGGACTTCTCCAAGGACGGGGGCGAGGCGGCCATCACGCCCTCCCTCGCCACCCAATGGCTGCAAGGGGCCGACGCCCAGACCAACCTCTCCACCGAGACCGACGCCGTCCGCGACCCGCGCCTGCTCCCTCTCGGCGTTACCTGGATGATCCTTCACGCCGCGGCTCCCACCACGCACCCATGCCCTTATAACAACGGCGTCATCAAAGTCTGCAGCCTCGCAGCCGACCCCCGCTGACACCACCGCCTTCGCTCAGTTTCCTCCCGACGCCGCCACCGCCGGTGCGGCCTTCAGCACCACGCTCTCCTGGTCCTTGCTCTCGAACTGGGCATAAAACTTGCGCAAGGTGTCATAGTCCTTTGGCATAACCAGCAACTCACCCTGGACGTAGTTCCGTCGCGTCGTGAAACCTTTTGCATCGCCAGTAATCGCCAGGGTGTAGGCCTCCTGCTTTGGAAGATCGAACCTCGCCGTGTCCGGCAGCGCTTCCACACTCATCGTAGCCGGCAGATTAATCCGCTGTGCGTCCTGCACATAGCGCGGATAGTGGAAATAAACCGCCTGCTGCCGCTTTTCCTCTGCGAAGGGCGTCGACTCGCCGCTCAGAAAGACATCCGAGGGCATAAGGATGCGCTTCCCCGTATGCGTTCCCAGCGTTCCCGTCACGTCGTAGCTCACCTTCAGCGGCTGCTCATACTCCGCCACATTTTCTATCTTGTCGACCTTCACCTGCAGCGACTTCGGCACCATCTCCTCCAGGTGCGTCCGCAGCGCGTGGTTCAGGCTCTCCTCGTCACCACTCAATGCCTTATGCCGCCACTCCACTGCGTCTGCTCCCCTGAACGTCAGATCGATCGTGCCCGTTATCTGGCCGCCCTCATCCATCTTCAAGTTCGCCACCCGTGTCACCAGGTTGACCTTGAAATCCTCGTCGGGAGTCACACCAAACTCCGTCCCCTTATCGAACTGCCGCAATCCCTGCACCAGGGTATGCTGCCACGCCAGGTGGCCGTAGGCACAGTACCTGCATCCCGGATCGAAGTACATCTCTTTCCCGTCCACGGTGACAATCGCAATCACGTCGTCGAACTGCCGAAAGCTCTCCCAGAGAGGAACAAATATCTCCTCGCTCCTGTCGGGCACATACATCAAGTAGGCTTTCATCCCGGCAGCTCTCGCCATTCCCACAAACAACGCCGCAAGCTGTGTCTCGCTGCCTCGCTTGTGGCTCAGCACGTCGGCTGCGTTTTTCACCTGGTGTCCGCCCTCGGCTTTATCTTCTTGCTGGTCGTGAGCTCGGGTGTAATGCGTGTTTTCCAGCTTCATCACCGCCGCATAAATCTTCTGCAGCTTCTGATCGTCATTCGTTGCTCCGGATACGATGTCCGCTGTCTCCTTCTTCAACTCCGAGTTCGGATCGGCGAAGGAATCCATGCGCTTGGACCAGTCCTTGCCTTCATCCTTCCACCAGTCGGCCTGGGTATGCTGTGCCGTGAAGTTGAACATAACCCGGTAGCTGAAACTCGCGATTGGAGGCATATAAGCCTCTTTCACCTCCGGCGGAACATCCTTGATCGTCAATTCAAACACCTGGATCGGCTCGTGCGTAAATTGGGAATGCGGGAGATCGCGGCGCTCGATCTTCACTCCTGCAGGAAGAATCGGGAACCAGGTAATCGTCGTAATCAGGCCGTGACTATCCTGTAGATCCCTGGACGTCGGGTACCAGACGTAGTGCGCCTGCTTCACGTACAACTCGCCCTGGATATACCAGTCGGGCGCCTCGTAAATGTTATCGGCAATCCGCGTCACGTAGCGGTATTCAATAATGCTTCCCACCTCAACATCCGGCAGCGTGAACACTCTCTCCTGCCTCTTCACGTCCTGGTCCTTCTCCAGCACTTTCAGATACGGTTTTCCCGTAAACGGAATGATCGTGCCATCCGCGTGGATCGTCCGTCCCGTAATCTCTCCGAGCGTCTTGTCATCGCCGGTCTCCGAGTAGGAGTTCTGCGCGACGCTGATAAACGGCAGCGTCACGTTCGCATACTTCTCCCCGTCTTTGGTCAGGATCTTGATGCGCTCGTAATGAAACACCGTATTCAGATCGTCCTTCGTCGTCTCCTCACGATTCAGCACCACCGCCGCCGCTCCCGGGTACCCTGGCAACGAGGTCATCGAAAGTTCTTCCGGTGTAGGCCGCATAAAATTCGATTGCGCGCATGCCGTCGCGCTCACGGCCACAGCCGCCCACACCCACGCACCTATCCGTCGTATCGTCATCACCAGCCGTTCGCTCCTCTTCGTCTGTAGTGGCCTTAATTTCCGCGCTTCAAAATCGCCTGACTGCCTTCATCCGAAGCGATGGCTGCCGCCAGCTGCTGCACCGCCTCATACTTTGTCGCAGGCACCGTCACCTGTTTCACGGTGTACGTCCGGCGATAGTGCAACACCCGCCCATGCAACTCCGTCGAGCTCACATAGCTCGCAAATCCCACATCGATCTTCACTGGGTCCGGCAGCTCATCCACCACGTATCCCTGCGGCAGCTCGATGTCATACTCATCGGTGCCTTGCATGGTCTGCTCCAGGTTGATCTCCACGGCTCGCGGCTTGCGATCGACATCCAGCTCGTAGCTCCCCAGCACGCGCGGCCGAACCATCAGCAGCGGCCCGGTAAAATTCCCAAAGTGGCTCGCCTGCAGATCAAACGTGGTCGTCAAATCCTTATTCAGCGCGTCCACGTTCTCGACCTTCAGGCCTGTCATGGACGCCCCCGTAAAGTCCTGTGCGATCACGCGGTTCATGTACTCCGTCTGCTTCTTTTCACCCTCGCTCGAAAAAACGCGCCGCCTGTACTCCGCCAGGTCCCCAAACCGCAGGTCCGTAACCGATCCCTTCAGCGACCCATCCGCGCTCAGCTCAAACTTCCCTGACCGTCGAATCGTATTCAGCGCGGGATCCATCACCGGCAGCTCGATCACCTGGCTGTCATTGCCTTCGATCAGCACCCCGTAGCTTCCCTGCAGTTTGTCTTCCAGCTGTCCGAACGGCGTCCGCTCCCACGTCGGATCGAAGATCAAATACCGCTTCCCCGTCTTCGCGGTCACCACGCTGTGCAACTTCGGCGATTCATATCCCTTCGGAATCTCAATCGCCCCAATCATGTGATCGGCTACGATCGAAGGCGCATCCGGATCGACGCCCCGCTCCGTGTCCACCAGCACCTGCGCGCTGTGAATACCCACACTCGACAGCATCGCCGAAAGCAGCGTCGCCTTATCCTTACAATCTCCGTATCGCCCGCGAAAAATATCCTCCGCCGCGTGAGGCTGATACCCACCCACCCCCATCTTGATCTCGACGTACCGGATCGTCTGCTGCACAAACTCTCCGATAGCCTCGGCCTTGTCGTAGAAATCCGTCTTCCCCGCCGTCAACGCTGCAGCCTTCGCGGCAATGTCCGGCGCAGAGACTACCCGGCCGCTCTCCAGCCCTTCATACCATTCGCCAATCCCCTGCCACGTCCCATCCTGGGGCTCCATCAACCCCGGCCCTGCATAATGCACCGTCATGCGCGCCGCCTGGGACCGCTCCTCGGGCGCCATCGGAACCTGGTCCAGGTCAATCGCCGGCTCATCATTCATCTCCCAGCGATAGGAGTGATTCTCAAGATCGATCCCGTTCACCTTCGCATGCCGCGCCCACGTCGTTGTATACGTGTAGCCCGCCGGCAGCGCCAGAGTGAAGCTCTGCTGCATCCGCGGCAGCCCATCCTGGAACTCCCAGTTAGTCTCCGCCAGGTACGGCCGCTCACGCTTCTCATACTCGTACGCAATGATGCCGCCAGGATCGCGTCCCGGCGGATCTGCTGCCTTTGCCCTGTCATCCGAGTACAACATATCCCCGCCCACCCCTGGCTGGCCGAGATCCACAATCTCGTTATCTTTCAGCGTGTACTCGTGCCCGGCCGCGTCGATGCTCCACACATGCAGCGACAGCACCTTCGAGTCTTTGTCGTACCACACCCACGGATACCCATAATCCCGCCCCTGCGGCCGCAGAATCTTCACCACCCGGCGCACATGCTCAACCGCCTGCCCCTTCGCATCGACCGTGTACGTGGTCTCATCGAGCAGCACCACTGCCTTGGGATTTCCGTGGAACTCCGGCAGCTTCTGTTGCGCCGCCGTCTTCACCCAGTCCGGCACCGGCTGCGACCCAAACGGGTTGCCGGCTCGCGCAGCAACACCGCCTCCGAACACCGCCGCGCCCACCAACAGCATCGCCAGCCGGCCACCCGCGCGGCCGCGACCTGCTGCAACGTTCGACTGCATGGCGGCAGCTCTGTGTGTCCCGCCTCGCATTTTCATTAAGACTCGCTCGGTAAGAGATTTAGTGGTTGATTTATACGTGTCTTCTCGCCGCCATGCAAGTGCCCGTCGAATTCCCCCAACCTCGCGACGAAGACCGGCCTTCGTGCTACCTTAATCAAGGAGCGAGCGGGTAGCTCAGTTGGTAGAGCATCGCCCTTTTAAGGCGTTGGTCCTGGGTTCGAGCCCCAGCCCGCTCACCAAAACCATTTCATTAATCAATCACTTAGAAGGGCCTGCCACCGTAGGCCCCCTGCTGTTCCGACTCCGGGGTTCCCCCGAGGCTCAATTCGGGCATCGAGGCCCGCGAGCAAGCGGGCAGACTCTCATTCCGTTGGACATCTCAATTGATCCAGGTGACGCCTCGCAATGTCTTTTCGAAGGTAGAAACCCCATTTGTCCGTCATGCCGGCATCAGAATCCGGCACATAGCAATAGGCATACCCCTCTACGATTTTGCTATTGGATAAGAGATACGGAGCATGGCTTAGGGAAGCCGCTCTTGTCTCCGGGCGAGTGGGGTCGATTGGACCGCCCGGAACGATCGCTTGCGGATTCCACTTGTCCAGGGTTTTGTTGACGTTCCATTTGTTGTGCCCAGGCATTCCCCCGGGGTTGGCTTTGCGCGTCGCGATCGCTTCATCTGCCACCCCATTGAAGTCAGCGATTTCGAATCCAGGCAGATCGTAGCTCACGCCGAGAACAAAGAATCCGATGGGCCCGTCCTTGGGTGCCAGATTGCTTGCAATCCATTGCGAGATGAAAAATTGTTGTGCGCCCTTTGACTCGTAGAAAGAATCCCGGGAGATCGCAGCGCTGTTGTGGCGCTGCATAATTAGAGAAGCCAGGCTGCCTAGCACGACTACCGCCATGAAGGCCACGAACGCACGAAATCCCGCCGTTGCGTACGCAGAGGGCGAAGCGGAAGGTTGACGTTTGTACGCGGGGTCGATATCCAGTAGTTTTTTCAGCCGGCGTTCGGCAGACGAGAACAACGCCGGGGATAAAACGGCGATCAGCACGGCCAGTACGCATACTGGCGACCAAATCATTCGCGCCCCGCTGAGATAGTCGCTGTTATACAATGCGATGGCCGCTGTAACCAGGCAGCAACTGATAACGATGCGGCCTTTTACCCCAGGCATCGTGCGTGAGAATGCGAAATAGAAGACCGTCAACATCACCAGCAGCGTCAGAGCGCTGTAGCAGAGGATCCCATTCGCAATGATGTATTTGAGGATGTAGCCAAGAGAGGGTGCGGCGCCAAACTTGAGTCTCGCGGTCGTCGGCGTGAGATGGCCAAACTGGTGGAAATTGAATGCCAACGCCGCACCTGTCAGCAGAAGGTACGGGCCTGCTCCGAAAACGATGAATTGGCGGACCCTTGAGGACGACAAGCAAAGCACTGCGAGAATTCCAAGCGAAAGGATGAGGCCGTCTGGCCGGAACAACGTGCCGAGAACCAGGAGCAAGGATGCCGCGAACATTCTGCGCGAGGTCATTCCCGATTTCAACGCTAAGGCAGTTGCCCATGCCAGGGCGAAGCCCTGGAAGAGGTGATCCCAGCCATTGAGAGCGAACATGAGGTTGGTCGAGGTAGTCAGCAGCAACAACGCGAGAAGCAATGCGTTGGCAGTGGATCTTGAATACCAGACGATGAGCGCCGCTGTACCCGCGACAGAAAAGAGGCCTAACAGTGCATAGAAAACAATCGCAACATTCGGTCGAAGAACCTTCAACAAACCGGCAAACACATACGGAGCGATATAGGACGTCGATGGCTGAGCTACATCAACCCTGTTGAACGCTGGTATACCTCGCTCACGCAGAATATAGCTGGCTCTGAGGGAGATCATGACGTCGTCGGAGAGGCGAACGGGCGACGCAAGGAACTGGTGCCGTGTCCCAGGCTGAGACGTGCGGGCAAAACTATAGATGTCTGGCCAAGTCCCGCATAGCACGGTGAAAATACATGCGAAGGCAAACGTCAATACCGCCGCAAGTCGTTTGTCGTTTGCGATGCGAGGGAGGCCCAGGACGGGGCTATTTTCGTTTTTCACACTATCCCCCGTAAACGTCTCTTAGCGAAAACGGTTGTGCCAGTCCTCGCCCATATCCTGAGGTATCGTGAGCGGGACCTAACGAACTTTATGCGAAACCGGGCTCCGAAGTTGTCATGGAAAGGTCACTTCATGGAATGCCGCGCCACTTTTATACCATTCGAGATGCGACAAACTGGAATCAGAGGAAGTCGCGATGATCGACAGCACCCGGAATGCAGAAGTTGTGACAAGAAGAAGAAACTCTGGTGACAATTCTTCTCAGGGAAATCACAAAAATCGTAGGTACCATAGCGGTAACAATCGGCGCGGAATGTGACCAAGTTGGCCCATTCCTGCGGGCTCGTCGCGACGTAAGAAATTCTTTCCCCTATCCACGAACTGTCTTCGAAGTGCCGGAGACGGCACATGCATTGTGAGACCGCTCGATTTGCTCCACCACCCAGCCAACCAACCCTACAGGATTCTGGAGCCAAGCATGGTCAGCCCACGCCGTAGTTCGGTTATAGCTGTACTCACGGCACTCTTTTCCGTTGTCGCCCCGGCAAACGCACAGCCCCAACCCACGCTGCAACCGCCGCCAACACCGTGGCCGATTCGGGCGGTCATCGTGGTTAACTCTCCCGGAGAGTTCGAGCTTTGGAGCACCCGTGAACATCTCACGGAGGCGCTCGACGTGCCGGGCGTTCCGCAACCCGTCCACGCCAATGCCGAACACACGGTGCTCGGTTTGATCACCGACGACACGCTCATTAATGCCTCGGCGTCGACGATGGCGATTGGCCTCGATCCGCAGTTCGACCTTACCCACGCCTACTTCATCATCAATGGCGTCGCCGGCGTCGACCCGGCAGACGCCTCCATCGGTTCCGCAGCCTGGGCTCATTATGTCATCGGCGACGTCATGAGCGAGATCGATGTGCGCGAAGCTCCAGCCGGCTGGCCGTATGGTCTTTTCCCCGTCGGCTCTACCCAGCCAAATCCGACCACGGTCCGCCCCGGCATCAACGTCTTCCCGCTCAATGCAAAGCTGGTCGCCTGGGCCTTTGAGCAAACCCGCGGTCTCAAGTTACCAGACGATTCGTCCATCGCCTCCTTTCGCGCGGCGTATGTCGGTTACCCGAACGCGCAGCGCCCGCCCTTTGTGCTGTTCGGCGACGTTCTTTCCTCCGACCATTACTGGCACGGCAAGATTCTCACTCAGTTCGCCAACGATTTTGTCAGGGTTTACACGGGTGGCAAGGGAAACTTTGTGATGACGGATATGGAGGATTCCGGCATCATGAACGCCCTCACGCGCCTGGACGGCATTCATCGCATCGATATCAATCGAGTCCTGGTCCTCCGCACAGCCAGCAACTACTCCATGCAGGCTCCCGGAGGTACCGCGTTTGACTCCTTCGAATCTCCGTATCCGGGCGGCAGTAAATTCGCATACCAATCAGCGTGGCTCTGCGGCAGTACCGTCCTCCACGCCATTCTCAGTCACTGGGATGTAGCCTTCGGAGGCAATCCCATACTGGACACACAAGTCGCTTCAGCGCAGCAGCGTGACCTGCCGGATAACCCGAAGGGGTTCAAGCATCTCCTCGTTGGAGTCCTCCAAACCCCAGCAGGGCGCGGCTTCCTGCGAGTCATGCACCCTCGATCCGCTCTCTGGTCGGATCTATCCTGGTTGGGTTGGATCGTTGCGATATCCATGTGGTTCCTCTTCAAGAGGCGCGCAAGTACAGCTTCCTGAAACGCTGCTGAAAGCGATATGTCTTCGTTGGCCTCTATCCCTGAACACCCTCAGCCCGCATCACGCCCGTTTACATATTGCTGCCAGCGGTTCGACTCCCATACATAGCGAATTCCCTGCACAAGATGAAAGCGCAACCGAAACAGAATGAAATTCGCTTGCCTGCGATACCGGACCAGACGCGCCGACACGGTTTCATTTGCCGAGGCGTGAGCGATGGCCGGCGGCAACCGGCTGGGCAACAAGGCACCCTTTAGCGACCGCTTTGCCGTCAGGCCCGCACGTTCCAATTCCTGCTGCAGCACAAGATAAAGCTTGCTTCCGGGATGGCTGACAAAGACAGACTGACGGCCATATCGTTCAACCCATAGACGAATCCGAACCGGTAAGGCATCAGCCGTCCAACAAGTAAGCTCCTCGGGCGCAAAATCACCCATCGTGTTCGAAATCAACAAGACGATTACGCCCAGTCCGACCTGCGCTCGCAGGTTACCTTCGGCGAGCCACCGTAGCTCCTGCCAAAAAACCCTGTCGTCATACCGCGCCATGACGTGCCGGCGAAACTCGATCAAGTGAGCCGTACGCCAGAACTCTCCACATACGTGCTTGTAAAGATGCATCCCCTGCCCCAGGAACAGGTCCACCCGATGAAGAACCGGCATGACAATACCATCAAAGTAGAGCGTCTCGGTGCGAGCCAACAGCGAATCGGGTTCCCGATCGCTCATCTCCAAATGCAGTTCCACGGTGCGGTGAAGTGTGGGCTTGTAGAGGTTTTTCAGCGAAGCCTTGCCGAGTGTACCCGACTTGAATTCCCAACTCTTGCCGCTGATGGCTTTCAGGCGATAGCCTCGCGCTTCAAGAATCTGCCGCGCCTCAGCCGCGCTCCCCGCCGCGATCAGGAAGTCCAGATCCAGTTGCGAGCGCAGCTCAGGCTTGGGCACAGAGACCGGCCACAGTGAAAATCCCTTGAGCGCCGCGTAGGAAAGACCTGCTTCCTGGAAACTGCGATGAATGGCTGTCGATTCAGCGATCATGCTGCTGGTGCGCTCAGTGCTATCCAGTAGGTTTTGCTGCAGACGCTCCAGCACCGTCGGCGGAAGCAAGTCACGCCGTCCCAGCTGCGTCAGGCGGTCAAGGAAATAAAGCGCCATCCCGCTTGTATCCAACCACGTTAGCAGCGATTGCCATCTCCTGCTGGAAACGTTCTGCAGCCGCTCGCACTCCGCGGGCATGGGATCGCAGAAGGTCAGCAACACGGCTTCGCGCAGTTGCCGTTCCCGCTTATGAGGATACTTCTCAGGATTCGTATACAAGCTCTGCATAGGCCCAACCCTGATCGTATGTGGCGTCTGGTTCGACGTTGTCATGACGCTGTCAGCCGATTGCCACTGCTTTGTCGCTCGTTACGAGCATTGCATCGTGAACCCGTGCCAGTAGTTATCGATACAAACTCTCTACCTGCCATTCTGTCTGCCTACACCTTCGGGTGAAGGCTTTCGATCTTCTCAATCGCCCACGCCGCCAGTTCAGCATTTGCCGCATCTGTTTTCTGCATCGTCCGCAGGATCTCCAGCGACCCCGCATCCCCCTGCCAGGCCACGATCCGAATCGCCCGCTCACGAACCGAAGCATTCTCGCTGCCCAGGGCCTTCCGTACGTCCGGCAGCACCGCTTGCCCGGCCTGCACCAGCATCCACTCCGTGCGATCCGCCATCTGGCCATCGCTCGACCCCAGCGCCTCGACGGCCGGTTCCGCGTCCCCTCCGATCCTGTCCCACAGCTTGAATCCAGCCACGATGCTGTCAAACTGCGTGAATCCTTCACCCGGCTGAAACGCCAACTCCTCCAACACCTGGATCGCTCCCGGCCCCTTCAGCATGGAGAGCGCCTGCACCATCTTCATCTGGCAGCGGAAGCGGCCCGAAATCTCATCGCTCTCCGCCTGCGTCAGCTGTGGTTTGCCGCGCCGTTCATAGTCTTCCCCCAACTTCAACGAGGCCTTCATCTCCAACCGCATCTGCACTGGAATGGCCTTGAGCGCCGCCTCGGGCTGGTGCCGCGCCAGCGTCAGCGCCGCCGCTCCACGCACTGCCGCGGTCTCATTCGACAGCAACGGCAACAACGCTGCCGCGCTTACATCCCCGGGTGCGCGCGACAGTGCCATCAACGTCTCCTGCAGCACGCGCGGGTCTTTGTCCTGCAATAGCGGCAGCAAAATACTCGCTGGGGCGTGCAGCATTCCCAGGGCCCACGCCGCATTCGCTCGAGCATCCTTGTGCTCCGACCGCAACGCCTCGGCAAACACCGTCAGCGGCGGTTGCGGCCGCGCCGTTACCAGGGCCAGCGCCGCCGCCCGCGAAACGTCGCCGTCGGCGTCCAGCATCCAGCGGGCAAAATTCTCCTGCAGAGGAAATCCGCGATACCTCGACAGCGCCAGGATGGCCTTCGCTCGCGCCAGACCCTCACCCGAGCCGGCCTCGACCTCCAGCTCGTGGATCTTCCGCTCTACCGGACGCCCCACGGCATCCGCGCCCAGCCGCGGATAGTCCACGTTGATTCCATCCACGCCCGCGGCAACGGCAGCCTTCATCGCTGCCAGATCCAGCTGGTGCTCATTCGCGGAAAAGTTCGCCACCACCGCCTTGCCCTCGCGGTGATACGCCTTTACCTGCTCTGCCGTTACGCCGGGCTGGACCCACTTGGTCCCGGCGCCTGCATCGGTCGCCTCCGGATAAAGTTGCTTTACATCCGACCACTCGGTGTTGAACTGAACCCGCTCCAGCATGCCTTCGCGCTGCAGCAACTCCAGCACCTCCGCGCCCATGCCCTTCGTCTTCATATCCACCACCAGCCGGATATCCATCGTGCGAGCCAGCCTCAGCGCATCCTCAAACGTGGCGATGCGCATTCCGGTAAACCGGTCGCCCATCCATCCGCCAACATCGCGCAGCTCCAGATCGCCGGAGTACGTCGTCTCCGCTTCGCCAATGCCATCCGTCAGCCGTTCCAGAATGCCGTCATGGTTCAGCACCAGCTTTCCATCCAGCGTGCGCCGCACATCGAGCTCCACCACGTTGCAGCCCAGCAGAGCCGCCTGTTCCAGCGACTCCAGCGTGTTCTCCGGCACATCCTGATTCGCTGTGCGATGACACAGAAGCTGCACCCCACCCGGCTGCCAGGCCCTGGCCTTGGCTGCACTGGCAAGCATCATCACAACAAGCACCGCGCAGACTCGTTTCATCCTTTTACCTCGATCTCTCTCAGCGAACCACCATCGGTCTTTGCCTCGGTCGGCACGCGGCGGTCCATCGACCCCACCAGCAACCAGAACAGCATCGCCACCACCAAGGCCATTGCAGCAATGCCCATCAACACATGCGGATATCCAAATCGAACAAACAAAATCCCCGCGCCCGCCGTCGCACCCGACGCAATCACCGCATTGCAGAACAACGCACCCGAAGCCGCCGTGCTACGTTCTTCGTCCGGCACTTTGCTCATCAGCAGGTTGTACAGACCCGGAGCGCTCATCCACTGCAACGCAGAGAAGCCGAGATACAATCCCACCGCCATCTGAGTATCGTGTGTGGCCGCCAGGCATCCCAGGCTTACCGCGGTAGCGATCTGGGTCACAACGATCCCCGGCACCATGCCCAGCCGACGAAACAACACAGGTGTCAGCAGTCCAACACAAAATTGCACCACCTGGGCCACGGAAAAGATCAGCCCGATGTGCGACATCGGAACGTGCAAATTCTTCGACAGGTAGACGTTTGCAAAAGGCGTGAAGGCCGCAATCACCGCCGTCCATAAGGCCATCGCCGGCAGATAGCGCAGGAGGAAGGGATGCGGCACCCAACGTCTTCGGCCACTCTCCGGCTGTGCTCGATCCTCCACCACAGTCGCAGGCATCTGCAGGCGCACCACCGCCGCCAGCCCCATCGCCGCGATGCCGCAGGAGCTCAGCAGAATGATCCGTTTCACTTCGACCGGCTGTAGCACGAGCCCGACCAGCTTCAGCCACTGCTGCAGGTATCCACACACAATGCCGCCCAGCGTCGCCGTACCAATGCTCACGGAGAAGATAAGGCTGAAGGCCGAGGCGCGATTCTCTTCTGTCGTAAGCCGCGCCAGCGCCGGTAGAAAACATACGCCCCACAAACACATGGCTAATCCGCTTAGAAATGCCAGCACAAGCTGTGCGCTCTCCCACACCATCACCACGCGTAAAGCGCAAAGCACCGTTGAACCGATAAAACAGATCATCATGAGCGGACGAATTCCGATCTTCCGTCCGAGCAGACCCCCAGGCAGCGTCCCCACCACCGAGCCCAGCGTCATCGCCCCGCCAATCAGCCCCATCGCTCGTTCGTTGAGGTGAAGGTCCAGCAGGTAAAGATTGAAGAGAAACACATAGATCGAAAACCCAAAATCGAAAAAGAAGGCGGCCGTAAAAAATATCCAGAAGCCTCGCCCTAACTCCTTTTCCCGCAGCCACGCGGCCGGGCTCTTCCACAAAGGTGTTCCCTTCGCGGGCCCTGCTTCCGATAGCAGCGGTTCCACTATCTTCCCTCCCGAACCAGCCGCTGCAAACGCTCAATGCCCCAGTCCAGCTCGGTATAACGAAGCTCAAAGACCTCGGCTTCGAGCAAGCGCTCGATCGTCTCGTTGTGCTTCCTGCGCATCTCCGGCAGCCCGTAAAACGTCTGCTGCATGGCATACCGGGCCACATCCTTGCGGTAGGTTCTAAGCTCCTGCGGTCGTCCCGAATGCCGGTTCACAAACACGATGTAATCCACCTGCGCATTCTGCGCGCAGGACATATGCGGCATCGGTGCGGTGGGCAGCTCGATCGACGGCTTACCCGCAGCCCGCGGCGTCAACTCCAATCCCTTCAACTCCGGAAACAGCTCCGCCGTCTCCGGACGAAAACGCACCCGATGGCAATCGCCTGTCACCATGCGGTCTTCGCGATCGTTCGCAACGAAGCTCCCATCATCCGTAACATACGTCCATCCCGCTCGAGCGCATGCGTAGGACAGCGTCGACTTGCCCGCACCCGAGTCACCGCATAACAGCACTCCCTTCCCATCCAGCGCCACGCACCCAGCATGTACCGGCGTCGTAAAACGCGTCGCAACATGCGTTACCGGAGTTCCGAGAAAGAAATAACCCGCGTACAGCCTGCTCTGGAGCGTCGCCCGAGAGATCGTAATCTGCGACGTGGTCCGTTGCAGATCGCTGATGCAGTAGTTGTCTCCATCCGCAACCCCCAACAGCAACGGGCTCATGAATCGGTAGGTCGGGGCCGGCGGCACCTCCATCGAACTGCCCTCCACCACGTGAACATCCGCAACGATAGGCTCCGTGTCGTGCTGTTGCTCAAACTGCCCCCACAGGCCCTCCATGATCTCCAGCACCTCGGTGCAGTTCGTATTCACCTCGGCAGGAAAACCAAACGGATAAAACTTCTTCTTCAGTGAAAGCGCCGGAGCGTCAACCTCATGCCTGGAAAAATCCAGGGGTTGCAACTGCTCGCACGCCACTTCGATCTCTTGAATTGTCATCATCTCCATCGGCGTTAGAACTGATACTTCGCCGCGAATTGAATAATCCGCGGGTTGGTTACCGTCGAGGTAATCTTGCCGAATGTAGAACTCGCAACTGGGTTCAATTGTGTGGCGTCGGTATAACCCAGGCTCGTGTTCGGATTGGCGAACTGCGGCGTGTTCGTCAGGTTGAAGGCCTCTGCACGGAATAGGAAGGCGCTTCCGCCTTTGATTGGGAACAGGCGTTCAACCGCCAGGTCGATGTTGTGTTGTCCGGGGCCGCGCACAATGCCTACACCGCTGTTGCCGAAGTCCTGGTCGGCAAGGCTCGTCCCGTTCGGTGCCTCTGGAGCTCGCGTAAATGCAGATGCGTCGAGATACGTATTCTGCACGCGAGAGAACAACGACCCATGCGTCGAAGGATTGCTGCCCGTCCGCTCAGCCCTCACCTCTCCTCCCAGCAGTGCATAAACTGAACCTGCATTGCCGTCGAACACGCTTAGAGGAATCCCACTCTGGAATACGCCAATTCCCGAAAACACCCAGTCATTGAGCAGATGGCGCGTCACTGCCGGACCCTCGTGGATCTTCGGCGTCTGCCACGTGAAGTTGAACACCACACGCTGGTCGCGGTCGTCCCCAGCCAAACCGTAGGACGTCAGAAGGTTATGCTGATTGTCCGTTGGCAACTGCAGTTCGAAGACATCCGTTCCAGTCTCATTGGCTACCTCGTCCAGGTTCTTGGACCACGTATAACTCCCCTGAAACTGAAATCCGTGTCGCATCTGCCGGGTCACGCTCACCTGCAATGCGTTATAGTTTGCGACAAAAACCGAGTCGGTAAACAACGACCCTTCACTCACCCCCTGAATCGGCATACGCAGTGCCGCATTCGCAATGGAGTTGTTCGTCTGGCCGTTCACCGGGTTCTCGGGACTTGCCAGCGCAGCTTGATCGAACTCAATCTGCCCCGACCGGTGAGACGAATTCGTCCCCACATACCCCGCTTCCAGGACATACCCTCGTCCCAGGGTGTACAGAATGTTTAGGTTGTACTCCGTCGTCCTGCCATCGACCAGGTTCGGATTCGTGCCCTCAATGAACGGAGTCGACGTTGGCGTGCGCGGCGTGAAAACCGGATAACTGGACTCGGGCAGTACGTGAGGAACAAACGGATTCTGCAGCGTAGCCCCTGCACTCTGGCTCCCCGAAAGAATCTGGAGCGACGCAAATGGCGGCTGCGTCAGCGTCTGTTCCGAAATGTTGCCTGAGTGCTCGTCATAGTAAATACCGGCGCCCCCGCGAACTACCAGCACCGGCCTGTCCGTCACCTGCCAGACAAATACAAATCGAGGCGAGA
>Ga0210392_10000237_pt1 | contig 41381 bp, 72 predicted proteins | sample IncBWC30OmetaG_FD_161057 | JGI IMG/M metagenome (GOLD analysis project Ga0210392, IMG submission 161057) | Forest soil microbial communities from Barre Woods Harvard Forest LTER site, Petersham, Massachusetts, United States - Inc-BW-C-30-O ... | reverse complement strand
GGGCAATCCATTATTTCCTTGTTTGGACCATGCGCCGGGACTTGCCTACGCGCGAGGCTCTGTTTTGTGCCATCCTTGGCTTGTTTTACATGTGTGCGGGGATCATCCCCAACGACTCAGGTGCGCTTAGTTAGGCTTTGATGGGTCTGACGTACCCTGAGAGGCTTCCGATGCCTTGGCGACGTCGTAAACCTTCGCAACCTGCAAAATGGTGTCGTCGGCCACTCCCGCCACCGGGAGCGCGATGACGGCGGTCACGAGGATGTGTCCGGGCTGCGTCACCCGGACAAGGTGGTTCGTCTCCTGCACGTCCGCGACGTACCCGAAAACCATCGGGTCCGGGAGTTGGAGCACAACCTTGTCGCCCTTCGCCAGCGTGTTGCCAATGCGATCCTTCACGTTGCCTCCGATCCTGCGATGCCCCGCCGTGAGCTTCTGAGGGGGGTAGGAGCGATTGTAAGCCCTTCGATGAGGGGTAGATAACCCCAAACCGCCCAGAACGCTTGCAGAGCTGGGTTGCGTTTTGCGTTTCTCGCTTGAGATATCCACCCGCCGCGCTTCACCGGCTATCGGTGCTTTTCCTTAAAAAGCTATCGGGTAGGTAGTACCGGTTAAAAACAATATAGATATGCGTCAGCGTTTATGCGTCGAAAGCGTCAGCGTTTATGCGTGGAAAAATCGAAAATTCAGCAAATTGAGCGTCAGCGTTTATGCGTGGAAAACTAGGGAAATCCACAGGTTGATTGTGGAAAACGAAAGCGTCAGCGTTTATGCGTTACATTTCCTTTAATTTTCAACTCTTTATGGGGAATGGTAATACTGATTGCACAATCTCGATATCCTTCCGCCCCACGGGAGGAGCTGAACGCTTCAGGATCAATTCCCCGTCAGGCGAGAAATCAATTTTCGCTTGGGGGTAGACCGCCAAAACACGCTTGAGGACCTTGCAAAAATCGGCTCTGAATTGCCGCGTCAGGGTATAGTTTGGTCCGAACTGGTTTTGCAGTGTCTTCCACGGCAACGGCTGTAGTGGTGAAGTTTTGATGCGCCAGAGACGGAAGGCCAGCCACGCATACACATCCAACGCCATCGGGGAGTTTTGTAGGGCAACAATTGCCTCTTGGCAAAGAGGCATATTGCCATCCATGAGACACCTGTATAACTCTTCATCGAGTGTCACCATCCCCTCCCACTTCGCGGTTTCGTGAAGTGTGTCGGGAAGCCAATAATCGAACTTCCGTATAGGTTGGTTCGGGGAAATCATGGAGTAGTGTTTTCCGTCCGTGTAGTGGAGTTGCAAATGCGAAGCCGTGAGCCTCATCAACTGATCTTTTGTACGGAAAAGAGAGCCGTTCGCTCCGCCCGTCGATTGATTAATGCCGAGCCTACCGAGGAAGTCTTTGAGACTGCCACCAAGGTATATTTCGCGGCTTCGCGTGAGTGTCGCGCGAGTGCAGAGATAGAGAAGCATCAAACGCGGCTTTGTCCCATAGGGATAGCCCTGTAGAGTGACCTCCCCCGTATAAGGATTTCGCAGCGTCCCGCGAACCCATGTCATCGCAACATTCCCGTTCTCGCACTTATAAAACGGCAATTCGCCGGGGTCCGTGTAGGGCATACTCGTCTGAGCCAAAATAGGATTGAGAAACGCCAGCTTTCGGGACGCAACAATCCCCCGCTCAATGTCGTACATCTGTAGCGTTGCCTCGAAAAGTCTCTCAGCGACCGCTCCAGTTATCGGATTCAATGCACCTTCAGTTATCGCGCCCATCCATACCCTCCTGAGCGATCCGTTTAAATCGCGCCGAAAACTCTTCTTCAGTGCAGCCCCACATCGCGGCATAGTAGTCCTTTGAGCATATTTCGCAAAGGTTACTGTCCGGCTTCGATGGATGCTTTTTACACATCTCACATAAGCTCAAGTCAATCTCCTTTTCACCACCACGGCACTCCATAGGTGCGGGTCTTTTGCGAGTGCCTGTCTCGCCGCCGCTCCGATCAGCACCACGCGGAGCCGGACGGCGACGACACTGCAATCGTAGGACTCATGGAACGCTACCAGCTCATCCGCAATCAGCGGGTAGGGCTGCGAACGCTGCGGAGCTGGCAGAGCCATGCGAGGCGCGACGAGCGCAGCGGTAAGACTCGCTATGAACGCCCGTCGCGTGAGCTGCATCACTCTTCCTCCTCGTCCTCGTCCTCGTCAGGCCCGTTTATCTCCAGCCTAGTATCCACCAGCACCGCCGTTCCGCAAACCGCGTCATGCTGGCCGTAGATGTAGAGCCGTGTGGCTTGATCGTTCCGGGGCTTCTTCTTTAGCTTGCCCTCTTCGTCAACCACCAGAAACTTGCCGTCTACGGTGCGGAGAATTTCGATGTAGCCGCCGACCATCGTTTGCAACTCCTCCAGCCGCCAGTGTCCGTTGGCCGGAGTGATAACTTCCTGTGTTCCTTCAACGCGCAAAATCGTCGCCATTTTAGTCTTTACCCTCCCTGTTAGGTTCTTCTCGCGTCATCGTAGCCATAGGCACTCATAGTCCGGGTTCAGATAGTACCCACTGCTAGTAGAGGCTCTAATTTCGCCTGTCTTTTTGTCTCTGCCAATGCTCCATATCCATGCTTCGTTTTGAACATCGGCATAATCGACGCCTTCTACGAACTCGTTCAAGCGGAATACGCCGGGGCCAATCTGTACCCCAATCTTGCGTACGTCAAGGCACTCGTTCTTATCCAGCTTTTCTTCCATCCTCCGATTTAACATCACTCGACCTCCACTCTTGGGATGAGTTGAATCACCAGCTCCGCGATGCGTACGGATAAATCGGACTCGCGCCCACGCAGGACGCCCAGCAGGTAGAACAGCTCGTTACGCGGGTCCGGGATGGGTTCAGGGAGCGCGAACGTGCTTTGTTGATCGTTACGTTTAGGAGTTATCGGTTTCGCCATTGGCTGATGTACCCTTTCGTGCAGCGGTTAGAAGTGTGTTGATAGCCCAGCCGTTGAAGGAGATTCCCTCACGCTTGGCCGCGCGTCGAAGTTCGCGGTTTTCCTGTGCCAGAAGACGGAGACTCGTGACGACATACCCCGTCCGCTTTTTGGTCTGATTACCGACACCACGAACGAATGGTTTTGTTGCTTTTCTGGTAGTCATGGGTATATAGTCGCCTTACAGTTATGGTATTGTCAACAGCAATGATCGAAGACGCAGTGACCTTCACGGTGCCGCACCTAACGCCGCCATCGGTGAACCACTACAAGAAGCCGACGACGTATATCGGGCGGGATGGCTTCATGCATCACGGCTACAAACTCACCCAAGAGGCCAAGGCGTTCAAGGATGCGGTTGCGATCTTCGCGCGAGGCCGCACCGTTGCGCCACTCACCAACCGCGAACGGAGCAAGGTCAAGTACCGCGTGGAGGTGCATGTTTATCTAGGCCCACGGCAGAGGCTTGATGCCGACAACTGCGGAAAGCTCTTGTGCGATGCACTGGAAAACGCTGGTGTGATCCACTCGGATGCCTTTATCGAAGACTTCCGCGTACTCCCACACAAACACGACCGCGTGAACCCCAAAACGGTCTTCACCGTTTCAAGAATGGAGTAGCGATGCTGATTTTTATAGTTCTAATCTGCGGCGGATTGCTGGTGGGACTCATACAAGGATTTTTCGAGTTTATGTCTGACATCTGGCCGAAACGAAGGAGAGTGAATGGCAAGACGCGATGATTTTCACGAACTAGCGATGAACTGCGTGATGTGTCCGAACAAGATTCCGGCAGACCGCCCGAAACTTGCCGTGACGTGCAGCAAGGAGTGTACGATTGCACGAAAAAACTACTGGCGGAGCAAGCAGGACTCGCGGGTTTGCCGCTACTGCATGAAGCCGAGCACGCCGGAGCAACGGTTGGCCTTTCAGCAGTGGAGACGACGACCGCAGGACGCCGAGGAGGAAGAACGCTATCGTCTCTGGAGACTGAGCGAGACCAACGCCGCGCGGGTGAAGAACCGCATGGAGACCAAGCGCAGAAAACAGGCCGAGGCCGAGGAGCACGAAGAGGAGAGCGAATGATTGCAGCGATGATGAACATTCACAACATGAAGCAGAGCATTTTGGTGGTAGTCATCGAGAGCGGCAACCTTCGCCGCATGGAGTTGGGTGATCCGGCCACGCTGGAATCGACCAACAGCGGAGGCGTGCTCACCCCGCCGCTCTACCCGCAAAACTTCAGTGTGTTGATTGCCTATGACACCGACGAAAAAAAGCTGCATGAGATGGCCAAGGGCAACGTGGTGGAATTCCTCCAGTACCTAGAGCGAGGACGAAAGTTCTACCCCGGCATCGACGGAACCGAAAACATCGCCACTATTCACCGGGAGAGTGAGGACGAACATGGGCAGTGAGCGCGAGGAGTGGGAGAAGATGATTCAGGTGAGGCCGGAGCTGGCCGCGATGCTCCGGCACCGCCAGAAGGTCATGGAAAACGCCGCGACGGACCCGGAGCCTATGTTTGTCGCCGCCAGCGAGGATCACGGCAATATCGAAGGCTCCAAACAGGTCCAATGCGCGTGCGGAACGCGAGTTTGGATATCTCCATCCACCCAAGAGATGATGACCAAAAGGGGAGCGTACCCAACGAATGTATTATGCCCCACCTGTTTCATGCTGTGCGTCCTATCCGAGCTTTTTCCGACATGCTGAAGCGGGACCGGACTTCCGAAGAGAAGCGATTCGATGGTATGGTGAAATCCGGCCTGATGCGACTAGGCGAACATCCTAGCAACTGTCCTTCTGCGGGGCAAAGCTCTGAAGTAACCGAATCGCTCAGGCCATCCAACCCCTTCCCTCACGTCCTAGTCTGGGACCGCTGGGGGCGCAAAGGGCAGCGCGTTAGGGTTATCAACCCCACAATCAAGGCAGCTAAAGTGCAAGTGCAATTCGAAGACGGTTTTGTGGCCGCAATCAACCGTCAGGCTCTCCGCCGCTCCGACTAGGGAGGTTCGATATGCTCCAACGCTTCCGCGAATGGCTGGGGTCCTACTCCATCACCGCAAAGTCGCTGGTGTGCGCGTGGCTGGCACTGGCCGTCCTCTACGTCGAAAATCCCGCCTTTCACAATTACGTCTTCGCCCTGTTCTCCCGCTTCCCTCACTTCCTACAGGAGTTTGTGGTGGGCTTTGTCGTGCCAGTTACGACCGTAGCCATCGGCCACGCGCGAAAGGAGCGCAAACCATGATTCAGATTGTCGTGATTCTGCTTGTGGCCTACATACTCGTTCCGCTGTTCGACCTCACGCTGACGGAGCGCGTTCGCTACTTCGCCAAACTCCTCATCTACCTCATCGCCCTGCTATGGATCGTCTACACGCTCTGGTTTGTGAGAGTGCATCCATGAGAAAAGCCACCATCGAACTTGAAGGCGATGAGCTGATTATCGACGGCATGAGAGTCACGGCATCCGCCATCCCGCAAGCACTGTACGAACTGGCGCACCCCGATCCGCGCAAGTGGTACAACTTCGAACGCACCGGGAACACACTTCTAATCCATGTCGAAATCAGGGAGCCGGAGCGACCCACCGCCGACTATCCCATCCCCCCGGAGGTAAAAAATGGCAACTACGTCACCGAACGCAGCCCAAGTCCTAGCGGAGAAGGGAGCGAAGCTGCGAACCCACTCCATGAGCATCGACCGAACGGACAATAACGGCTACATCGCGCATCACGAGCTGCGCGACGAGAACGGCAACCCGCCCACCGATGGCCAGCGCAGCTCCAAGCTCTACCACATGAATAACGCGGAGGAGCTGCGCGATCATGTCCACAAACACATGGGTCCACCGGAGCCTGAAGAGGCCGAATGATAGACCTATTGAAATATGCAGCCAGTACGCTGATGGGAGACAGCATAAAGCCGCTGTGCTCTAACCACGAGCCGAAAGTATCGCTACAACGGGAGCAAGGAGGCTGTGTCGTCCACATCCATTGCGACCGCTGCAACCTTTCTATGTGGATGAGTCCCAACACCTACTACGACATGATGGTGGACAACATGCTCGATGAAGTGGAAGAGAGCATTAGGGGCGAATCGTGAGCGGACGCGGATTTATCCAAGAAGAACCGGACAGGCCATGCGAACTCTGCGGGAAGACGGAAGAGTGCCGACCGTACGGACCCAAAGGCGAACAGGTCTGTTTCGATTGCGCGATGAAAGACCCAGAGGCAGCGAAGCGCGGTTTCGCGCGACACGTTTTGGGAATGGGGAATACCTAATGGATGGTTTTAGCAGAGTGCATTTCAAAACAGTACAAGCCGAAATCGAGGGGCGATTCTTCTCCAAGGAAGAAGCGGACCAACTGAAAGAGGCTATCGACCGCCAAACCATCACAGACGCGCAGACAAGGGCCTTAGCTGCGAAGGCATGGGAAACCTGATATGCATTTCAACTGGCGAAGGCTGCGCGATCCGACACAGGAGAAGGCTGACAATCGCGCGTGGAGAGCCGAGCTTACCGTCTTGGCGCAAGCCGACGAGCAGATACGCGAAGACGGCAGACGCCTGTGCGAGAACAACCTTCTCGCACTCTGCTACGTGCTTGGCTATTGCCTCATCACCGAAGAGGTTCACAAAGAAGCCATCGAGTTTTTCCCGGAGATAGACGACAACAAAACCGTGGAAGAGCTGGCCGTGGGGATCAAACGGCGCGGGACGCTGATATATCCCCGCAATACCTATAAGTCAACGCTGGACCTAGCCAACTGCATCCGGCTTATTCTGCATTACTACATGACCATCGCCATCCTGATTATCAGCGGAGCCAAGGAGTTGTCCTTTGACTTCGTGGACCAAGTATCGAGCTTCTTTTATCGCCATCCCCGCCGACCGCCGACGCTGTTTCAAACTCTCTTCCCGGAGCTGTGCGTTGACAAGGAGCCGCAACGTGGCGTCTTCACCGCTGCATTGCGCCAGCACGAGCCGAAGATTCTGGAGCCGCTTATCTGGGGCAACTCGCTGGCATCGAGCACGACAGGCTGGCACCCGGATGTAGCGATCTACGACGACATTCACAACAACCGCAACTCCAAGACCTTCGAAGCGCGAGTGAACATCACCAAGGACTACAAGCTCACGCGCAAAATCCTGAAGCCGACCGGATTCGAACTGATGATCGGAACGCCATACGGAGCCGGAGATGTTTTCAGCGATCAGGTGTTGACGGCGAAGCCGGGGAGCTACCGCCGCATCTACAAGCCAGCCATGAAGCTCAAGAGCGGCGAACGTCTGGACCCCAACGGCTTCCCCGCTGAAGACGATGTAATTCTGCTATTCCCGTCGATTCTGAATTACGATTTTCTGCGCGAGGAGTACGAGGGCGACTACTCAAGTTTTATGAGCCAGTACATGCTGGACAGCTACGGAGCCGCAGAGATTGTTTTTCCCGAAGGTCAATTGCTGGATACCATCGTGCCGGAGGACACCGTACCGATGGAGGGCGATACCTTCATCCACTGGAGACTCCCATGCAGGAAGATGGGATGGGCCACGGCGAACGCGGCCATCGGGATCAGATACCTCAACCGCATGACGATTGCGGAGGCTTTGCAAGGCCATTACAAGCCGAGCGTGCTGGCCAAGCTGATTCACGACACCGCGCGAAAGTTCGGCGTCCACACCATCTCCATCGAAGACTCGCCGGGGGCGCGTCTGATGCAATCGACCATCCAGAATTACGCGCTGACGACAGGATGGGAAATCAACATCACATGGACCGAGTTTCAGGACGACAGCGGCGAACGCGATACCCGCATCCGCAACCTTGAAGCCGACATGTCCATGTCGCGGGTCCTGTTCTCTGACGGCATCACCAAACTGAAACTCCTCATCGAAGGCTTCACCCGTTACGGCATGATGGACGAGAACGGATTGCCGGATGTGGTCTCGCGCGTGGCCGACAACCTTCCGCAATCCATCGCCGCCGAGGGGCGCGACGACGAGGATATAGCGTGGGAGATGATGAAAGAGCGCGACAAGTACAACATGATCTACAACCGGGGCCGCTATGCACCACCGGAGCCGGAGCCGGAGGAGATAGCCTTTGAGGAGCCGGACCCGAACGATGCACCATACAATGAGCTGGGGCTGGAGAACATCCTTGGAGGTTTGAACGGCTAAATGTATGTCATTGCTGACGCAAACGGCGCAATCGTGAACATCACCAACGTTCCCCTATTCGGGAATAAGGTTACGGTGATGGCCTGTTTCCAGCACGAAACCGACGCCCTCAAAACACTCTACGAACTGGAAACAGGTTTAGGACTTAAGGGCCATCACGTCGAAAGTCTAGGGTCCAGCTTCCTTGTTGAAACGCTGGAGGATGGTTAAATTTCAACCACCGTTGTCGCGTGGGCGAAAAGTATGCGAAAGTGTGCAAAAAGTTACCAACATGGGTTACTATTCACCGCATTGCAACGGAACGCATCGAACGTTTGATGCCATGAAGTAGCGGCAGTGGCCGGAACCTCCGACCCGAACCCGACATGAACCATCGGTGTGAGGCGTCTTATGGCGGCTGCGGCGACCCTCGTAGCGGAGAGCAATTGGAGTCAAGCCGTCCTACCGAAAGACGTTAAAACGTCTCCCGATCCAGCGATAGACCCAAAATATACCGATGCCGCCGTACTCTCCATCGTGGTGCAGGACTATGAGCGTTCCGAAGCGTGGATGAATGATCGACGCTGGCCGCTGATGTGGACGGAGAGCGATGTTTTATACCAATCGCCACGAACGACAACGGTCTTTGAAGGGACCAGCGTCACACGAGCCAACGTCTCAAGGTTCTCCGTAGCAAAGCAGGTTAACTCACTCGCCCCGGCAATCTCAGGGGCGATTTTTTCGGACCCGACACCGTTCGAAATCGTTCCCCGCCCCAGCGTGTCGCAGGACACGGCTAGGGCATGGAAGGAACTCGTTGCACAGTTGCTTGAAGATATCGACTTCAAGCAGGAGGCCAGTTACGGAATTCAGGGGATGGTCAATCAGGGTACGGTGATCTTCAAACTAGGATGGGAGACCGAGACCCGCATCGAGAGCCACTACCGCCGCAAGAAAGCTCCCCAACAGGTTGCCATGCCGATAGGCAACGCGATGACGGTCGTCACCAAGGCATCGGATGAGTTTGAAGTGGTGGACATAGAAGTTACCCACAACCGTCCGACCTTCGAAAAGTGCGAACTCGGAACCGTCTTCCCCGATCCGACATGGAACAGCCCCAACCAGCTTTGGAAGGCGAAATGGATCGTCAACCGCCGCTATCTCAACTATGACGACCTGACCAAGCTGCGCGACAACCCGGACTATGACATTCCCAGCGATGAAGTGTTGCGGTCGATGTTCTTGGAAGGCACAGAGAACGTGCAGAGCATAAGCGGAGTGGAAGACGCGTTGACGGCGAACACCAGCGTCTTCCATGCCGAGCGGCAGGACACCGAGATATCCGAAGACCCGCTGATGAAACCAATGGAATGTTTGGAGTGGTGGAACAAAACACAGGTCCGAACCGTCCTGCAAAAGAAGGTGGTAATCCGCAATGCTCCACACCGTCTCCCGGACAAACCGTTTCTCAGTGCGAACTACTGGGATATCGAAAACGCAGGGCTAGGGATGGGGGTTGGCCGTATAGCAGGAGCGGACCAACGGGTCGAACAGGGCTGTTTAAATGCAATTCTGGACATTTTGGCGTTCGCGTGCCAGCCGGAGTATGCCATCGCGCGAGGCGCGAACGTGCCGACACAGGACCAGAGGCGAAGGCTGGGAGGAATCAGGCTGGTTGACGGCGACGACGCCACACGAGCAGTTGCCCTCGTGCCATCGCCACAGGTCCCGCCTGATGCATGGAGAGCGATCATGGCCGTAGTCAGCACCAGCGAGGGTGCGACCGGAGCTGACCAAGCCAGCGTACAAGGGACTCTCCCAGACCGGGGGAGCAGCATAGGACGATCCGGTACAGGGGCCGGAATGATTAGTGCTGCGTCCTCCGGTCGTCTGCAATCTCCGGTGGAGCGATTCATCGACGGCGTGTTTCTCCCCTTCCTTCGCTACCTCTGGAACATGGTCCGGGAGCGGATGCCGATATCCGAAATTCGCGCGATCCTTGGCGAACGCGCCAGCGATCTATCCGTTGACTTCGCGGACTTCATGGAAGCCAACGTTAAGTTTGACACGCTGGCCGGGACCAGACTGGCCGCGCGGAACCGCATGGCACAAGCCCTTCCCTTCTTGCTGGAGGTGCTTGGCAATCAGGCACTCGTGCAGCAACTCGCGCAAATCGGATGGAAGGTGAACGCGCTGGAGCTGACCAAGATGGTGCTCGACATGAGCGGATGGAAGAATCAAAACGACCTCATTGTGCAGCTCACTCCGCAGGAGCAACAGATGATGGCGCAATCGAACCCCGAAGTCATCAAGGCACAGGCGCAAGCCGCCGCCACGCAGCAGGATCAGCAATTCCAGATGGCACTGGAGGACAAGAAAATTGCCGGGAGAATCGCCGCGAAGAGTATCAACACCGTTCACCAGACCGCAGTAGAATCGCCACTCAACCGGGCCGCTGCCTTCGCACAGCGCACAGCAGACGAACGCCAGATGCAGAGCAGCCAATTCTTTGCCCCGGTGGGAGGTTAACGTATGGCACTCGTCGCAATCATTCCCCGGCATCTTCGCATCCTTGGCGCACTCATCGAACGGCGCAAGGTGGATATGTTCGGCTGCATCGGCTGGAAGGGACTACTGGACGACCCGGAGAGCTTTACGATGGACCAGATTTTCCGGCCATTAGTCGAACGCGGCCTCATCGAAGACATGAGCAGTACGGAGATGGGAAACGCGGGGAGCTACTTCGTTCGCATTACTCCACTAGGACAATTTTGTTACTGTATCGGTTACATGCTCAAGGAGCCGCGCGTTGCGTCCGAGCTGGAGATAAAGAAATACATCTCAGATGTGGCACCCATGCCGAAGGTTCCACAGGAAGCGTTCGATGTAATCAAAAAAGCCGCCGATGAGGCCGAACGAATCAGCGGAGGTACAGCGTGAGAGACAATCCCATCCGCGAAGAGAGAAGGTTCGGCGTCACCAGCCAGCTCCAGCCGCACCAGCGGATGCATTTGCTGGCCATGCGCGAGAGCGATGCTTGGCCCGATCTTCTGGACGTGATGGAGATGGTGTGTATCGAACGGGAAACCGATCTTATCAACACAGACCCCGCCGACAAAGAGCGGGTACTGGAGAACCACAAAATGGCCAAGGCCGCATGGCTCATCTTCACCCACATGCAGCTCAAGGTTGACGCTGAAATCTCCCTCTATACGGCGAGTGTTGCCAAACAACCCCCAGTGCCAGAGCTATCGGCTAGGGACATGCTGATTGAGAACATCCTTGATCCGACCAGACCCGCACCGATAGACGACAGCTATGGGGCCATCTGAGGAGTTTAACAACATGGAATACATCTGGCTGAACGATGGAGAACCGGACGACAACGGCGACTACATTGCAGAGATACGCAACGCAGCGGGTAATCGAGTCTCAACCTACAAGGGGAAGACGTACAAGGAGGTTGCGGACAAGCTACTCGACTCGCAAGTGAACGCTAACCGAGAACTGAGACGCCTAAAAAAACCCGACGCAGGGCGAACACCCCTGAAGGTTGAACCACGGGAGCTAACCCCCAACGATAAATTCCGACTCGCCTCAGAGATTACCGACCCCAACAAGGTGGTGGATGCTGTGACGGAAATCGTCACCGCGCAGACTGGCGCACCGCCGAAAGTTGTCGGTGAAAAAATCGCTACGGACGACCGGAAACAAAGCAACGAATACTACGCAGCAGAGGCCGAAGCGTTTCGCAAAGAATTTCCCGACTACTATCCCGTTGAACAAAACCGTAATGCGATCTTCGATGAGTTGAAAGCGAACGGCTGGGATTTAACTCGGAACAACCTAGCCATTGCCTACCAGACACTACTCGACCGCGAGGAGATGATTCCGTGGCCGGATGGTGAGCCGGAGCCTCCAAACGGCAGCAATGGTGGAGCACCCCCCAACGGACAGACACGAGTAGCCCAACCCGCCGCTCAGGAGCCTAACCCTCCCTCTCCCAGACCCCGGACAATATCGACGGGAATCCGCAACGCAGATGCGTCCGCGCTTCCGCCGACCCCGCAAAAGAAAGCGCGGTACACACGCGCCGACATCGAGAGGATGCCAAGGGCGGAATACACCCAACGTCTGAATTCAGACCCGGATTTTCGACGGCAGGTCGATGCAATGGGCGCGTGATCTTCCCTAGAGGGGGACGGTCACATGCAAACGTCATCCGTTGCCGCCACACGCGGCAAAATGTTCTTTCAGAAGTTCGTCGTCCCGTTCATAGAGTTTACTTGCGCGTTTGGAACGCAGGTAGCTCTATACACGGGCAGCGTGGGCAAGGTACACTCCCGCGCAGTGTTGTGCATCGGCGTCTCTCCGGCGTCGAACCTCACAACGAATTTGCCGCAGTCTGTAGTTACTACCTATGACAAAATTTTCGTAGAAAATCTTAAGGCTGAGACCCCGTGGGTGCGATGCACTTCGCGGCGGCAGATTGACGAGAACGCTGGGAATCGTCTCGTTTTGTATATGTACCAGAACCTTCCCGCTCCCCCGCTCACGACCGCGCCAGAAGGCACGATCCAAACGGGCCTCACAGTCTCGGTCGTGCAGAACACGACCATCATGTTGAATTTTGCGGACTACGCGAATATCTCCACGTACGCTCTGCAAACTGCCATCGACCCCACACTAGAAGCGTTGGGCGTACAGATGGCCTACCGCATGGCGCAGGTAATTAATACCCTGCTTCAGAACACAGCCGATGGAGCCAGCGTTATCGACCCCGCAGTTTCAGCGGGATCGAAAACAGGTTCCGCAACCGTCACGTCCGACGATGTGATTATCGCCGCGCAGTCTTTGACCGGCGTCAATGCCCTCCCCTTCGAAAGCGGTCGTTTCACGGGCGTAATCCATCCTCACATAGTTGGTGATATTTTACTGGATAAAACTAATAATTCATTAGTGGATGTACTTAAGCGCACCGCGCAGGGTAACGAGCGGCTGACGGAGCTTCCGGCTCCCGATGGCGACCAAGTTACTTTGATTGACTGGGGCGGCGTCTCATTCCACCAGTCAACACTGGTGAAGCAGACTCCCAACTATGACGGCACGACACTGACCGCGCTGCGAACGTACGTCATCGGACGTGATGGCTTGATTGGCGTCTCGTTCGGAGCAAAAGAGAACACGCAAATAGGTAACGGTGATTGGCGCAATTTGCAAGTCTGGGTCCGGCGCATCACCGAGCCGTCAGGCTACGATCCGTCAAAAATGATTGGCGGGTTCGCTTCCTATAACTGCATGTATGCCGCAACGTTGCCACCCGATCCTGTCCAACGCATCCGCTATATCGACGCGGTATCTGCCATTACCTAGAGCTGGAGGCTTGCTGTCTAGCAGCATAGCAGGGAGAGGAATAGCCAAACCTCTCCCACTCCACCAACCGAAACGAGGGAGGAAAAGCAGATGCCCGAAGAGAGAATGAACAAACAAAAAATCACGGATGAGATGGAGCAGTTGCAGCTTGAAGAGATGCGGGAAAGAATCACCGTCATGCGCTCCACTAAAGCGCAGAAGCAATCCCGAATCGCCAACCTTCAGAAATCCCTTAAGGACACCGCAGACCGCAAGCGGCTCATCCAGAGCCGATGCGCTCACCGCAAGGGCGGCAAGGGCGTGCAAATGCTGTTTCAGGGCAATGATGCCAACTTTGCCGTTGTCAAGTACACGCTCTCCCATGGGCCGACCATCGTTGTCTGTCAGCGATGCATCCGCGTGTGGGAACCACCCGACCGCAAATTGAACAGGCGTGGAGCTTCAGCCGAAGAACGCGCTGAATACAAGCGGCAATGGGAGGAGTACCAGTGGGCGATGAATCTACCCACCGACAACGAGCCGGGAGGCACCAAGCTGTTTGAGGTTTCGAACAGCGAGGACGCGGCCTGAATCGCAAGCCCAACGAGGTGCAGAAGCCCTTAACCACAGAAAGCGAGACCCGACATGACACCAGAAGAGACGAGACCCCAGCAAGCCCAAGGCGTCCGGCCACCCGCCGCGACTCAGGCCAAGGCCAGCAAATCCGATAAGGACGATCCGATAGAAATGGCAAAAAAGCGGATGGCCGAAGCCGTGAAAAACAATCAGACGATGGTGGAGGAAACCGCCGCCGACGAAGACGACGAGGCCCCGGAGCCGGAGGACGTAACCGAATATCCCGAAGGCGACCCCGATCTAGGCGCAATTGATCCAGAGAACCCAGACCGTCCCATTGCCCACATGCACCGCAGAGCCTATCTGATTCGACAGGCCGAGCGGAACCAAGCGGCCAACGATCAGCTCAACGCTATGCAGGTAGCCCAGAACAGGCGAGTGAGAGACATTCCGGGAATCCTGACCGACCCGGATTACTTGCGCGAAACCTCAATGGAAACGGCAATGACCGCAATCCGGGCGCACGACCCGGATGTTGTCAGAGCAAATCACGAAGAGCTGGCCAAGCGGCAGAAGGCAAGGGCCGAAAAAGACGAAAAGAAAAACGGAACGACAAAGTAGCGGAGGTGAGCCGTGGGGAACAGCACGATTGCGCTGCAAGCCATCATGGACAGCGTTTCCGCTATCGGGGACCTTAATCCGATCTTCAACAACACGGGAGGATGGGCCGACGAACCCGCCTTGACCATCGGCAACGATGTGATGGGCGAACTAATCAGCGTCCGTTTTCCGTGGAAGTGGAATCGGATTAAGATTCCCCCCTTCGTGCTCACCAGCTACCAGCAGGACTACGCGTTGAACGTGAACGGACTGGGATGGCTGGAGAACGGTCGTCGCGTGGATATCAACAGCACGCAGGTTCCACCGCCCGATGCTCCCGTGTATGTGGTGCGAGACCTAGCCGCCGACAGCGGCATCGGCGCGTGGCCGTTTCAAGTGTGCTGGTTTCATAACCGCGATCTAGAACAAAATTTGTGGCCGGGACCAAATCAGAAGTACACCAATCCCCTTGGAGCCACGACCCCGCCAGTCAATCCCTTCACCAACCTTCTCGATCCGAGCGGAAACATTCTGGTGCTGACTACGTGGGGCGTGACCGGGAGCGTCGAACCGGACGCGGGAGAAGACGCAGTGCCGGGAACCACTGTGCAGGATGGCACCGTGGAATGGACCGTAGCCGACCCGGACGCGCAGGGTATCCGCGTGAGACCCCGGCCATCGCAGACCGGAACGGTTTGGCTAATGCGTCTCTATGGCCAGCGGAAAGCACCCATCTTCACCAACCTGCAACAGAAAATCGAGCCGATACCGGACGACTATTCGAAATGGTTCCGCGACGGATGCGTGGCCTATGCCCACCGCTACTCCACAAACCCACAGGTGCAAGCGCGATTCGACAACAAAAAGCGCGACTGGATAGCCGCCGTGGAGGGAGCTGCGAAGCAGGGCGACCGCGAAGACGAGAGCAAAGGATTCTTCCCCGACCGCAACATCATGGCTCCCGGTATCTGGGGCGACTCCGGTCCACACCCCTATCGCTGGGGAGGGAGGTAACGATGGGCGTCACTCGCAACCTCCAGTCAAGCGCGTTGTTTTCGATGCCGTTTATCGGCAATCAGCCCGTCAACATCTCCAACGGCGAACCCGCGATATCCGCCGCCAACCTCACCAAGCAGACCATCCTTGGCGCACCCTTCAAATGGGCGTTCAACCGGGGATCACTAACGTTCACATGTGAGATTGGCGCACAGGACTATTTCGTTCCGGCTACAGACTTTGGGTTTCTGGAGCAGATATGGCTTACCGATCCGAACGGCAAAGTCAGCGAGATTGAAGTACGCAAGAGCCTAGCGGCGGAGAGCGCAGTCAAGCGGCCATCGAGCGCAGCCGCGCAACTAATCGAAGACGATGGCGTGACCATCCGGCTCAACACGCTACCGGATCAGCTCTATCAGGTGGACGGCTTTTATCAGAAAGCCCCGGTCCTCATGTCTTCGATGGCGAATACATGGGGTCCGCTACCCGACAACTTGGCCTACATCTACGACTGGGGTTTTCTCTCCTTCGTCAGCCTGTTGACCAAGGACGCGCGTTTCCCCATCTTTGGCCAGCGGTTTACAGCCCATTTACTAGGCGCACAGGACGGACTGACCGCGCTGGAACGCAACATTTTCCTTGGCAACTTTATAGACGTAATGACGCAGCAGGGACGCGCCCAGATGTTGACGCAACAGGGCGTACAAGCGAGGGGCCAATGAGGAGGCTCTATGGAAACACCTACACAGCAGGACGGCAGCGGAGCCGTCAACTGGCTCATCATCGTTTTGATACTGATGTGCTTGGCCGTCTTCTGGTTTTTCGACCACTAGAGGCGTTTGGTACAATAAAAAAACTCCCGATACGGCGGTCACCGCATCGGGAGGTTGTAGGTTATAGCAGCCGCAACAGCGCGACTACTGTGACTGCAATTTTCAGAATAAGGCTCAACTCTTTTTCTGAAAGCACTACTTCAAACCTCACAAAAAATCACCTCCTTTCTATGAAGCCAAGAGCCAACCCGCCGGGGTTGGCTCTCTGCTTTGCCCTCGTTGCCGAGAACATGCCGCCTAGAAAGAAAGCTCCTCCAGTTTACACGGAGGTTGCCTGATGGCGAACGCGATCCAAGTCGCGGGAGGAGCATCGGAGCCTACCAGCTTCGCGCCACTCCACACCAGCCGTCTCATCACCGGATTGTGGACCAACCGCAATCCCCTGAGCGATGCCGCCGTGAGCCATGACATGCAGCTCTACGGGCTGGGGCGGCAAGACTCGATCATCGAAGGCAACAATACCGAACTCAGCTCCAAGCTCACGCTGCGACGGCGCAGAGGCACCAGCGTATACAACACGCAAGACTTCCCTTCGATCAATCGTTTCTACTCCTTCAATACCTTCACGACGACTGACGAAAATGTGAGGGTGATGGCGGACACCGCGAACACGGTTTACGACGCCACAGGACCGAACACCCAAAATGCTATCTGGCAGAAGACGCCGGGAGCCGGAAAGACCTTCTTCTTAGGCGTTGGAAACGTCCTCTATTTCTGCAACGGCATCGACAATAAAAAATGGAACTTCACCACGAACCAAGTTAGTAACTGGTCCATCGCCGCACCGACGACCGCGCCCGTCATCTCACAGGCTCCGCGACCGACGCCGCCGCCGAGCTGGATTCCGTTGACCGGATATGAAGCGCACTCAACACCCCGCCCCGGCATCATCATCTTAGGTTCGGACGGTTGTCTGCATGTCTTCAACGGTACGGGAACGACTGGAGGCGGAGAGCCGCCGTGGACGCCGCCCGGAACCAACACAACTGATGGGTCAATTCAATGGTTCAACCTTGGCCCGTACAACTGGCAAGCGGACTTCGGCTATGGACTGGGAGAAGTTATCTCCGGGATGAATCTCCCATCGGACGTGTTCTATACGTTCGTTTCCACGACAGCAGGACGCAGCGGCGACGGCCATCCCAACTGGCCCACCGGACTCAACCTGCAAATCAGCGATGGCCCTCCCCCCTCCACGCCAACGCAGCCCTCCGTGATCTGGACCAACGTGGGAAAGACGCTGCAATGGTCCGATATCGGAGCTGGCACAACCATCACGTCCACAACCTCCATTCTCGATGCGAATGGTTATCTGCAAACCGTCATACAGGCGGGTAAGAGCGCAGCCGGACCAACGCAGCCGCAATTCGGCACAGAGCTAGGCGCGACGACGCAGGACGGGACAGTGGTATGGCAGAACACAGGCCCGTGGTCCGTTGGCACGACCGCCGTTGTGCAGTGGGGGTATGCCTATAAGAACTCGCAGACCGGAGACATAAGCAACATGTCTCCGGCCAGCGCACAGATATCCGTCTTGCAGGGGAATCAGGTCACGGTGCAGGGCAACGGAAGCCCGGACCCGCAGGTTGACACCATCGTCATCTACCGCATCGCGCAGGGTGGCTCCCTGTTCCTGTATCTGACCGAGATTCCCGCGCCAGCCGGGGGAGCGATGTGGACCTACATCGACAACTCCCCGGACAGCGCGTTGGACCCGCTGATTCAAGGTGCTGTTGCCGGAGAGAATACCCCCCTCCCCCAAGGTGCGACGTGTTTGGCATACCACTTGCAACGCATCTTCGCCGCCGTGGGCAACGTGGTGTATGTTTCGACCGGACCCGCCGCCGTCGTGCAGGGCGGCAACGGCAACAGCGGATTCAACCCCACCAACTCCTTCACCGCGCAATCAAAAATTACGCATTTCTGGGTCTCCCCGCTGGGGCTTGTCGTCTTCACGGTGCGCGACAGCTACATCATTCTGGGGAGCGCGACGGACAACGATCCGCTGTACATGACGACCTTCGTGGATGGCTTGCCGCTCCGCAATTACGACGCCTTTACGACCCATCTGACGACGCCTTACCTGATGCTGGGGACGAACATGGTTGTAGCCCTTGATCCGTCAGCGGGAATCATCGAAGTCTCGTTTCCGATTGCGGACAAAATCGAGGCCGAGTTTGACCCCGGATCATCCTTCGTCACCTACCACTCTGAATCGAGCAAAGAGAGTGCGTTGTATGTTTCCGATGGAGCGTGGGAGTGGTATCGCATGGCCGCGACGACCGCGCCCGAAACGGGATTGCTTTGGTCCCCCCGCGCGACGGTCGTGCAGCAGATGAGCGCGATGCAATCGGTGGAAGTTCTCCCCGGCACCAACCGTCTCCTCATCGGACCCGGACCAAGTGGAGGCCCGATCCTGAAGCGCGACCTCGCCGTGAACACGGACAACGGTGTTCCATTCAAGGCCAACACAACGCTGGGTTCAATCGTGCTGGCGCACCCCGGCCAACTGGCCGCACTCGCGTTCATCACGATAGAGGCGATGAAGGTGGGAAGTATCGCTTCCCTGTCCGTCCTCATGGGCGAGATTTCAGGAGACTTTGAACCCCTGAAACGAACATGCCAAGACCCTCCAAATTTACCTCCCAGTGACACCCTTTACAGCGACCGCTATCACTTCCTGCAATCGCAGCTTCCGGCATGGTGCAGACACTTCCAGATGGATATTGCATGGCCAGCCGAAGATGCACCCAACGAACTCTTAACCTTCACCATTTTTGGGCAGACGTGGAACGAATTCAGGAGCCAATAAATGCCATCCGTAAAGCAATCGCAAGGGGCGAATATGACAGGCTGGCAACCCGCACCAGCTCCCGACCTCCAGACCGTCGATAACAAGGGGGAGCCGCCAGCTCCCAACACCTACCCGAACCGCAGCCCCTTCATGTTGTCTTCGATGCCCCTGATGGCATCGACCAACGACGCCCTAAACCAGTTCTACGGATTGGTAAGTTTGCCCTTCTTCAGAACCGTTCCGATTCAACACGGAGGCGCATCTTGAGCAGCCAGTTTTTCCACTTCGATCAATACACTGTGCGTCCCATGAGCGAACGCGACCGGGATTATCTGGACACCCTCATTGAAGAGGATGCGTACCACAAAGGACGCATGACGCCGGACTACTTTCTGCATCTTGTTCCGGGCGAGGATGCGTGGGCGATGGAGGATGAAAAAGGGACCGTCCTTTTCTACTTCAAAACCCAGACCGCCGTACGCGTCTCGATCCAGTTCGCGGGAGCCAAGACACCGCAGGAGAGAGCGCGGAACCGCACCGCATTAACGAAGGGGCTGGCATGGATAGAAGCCATGCTCCGGCAAAACCACTTCCGGGAGATGATCTTCGACACCCAAGGCAAGGAGCTGGCCGCATTTGCCAAACGTCACCTTGGCTTCAGGGAGTCGTCGTGTGAGCTGATACGGGAGTTAGCCCCACCAACCCCCATCGGACGCGCTGGGAGCGAATGGGGATCATCCCCACAGTTATCCCGAAGGGAGGGATGATCCATGTGCGGAGCTACGCAGCAGCAAACCCAGATATCCGACGCGGAACAGCAGTTCTACACGAACCTAACCAGTCAATATCAAACCGTGTTCGGGCAGAATCAGGCCATCACCGGAGCCTTGACCGCTGCGTTTACCCCCATCCTTCAGGCTGGCCCCAGTCAAACCGGATTCGCACCCAGCGAGGAGAACGCCTTAGAGACCCAGAACACGGAGAACGTGGCGACCAACTATGCACAGGCACAAAGGGCAACAGCGAACATTCTGGCCGCGCGTGGCGGCGGCAATACCGTACTCCCGTCAGGCGTCGATGCGACCCTTCTCGCGTCCAATGCAAACGCGGCAGCGGCCCAGAGAACGCAGGGAGAAAACACCATCACTCAGGCCAACTACGCGCAGGGCTATCAAAACTGGCAGCAAGCCGCTTCGATCCTAGGTTCGACAGCCGGACTTTTAAGCCCCACCGCATACTCCGGCGCAGCCACCACAGCCGGGGGAGCCGCAGCCACCGCAGCCAACAACATCGCAGCCGCTTCCAATAGCCCTTGGAACGCCGCGTTTGGCGCACTGGGAAGCCTAGCCGGGAACGCTAGTGCGACGGGGCAAATCGGCAAGGGTATCACCGCTTTAAGGGCAATGTTCTAGGGAGGATGTATGGCAGACGATGTTGGAATCTTGGCCCCGAACGCCGCTGACTGGACCCCGCCGCAGCCGGGAACGCCGACCCCGCTCGATGCAGGGCCACCGTCCCAGCCGACGCCCCCTGTAGACGTGAACGCCGCGCCACCTTCTCCCGTGGACACGGTGAACGCTTCGCAATCCACGATGCTAGACCCTGAAGTTATTGCAGGACACGCGCATCAAAGCTGGCTGGCACGCATCTTGGACGCAGCCGGGACCATCCTTGGCGGAGACAAGACGGTACACGTCACCAAGCACACGGACGGAAGCGTATCCGTTACCCAAGACCCATCCACAATGGGAGAGAAGTGGGGAAGGGTAGCAGCGGCAGTGATAGGAGGAGCCGCCAAGGGATTCGCAGCAGGGCAGGGACCGGGAGGCGCAGCCAAAGCCGTAGGTGCAGGGTACGATTTTGGCCAGCAACAATCTGAGCAACGGTTAACCCAAGCCAACGCGCAAGCCAACGCAGCCAACGCGCAGCTCATGGCACAGGCGAATCACGCCATGCTGGACCAGCAGATTATCGCCCAGCAATTCAACAACAGAGTCAACCCCATCAAGTTCGCGCAGGAGCAAACCGAGTACGCCAGCAATATCGCCGGACGCTTGCACGACCAAGGCGCGTCGATGATTGCTCACGTAAACAACATGGCAGAGGCCGCGACCTATGCCAATTCCAACCCCACCGCAATCGCCGCTCACATGGGACAGAATGGCTACCTTGTACCCGTTCCAAACGCCGATGGAAGCGTAGATATCTGGCAGGTTCCGAACGACACCGGAAAGCAAAAATACATGAAGGATTCGCCCTATCAAGTGGCGAAGCTGGACTCAGGCAACCCCGGCAAAGTTCTATGGGAGACGCACGTCACACCGGGAGGAACCTACAGCAATTCCGAGCTGGCATTGCGGGACAAGGGACAACTCTCGGAGAACAACAAAATCATCCAGATAGCGCAGGAGCGCGGCACCGCAGCGACCGAAGCGCAGACCAGAGCAACCGAGGCGGCGGGTAAACCCGGACTCACCGCAGCGCAAGCAGCAGCAGCCAGCGCGGAGGCAGGAGTACGCCAGCAACAGGCCGAGCAGATAAAGCGATCCTTGACAGCCCAGCCCGGAGGAACGCCCGTCGAAGTGGAAGACCCAAATTTCCCATCTCCGACGAACTTCCCCGTTGGAACCATCGGCATTGCGAAGCCGCCGAAGACAGGGGACTACAAGGTTCCGGCAGATGCCGACACCGCTTACCGCCTGAGTACGATCATGCGCGACAGCGGCCAGAACATCCGCAACATCGCCACCGCAAACCCCCAGCTATTCGGCAGACTGCAAGGGTTACTAAGCGAAGGCAAGACGATTGTGGGACTCTCCGGCTCCAAAGACGACCAAGCGATTGCATCGCTGGCCGGGAGCATTCAGCAGTATGCACAGGCGTCCGCTGGATTCCACAAGTTCCGCAACAAAGCCGCGCCAGCCGAGACCGAGGAAAGCTCACTCAACAAGTTCCGCAACGATCCGGCTTCGATTGTGGCCTATCTCGATTCACAGAGACCCGCACTGGATCAGACCGACCGCCTGATACGCAACTACCAGATTTACGGCACAGCCGAAGGGCCAAGCCCGGAGGCCAGAGCCGCAGCCGTGGCACGCGCACCCAACGCAGCGAAGTTCCAAGGCGGAGGAGGCACACCAGCACCGACAGGAGGAGGCACCGGAGCACCCACCGGAGCCGCCGTCCAAGCCCCTCCGGGAGCCACCACGACCTATCACGACAACAAGACAGGAGCACTCGCAGGATGGGCAGTAGGCGGAAAGTTCGTTCCATACGTTCCACCGAGGCAATAACGTGGCAGACGATATCCAAGGCGTACCCGCAGGAGTGACAGGCACACCGATCCAAGGTGTACCTCCGGGCGTCACAGGGACGCCGATAGACAGCAACGTCCAAGGCGTACCGGATGGCGTAACGGGAACGCCTGTCAGCTCATCACTGGACGACTTGAGACAGCAGTTCGGCCAGTTCGAACGAGCCGCAGATACTTCTTTCGCGCAGATTCCGACGACCGTAGGCCATTACCTGCAACAAAGCCCAGTTGGTCCTTGGCTCAGCAGACACACCGACCTAGACGCCACGACCGCGCGATATGCAGCACAGGCCGCGCGGCCCATCGAAGGCACAGCCGGACTCACCGGAGCCGCACTGGAGACGATGGGTGAGTGGATGGTTGGCGAAGGGGAATTGAAGGCACTCACGCAGGGCGAACGGATGATTAAGATTGGCCAGAACGTCAAGCTACTGGAGAAATTCCCGAAGCTGGCCGAGGCCATCGCAGCGCATCCGGACTGGGCAGCGACCGTTGGCACCGCAGCGCGACAGGCAACCGTGGGAGGAACGCAAGCACTCGCGCATGGAGCTACGCCGCAAGAAGCACTGGAGGCGGCAGGGACAGCCGGAGTGGTAGGAGGAGCACTGGAGGGAGCCGGACGCCTAGCGACCAGCGCAGCCGAGGGAATCAGGCCGGGAACGACGCCGATAGAAGGCGCAGACTTCCCGACACGCGCGGATGGCACGCTCAACTCGCCAGCTCTGACCAGCGCAGTGAAGGTTGATCCGGCGACAGGCGCAGTAGATGAAGCTCTGAGCAACATCGGACAACGCGCCGTTGCTACTTCGCTCAACCGCAGCAACGCCGCGCGATCCGCGATGGAGCAAGCAGCTCCGCAGGTGGTTACGGATGCATCGCGGATGCTCCCGGCCCCAGCCGATTCCACACCGGGATTCACCGTTGGACCAGCCGAGGAGCCGACGCCAGTACGCGAAGGCCAGATTGCTTACGATCCGCGCAAGCGGCAGATAGGGACGCGCGTAGTCGAAGGCACAGGACCGAGCGGAGCACCGGGAGACCCGTTTGCGTATGACGCCTATCCCGAAGGCCCCAGCCAGCCAGCCCAGCCGCAGGACAAGACAGGCAGCTTCCGGCAACCGCAATTCCAATACCTCACGGATGTACGACCGGGAACCATGAACCCCGTCACCGAGACCACGAGCGGCCCCGGAACTCTCATCCTCACCAGCGATGGACAGGCGACGAGCGTAGCCAGAGCCAGAGCGCAGCAAGGCCAGTACGAGCGGATTATGAGCGACCCCGGCATCTGGAATGAAATTGGCGTACGCCAGCAGCAAGCGATTGAGAACGCCCACGCCGATATCAGCGAACAGCTTCGCCGCTTCGATGACTACGCTGCCAGTCAACCCAATTTTGGTCCTCACAATGTTCCGCAAGCCGTCACCAACACGGACAGCATTGCCGACGCCGCGAAGCAAATCAAAGACGCCAATGCGCCGTTCTGGACCAAGGCCAACGACCTAAGCGATGGAAGATTTTCCGAGCTGCGAAATCAGGAGAAGGCGTTGCAGAACGCGCTACGCAGCGAGGGACGCACCGGAGACAGAGCCACACTCGCGCAGCAGCTTGCGGATAACCAGCAAGCACAGGAGGACCTGTTCGACCAGCACCGTACGCAGCTCACCCCGCAGGAGTGGGACACGCATCGCGCCGGATATCAGGACGGCATGGTGCTGGATAATTTTGACAGCCTGATTCAATCGCACTTCAACGGCATCACTCGCGCCGATGTTGCAGCGTCAGGCGGAAGGCTACGCCGCGTCTTCGATCCAAGCGCGGGTTTCAATAACCAGATTGAAAACTTCCTTAACAAGGGAACCAACCGCGCCGTTCTTGAGCGCACCATCGGACAGGATGGCATCCTCAACGTGAAACAGATGGGCCAGCTCTTTGAGAACTCCGACCGACAGGCCGCTACGAAAGATTTACTCGATTCCATCGGCAGCGCGATCCGCCGCCATCATCACGGAGTAGGCGGAATTGTAGGCGGAGGACTGGCCTATGGACTTACCCACTCGCTAGGAGCGGGAGCGGCCATCTTGGGAGGTTCGCTTGCAGCCGGAACCGTCACCGGGACCCTGAAGTATGTCACCGAACGGCTGGCGTCCGATCCGGTATTCCTCAACCGCTTCCTTTATGCCGTGAAGAACGGAGTCATCCCCCGTATCGCAGGACCGCTATTGGCGGGAATGATGATGCGGAGACCAGCCAACCCAGCACCGCAACAGATTCCAACGCCGCTCCCGTAGGAGGACTCATGGCCACCAAGAAGCACTGGATTCAGAAAGCCGTCAAGCGGATGAAGCGCAAAGGAACGCTGGGGAGTTTCGGCAAGGCGACGAAGAAGAAGATTGCCGCAGCGAAAAAGAAGGGCGGCAAGGCCAAGCGGAAGGCGATCTTCGCGCAGAACGTAGCGAGAGCAGCACGACGCAGGTAAAGGAGGAAAGACGATGGCATGGGTTAAACGAGGTTCACCGAAGAAGCCGAGCCGCCGCAGGATGAAGCCCGAACGCGGCACAGCCAAAAAGGTAGGCACACGCAAGCTGATGGCAGCAGCCAAAACCGCACGACGCAGGAGACTAGCCTGATGCCGGAAGTGGGACAAATCCTGTCGAACTTCAAACGGGTGACGACCAGCTATGACGAGGAGCTGGCCGTCTCCCCGGAGACGCTGGCGCATTACAACTCCTTACCCAAGGACGGGGACACCACGCAGGGGATGATAGAGGCCGAGCAGGAGGCGTTTGAGCTGGCCTATATCGCAGCGGAGCCGAACCGCTGGGAAGGCCAAGAGCGATGGATGGGCGGGGAGAACATCGCGCGGCGAATCGTGAACATCATGCATCCGCAAGCCGTATTCGAAAAGCTGATACGCGCCGGAGTCGATGCACGCGTGGAAGCCCCAACCTTCGATGTATGGATGCCGGACGACGAAACAGGGAAGCCCGTTGCGGTCAAACGCAACCGCAGCCACGGAAGGCTATGGCTCAACGATGATGTTATCTGCGGTCGTGTAGGCATCACCGCAAGGGTGCGCGATCCGCTGACGGGACAGCGATCCATGCGGTATGTCACTTCCATGCAGTACCCGTGTGGACCGGAGTGGAGCGTGATGCGCTTCGACCAGTGGGATGTTCCAATCAATGAAGCCTATCGGGGATGGCGCACCGCTCTGCTTCACCTGATTATGAAAGACGTGCTCACGGAGGAGGAAGTGGACCGCGCGTTTGGTCCGGTCGTACTCAATGCAGCAAGCGAACTCTACCGCCAGCATTTGCAGAGTCATCGCAAGCGAAAACTGGGACTGATTCAGTGAGGGAGCCAACATGCGATTCGATGTGAAGAACTGGGAAGACCTGAAACAGGCAGTAGCGGAGATGGACAGCACCGAGGAGCCGAAGGTGCTGGTATTCAACACGCCGGGAGGCATCTTCCACCGCTTCATCGTTGGCGAACACGGTGTAGAGAAACAGGACTGCGATGCATCCGGGAGGGCGATGGAATGAGTCTCGTTGCCATGCCGAAGCCGCAGCCGGAGATTGCCGAGCTGCAAAAGGCACTGGACGACGCGACGAAGCGTTTGGAGGAGTGCGACTGCGTTCTAGTGCTGATGCAGAAAAAGGACAACGGTCTTCTGTACTTCGCTCCAGAAGGTACACAGGTTGCAACGATTGGATGGATGGCGCAGTCATTCGTCCACTATCTCCACACGCTCAAACCGGAGGACTAAATGACGCTGGAGACCATCATCGAAGGCATCCTTGGCAAAGAGGGCGGCTATGTCGATCATCCCCACGACCGGGGAGGCCCGACCAACTGGGGAGTCACCGAACGCGTAGCGAGAGCGCATGGTTACCAAGGCCGCATGATTGACCTCCCGCGCGACGAGGCCAAGCGCATCCTCATTGCCGACTACTGGCATAAGCCCGGACTCCACCGCGTTGCCGAAGTCTCCGAGGCTGTAGCCGTGGAGCTGGCGGACACAGGCGTGAACATGGGCGCGAAGTTTCCCGCCGTCTCGCTGCAACGATGGCTCAACGCGTTCAATCGCAGGAACCCGGAGCTGGTTGCGGACGGACTGATTGGAGAGCGCACGCTAGAGGCACTTGCGAAGTACATCAAGGCGCGTGGCAAAGACGGGGAAGCCGTATTGGTGAAGGCACTCAATTGCACGCAGGGCCATCGCTACTTGGAAATCACCGAAGGCCGACGCGAAAACGAATCGTTCATCTACGGCTGGGTTAAGAATCGAGTGCAGCTATGACGTACGAAAACTACATCAAGGGCCAGCTCGTTCGCTTCTGCGTCGATGAAGCATGGCATGAGCGCAACCCTGATTCCGTTCTGGCCATCGCGCAGACGCTAAAGAACCGCGTCGATGAAGGATGGTGCGGAGGCGATTGGTTAAGCGTGATCCACACCGCGCCGGACTTCGTGGGAACGGTGCGCGAAAATCGCCCGTCAGTGGAACCCAGAGACCTCAACTTTCGCCGCATCCTGCAATCCATTGACGATATCTATTACGGCTTGGCCAGCTCACCCGTGAACGACGACCAAGGACAAAAGGCGTTGTACTACGCCGAGCTGCATAACATTAACCGCGATTGGTTCACTGAGACCATCGCGCGGGACCCGGAGAACCACCCCATGATTGCGAAGGTGGGCCAGCTCAATTTTTTTGCGTGAGGTAGAGAGATGGCGACAGTGACAGGCAACGCGTTTACCGTCGCGGACGGACCCAAGAGCGGAGCCACACATATATGGGCGCAGCTCTGCGGGTATGGGAGCCAGAATCCACGGATCAATGGGACCGCCGTCTTCACCGGACTAAGGACAGTGGACCTAGAGATTGACGGCAACACGGGAGCGTTCAGCGTGCAGCTCTACGGCAACGACACCATTGTCCCGGCTGGCACGTACTATGTGTTCACCTTCGCCAACGAGAACGGCGATATCATCCAGACCAACGCCTACCGCTTCATCGACGGCCAGCCGTACGACCTCAACCTTACTAATCCGTACGACCCCAACCAGCCGCCGCCGCCGCTCCCGCCGCTCATCACCAACCTGTTACTTCCCGTTGGCGCATCCGATGGTATGGTTTTCCCCGGCGATACCTACACCGCATTTACAACCATCCTTCCCGGCGACGTAACCCACCCCGTTGTCGAGGGAATGGTGCCGGGGAATCTCTATACCTTCATCATCAAGCAGGACGGAACCGGAGGACACCTTCTGTTGTGGCCATCGAACGTACACAACGCAACGCGGATCATGCCGACGCCGAACAGCACCACCATTCAAACCTTCGTCGCGGATGGCATCGGAGACTTGTGGGCCATCGGCCCCGGAACTTGGAGCGCGTGATGTTGCCACGTCCCTACATGGTTATCGACACCGCTGGAGCCGTCCACTTCGATGGACTGCAAGCCGTAGCGTGGAAGGTGCTGATGAAGCGTACTGTCAGCAGCGTTCGCATTACAGGCATTGCGCCGGGACAGCTCTATACCTTCATGTTCGTACAGGACACACCCGGAGGCCATCGGTTCGATTGGCCGACGCCGCAGGTTGAAGGCGGGAGCCGCATCGACACGGACCCCAACGCGACCAGCATACAAAACTTCATCGGCTACACCGGAGGGCGACTACTCGCATTTATCCCCGGAGCATGGACCATACGATAGGGAGGCATGACATGGCAGCAGCCGCGACCAGCACAGGCCCGATTGGAATTGAACAGATAAACACCACGTTCTACGTGTGGGGCGGAGGCGTGGGCTTCGACACCATTCAGGCAGCAGTGGACTTTATCCGCCTCAACAACTCAGGCGTGGGCGAGATTCAGGTTGTCCACGGCCACCCTTACGGCGAGAACATAAGCACCATTACCGGAGGAGGAGCCGGGACCATCATCATCGACAACCGCGACGGCCATGACCAGCGTTGGAACTGGAATGGAACCAACTATGTTCCGACCTACTTCATGCAGCTTGCGGGATTCGTAGCCGAAGGGATGCCGCAGCAATTACCCGCGTCGATCCTGATGGGCTTCTCACCTACCGGAGACTTTGGCAACGGCAGCGGCAACCTCATTGTCACCGCCGACCCCACAATGGGGATGCCATCGTTCAACCTGTCTCTTGCACCGCAGGACGGAACCGCATTGCTGACCTTCCTTCGCGCTGCGCTCGATCCGGCAGGAATCCCACGTATCCAGATGCCGGAAACACTTGAGATTTACAAAAACAACAGCTACCCGGACACCTTTAGTCTCTGGGTAGGGCAGGGCGTCGACTTCACAGGCTCCAAGGGTATGTATGTATGGGCGAGGCCGGACGATGATGCAATCGACTTTCAGGGCGAGACCATCCCCGGAACTTACGACCAGACGATACGGCTTAACTATCTCGGTGGAGATGTGAACATTGGCGTACACGCACTCATCACTGAAGGCGGAGACCTGAGCTGTGAAACGGTGAACACCGGGGGAATCACAGCCGGGACAATCGACGCCGAGGATGCCACCTTTCAAACCTGTTTAGTTGACGACTCGCCAGTACGCACCTTCGCCAACACCGCAGACGGCCCCAGCCAAGGCATGATATGGCCCACCATCGGCATCCCCGTTTCGCAAGGCGACCATTGGCAGAATCCATCCATCGACCCCGCCACCGTTCCGCGCACCAATACGGCCAACACCTTCACCGGACTTAACACCATCGGCGCGCTCACCGTTACCGGAGCGTTCACTGCGATTATGAACAACGGAACGGCACCGCCCATTGTCGCGCCATCGGCGGGTGGTTTTGCGCTGGGATGGAACGCTCACGCAGGAGTGGGAGAGACGGACTTTATCAACAGCCACGGAGGAGGAGGAGGAGGATTCTTTTGGTTCAACGTCGGAGGCGGAGTCATCATTGGCCCCACGACCGTCCCAAGCATGGCTCTGGACGGTGCGAATACCTTGACGGTGAACGGCGATGTTATCACCCGCTCTGTCCACGCCACAGGCTCATCAAGTCTCGCGGCTACAGCTAATTCGGTCTGGATGGATTTTTTACCCGGAGACGGAGGAAGGTTCATCACGATTGGCCCATCGGCGGGAGTCCTGAGTGCAATGCAATTTGCATCTATCGACTCCGCAGCGGGGAACTTCACCACCTACGCCCGTTTCACTACCGATGCATCGCGCAACGTACATTACAACGTGTACGGCGATATTATCGGCACCGCTCTACATGCCGCAGGGCCAGCCAATCTCGCCGTTCAAGCAGGTTCAATATGGTTGGATTATCTGTCTCCAAATGGAGGGAGACTCATCGCCGTCGGGCCATCGGCGGGAGTTTTATCAGGGATTCAATTGGCCGGGATTGATGGGGCAGGCGGGAATTATCTGGAGTACGCCCATTTCGCAGCAGATGCGTCGCTCAACGTAACATTCACCGTTGACGGATCGGTCAATGCTCAACAGCTAATCATCAACACCTCCGCTACAGGAAACGCCGGAACGATAGTCTCGATGCAGCCGAATATGGGTGCAGGTGCGAACACTGGTTTTTATGTAGGACAAAGCAACAGCAACGTCAACACAGCATTTTACGGTTTCACCTATGCGGGAAATGCAAGTGCCGCCAACGTCGGTCTGGTGGGTATTGTCGGCGGGAGCTATGCAACCTTCACCCCAGCGGGAAACTGGAACTTTGCCGGAAATGTTACATCGTCATATCAGTTCATCTCAGGGGCATCAGGGTTTTCGGTGCAAGGTGGTGGGGCTGGGTTCTTCTGGGATGGAGGCTCAACCTTTATCGACGGCGCACCCAACGGCAGACTGCTAATCAATGCACATCCGGGGGCAGGTTCGGTCTGTCAGGTGACGGGAACGTTTGAAGTTGTAGGGACAAAGACCTTCGTTGTGCCTCATCCGTTCGATGACACGAAAGAACTCATCCACGCTTGCCTCGAAGGGCCAGAGAACGGAGTCTATTATCGCGGCGAGGTGACGACCACCAACGGCACCGCAGAGATTGCGCTACCCGAGTACTTCGAGCCGCTGACCTATGACACCGACCGCACCGTACTACTCACGCAAATCTTCGAAGACGACGATGATGTGGTGATTGGCTCCAACACTCCGGCGACACTGCTAGCGTCCCGCGTGAAGGATGGCAAATTTAAAATCCGTTCCACCAACCCGACCGTCAAGGTCTATTGGGAAGTCAAAGCCGTTCGCAGGATCAACGTCGATAGGCTGGAAGTGGAAAGGGTAAGATACATCCCGACAGCAACACTCAAGGAGACCGACAATGCCCAACTCATCCCGCAACCCATCCTCCCTCCCGCGCCCAGCAATGCCGGAATTGACAGAGATAGAACGCCTGAAGCTGGAGAATCTCAACCTCAAAAGGTACGCACTGGAGACGCAGCTAACCCAGGTTCTAACCGAGCGCGCAAATCTCATAAAGGTGCTTGAGCAAGCGCGTCCGGGTTGGCACTGGAAAGAGCCAATTGGCTTCGTCGCCAACGACCTCAATAGCGAGTGTTAATCCTAAGAGAACTGAGGGAGTTGCGGGGTTTGGCCGCACTCCCTCTTTTTATTGCGCTACAATCGCAGCACGTTCATAAGTGTGATGCAATGTTTCTTCTGAATTAGGCCGGGACTCAAGCCCCCGGCCTATTTTTCAGAAGTGGATGTGAACGGTGAAGGTATCGGGGCCAACCTCCTGTATCTCGCGGGTGCTGTGAACGCGGTCGCGCTTCTCAACGCGCTTGACGTAATCAACGTATTCCTTCGCAGCCGCTTCCGTGGGAAAGCCGTAAGCCCTCATCCAATTGATACCGACCCAGCAGCGAGTAGAGCCGAGCTTCTCCGCCATCTCATCGCGCGGTTTCGAGTGTGTTGTCATAGTGAACTCCAGAGTGAATTAGGCGGGTCACGCCTGAAATCCATTGTATCACACCGAGATTCAATTGTCAAACGAGTACAGTGTGATACATTGTCTTCCATGACCCGAACCATGATTACTGTTCGCTTCCCGGACGACCTGTTAGCGAAGATGAAAGAAGAGGCGATCCGCCGCAAGCGGTCCCGCGCTTTTCTCGTCATCGAAGCTGTAGAAGAGAAGTATCAAACGAACGGCAAAAAGCCCATCACCCCATCACCCAAAAAGAAAGCTGGTACACGTTGAGCATGATTGACGACATTCGTAAAGTGCTACAGGATTTTCTCGCGCCGGAGTTGACCGCGATCAAAGCATCGCTCGACGGCATAGCCAAGGTTGGCGAGGCGCGATTCGGAGCGGAGCAAGCCCAGTATGCCGCGCTGCAAACCAACATGGAACTCATCAAGCAGCAGATGAAAAACAATCACGATGCGCTGATGCTGAAACTGGACTCGATAACGAGAGAGCACGAGAAAGCTGGTGCGCGATGACACCATGTAAACCCCAGCGGAAAACCGAAGACGGGAGAATCATCGTTGACGACATGGACCAGTTAGAGAACGAAAAGTTACACATCATTGGCGAATGTCGAAATCACGTTATGGAACGTGTGCCGTCAGCGACTAGACCGCAGTGGATGAATGTTACATGCACTTGCGGAATGAGAATCTCCATCTCTCCCGAAGTTGAAGCTGAGTTGGACCAGTACAAATGAGGGGCCATTACAAAGTGCGGGTACGCGTCCCAATCTATGCAACCGCCATCGTGGAGCATTGGGCTTATAACGCCGACTCCGAGGCCGCAGCCATAGCCGAGGCTCAGGACTTTGTCGGCCCCGGCCCCGTGGGGGAATGGTTCATCCGCGAGTGGCGACCCCACAGCATCCCCACACTCTCCGAAGTCATCGAGTTTGAAGCAACCGAAACAGACACACCGAAAGAAGGAACGAATGAGCAGGATTATTAAACTAACCGCGTCCAACGTGAAAAGACTAAAGGCTATCAGCTTCACGCCCAACGGACATATCAACCGGATCAGCGGAGCCAACGGCTCCGGCAAAACCAGCGTGCTCGATGCAATCGTATGGGCGTTGACCGGGACCAGCACTGTGCCATCCTTTCCCGTCCGCAAGGGCAGCGGCAAAGCCGAAATCATCGTGGAGCTAGAGGACATAATCATCTATCGCCGCTTTGTCGAAGGAGGCTCACGCAACGGTGTGCTGGCCATCGAATCGAAGGACGGCAAGACCCGATTCCAAGGTCCACAGGACATGCTGGACAAGCTGATGGGACGCGTCAGCTTTGACCCGCTGGAGTTTCTGCGGATGCATCCCAAGAAGCAATTCGAAGTGCTGTACTCGCTTGTTCTCCCGGACGTGGACCCCACGACGCTCAACATCCAGAAGCACCCTGACTACATCTCACGCCGGGAGCTGAAAAAGGAAGTGACCGCGCTGGAGACCCGCCGCGATGCGATCCTTGTCCCGGACAATCTCCCGATGGAGAAGCGCGACGAGGCCGACCTGTTGAGGCAGCTTGGCGAAGTAGGCGAACACAACGCGCGTATCGAACGCGAGAAGAACCAACGCGCACAGATCGAACGCGCACAGGACGACACGTTATGGGCCAATCAGGTTCTACGAGAACAGATTGCGAAGCTCGAAAAGGAATTGAAGGTCGGAGTCGATACATTCGAACGAACGCGCCGGATCATGGAGAAGTGGGAGCCGCTACAGGAGCCGAAGAACGCCGCCCACTACACCGAGGCCATCACGCAAGCGAAGGCGATCAATGCAGCCATCGACAAGAAGCTCCAGAGGGATGAGCTGCAAAAGGAAATTGACGCCATCGAGAAACGCGTGGAGACGCTATCGAAGAACCTAGACCAACACGCAGAGGCCAACACCAAGGCCATCGAGGAGGCCCACTTTCCCGTCGAAGGGCTGGGGTTTGGTGACGAGGAGGTTATCTACGAAGGTCTACCGTTCAATCAGGTATCGAACGCCGACCAGATACGCGCCAGTGTCGCTATCGGCATGGCCGCAAACCCCAAGCTCCGAGTGATGCAGATAAAGGATGGTAGTTTGTTGGACGACGACAGCATGAACATTATCGCCGGGATGACATGGGAGAAAGACTTTCAGGTATTCGTGGAGTGCGTGGATACCAGCGGCAAAGTTGGAATCTACCTTGAAGACGGCGAAGTGAAAGCGATCAACGAGGAACCGCTGGACGTGAAGGAGACCAAACCAGCTCCGAAGAAAGCGAGAGCAAAGAAGATTCCCGCATCGGCCTAAACCTGATGCGTGAGGCGTGGCGGATTATCGGGTGCTACGCCGGACAGGGAAGGGAGCCGTGTTCTAGACGCGGCACCCTTCCCGCCTAACCAAAGGAGTAAAGATGCCCCTCCCCAAGACGAGAGCCGAGCTGGTAGAAGCCGGATACACCTATGCCACCGGGAAAATCTGTCCCTGCGGAGCGTCGATGGAGTTGTGGAACACGCCCAAGGGAAACCTGATGCCGATGGACCCCATGCCTGATCCGGACAGCCCCGCCGCCAGCCACTTCGCCACTTGCCCGAAAGCCGTCCAATTCAGAAAGAAGCCACCAGCCAAAGCGGAGCCTAAATGAAGATCAAACCACCGGAGAATCTATGGGACGACTACCGCCAGATCGTACCGAGCGATGCCAGCCGAACCCAGATCATCGAGACCAAACGAGCGTTCACGTCCGGGATGTTCGTAGCTTTGCAGTTTATGAGAGCCGTTACCGCCCTACACCTGACCGATGAAGAAGCTACAAACAGAATCTTTGAATTCGACCAAGACGTACAAATCATGCTGATGAGGATTCTTCAGCAGGACACCATACAGGAGACCCATTGACGACCGCAAAGAAAGCCAAGTTCGCATGTCCCGATTGCGATGCAACGTTTGATTACGCAAAAGTGTTAGGTTCGCACCGCCGTCTCGCGCATGGTATCGCCGGAACATCGAGCGCAGCCAGAGCCGCGCAAAAACGGAAAGCCATGCGGCCCAAACTCACCGAGCTGCACCAATGCCCCGACTGCGATTTCAAAGCCGTCACCAAAGCCGGACTCACGTTTCACCGGATGAAGAATCACGGAGCCGCCAGCTCGTACACCGCTAATCCAGTGCAATGCCCGGACTGCGATTTCAAAGCCAAGGACCAAGCCGGACTGACGATCCACCGCAAGACGAAACACAAAGCCGTCAGCCAGAGCGCGACCGCCGTGGCGATCCGCGCCAGCGATCCGCTGCAATGTACTGAGTGCGGATTCCGCGCAACTTCGAAAATCGGCCTAGCCAACCATCTCGCACGAATTCACAAAATCCTGAGCCAGAGCGGCAGGGCCAAACTTAAAAGAGAAGAACGAGCACAACTCAGAGCAGCCAAGAAAGGAACAACGATTGAGCCAGCCCAAACCATCACAGCCGTCGCCATCACAACCAACAACGGACACCACCAAGAAGCCCACACTCCTGCAAATGGTATCCCCGAAGGCACCCTTGCCCTTGCCCTTGGCAGGTTCCAAGAACTATGCCGCAGCATTGCGACGGAACATGACTTACCTCCGAGGAGTTTTGCCGCCCAACTCGCAAGGCTTATTTACGCCACGACGCTACGGTAATCATCTAGGCGTACCCTGCGTTTGTCCTCACTGCGGAGACCGTCCGCCGCACCATGTACAGCCGTGGAACCGCTGGCGATGGATGGCATTTCACGGAGCCACCAGACACCGAGGAGGCCGATGAGCGACAAGCCCCAAATAATCAGTGTGGATGGCATCGTAGCCGGGAGAGACAAAGAGCCGTACGTCAGACTCCTCAAAGACGGGGAGCCGTTCGCCCAGATGACGATTGCCCAAGCGCAGAAAGTTGCGCTGGACATTCTGGTGATGGCATCGAGGAGCGAAGCAGATGCAATGCTAGTTAGATTCTTCGAAAACGAACTCACCGCCCCGAAAGAAGCCATCCTTGCAATGTTGATGGAATTCAGGTTGTTTCGTTTCGCGCTTGATTCAGCAAAGGCAGAAGGGAGCCACCACGACCCCGATACAGGAGAGATACTCTAATGGACACTTCCGACATTGCCGCAGCCGCGATCCGCCCCAACCGGACAGGACGATGCAATTGCGCGACCGGGAAGAAGAGGCCGAAACCCAAATGCCCGAAGTGCAAAGGCACCGGGAAAATAACAGTGTGCGAGAACTGCGAAGGAGCAGGATGGGACATAAAGAACAACAGGGGATGCCTCAGATGCCAGTCAACCGGATGCCTGTAAGACCGTACCCCAGCCCGTACCGCTTCTATACGGGTTCCATCGGGCTGGGGATGGCAGTGGGGATCACGTGGACGCTGGCAATGACGAACAACGTAGCCCAGCACTACATCGCCAAGGCCCACGCAGTTGCAGCCCTGTACGGCATTTCGTTTCTGCTATTCGCCGCGCAGGGATGGATGCTCCGACGCTGGAGGAAGCAACTGGAGCGTGACCGCGCGGAGTTGGTGAAGATGGCTGTAGTTTTGATGGAGAAAGCGAAGCAACCATGACCATAACAACGAACACCCGCCCGGACCTCTACCAGATACCGACCGAGATTGTGAAGGCCCACATTGATTGCTGCGCCGACTTGGACGAGGACTGCGACAAGGTTGAGGACAAGCTGGCGTGCGCGAGATATGACCCCAGCAAGGGAATATGTCCATTCGTGGGGGATTGAATGAGCGTGTTGAAAATGTACGTTGTCTACGAACGGCCCAAGGACTACCCCGACCGCTACGTGCTGCGCCAGTGGATCATTGACGAGCAACCTAGTCCAACGGGATGGTTTGTTCTAGCCGACACGTTAGAAGCCGTCCGCGCGTTTGTGCCGCCGTACTGCATCCGATTCGAACGCAACCCAAGCGACGAGCCGCAGATTGTAGAGAGTTGGATATAGTGTGAGCAACCCAAGGAGGCCGCTATGTCAACCGTGGTAGACAACGCCCCATTCGCCGCCCCGCTCAAACTGATGGATTCCAACCCAGCCCTTTTCCTGATGCGCGACTCCGACCGCGCCCCCGTTACTGTCACCCTTCCGGGAAGCAGCAACTTCGATTTATCTCTCTTCAACGTGACCGCCATCGGCACAGCCAAACCAGCCGCCGCCGGAACGGTCGTCATCACACTCTACGGATTGGCGAAGTTGGCCGACGCGACGACCGACCCGGAAAAATGGCTACCCATCGGATCATCCATAGCCGAACCGATCGGAGGCGAAACCGACCTACCGGAAAACATCTTCATGGTCAGAGCCGAAGACCTTGTAGCCTACACCGGAACCGGGAAGATGCAGGGAACTTTCAAATCAAATGTAGCCAGCAACCCGCAAGCCGCAATCGACCTTGAACACCATCCCGGAGACGTGACCGATTCAGACCCGCTTTACATCTTCGCCGTGGGAGCCAGCTTTACCCCGACCGTGAGCCGGAATATCAAAGCCGGAGACGACCCGGAGCCGCTTTGCACCCTTACCCTAGCCAGCCTGAGCGTGAGCGCATAAAAGACGCGCTAGGATGCCCCACACGCGACCGCTGGGGATTCGGACAGGGGTAAGTACCACCCGAAACGTAGAGAAGGGCTGGGGATGCTCCCCAGCCCTTCCTTTTGCCGCCGCCAGCGAATCAGCGGACGCCATAGCCAGCATCCCGGAGCAGGAAGGCCACCAGAAAGACCAGCCCAGCCAGCGCAGCTCCCACGAATGTAGGCCAAAACCAAAACAGCAAGAACAAGCGAAACAGATGCAGCAAAACCCCTCCCTAGTTTGAAGCGTCTTCAGCCGACGCAGCCGCATCATCGGCAGCATCCGCCGCATCATCCGCATATTCAGCCGCCGCATCTGGATCATAGGCAGCATCCGCCGCAGAACGCGCAGCATCCGCCGCTTCTTCCGCATGAGACTTTGCATCTTCCGCCGCCGCCTGAGTGCCAGCTACTTCAGCCTGTAAATCGTCAACCTGAGCGGTCAACTCTGAAGCCTTATGCTCACTACGCCAAAGCAAAAAACAAAGAACAACTATTACAACGATTCGCATTTAGAAATCCCTATCTCCCGGTATGTATTCGTTAAGTGCATTGGCGATCCGCTGAGCCATCGTTTTGGTACGCGCGACCGCCTGATTGTCGTCTCCGATCATCACGTTGTAATCGACCGCAACGAAGATAAGACGCGGAGCATTTTCCGCCACCAGAAACCCGCCAGCGTCAAGCGCATCCTCTATGGATGCGCCCCCGCTGATGAGTTGCGTACGTGAGAAAACGTGATAGTAGCCGTCCATCTGGACGATTGCCGGAGCATGAAGACCCGCAGCGCGGAGTATCTGCATACCCTCCCTGTAATCCATGTTTTTATCCTTCCTCTCTGTAAATCGTGTCCAAGCACGCGACCAGCCCGACCATCGTTTTAGTACCCCAGCCAGTTTGTCTCCGGTCCTTATGCTCCGGGTCCCGCTTGAGCGAATCCCAAAGCAGCTCGATTATTTTCTGCGCCTTTTTCTCGTCCATCTACTCATCCTCCTGCGTAGCGGTCTGTAGATCGTCCTTGATTGTTTCCAGTGAGTCGAGAACGTTCGTCAACGCGTCGATTCTTTCCTGTTGACGTTCGCCCTTTTCGGACTCGCGCCACTTATCAGACTTCCCATCAATAGACTCGTCCCAGTCATCCTTAATCCGAGTCAGAGAGTCGATCATTTTTTCCACTTCGCCAAACGCTGCATTAAGAATCTTCTTTTCTGCGACCTTCATTGAATCTCCCTTTTGCTGGGATACGCTCCCAGCTAGCGGTTAAGTTTTTTGCGTTGTAGATCCCGCGCGGGATTTTTAGAGAGAGATGGGAGCCGCCCCGTCCGAGGCGAACAGCTCCAACACTTCGGGATAACGCGCATCTCCGGGATGCACCGTTTCATGCTGAAATTTCATGTCCCCCCGCTTGATGGAGACATGCCCGTAAAGCGTTAACTCCGCAATGTAGGTCCGCCCATCGTCACCGTCTACGATCCGCGCCCGGACTGCATAGGTCAGCTTCTTTGGTGCGCCGTCCGTGATCCGTACCGCGCGTTCGCCTCTAGACGTTTGCTCAATTTGAAAACGAGCTGTGACCCGCTTGGACCCGCTTGGCCAGTTCTCAATTGTGGCGATCATTCTGGGGTTGCTGTATTTCATGGGTGATCCTTTCTAGGTTGTGGGACTAGCCCGTTAGAGTTATGCCGCAGCCGATAGCACGCGACCGTCAGGATACACCGTGAACCCGCAGAACGCAGCCGCTTCAACTGCATCGCGCAAGGATGAGAAGACCATAGGCGAACCAATCATGCGGTAAGGTTGCGCCGTCTGTACGTCCTCACCCATGAGGAACATAAACGAATCACTATCAGGAGAGAAAACCAGAAACATGGGGACCGCCTCTCAGGTTGTGGGACTAGCCCGGATTGAAGTTTACGCTATAGGCTTTGGACTATAGCAGCCGCATTAAACCGGAGCCTTTCAGCTCCGGTCCCATCTGCGTTAGGCCGCGCTGCGGATTCCTTTCAGCTCCGCCATTTTCTCCGCCAGTTGCCACAGAGCACGATTCAGACGCACATCTTGGTCAATCCCCTTAACTTCGCGGGTTGTGACCATACGACCGCGTGAGCGACCATCCCCAGCCGCACGCGCGGACAATCCGCCCTTGATAACGTTCTCCTGTACCACATTCATGGTCCGGTACAGGTCTGGAGCGGGACGGGACCATGAGGAACCATTCTCCGCCCGATCCGCCATCCGTCTCGGAGTGAGCAACTGAGCCGCTGTAATAGGCGTTTCAACCTTACCGTCAGCGTCAGAGAACCGGAGCGAGTGAGCCGCTTCAGCGAACGCGGTTTGCTCTCCCGCTGTTAGCTGTAGAGCTGACCAGTTTTCGATTGTCCCCAGAGCCTTAGCGGATTGCCCAATAATCTCAAAGCTGCCTTCGATAACTTGGTTAACGATGTTGCCTTTGTGATGGATGGATAGCTCCCCCATGCTCCGCTCACATACCACCAGACCGTTAGTGCAAACGACCCGAAAAATCCCGCTCAGGAGCTTATAGGCGGACGTGCCATCGTGCGAGTTAATCAAGACAACCTCCGGGACGTTTTCTCCGCGTCCCGCGTTTAGCGAATCAGGATGACGCAAGCGAATCATATGCTTAGTAAACTCGGTCTTACCTTCGATACGTGAGCGGGACTGGACCGCTTTGAATGGCACGAATCCCTCTGCAAATAAGCCTTTCAAAACTTCATAGGTGGGGATGTGAGCGTAGCGAGACGACCGCGAAATATGGGCGGACGTGGCGAAGGCGGACGGGACATAGTGGCGGAGAGCGTCTATCGTGAGTGCGTTGGAAAAGGAAGAGTTGAAGCTGGCCATTTTGGTAATCTCCTATTGCTGAAGTTGTGGGACTAGCCCGTTAAGGTTGAACGACTCAATAACTATAAGACGACTATACAGGAAAAAAGTTGCTCACGCGCAAATTATTTTTTGCTGCAATTTCATCAAAGCAAGGCGGACGTTATTCTTCGAATCCTGCGTGATACGCGCGAAGTCTGGCAGCTCCGCATCCGCCGGAGCTTCAATGGTCCAAATGTTCGCAAGCAACTCCGCAATCGGTTTGGAAACACCTTGCGAAGAGAAGTTAAACGTCATACAGCGGGATTGAAAACGATCTTCGAATTTTTCAACTTCGTTGCACGTCATCACGATTATTGTCAGCGGAGCGGGACGCGTCCCATCCATCATCGAAAGAAGACAATCCCGCGATGCTTTGGTCATAAGGTCCGCTTCATCTATCAGAATCATGTGGCAACGTTTGCCCTGCGAAGGCATATAGAAGCACGCGCGATGCACGCGTTCTATAACGTCAACGGTACAGTCCTGCGATGGGATGTGATGCAGCTCCGCTCCCATCTCATTCGCCAACGCAAGCGAAAAGGTAGTCTTTCCCATCCCGGAGGGACCGCGAAAAATGTAGTAGGAGCTAAACGGTTTGGCTATCAGTTTGGACGCGAGTCGTTTCACGCTATCCAATCCGATGAAATCGGATACGCGTCTTGGCCTGTAGATATCCGTCAGGAGTTGCGATGCTTCGGTAGAAGGTTCGAAGGTGAACACTAGCGAACCTCCCGCGTGGTGTATCCGGGAATTTCGATATCGCCTTGAGGCTCTGACGTGGCATAAGTAACCTGAGCGTCTTTCAGCTCTGGGACCAACTCTGTCAGTTGTCCTAATACCCAAGTTGATACCCAAAGGTTGTATCCCCTGCGGTCAGCATCGCTCAGGTTAGCGGGACCGTTTGCGATGCGTTGAATGAGTTGGTGAGCCTTGAATTGTCTGGAGCGATTCATTTGGTGAGAGCCTTTCTAGGTTGGGGGACGCGCCCGTGAATTGATTGTTAGACGATCCTATAGGGTAAACGTCATCCGATGCAAGCGGAAAGTTTGGGGAGCGTACCCAAACGATACGGGAGCCGCATGGAAACGACCCGCGAATCGGGAATTGATCCGGGATGGGATGGCGGACGGCGGATAAGAGAAACAGCCTGTAAACGATATGGGAGCCGCATGGGAAACGAACCCCAGTAGAGACCAACGAACGAAACAATAATGCGGTCAATGAGGCCAAACACTGAGCCATAAAGAGACCCTAAAAACAAATATGACCGTGGGGCGGGGGTATCGTTTGACTCAGGCAAGGAAAAAATGTTATGCGTTG